>ENA-UEOR01000585-UEOR01000585.1-human-gut-metagenome-genome-assembly--contig:-NODE-585-length-22264-cov-6.722270_pt1 | contig 22264 bp, 15 predicted proteins | sample MGYA00242887_ERZ507890 | MGnify/ENA primary metagenome ERZ507890 (study PRJEB26167, sample SAMN06115431) | human gut metagenome | host: Homo sapiens | place: China:Guizhou | collected 2014-10-21...
TCGTAGGCGCTGTGGGATTGTGGGCAAACGGCCAAGCCGGGCGGCGCTGTGGGAAACGGTGTTTGCGGGCTGTGGGAAAGGCAGCGGCTTTTCCATCGGGCCGTGAATGCGTTTTCCATCGGCAAAGCGGCCGTTTTCCACATTTCCATGGCGCGGATCCTACTCCTCCGGGAGGAAGGAATACCTGTCTGCCGTCAGCAGGCGGTACAGCGTCAGCGGCACATACCATGCCGCCACCAGCAGCCGCCAGACAAGGACGCAGCCGCCGATAAGGCCGGCAAAGACGAAGTTCAGAAGGAACAGGGCGATCCCGCCGCCCAGAGAGCCGCCGCCCGGTATGATCCAGAGCCGCAGCCGCCAGATCCCAAATGGCAGCCCGCAGAGGATCCAGAGCCAGAGATAATCCAGCTCCCCGTTCTTTACGCAGGCGGAGCGGAAGATGCAGTACAGCAGCGCGGCCGACGCCACCGGCAGGATAGTCTTGCGGAAAAAGTCTTTTAAGGCCTCGCCTCTTGTCATGGGGTTCGCCTCCTTCAAAATCGTTTGTATCTTCATTATATCTGACGTTTCGGCAAAAGCCCAGGGGAAAACGCAGATCACGGCAAAAAGTTTGTCCCAGGGGTCATTCCAGCTCCATATCCCTCTGACGTGCCGGTGTCTGCCGGGGCGGGGACAGGAACTCCTCCACGTTCCGGCACACGGCGGCGTAGTCCTGCTCCTCCCGCCGCGCCTTCTGACGCTCGGCGGTCAGCGTCGCCCTCCGGGCGGTGAGCGCGTCCATTTCCGCCTGCATCCGCTCCGCGGACGGCAGGGGCACGGCGCCCAGGCGCTTGCACTCTCTGGCGGCGGCCTCAAAGAGAATGATCTCCCTCTCATAGCCCCGCAGGAACTTCTCTTTGTCCTTCGACGCCTGATAGCGGTCGTAGATTGGCTTGAGCTGACGGTAGGCGGCGACGTGCTTCATCTTCAAGGCCAGCTCGTCGATCCTTGCCCCAGTATCTCGTAGGTCTGCTTTGAGACGGGCAACGGAGGCAGACGCCGCCTCGCACCGATCCACCAATTCCTCATAGCTGCCGATACCATGCTCCGTCAAAAAGTTAGAGGTATCTGCGATCCGTTTCAGATTTTCGATGGTCGCCCAGCGGCGATAGCCTGCACTCTGCTGTGCCTTGATGTTATTCTGGATATCAATGAGCAGGCTGATCTTTCCGTCCTGCCGTTTCGGTTGGCGGGAAGGTCTGGATCGTCCGGCAATCCGGGCGGCAAGGGCTTCTTCGGTGTAGTCAACCCCCAGCGTTTTCAGACGGGTGAACCGTTCCTGATCCGGTGCTCTGGCAGAGATATACTTGCCGCGCTTGATCTCATAACCTTCTCTCTGCAGGCGGCGAAGCAGGTCTTCTAAATCGGAACAGGCTGGCAGGAGCCGGTCAATGGCCGCTTTCAGCTTTGCCTTATATTACAATCTGAACAAGGCGTTTTGGCCAGATTTCGGAGGATTTTTTCAAAAAAATCAACCTTATCCGCAACTTTTCTCTGAACACTTCGCCGGATGCCTTGTGTTTCTTCGGATATTCATATATAATGTATCGTGTTGAGTATTATCCATGCGGAGGTACGGTATGAACGGCATCAAGGGCTATATCTCCATTCGGGAGGCGTCCTACCGTTGGGGCGTGTCAGAGCGGCGGGTCAACCAATATTGCGCCGAGGGGCGGATCCCCGGCGCGTCCCGGTTCGGGCGCTCATGGGCGATCCCGGAAAATGCAGAAAAGCCGTCCGACCCGCGCTTTCAGGAACAGCACCGCGATCCCGACAGGACAAGCACCTGACGGATACCCCTCTGCATTTTAGCATACGCAAAAAGGAAGTGAACGCTATGACCTGCGATGAGAGCTTGTACCGCCAATATCTGAGCGGCGATGACGAAGGGCTTAATGCCCTGATGAAAAAATACGGTGACCCCCTGACCCTGTATATTGACGGCTATCTGCACGACGTTCACGAGGCGGAGGAGCTGATGCTGGATGTTTTCGCCTATCTGTTCACAAAAAAGCCGAAGATACGGGACGGCGGCTTCAAGGCGTATCTCTATAAGGTCGCGCGCCACATGGCACTGCGCCATAAGAGCAAACGAAAGCCCCTGTTCAGTCTGGACGAGCTGACCGGCGAGCCGGACGGGCGGCTGCTGGCGGTGGAGGTCATCCGGACGGAGGAACGAAACCGCATCCTGCATTTCTGCATGGATGAAATGAACCCGGACTATCGGGAAGTCCTCTATCTCACCTATTTTGAGGATATGAGCTACGCGCAGGCGGCGGAGGTCACGGGAAAAACGGTAAAACAGATCACCAACATGGTGTATCGCGGAAAAGAGAGCCTGCGAAGGCTCTTAGAACGGGAGGGGATCACAAATGCGGAGTCATGAGGAGCGCGTTGCGGAGACGAAGCGGCGCATCGCCAAAATTGAGCGAGAGAAACGGCTGCGGCGCAATACGATCACTATGGCTTCCGCCGTGGCGGCGTGCCTTGCGCTGCTCATCGGCGCGTCCCTCGCCATGCCCGGCATCGCCGCAAATATCCAGACAGGCGACTATTCCGGCTTTGAAACGGCGGCAAGCATCTTTCACGGCGGCGCTGCCTTGGGATACATCGTCATCGGGCTTTTGGCGTTTTTACTCGGCGTGTGTGTGACCGTTCTGTGCTTCCGGCTGCGGCAGATGAACCGGGAGGACGATCAGAACAAAGAACGCGAGGGGATTCATGGAGCTGATTGAGAACCTGCTGCAATTGCTGACCACGTTCGTCGGCGCGCTGCTTTCGGGTATCGCCTACCGCAAAAGCAGCAGACAGATGTACTTTCTGCTGCTGTGCTTCTATGGCTGCTTTGCCCTCGGCGCGCTCTACTGGACGCTGTATCTGCTGCTGTTCGATACCACACCGCGGGTCTTTTATGTCTCGGAGTTCGGCTGGGTGGCCAGCCTCATCTTCCTGCGAATCTTGCAGGCCACTTTGGCAGGAACAGATGAACGCACCTTCCGCTGCCGCAGAGCGTGGCTCGCGCCTGCGTTCGGTGTGCCGCTGCTGGCGTTCTACTGCATCTTCGGGGATATTCTCTCCAACCTGATCTGGTGCGGCATGATGATATGGCTCTCCTTCTGCGCCATACGGGGGTTTTCTTATGCGAAAACGCAGACGGGCGCGGTGCGGAATACGCGGTACTTCCACATCGGCGTGCTGTGCTTTGCGTTCGCGGAGTATCTGCTCTGGACGGTGGGCTGCTTCTGGCCGGAAACCTCACCGGCAAGCCCCACCTTCTGGTGTGATATGCTGCTGACGCTTGCGATTCTGGGGCTGCTGCCCGCCACGAGAAAGGCGGTGGCTGCATGACCTACATCGAGAATATTTTTATCTGCATGGTGTCCCCGCTGCTGGTGGCCGCTTTGTGCATGGGCAGGCGGCAGCTTCGCTTCTTCCTGTTCTGCATTGCCGGGATGGGAGTGTGCCTGCTTTCGGCCTATATCAACACCTTCCTCGCGGCGGTATGTCAGGCGGACGCCCTTGCCGCCACGGCGGAGATTGCGCCGGTGGTGGAGGAAATGATGAAGCTGCTGCCGCTGGTGTTCTATCTTCTGGTATTCGAGCCGGAGGGGGATAAAATCAAGGCTGCGGCCATCACGATTGCACTCGCCTTTGCCACCTTTGAAAACGTCTGCTATCTCATCCAAAACGGCGCGGACCGCTTCTCCTTCATCTTCTTCCGTGGCTTCGGCACGGGCGCGATGCACGTCCTCTGCGGACTGATCGTCGGCGGTGGCCTTGCATACACGTGGCAGCGGACGTGGCTGAAGATCGCAGGCACCTGTGGGCTGCTGGGCGCGGCCATCACCCTCCACGCCATCTACAATCTGCTCATCGCCTACGGCGGCGCGGCGCAGTATGTGGCCTACGCCCTGCCGGTGCTGCTGGTGGCGGCGGGAAAGCTGTCCGCTTTCCGCTTATCGCGGAGAAAATAACCGAACATTCCCTCCTTGAGAGCTGCTTTTTGGCGGCTCTCAAATTTTTTTGAAAAATTTTGCGTTTTGGGTGAGAGTTTTTTCGATTTTTTGTACCTATATAAGTGAAAGGGTTTTTAGGCAACAGTTTCAGACAAACCGGAAAGGGGGTTCAAACGAAATGTACGATACCGCAAGACGGGTCACGCTCGTCAAGCAGCGGGTGTGGGAAAACACCCGCCGGAGGCAGCGGCGCGGCATCTATGGACTGAGCGCTATGTGTATGCTGCTGTTCGCGGCACTGATGCAGGCGGCGGGCACGGTCGTCGGGCCGGGGCAACCGGAAGCATGGGGCGTGTTCGGCGCGATGCTGCTGCGGGAGGACGCGGGCGGCTATGTGCTGGTAGGCGTTGTCTCCTTTACCGCGGCGGCAGCGTTCACCGCGCTGTGCTTCCGGCTCAGAAACAGAGAAAACCAGAAAAAAGGCGGGGCGGACAAACCGAACCGACACGAACAGGAGGAGAAAAGCCAATGAAAAAACGAATACTTAGCATACTGCTCGTCTGCTGCATGGTGCTGACCATGCTGCCGACAGCGGCGTTTGCAGCGTTGAGCAATTCGCTGGGCAACACGCCCAAGGAAAATCAGGTGATTTTGGAGCAGCTCTCCGCCCTGACTGGCGGCAGCAGCGACCAGGTGCTTTCCATGCTGAACGCTTTGGGGCTGCTGGATGAAGACGGCAATTTCAAGGTGGATCAAACCATCACGCTGGACGGCCGGGTGTTGACACTGGCGGCTGTCATGGAGCTGCTGGAAAATCCCGCCACGGATCTCACCCGCATAGCCGACGTGGATGGGACTCCGGTGGCGCTGGGCGATTTGAAGACCATGATCCAAATCGAACAGGAGCTGCAGCGGATCAAGGACACCTATTTCTCCGGCAGGGAGTTTACCGGGGAAGCACTGGAGAATCTCAATAGTCTGATGGAGCAGCTGGAGCTGCAGGGCATCAGCTTGCGGTATTCCGCCTCTGCCACAAAGCCTGAGGGCGTTGAGACGGTGGATATGAGCGGCATGATGAGCCAAACGCTGGGGAATCTCGCAAACAACACCTGGAACTCCGGGCCTTTTACTGTATACAGAGGAAAACCGGCCGGCTTTTCCTACCGCATTCAAAAAGGCCAGCTCAGCGATTATATCACCAATGTGGAGGTCTCGATAGGCGCGGTGAGTGGGGTCGAGCAAAGCGACGGGTCCTACAAGCTGACCTATGACGTAGGCTCAACTTTCAGTTTAGGTGGTTGTAAAATCACTGTCAAGGTTCAAACCAAAGGAGGGAACCCAGCCTGGCTCGAGAATTCTTATTCCTATGGCGACCTGCTGGGGATGATTGAATTTTACGATGCGGAAAATCTGGTGTTCTATGACGGCGCCAGCTATGCCGACCACTGTCAGCTCAAGCTAATAAAGACGGTTGGCGTCCCCACAATACAAACATCAATGACCGCGCCGCCCTATGCGAAAAGATACGAAAATACAGACGTAATATATCAGGATATGTTCATTCCTTTGCTGGCAGATAAATACACTGTCGCCAATGGTGCCGAAAATCCGGACTTCGTTGCGCTAAGCGATACCATCAGAATTTTGGAGGGCGCCCGCAATTCGGTGCTTCCCAGCGGCTCCTCCCCATTTTATCAGCCATACCAAATCGACGCCAGCATCAAGTTTGACTGGAGCAAAAGCGTAGATGCCTATACTGGCCCTGCGCCGTATGGCTATAATAGTACCACACAACACTATGCCCCGTTCTATCTGACGGAGTACAAGTTCAATGGAACATCTCTGAATCTCAGCCGCGACAGAACGAAAGCGCTGGACTGTACGATTAACAAGGGCAGTACGGTCAGCATCTCCCTGCAGTCTACTACGCAAAACAGAGGGGCACAGCAGTACTATCTGCCCTTCGAACTGTATCTGAAGAATGTAAATGGCGATACCCAATATTCCTCCGCCACCGTCAATACCAGCAACGTCACCGCCAGCCTGGTGGACACGGACGCCCCCACCATTCAAAGCGTCACGGCTCCGGCGGGAACCTATGCCAGCGGACAGCATGTGCCCATCACAGTTACCTTTAGCGAGTTCGTGGATCTTAGCAACGCCAGCGTGACCATCAACGGCAAAGAGTATAGCGCCGCTGAACTTTCCATGAACAACTACGGTGTCACGGCAATGCTCTGGTACCCAGTGCAGGATACAGATGCCACCACGGTCACCGTCAATGGTATGACCGGCGTGAAGGATGTTTTCGATCATACGCTGGATACCACACACTATCTAAGCGAGCCGATTACCGGCGTTGCGCTGGAGAGCGTCTTGATGCGCAACGCCCCCACCGCACTGACCGCCGACTACGACAACGGCAATGCATCGTTCACGATGAACGCCAACATGGCGCAGGCCTACAAGGCCGTATACAGCGATTATCACACCCCGGAAGGCACAGAGCCGAAGGAAGCCCCGTTCCGCCTCGAGCTGAGGGACAACTCCACGGATGAAGCAATCCATCTGCAGGTCTATCTGGACACAGAGAAGGAAGCCTTCACCATTAGCGACTATGCAATCGCACCCGCAGCTTACACCCGCACCTATACGGTGACGCTGCAGGCCAACGAGGGCACGAAAGACTCTCCTAACTGGGTGAATGTTCTTCCCCTGACCCGGCAGTTCACGGTGGCAAAGAAAGTTTCCGCGCACACGGTGACCATAGTCCCGGAAGCGAATGACGCCGACTATACGATTTCCCTCGCCGATTCCGCCCGCCCCACGCTTCAGGCCAAGGTTTTGGGGAAAAACGGTGAGCAGGCCAGCTACATCACCGGTAAATGGAGCAGCAATGACCTGGACATTGCCACCATCAACGAGGATACCGGCCTTGTTGCCACCACAGGAACCAAGGTTGGAACCGTCACCTTTACCTTTACGGCGGACAACGGGACTGAGGACCCTGCCGATGATGTGACGGGCCAGTCACAGCCCTATACCGTGACGGCAGGCGATTCCCTGGCACTGGTGATTCCCGGCGGCTCGTCCATCGTGACGCGGGTAAATCAGCCCGCCACCGTGCTGTGGAGCTCCAATGCCGCGCTGATGGCACCGAACAAAGAGTTCGATTACAGGATCGACCTGTATGAGGGCAACTACGAGAATGAGGCGGCGCTGAGCGGCCTCAAGCCCGTTGCGACTTATACCGCCGGCAAGGATGAAAACAGCGTGCGGATCGAGGAGAATGTGCTCTCCAAGCTCTCCAACGGCAATATCCCTGCCTACACGGTATTGGTCTCCATGCCGCACCCCAACGCCGGGGGTGAGGACGTCCGCCTGTCGGCACTTGCCTGGATCATCGTGCAGGCACCACCTGCCACGGCCAAGCTGACACCGCCCCAGAGCATTTACCTCAAGGATACTGACGGCGCCGTCAATATCGACTGGTCGGTGGAAAATGCCACTACCGGCGCCTCTCAACAGCCCACGCTGACCATTACCCGGGTCACAGAGGACAACAACACCCAAGAGGTGGCCAGTGAGCGCCTATCCGGTACCTCCGGAAGCTACTCCCTGCCATTACAGAGTGTGAAAGCCGGCAATCTAAAGGACACCTATCAAGTGGTTTTGAGCGTGGAGAATCCTGGTGAGGAATCTCCCAGCACCGACTCCTTCCCCCTGTATGTCTACGATGCCGACGCACTGAAGGTACAGGACGACAAAGGAGACACGATTTCTGCGCTGACCATGGACAATACCTCCAAGGTCAGCGGCACCCTGCCCACCGATACAGCTAAAATTTTGCAGCTGCGCCAAGAGCTGGGGCTGATCGAGTACATCGGCATCAACTATGACGAGTACGGATGGAACTCCTTTAAAGACGGCATCCAGTGGCTCTCCAGCAACAACAATGCCATTTCCGTCAACTACAAGCAGGGCGGACTGTATGAGGACATCAGAAACTTCTCCTTTGATTCCTACCTTCCCGAAACCAAAATGGCGCTGTCCGGCTTGGCCAACGGCACCGCAACCGTCACGGCTACCCATGCCGCCACGGGCATGAGCGCCGACGTACAGGTGACAGCGAAAACGCTGCAAAATAAGTTCTATCTCTTCCAGCTGACGCCTGCAGCGGAAACTACGCTGCAATACACCGACGGCAAATGTGTGCCCAAAACGGTCACGACCAACAGTGAAGGCGTGCTGGCGCTTTACGAACCCAACGGAATCGCCAGTGAGGTGTCTCTGCGGTCCGGCTCCGGCGCGGATATTTATCTGGGCACCATCTATAAAGAAAATCTGCGTTCCGGCGAGCGGGATGCCACAAAACTGCAGCTTTATCCCTTGAATACCTTCAGCCTTCGGCGAGTCGCCCGGGCATCTGTGACGCTCATCACGCCGGGCGGCGATCCGCTGGCGAACAAGACGGTGACCGTTCGCGGCGGCGTTTATAAAAACGGAGGCTACTGCCAGACAGCTCTGCTGGGCTCCAGGGCAGGAGCACTTGTCAGCGGCATCACCGGCGACACCTATACCACGGATGCGGCGGGAAATATAACCGTCTATCTGGATTCCACCCAGTTCTGGTCGGCCGAAAAGGGCGAGAGCAACACCACGGCGCTTTCCGCTCTGGATCAGCTGGAGTACATTCTGGAGATCAGCGCAATTGACGGCGACAAGTACTATCCACTGCTGCTGACCGTCAACGGCAAGCTGGGCGTGGACGATGTAATGCGCACCGCAGAGGGCGTTGTCTCTCTGGAAAGCGTGCCGCCGGGGGAGGAAAACAAGCCCTTCATTGTGGCGCAAAGCGTTGATTACGGTCTTGCCAACGGTCAGAAAGTGGATGTCCGCAGCTCGACCGGGAAGATTGGCCCTAACAGCAGCTTTAAAACAGCAACCCTGCACACCACCATGTTCCTCTGGGGCGAGAAGATTGCCGACGCGCGGAATTACAGTCTCAAGCTGGCGGACGAATATGGCGTTCTTCCTGCCGCCCAGAGCAGCAGTACCAAGCAGTATCCCTTCTCATCCATCCCTGTAGCGGAAAACGATCTGACCCTCACCGAGGCCACCATGACCACCTCTGGATGGATCGCCGACGGCAAGGATGTGGGTATGAAAACGCAGCTGAGCCTGAACGGCAGCCTGCTGCAGGAGAAAATAATGCCCTTCCGGGTCGTTGATCTGACCCGAGTGCCCAAGGTGACAGAGGATGACCGCGTCACCGGTATTCTGGCGACGATGGGAGCCTCCAGTGCAGTGAAGGGAGTCGACTTTGGCGGAGTGGGCGACAGTAACATTCTCAAGGTGCTGACCGGACGGCTGGATGATCTGAGCGGTCCGGTGGACACTTCCGTGTTCAAAATGATCATCACCCCCAGCGAAGATCCCTCCGTGTTCCGTGCCATGATTTGGGCCGGGTACAATACGCTGGAGATGGAGGACATGGATTATTCCGAGGACGGCGTGGCGTTGGGTGCGAATGTGCTGACGCAGAACCTGGAGGTGGGCGTGCCCAGTACCGGGGACCTGAGCCAGATGGCCCAGGGAACCTATGATCCCAAGGGGGACTACAAAACCAACTCCTTGGCCGACAATGTCACCAGCACGGATCTCAACTTGCAGTTGGAGGGCTTTTACGAAGCGGAGATCCGCTATAACGCCGAAAAAAAGGAGTGGGAGGTTTTCACCGTAGGCGGCGGCTTTACCGCCGGCGTTGGCGTGGGCTTCTCCTTCAGCGTGAACGCCATGGCTGGCCCCGTGCCGTTGACAGCAACCTTTGAGCTGGGCGGTGCCATTCAGCTGGATTTCCGTACCGCAGTGCGCTACGGCCAGCAGGGACAGGGCACAGAGCTTGCCTGGAGCGATCCCACGGCCACGGCAGTGAATGACTTTTTGACCACGCTGCGTATCAACGCCTATGTCCACGCGTTTGGCGGCATTGGCTTTGACTATTCGATCGTGGCGCTGAAGATCGGCCTATTCGGCAATTTGGATGTGGACAGTCAGAATAAGTTCCTTTCCCGCACCTATCTTGCCGACGAGACAAAGCGCCAGATCAACGGTCAGGCCCTGGGGATCCAAAGCGAAGTGGGAATCAAATTTGTGGCCACCTTCCTGTTTATCTCCTACGAGGCGGTGATCGCCTCCGGAACCTTTGGAGCCACCAAGACTTTTAATAACTGGAAAACAATCGACGACTACTGGAATAGCGCCACCAGTGGGCTGAGCCTTGCCTCGCTGCGGATGGCGGCGGCCCAGAGCGGAATGCAGGTGGCTTCTGCCAGTGCGACGCTCCAAAGCCGGGACTATCTGGAGCAATATGCCCGTACTTGGGGCCAGCCCCAGCGGCGGATGATGCTGTTCTCTCTGAACTCCACCAATGGGCTGCAAAACATCCAGTCCAATGCCAACCCCACATCCTATCCACAGCTCAGCGATGACGGGAAGGTATTGGCCTACATCAACGACGGCAACAGCAGCAGTATTTACAACAGCCGGGCACATTTCTCCACCCTCAAGGGCGGCGTCTATTCTACCTCCAGCCAAATTGACGATCCCACAGGGTTCCCCGGCTACGGCGACACGAGCGTTTCTCTGTCCGGCACTGGCAGCTTCGCGGCGGCGGCTTGGGTTCGCATGGGCACCGACCTGCCGGGTAAAAATGCCGGTGATCCCGTGACATTGGAAGAGCAAAACCTGCTGATGAACAGCACGGAGATCGTAGCGTCCGTCTATAACGGCACAACCTGGACTTCCACTCGTCTAACCAACGACGGCACGCCGGATCTGGCCCCAGCCACGGCAGTGGGCGGCAACGACAAGGCCATCGTGTTCTGGCGCAGCGTCTACACCCCCGATCCCGGTACGCAGGGCAGCAACAACCTGCTGAACTTCACTACCAGAGATTGTATCATGTACCGTTGCTATAACAGCGGCACCTGGAGCGAGGCCAAAATGCTTTATAACGGTGCTACTGGCAGCGTGAAGGCGTTGCAGGCGGCCATGCTGCCCGACGGAACCGCTATGGCGGTTTACTCGCTGGACCGCAGCGAAACCGGAGATACCTCCGACTACGAGATTGCCTATTGTACCGTGGCTGCTAACGGAACTCCCGGTACAGCCATGCTGGCAACCCGTGACAGCAATCTTGACGAAAACCCCCAGGTCGTTGCAGCCAACTTCGGCGGCGGGGATGACCGATTTGTCATCGGTTGGCATAGTGTCCGAGACGGCAGCAGCGATATCCAGCTGTTGGCTGTGGACGGCGGAGGCGCCATGTCCAACAGCTTCCCCGGCTCTCTGTCCGCCCTGACCGGCAGCGGCAACGCCGTCGTGGGCGGAGACTTCCGCTTCGCTTCCCTCAGTGGGGATCATCGCAGCCTCAATGATCTTACCATCGTCTGGAATGAGACTGTCAATGACGCCAACGGCGCGGTAGATCACGGCATTTTGAAGGCGGCCAAGCTGCGCTATGCCGCAAATACCTACACGCTCTCCGCACCATTGGAGCTGGCAGAGCTGCCGGATCGCACGCTGGCTGACCACTTTGATGCCTATGTCAGCGGCAGCAATCAGGTGCAGGCTGCCATTCAGGCCACCCGGTATGACGATGAAAAACCGGAGGTAATCGGCGGCGTGACCGTTCCGGGTGAGGAAACGATCCTCTATACCGCTACCTCTAATTTTATCACCGATGCGGTGGCAGTGGAACAGATCGGTGTGGATTATGCAGCGCTGGCGCTGAACAGCCTGACACCCATTCGCTTTACCATCCGCAACACCGGGCTGAACGATGTGACAAACCTAACGGTCAAGCTTGGCAGCGGGGAAACCGCCACCCTTACGGAAAAACTGCTGCCCAATGAAAGCACCACCCTTACCGTCTGGCACCATGTGAGAGACCGCGTGACCGACCCGAGCTATACCATCACCGCCGCCGGCGGCATCAACGAAAACGGCACAGTGTATCTGGATTATCCCGATATTGGCATCTCGCAAATGGAAGTGATTGCGGAGAGCGCCGGCAAGCGCACGGTGCGCATGACCCTCTATAATTCCTCTGCCGCCACGCTGGCCGGCGGAAAGAACCGCGAGGTGAAGCTTGCGTTCTATGCGGATGATCTGCATACCAAGCCTGCAGAGGTAGCCTGCACCACAAACGGCGTATCGGTTAGCGGTAATGAAATCACCGTTTCCGGAGACAGCGCCCTCGCCCGCATCGATCAGGGAACCTTTACACTGGACCTGACCTATGATCTGGGCAGGTATATGACATCCATTGGCAAAACCGAGATCCCCAATGTGGGTACCTATCTGTACGCCGAGGCGTGGGCGGAAGGCCAGATTGGTGGAACGGGAGGCAATCAGCGCCTCCCGGAGTATGACGGCAGTGACAGCGAGGCCAGCGTCCATATGACCGGCGCACTGGCCCGCACCGGAGAGCAGCTGACGATGGATGTGACACAAGGGAACGACGGCAACGGTCACAGCACCGCCGCCATTACCCTGCGCAACAACTGCCTGCAGCCTCAGACTAGCGCAGAGCTGGTGGCCACGCTGCTGGATGCTGCCGGGGCCGTTCTGGAAACGAAAAAGACAAGTATTGGCGGTGCCATCTCCGGGGAAACCTTCCAGGCGGAAACCGTCACCTTCTCCCGGCTTGGCACCCGCGTAGTGGTGCGAGCCGCAGTGCCCGGTAATGACCTTCTGACCTTTGAAGGTCTGGCAGTGGGGCTCGGCGATTTTACCGCCAACGGAACGAACTATACCTATACGCTGCAAAATGATAGCGGAGCAACATCTACGCTAGTCACAGCGGTGTCTGGAAACGGAGAGCCCGTGAGCATCAACGGACAGGCTCTGTCCACCGGCGGCAGCGCAACCGTTGCCATCCCCAACAGCGGCACAACCGACATTGTCGTGGAGATCGGCACTAAAACCTACACGCTGACGATTCTGCGCAATAGCGGCACAGGCGGCGGAGCGACCAGCTACACGCTGACCTTCGACACCAACGGCGGCAGCGCCATCGCGCCTATCACCCAGGACTACGGCACTGCCATCACCGCCCCCGCCGATCCCACCAAGACCGGCTACACCTTCGCAGGGTGGACCCCGGCCATCCCGGCCACCATGCCCGCCGAGAATATGACCATCAAGGCTAAGTGGACCGTGAACCAGTACACCCTCACCTTCGACACCAACGGCGGAAGTACCATCGCGCCCATCACCCAGGACTACGGCACTGCCATCACCGCCCCCGCCGATCCCACCAAGACTGGCTACACGTTTGCGGGCTGGACCCCGGCCATCCCGGCCACCATGCCCGCCGAAAACCTGACCGTCACGGCTCAGTGGCGCTACAATAGCGGTGGAAGCAGCGGCTACAGCTACTACACCATCAAGGCAACTGCCGGTACTGGCGGTTCCATCTCTCCCTCCGGCAATGTCAGCGTCCGCGAGGGCAGAGATCAGACCTTCACCATCACCCCAGATAAGAGCTATGCCGTCTCCAACGTCAAGATCGACGGCAAGAGCATCGGCGCGGTGAAGTCCTACACCTTTGAGAATGTCAGCAGAACCCATACCATCGAGGTCATCTTTATGAAAGCCAACGGCAACCCCCAGACCGGCGTGTTTGTGGATGTAGCCACCGGCAGCTATTATGAGGACGCTGTGGATTGGGCAGTGGAGAACGGCATTACCAAGGGAACCGATGATACCCATTTCTCCCCGGACGGCATCTGCACCCGTGCGCAGGCCGTGACCTTCCTGTGGCGTGCCGCTGGCAGTCCCAAGCCCGAAACCCGCACCATGCCCTTCGCCGACATCCCCGCGGGCAGCTACTATTACGACGCTGTGCTGTGGGCGGTGGAGAATGACATCACCAAGGGCACCAGCGACACCACGTTCAGCCCCAACATGACCTGCTCCCGCGCCCAAATCGTCACCTTCCTGTGGCGTTCCGAGAAGTCCCCGGCAGCGGGTACGGTCAATCCCTTTGCCGATGTGAAGTCCGCCGCCTACTATGCTGATGCGGTTCTGTGGGCGGCCAAGGAGGACATCACCAAGGGAACCACCAACACCACATTCAGCCCCGACGCGGATTGCACCAGAGCGCAGATCGTGACCTTCCTCTGGCGCTGCAAGAAGTGAACGGCTGACATACGGCTAAACATCAAAGCCGCTGGCATCACCCCATAAGCGAACATCGGACAGCGCAGTGGACGGGCATCTCGCCCCGAAGCTGCGCTGTTCTCTTTTCGCTACAAGAAACAAATCAATGACATTTTGAGCTGCGCCGCTATCCCAGCGCGGCAAGGAGACAGCATTATGAAAAGAATCACAAGAATCATTCGTCCGATCATCTGCATGGCCGTCCTTCTCTTTGCTATGACCACGGCAGTCATGGGCTGCTATCAGAAAGAGACGGAGCCTATCGACATTCCCGGCACATCTGCGCCTCAGCCATCAGCGACTCCCGCAGGCGAAGTTATCCCCTCGGTGGACAGGCAGACAGAGTTGGCGGAAGCCAGAGCGAAGAACCTCGACACCGTGGCATGGCTGTATATTCCCGGCGCGGAGGTGGACGACCCCGTGATGCAGGCGGAGGACAACGGCTATTACCTGAAGCTGGATGAAAACGGTGAGTATGCCATGTGGGGCTGCTGGTATGCCCATTGTGAAAACGAAATCGGCGGCAGGGATAAGCTGGACAAAAACACCACCATTTTCGGCCACTCCGCCAGCAGCTGCGACCCGGACGGCGTGCGGTTCACCAAGCTCTACCGTTATATGGACGCAGACTTCGTAAAGGAGCATCCGTATATCCATCTCTCTGCGGATGGTGAGGACATGATTTTCCAGATCACCGCTCTATTCGTCACGGATATTGGCTTTGACTATATTGCGCCTGATCCCACGGGAGATGATCTGACCAGCTTCTTTGAGACGGTTGCGCGGAAAAACTGGCTTGACTTTGATGGCGTGACCTTCTCCGAGGAAGATACCGTCCTGCCCCTCTCCACCTGCTGCCGGAAGTACGACAAGACCAACAGCGGCAATCAGCGGCTTGTGGTCATGGCAAAGCTGCTGCCGGAGGGGGCCACGGAACAGGCGTTCACCGTCAAGCTGGTGAGGAAGCCGGAAATGACCTGAAAGAAATCAGAATACACGGATATCCCGGAGCTCACGCCCTGCATCCTCCATGAGTTCGTGGAGAAAATCATCGTCCATGCGGCCAGCGACCCGAAGGGCAAGGACCGGACGCAGGAGATCAATATTTACTACAAGGGCATCGGAGCCTTGGAAATGTCAAAAGTCACGGCATCAATGGAAAAATGAGAAAACGGTACAGCCGAAGCTATACCGTTCTCTCTTTCCTCACGATGTTTTCTTATCGGGAGTAGCCTTCCGGCCACCGTTTTTTTTGTCGAAAAATGAGTGCATTTTCCTCTTGCAATTCGTTTTTAATTGTTGTATCCTAAGCACTGTCAATTCAAAGTGATAGTCAATTCAGGTTAACTATCTAAGCATTTTCAAGAAAGGAGAACCACATGCAGACCAACGAGATCCAGGAGCTGCTGCTCGACACGATCCCCGCGTGGCACTACTGGTTTGCCCGTCCGTTCAAGCGTATGCTGAATGACGGCGTCAGCCTTGACATGTACTACTGCATCCAGTCGATGCGCCGCAGCGGCCGCACGATGACGATGACAGAGCTTGCAAACTTTGCCCGCATGCCCAAGCAGCAGATGAGCAAGCTCGTCGACAAGCTGGTCGAGGGCGGCTTTGCCGAGCGGCTGAGCGACCCCGACGACCGCCGCGTCATCCGCCTGCGGGCGACTGAGAAGGCCGACGAATACGTGGCGAGCTTTTTAGAGAAGGATGCGGCGGAGTTCCGTGCGTTTTTCGACCAGCTCGAAGGCGAAGAGCGTGAGACCTTCTGCACGGCGCTTCGCACCATCCACGACACCTTTGAGGCCAAACGCAAGCGCATGATCGCGCAGGGCAAGCTGCCCGACTGTCCCCCACAAACTAAGAAAGAAGGCCACTGCCGATGAATATGATCCATCGCTTCATGGGCTGCATCCGCGAGTATAAAAAGCCCACGATCCTGACGCTCTTGTGCATGGTCGGCGAGGTCGCGATTGAAGTGCTGATCCCGTTTTTCACCGCCAACCTCGTCAACGAAATCAAGGGCGGCGCGGAGCTCAGCGGCGTTGTGCGCGTGGGCCTTGGGCTCATCCTGATGTCGCTCGTGTCGCTCGGCTGCGGCGCGCTCGGCGGGCTTTACGGCTCGCGCGCGAGCGCCGGCTTTGCCAAAAACGTCCGCCACGATGTTTTCACCCGCGTGCAGAGCTTCGCGTTTGAAAATATCGACAAATTCTCCTCCGCCTCGCTCGTCACGCGCATGACGACCGATATCAACAATGTGCAGATGTCCTTTATGATGTGCATCCGCATCGCGGTACGCGCACCGCTGATGTTTCTCTTCGCCGTCATCATGGCCTATATCATGGGCGGCGCGCTGGCGACGACATTCCTCATTATCATTCCCGTGCTCGTGATCGGACTTCTTCTGATCGCACGTAAGGCAATGCCCGCGTTCCGCGCGGTGTTCCGCAAGTACGATAAGCTCAATGAATCGGTCGAGGAAAATGTGCGCGCGATGCGCGTGGTCAAGGGCTTTGCCCGCGAAGGGTATGAAAAGCAGAAGTTCGCCGCGGCCTCGCACGATATCGCCAAGGACTTCACCTTCGCCGAGCGCGTCGTCGCGCTCAACGCGCCGCTGATGCAGTTCTGCGTATACTTCAACCTGATCTTCGTGCTATTTGTCGGCTCGCGGATCATCATCACGAACGGCGGCACGACCATCGACGTTGGCCAGCTCTCGGCCATGCTGACCTACGGCATGCAGATCTTAATGTCGCTGATGATGATCTCGATGATCTACGTGATGATGACGATGTCGTATGAGTCCTTCGTCCGTATCTGCGAGGTACTCGAGGAAGAGCCCGCGCTCACCGATCCCGCATCTCCCGCGATGGACGTGAAGGACGGCTCCATCGACTTTGAAAACGTCAGCTTCAAGTACTCCGCACAGGCGAAGAAATTCGCGCTGCAGGACATCAACCTGCACATCGACTCGGGCATGACCGTCGGCATCCTCGGCGGTACGGGCTCGAGCAAGTCGACCCTCGTGCAGCTCATCCCGCGCCTTTACGATGTGAGCGAGGGCTGCGTCAAGGTCGGCGGCAGAGATGTGCGCGAATACGACCTTGAGGCGCTGCGCGGCGCGGTCAGCGTCGTGCTGCAAAAGAATGTGCTGTTTTCCGGCACGGTCAAGGATAACCTGCGCTGGGGCAACGAAAACGCCACCGACGACGAGATGATCGAGGCGTGCAGGCTCGCGCAGGCGGACGAATTCGTCCGCTCCTTCCCCGACGGGTATGACACCTATATCGAGCAGGGCGGCTCGAACGTCTCCGGCGGACAGAAGCAGCGTCTCTGCATCGCCCGGGCGCTTCTCAAAAAGCCGAAGATTCTGATCCTCGACGACTCGACCTCCGCGGTCGACACGCGCACCGACGCGCTGATCCGCGAGGGCTTCCGCACCTATATCCCCGAGACGACGAAGATCATCATCGCCCAGCGCGTCGCGTCCGTGCAGGATGCCGACCTCATTCTCGTGATGGACAACGGCCATATTGCGGACATGGGCACGCACGATCAGCTCCTCGCTTCGAGTGAAATTTACCGCGAGGTCTACGAATCCCAGACGAACGGAGGTGAGCAGGATGAAGCGTGATCCCAAGAATTCCCGCCGCCCAAACGACGGCGCGGCGAACCTCGCCATGCTTAAGCGCACGGTGAAAAAGCTCTTTTCCTACTATCCTGTGCTCGCGCCCGTCACGTTCGCGTGCATCCTGTTCTCGGCCATCGTCACGTCGATCCCGTCGCTTTTCGTGCAGAATGTCATTCAGGTCATCGAAAAGTGGTACGTCTCGCGCGACTGGGTCTCCGCCAAAGCAGAGCTCATCCCCATCCTGTCGCTGCTCATCTCGCTCTATGTGCTCTCGATCATCGCGATCCTGGTCTACAAGCAGCTCATGGCCTATATGACGCAGGGCTTTCTCGACAAGCTCCGTCAGGAGATGTTCGGCGGCATGCAGGATCTTCCCATCCGCTACTTCGACACCCACCAGCACGGCGATATCATGAGCTTCTACACCAACGATATCGACACGTTGCGCCAGCTCGTGTCCGAAGCCATCCCCGCCTTCATCCAGTCTGGCGCGATCGTGCTGGCCGTGTTCGGCATTATGCTCTATTTCAGCATCTGGCTGACGCTCATTTCGGTGCTCGGCGTGATTCTGATGATCGTCGTCACCAAACGCGTCGGCGGCGGCAGCGCCAAATTCTTCCTGCGCCAGCAGCAGGCCGTCGCCAAAACCGAGGGCTATATTCAGGAGACGATGACCGGCCAGAAGGTCGTCAAGGTCTTCTGCCACGAGCAGCGCTCCATCGAGGAGTTCGACAAGATCAACGATGCCCTCTTTGAAGACAGCTACCGCGCCCACGCCTATGCCAGCGTGCTCGGCCCCATCATCGGCAACATCGGCAACTTCCTCTATGTGGCTCTGGCGCTCGTGGGCGGCGTGCTGCTGCTTATCGGCGTTCCGAACCTGAGCCTTTCCGGCAAGGCGCTGGATATCTCGATTCTCGTCCCGTTCCTCAACATGACCAAGCAGTTCACGGGCAATATCAACCAGCTCTCCCAGCAGATCAACTCCATCGTCATGGCGGGCGCAGGCGCGCAGCGCGTCTTCTCCCTCATCGATGAAAAAGCTGAGACAGACGACGGCTTCGTCACGCTCGTCGACGCGGACATCGCCCCCGACGGCACGATCACCGAGAGTGACCATCACACCGGCCACTGGGCGTGGAAGAACCCGAACGACAACGGCAAGGTCTCTTACCGCGAGCTGCGCGGCGACGTGCGCCTCATCGACGTGGACTTCGGCTACGAGCCGAACAAAGAGGTCCTGCACGACGTCTCCGTCTACGCAGAGCCCGGCCAGAAGGTCGCCTTTGTCGGCGCGACCGGCGCGGGCAAGACGACCATCACGAACCTCATCAACCGCTTTTACGACATTGCCGACGGCCAGATTCTCTACGACGGCATCGACGTCAACAAGATCAAAAAGGCCGACCTGCGCCGCTCGCTCGGCATCGTCCTGCAGGACGTCAACCTCTTCACCGGCACGGTGATGGACAACATCCGTTATGGTAAACTCAACGCGACGGATGAAGAGTGCATCGCCGCGGCAAAGCTCGCCGGCGCGGACGATTTCATTACGCGCCTTCCGCAGGGCTACGCGACAGAGCTCGCCAACAACGGCGCAAACCTCTCGCAGGGTCAGCGCCAGCTCATCTCCATCGCCCGCGCGGCGGTCGCCGACCCGCCGGTCATGATCCTCGACGAGGCGACATCGTCCATCGACACGCGCACCGAGGCCATCGTCCAGCGCGGCATGGATCAGCTGATGGAGGGCCGCACGGTGTTTGTCATCGCGCACCGCCTGTCCACCGTCAAGAATTCCGATGTCATCATGGTCCTCGACCACGGCCGCATCATCGAACGCGGCAGCCACGAAAAGCTGATTGCGGAAAAAGGAACCTATTACCAACTCTACACCGGCGCATTCGAGCTTGAATAACTCAAAAAAGGACACATCCGTACGGATGTGTCCTTTTTTGAGTTCGCATATCGTCCAAGTCCTCCCGCTATATTGTGTTGAACGCAATTTTTAAGGGAGGAATTCTATGTCTCGTTCCTTTTTCCGCACCTACGGCTTTCTGAGCGCGATGCTGCTCGCCATCGTACTCGGATGCGTGCTGGGCGCGCTGTGGCCGGGGGCGACGTGTCTCGCCCCGCTCGGCACGATCTTCATTAACCTGATGTTCTGCATCGTCGTGCCGCTCGTGTTCTGCTCGCTGAGTAGCTCCATCGCCTGCATGAAAAGCCCGAAGCGCGCGGGGAAGATCATGGGCACGACGCTTTTGGTCTTCATCGTCACGGGCCTTATCGCCGCAGTCATCATGCTCTTTGCGATGCGCCTCTATCCCCCGGTCCTCGAGCCGTGGGCGGACGCGGCGGCGGGCGCGGTCGATGAACAGGCGAGCGTCGCACAGCTGCTCGTCAACTTCTTCACGGTCGAGGATTTCGCGGCGCTGCTGTCCCGCCGCGCGATGCTGCCGCTCATCGTCTTCTCCATCCTCATCGGCTTTGGCGTCAATTTGAGCGGCGGCGCGGACTGCCTGACGGCAAAAGTCCTGCAGGACATGACGAACTGCCTTTTGAAGGTCGTCTCGCTCATCTCCTACTACGCGCCCGTCGCGTTTTTCGGTTTTTTCGCCTCACTCGTCGCGACCTACGGTGCACAGATCACCGCGGCCTATGGCCGCGCGATGCTCATCTACTATCCGCTCTGCTTTGTCTACGCGCTTGCCGCGTTTCCGCTCTACGCCTACCTCGGCGGCGGAAAGGAGGGCGTGCGCGTCATGCGGCGGCATATCCTGCGCCCCGCGGTCACGGCGCTCGGCACCTGCTCGTCCGTCGCGACGATCCCGACAAATTTAGAGGCCGCAGAAGACAGCGGCGTGCCGCGTGACATCTCCGACCTCGTCCTGCCGCTGGGCGCGACGATGCACATGGACGGCTCGTGCTTCAGCTGCGTGCTGAAGATCGCGTTCCTCTTCGGCGTGTTCGGCATCCCGTTTGAGGGCGCGGGGCTCATCGTCAAAATTCTGCTTGTCGCCGTGTTCAGCTCGGTCGCGATGAGCGGCATCCCCGGCGGCGGGTACATCGGCGAGTACATCATCTGTACGCTCTTCTTCCCCTCGCAGATGGCCATTGCCTACCCCATCGCTGTGACGATCGGCAACCTTGTCGACCCACCCGCGACGATGATCAATTCCGCTGGCGACTACGTCGTGTCGTTCCTTGTTGCACGCTTCACCGAGGGAAAAGACTGGCTCGAGCGTGCGCAGAGGGAAAAGGCTGCACACTAAATTTTCCGTGCGCTTTCCGCGCAGGCATGCTATAATGCTGTTCGTTAACGAAAGAAGAAAGATTCGCCCGCTGCGCGCAGGCAGAAAGAGGTTTTTATCATGGAAGTTGGTCTTTCCATCGCGCAGATGCAGCGCGGTATGGACGTGGAAGGCTTTTATCTGCTCAAGGCCGCCTTTGCCAAGGTGACAGCCAGCGGCAAGCCGTTTTTGAGCGCAGTGCTCGCCGACACGAGCGGCACGATTGAAGCAAAGATCTGGGACTACAGCGGCCCCATCGGCGAGCGCGACGTAGGCAAGGTGCTCAAGGTGCGTGGGAGCGTATCGGACTACCGCGGCATGCCCCAGCTCACAGTCGACAAGCTGCGCCTCGCCGAAGACAATGACCGCGTCGACGTCTCGAAGCTCGTGAGCGTCGCGCCCATCGACCGCGAGGCCGGCTATGACGAGGTCAAGGCACTCGTTTCGACCATCGAGGACGCAGACTACCGTGCCGTGTGCGAGGAAATGCTGCGCCGCCACGAGGCAGCGTTCCGCACCATTCCCGCTGCCAAGAGCGTTCACCACGGCTTTTTGTCCGGCCTTCTGATGCACACGCTCAACATGCTGCGCCTTGCCGATTTTCTGTCCGCGCAGTACGCGGACACTGTGAACCGCAGCCTGCTCCTCACCGGCACGCTGCTGCACGACTTCGCCAAGGAGCAGGAGTTCACGTTCTCCGAGCTCGGCCTTGTGACGGATTACTCGACGAAGGGCCAGCTGCTCGGTCACCTCGTCATGGGCGCGCAGGAGGTCGCGGCGATTGCCGCCGAGCTCGACCTGCCCGAGGAAAAGGCGACGCTTTTGGAGCACCTGATTCTCTCGCATCACGGCCAACCGGAATTCGGCGCGGCGGTGCTGCCCCAGTGCGCGGAGGCAGAGCTTTTGTCGCTCGTCGACCAGATCGACAGCCGCATGGAGATCTACCGCGAGGTGCTCGCGCCGCTCAAAGCGGGCGAATTCAGCCAGCGTATCTTCGCGCTCGACAACCGCCGCGTTTATAAGCATCAATAAGGATGGCAGCGCCAGCGGCGCTGCACGGGGCAAAGGGGGAGATTCTCTTTCAAAAGAGAACCTCCCCCTTTGGAACCCCCAAGAGAAAGGCA
>ENA-UEOR01000591-UEOR01000591.1-human-gut-metagenome-genome-assembly--contig:-NODE-591-length-22215-cov-6.087000_pt1 | contig 22215 bp, 18 predicted proteins | sample MGYA00242887_ERZ507890 | MGnify/ENA primary metagenome ERZ507890 (study PRJEB26167, sample SAMN06115431) | human gut metagenome | host: Homo sapiens | place: China:Guizhou | collected 2014-10-21...
CATCATCTGTAAGTGCATCCGCTGTACCATCATCAGATATAAGTTCCTCAACAACATCTGCATGCAAACCATTAATAAAACCGTCTGCATCCATTTCATTATGTTTTGATTCCATTATAGTCTGAATCTTTTTCTTAATAAGGTCATTATAATCAATGACTCTCTCATCTTTATTAATTACAGAACTTCTTTTTAACAGATTAGACAATTATCTCGTCACCTCCGCCTCGTGATATTACGATTTCTGCTGAATCCTCAAGCTTTCTGATAATATTAACAATCTTCTGCTGTGCATCCTCAACATCCTTCATACGAACAGGACCCATATATTCCATATCTTCCTTAATCATAGAAGCAAGACGTGATGAAAGGTTATTAAGAATAACATTCTGTACCTCTTCAGTTGCACCCTTAAGTGCAAGTGCAAGGTCATGATTATCAACATCCCTGAGGACTCTCTGTATAGCTCTGTTATCAAGAGAAAGAATATCTTCGAATACGAACATCTTCTTACGGATTTCATCTGCAAGCTCAGGTTCTTCAATTTCAAGAGATTCCATAATATGCTTCTCTGTAGAACGGTCTACCGTATTTAAGATATTCACGATCGCATCGACACCTCCGACAATCGTGTAATCCTGGTTGACCAGAGAAGAAAGTCTTCTTTCTAACACTCGCTCCACCTCTTTGATCACATCCGGTGATGTACGATCCATCATTGCGATCCTCTTTGCAACATCCGCCTGTTTCTCCGGTGGAAGTGCTCCTAAAACCATCGCCGCCTGCGCTGCTGTCAGATATGATAAAATCATTGCGATCGTCTGTGGATGCTCATCCTGGATAAAGCGTTCTACAAAATCTTCCGCCGGGGCAATGCCGCAGCGGTTGGCAAGGGTAAACAGGCTGGTTTCTTTCAGCGCAGCCTGCTCGATGAGTTCAGGGTCACACAGCACGGCAGCAGCGCTGCGGTCGGCAATCAGCTGGCCATCACAGAACACCAATGCGCGCGGGGTGTATTCCAGCATCAGGTGCATATCGTGGGTGATCATCACCACGGTCACGCCCTGCTCGTTCAGCCCGCGCAGGAACTCCATAATGTCGGTATAATGGCGGAAGTCCTGCCCCGCGGTGGGTTCGTCCAGAATGATCAGTTCCGGCTGCTGCACCAGCACGCTGGCAATGGTTACACGCTTTTTCTGGCCAAAGCTCAGTGCGGAAATGGGCCAGTTGCGGAAGGGGTACAGCCCGCAAACCTTCAGAGTATCTTCCACCCGCTGGCAGATCTGTTCCTGGGTCATATCGCTGCCCTGCAAGGCCAGCGCAACTTCCTCAAAGATCATGGTTTTGGAGATCATCTGGTTGGGGTTCTGCATCACATAGCCAATGTGCTGGGCGCGGCGGCGGATGTTATCCTGCGCCAGGTCACGGCCATTCAGCAGCACCTGGCCCTGCTCCGGGGTCTCGAACCCGCAGATCAGCTTTGCCAGGGTAGATTTGCCCGCGCCGTTGCGCCCCACAATGCTGACCATCTCGCCTTTGCCGATGGATAAGCTGATGTCATGCAGGGTGCTCTGCCCCTTGGTATAGCCAAAGCCAAGGCCGCGCACTTCCAGCAGGTGCTCCGGTGCGGGGCCGGGTTCCGGCAGCGGCAGGGCGTTGAACCACTTGTGCAGGCGGGCGGTATCGGCATCATCCAGCACCACGGTGTCCACATGGGCAGGGCGCTTTTCCGGTGTGATGGCAATGCCCGCATAGCGCATGGCCGTCAGGTACAGCGGCTCCCGGATGCCGTTTTCGGCCAGCATATGGGTGGCCAGCAGCTCGTCCGGGCGCAGGTCAGCCAAAATAGTACCCTCATTGACCAGGATGATGCGGTCCACATTGCGCCACAGCACATCCTCCAGCCGGTGCTCAATAATCAGCACGGTGGTATCGGTCTTGTGCTGGATCTCGTCGATCAGCTCAATAGCCTGCTTGCCGGTGGCGGGATCCAGGCTGGCAAGGGGTTCATCAAACATCAAAATTTTAACCTGATCCACCATAACGCCCGCCAGGCTGACGCGTTGCTTCTGCCCGCCGGAAAGCTCATGCGGGGCATGGTCCAGGCGTTTTTCAATGCCCACCAGCTCTGCGGCATGGCGGGTGATCTCGTGCATTTCCTTTTGGGGAACGCAGCTGTTTTCCAGCGCGAAGGCGATATCCTCGCCCACCGTCAGGCCGATAAACTGGCCGTCCGGGTCCTGCAGCACCGTGCCCACATGGGCCGAAAGCTCAAAAATGCTGCTGTTGGGCGCATCCACGCCGTCTACCGTCAGGTTGCCGGTGCATTCGCCGGGGTTAGAAAACGGGTTCAGCCCGTTGATGCAGGCCGCCAGCGTGCTTTTGCCGCTGCCGGAAGGTCCGGCGATCAGCACACGCTCACCGGGGTAGATATCCAGGTTGATATCATGCAGCGTCGGCTTTTTCTGCGCACGATACTGGAAGGAGAAGTTTTTGAATGAAATAATGGGGTTTGTCTGTTCAGACATGGGCATGGTACCTCAAAGCAAGATATTCCGGTGCCGCCTTCCCCAACGGCAAAGCGGCAAACAAAAAAGCCTTTCCGCAAACCAAAGGCCACGGGAAGGCTTTGCGATAGCAATTATTCTTTATCCAAAGAGCCTTTCTTGGCAATGGTCTTGGTGTAAGCCAGCACCAGCAGGCCGCCCACGACCACAGCAGTAATGCTGTTGGAGATACCGGCAAACACGCCCTGTGCAAACACCTTTTTGGCAGGCTCCGCATAAATCAGGATGTCCAGCACGGGAGCAACCACGATCCAGCCGATCAGGTTGGCGATCACGTTGGCCAGCGCAAACACGCCAACCTTCTTTTTGTTAAAGTCGCCTTCCTCAACATGCAGCTTTTGGGTGAACAGGCCCACCACAACGCCGACAAAAGCGGAGGTGATGACCCAGCTCCACCACGGGATGCCGCCCCAGGACAGGTCGATCAGAGCATGGCCGATGAAGCCGATCAGGCCGCCGGCAACCGGGCCGTACATAGCGGCCAGCAGGGCCAGCACTGCGTACTGCAGGCTGATGTTGGTGTTAGGCACCGGGCTGGGGATTGCCACAAAACGCCCCAGCACAAAGAACAGTGCTGCGCCGATACCAATGGCGACAAAGGTCTTGATGCTATTGTTGTTTTTCATAATTCCGCACTCCTTTATAGTATTACAAACGATCCCCTTGGAACCTGCCACAAAACGGCATGACCCAAAGATATGGTAAGTATACGCCCGGTTAAAACCGCTTGTCAATGGGCAAAAACCGCACTTTGCGCTATTTAGACCCTGCCTGCGGCAATTTCATGCGCTTCTGGCAGCAAAAAGCCCCGCCTTTGCCGCGGCAAAGCGGGGTATCATTTTGCAAACACAAGTTTGCGTGGGCAGTTTGGCAAATGCGAAGTTATCTTTTTCCTAATGGCAATGCTATTAAATTTCCCAATAATGCAATAACAGCATATCCAACTACATAAACCCATGCACTTGAGTTATAAAATATAAATATAGATGGCGCAAACATTATTGCTACAATCAAAATATACCAGAAGTTAAAACCATTCCTAATCCCATAAAAAACAGAGGTTATTAAACATATTAGAGGAATAATTACTAACATAACAATCATTGCACTTCCTGTGTTTTTTATAAACCAAGGAACGATATAAAAATCTATCAGCAACAGTAGGTAGAAAACCATGTTCTTTTTTAATTTATCCATCATATCATCATCCTTTCAAATTCCGATTTACAGATGCAGGCGTTTTTCAAACTCTGCCAGCAGGCTGCGGCCCTTGAAGATGACCAGTCCCAAAAAGGTGATCATGCTGATGACCAGGCAGATGACCCAGGCCATTGGCGGGCGCACGCTGTGGCGCAGCGTTAAGCCGATATACGGCACCACGCCCACCACAATGTTCAGCAGCAGGTAAACCAGGCCGTTCTCGGTAAAGCGGCGGTTGACAAAGGCAAAAATGAAGTTCAGCACCAGGGTAACGCTGCACAAGATCGGCACAATGGCGTCAATGGCAATGCCGTTCCACCCGGCGTAATAATCCGCAAAGGTCACGATCAGCGAAGTTCCGATCAAAATCTGGAACAGCAGCTTCGGGGCGTTGCGGCCCTGGCGCAGCAGTGCGCGCAGCAGCAGCAGCACCCCCACCGCGCCGATCAGCACCAGCAGGCTCCAGTGCATATGCCTGCCTTCGGTCATGATGTAATCCACCACGCCGCAGATGACCGCCGCCCCCAGCAGCACAAAGGCAGCGATGCGGTAAAACAGCGATGCCTGCCGCGCAGGCGGCACCACCTTGGGGTAGCGGTCCGGTTCCGGCGTGCCGACAAGGGGGTTCTGGCACAGCGGGCAGTACTGTGCGCTGCCGCCAACCTGGATATGGCAATGGGGACAGGTTTTCATTCTCCATCCACCTCCGTTGCATACAGTGTAATATCCAACCCTTCGGCAGAAAGGCGGCGGTAAAAGTTTTTCAGCATCTCGGTGCTGCGGAACGCCCAGGTGGTGCCCAAAACCAGATCATCCCCATAGGAACAGACCGTGGTGAACGCGGTAGTCGAACTGCAGAACGCCGTAAAGCCTTTGATATAGGGCTGCAGCTCTTTTTGCAGTGGGATGCGCCCCATGTTGGAGATGGTCAGGGTAACTTTTTTGGCTTCCAGCGTATTGAACAGGTTGACCACCGCGTTTTTGATAAAGAGCGGCACCAGTTTGATACCGGGCATCTGTTCCAGCTTTTCAAAGCCGTCCATGCGGGCCTTGACCCGCTCGTCCTTCAGGGCTTCCCGCAGTTTGGCGTCAAAGCCTTTGGCCAGGGTTTCCAGCGTTTCGTCCCCCCGGAATACCCAGCTGATGCGGATGGAGTTGAAAAAGTTGCGGGTGGTCTCGGTTCCGTAATAGCTGCGCAGGTTGACCGGCAGGCTGACCGAGATGACCTTACCGCGTTCCAGCGCCGGCATTTCCTGATAAGCCGCCAGCATCTGGGCAGCGGCCAGGTAGCTGGTCATCGTTACCCCCATGGCGCGGGTCTTGGCCAGCACCTGGGCGGTAGAAAGGTGGGCTTCAAAAAACTGGGACTGGTCATACGGCAGTTTGCGGCCATGCAGGTGGAAAGACTTTTTGCGGTTCAGCGGGTCTTCCTCCGCCGCTTTGGACGCCGTATAGTACTTGCGGAACGCATCCTGGGCCGATTCGCCCTTGCTGGCGCGCTCTTCTCCGGGAACATTGGCCAGTTCGGGATTTTTCAGCTGCAAATAATTGTGCACCAGCGTTTTCAGGAACACCATCCCGCCGTTGCCATCGCTGATGGCGTGGAACATTTCCACATTGATGCGCGCGCCGTAATAGCTGACGCGGTACAGCAGTTCGTTTTTGATCTGCGGGCCGTACAGCATGGCACAGGGGGCCAGCGTTTCCGGCACCGCCTGCGGTTTCAGGTTGGTGGATTCAAAATAATGCCAGAACAGCCCACGGTGCAGCGTGACCTGGAACTGCGGGTTTTCCCGTGCGGTCTGTTCCAGGGCCTGATTCAGGCGGTCGGGGTCCACATCCTCGTTTAGGGTGCAGCTGACGCGGAACACCCGCGGGTCCCGCCGGTTGATGGACGCCAGAAATACTTTGGCGACATTATCGACTTTATACCAGGTTTCGGGCAAATGGCAGCCCTCCTATCCGGCGGGGTTCCGCCGTTACAAAATTTTCTGCACAAAGCGGCCAACGCTTTCCATGGCCTGTGCGGCATGGGGGATCGGCATCTGCTGGAACACATGCCAGCATTCGGGGTATACCTCCAGCACGGCGTATACTTCCTGTTCCGTCATGGCTTTGGCAAGGTTGATAGAATCGGATTTCAATATTTCGTTCGTTCCCACCTGGATCAAAGTGGGCGGCAGCCCCCTTAAATCCGCAAACAGCGGCGAAAGGCTGGGGTCCTCCCATTCCAGGGTGCTGTTTGCTCCGCGGTAAGCGGTGCGGCAGGAATCAATATAGTCGTGGGTCAGCATGGGGTCCAGCGCGGCACATTTCTGATAGGATGCCCCCTGCATCGTCATATCGGTCCAGGGGCTCATCAGCACCAGGGCACACGGCTGGCTGCGGCCCTGGGCCTTTACGGCAAGGGCCAGTTCCAGCGCCAGGTTGCCGCCCGCCGAATCCCCGGCCACGATCACATCCCGCGCGCCGATGCCCATATACATCAGGTAGTCCCAGACGCGCAGGGCATCGTCAATGGCGGAAGGATACGGCGCTTCGGGGGCAAGGCGGTATTCAAAGCTGAGTACATCGCACCCGGTGGAAAGCGCCAGTTTGCTGGCCAGCACGCGGGCATAGCCCAGCTGGCCGCAGGTGTAGCCGCCGCCATGGCAGTATAGCACCACATGGCGGCGGTCATGCCCCTGGTTCATCCGCACCCACTCCGCCGAAACATTGTTGACGGTGATGGGCGTGGTGTTGATCAACAGGTTGGGGGTAACCAAACGGCCAAACAGCTCCTGGGCGGCACGCTGGCGTTCCAGGTCCTCCGGCTGGGTAGAGCCGGTGCTGGTCACGCTGTGCACCGCCTTGATGGCTTTCATCATGGGGGTCAGGTCATCGGTCTCCGCGGCCTGTTTGCGGGCGTTGCGCAGGCGGTGCAGACGTTTCAGGGGAATACGTTTTTTCTCCTGCATAGAGCGTTCCTTTCCTTGGGGGTCAGTGGGTGGATTCAAATGCCGATTTTGGCCCGCAGGCGCACCCACAGGCTGCGCAGCAGCGGCGGGCGGGCGGCAGGCAGGCAGCAGAGCCGCCACACGGTTTGGTTTTCCGGCATGCGGCCGCTGCGGGTGTATTTGTGGTAGAGCACCGTCAGCTGGCGCATTTTCGCCTTGCCGGGCAGGTGCAGCACGCAGACGGGGTCGCAGCAGTAGTTCGTGGAAACATAATAAAAATGCCCGCCCAGCCAGTACCGGAACACATACGCGTTGGCGGCCCGCACGGGCTTGCCCGCCAGCTGGCTGCGGTAGGCCGCAGCATCCAAAATGGCTTCGTCGCCGTCCTGGCTGCGCACGCCGGTCTGCTGCATCCGGTCAAACACATTGCGGCATTCGGCCATAAAATCCTGCAGCCGGGCCGTGCTGCCCGCCACGAACTCGCCGCCAAAGTGGGTCAGCACATGGGGAGCACCCTCCGGCCAAAGTTCATCATAGGTGTGGGAGATGCGGGCCGTCATGGGCTGGCTGGCCGCATGGGGCACCTGATACAGCAGCACCGCTTCCGCGGCTTCGCGCCAGATATCCTGATAGCCGCGCTGGGTAAAGGTATCGGAATCCAGCATCAGGTAGTTTTCGTAATGCTCGGTTTCGAGCAGATACTGCATGGCGCACAGCTTGTAATACGCCAGGGACCAGTCTAAATCCGCTTCAAAGCGGTAGTTGTCAAACGGACAGGCGATTACACGGATGCCCGCCTGGGACAGCTGCGCAGCATAGGGTTCCGGCACAGCGGTGTTGGTCACAAGGGCTGCATCGCAATTCTGGTTTTTCTGTTTTGCGCTGACAAGGCTGACCACAATGCAGCGGTAGAATACCTCGCTGCCCAGGTTGGCATTGCTGCCCTCGCGGTAGCCCTCCAGTGTGGCAAAGGCTGTAAAGATCAGGTTCATTCCATTCCCCACTTTTCCGGGAAGTTCCGGCCGCCTTACCGCATTCCCTTGTTGTCATCTTTTCCTATTATTTTATTATAGTCCTGTACGCAAGGCTTGTCTATTATTGTTGTACATTTGTTAAGCATTGGTCTACAAACTAGAAGTTATCGCTTTACTTTTGTTGTATCTTAGCCAAAATACTTTCTATTACAAGTGTTACTGTTATAAAGGCTCCTACAAGGGTATAGTAGTTTAAGCCATACATCAATGGCAAAAGAGAAATAACTACCGTAATAATGGAAAGGACAAACAATGCTTTGAGAACACCTTTCGTCTTCAATGAAAACAATGAAAGTAAGAAGATGGCAACAGTAAGTGTAGCTGTAATAAGTGGAGTAAAATTTGCATACATCACCGGCTACAAACTGTGATAATCAAAAATAAACACATTTGCCGATATTAAAGAAAGGAGGCCCAAAAAGGGGGCTTCCTTTCTTGTTTACTCCACCGATCAACGGCTCAATATTAAAAAATCTCGGAAACCAAGAACGCTACAACATAGCAGATCGGTTGGTGTATCATGTAAATAATAAGCGAATGTTTCCCTAAAAAGTTAATACCTGGAACTTTCCCTTTTCCAAATAGCCGGTTAATCAGCCCCTTTTCCTGTAAGAAACTGTACAGGAAATATCCTGTTGCAAATAAGAAAATCCATGGGAGCAACGGAAAATAGTCGGTAGATGAAAAGCCAGCTTGCGGAAATCCAATATAAGCTAATACCGATTTCAACCATGTAACATTCAGCAAATTATCAGATAATTGGATAGGGTCTTGCTTCGTCCAACTTCTGAGAATGAGGAATAGCACAAAACTAACACTTACCCCAACCCCAGCCGGGATTTTTTTCAGAACCATCCAGAGAATACCCTATTACCGTAAACCCTTTATCTTTAAAACGATTATACACTTCCAGCACATTCACATTTTCCTTACGACAAGGTCCACACCACGACGCCCAAAAATCGAGGATTTTCACTTTCCCTTGGATGGAATACATGGACAAAGAATCCCCTTCGGGTGTTGGAAGCGTAAAATCCGGAGCCTTTTTGCCGGGGGCAAATGCAGCCATTTCGTCCAAACGCTCTACCACTTGCCGCGTCAGTTTCATCGCTTTGGCAGAAGCACCCAATTGATCGTATTCCCGCTGTAAATCTTCTATGTTCTGATATTGGTACATCCGTTTGTTCAACAGATAGGCAGCTAAAAAACCATCCTTATGCGCCTCCCGGAATTGTTCCTGTTCACGACCGGTCTGCTCCCCCAATTTCCCCATGGTTCTCATAACCTCATTCATGGTAGCCGTATCGTTTTTCTGACGGGCAGAGTAGTAACGGTTGCGCAATTCATTCGTTTGTCCGGCCGTCTTGTTACCGATGGCCTGATAGGCAGCAAATAGCAATTGCAGCTCCGGACCTTCCACTCGGTTGGCCTCAGGATTTTTCAAGTGAAGATGCGCCCGGTAATCGGCATTTTCAAGCAAAAGTATCGCATAGGTTTTCTCTCCGGTGATATAAAGTCCCGCTTCCATGGTATCGGGTAGTGAACCGGTCAACGTAAATTTCCCGTCCCGGATTTCAGCCCGCGCCAAGGTATCCGGTTTTTTATTCCAGCCAGGATAGCCGACGATGTAAGCTTCACCGTCCACTTTCTCGTCCAACGAGCCTTCTATGGTAAAATGCGGTTTCGATGTGCAAGCGGACAATCCACCGAAAAACCAAATGCCTAAAATTGTTTTTCTTATGATTCCTTTCATTAGTTATGACACTTTATTTCAACATTACTTTCAATTCCTTTTCAATCGGTGGAAAACAGATGTGTGCGTCACAGCATTGATAGCTGACGGTACACTTTGCTTCCCCTTGTCCACTACCGGAGATTTCGTACCGGAAAATGGCTTCATCTTCATAAACGGTGGTACCTTGTTTATTATACGACTTGGCGGAAGGGAGTTTCGGTTTACCGACAATCGTCCACCCCTCCGGCAATTGGAGCTCTACCTGCGTGGTAACAAAGGGATCGCTCTCAGCAACATAAGCATAAATGTGATAGCCCGGATGGATTTTCAGGCGGACCACAATCTCCCGGTTGCCGTTCGCTGCCTTTTCAAGCCCTGCAACCATCTGCACAGGATTCCGGTCATCCGTGGCGGCCGGTCGGGACGATGTTTCCTGTACCGGTTGTGCATAACGTGCGCTGTAATCGTTGGCAGGATCAGGTTCGCGAGTATTCACCATAAAAAGCCAGCCCCCGGATTCCGTAAAAAAAAGACGCTCTTTGTTCTTCTCATACCAAGTCCGCCACTCCTGCGGAGCTTCAAAGCGGCAAAGGGTATAGCGATGCAGGATGCGGTTGGCCTTTTCGGTCTCTTTCCCTTTTTCCAGCAACCGGATGGCAGTATCAAGCAAGCGTTTGTCGTTATAGGGAATGCCAAGGCTCTTCACATCTTCGTCAATACTCAGCACATACATGCCTTCACCTCCATAAAAATAATCTATGTTCTCACGGTAATAACGGGCATAGGCCGCTTCGTCCTCGCCAAACAAATCGAACAGCTCTCCCTGGTAACGTTTCAACATATCGGCATAACTCATCGGCGGTTGCGGTTCATAGTTTAGGAACATCTCTTCCCTGCGGTTCAATTTCTCACCACGCCTCTGTTTTTCCTGAACCACTTTTTTCAGTTTTAAACCCTCTGCAGCAAACTCTTCATCGCTTTTCACCCTCTCTTGCCAAGCTTCCCGGGTTGACAAGTAAAGCTGCTCTTTCACATATTCGCGGGTAGCAATGCGATCGTTGTATTTCCGGACGAAGGGTTTCTGTCCGGCAAAACGGGAAATGTAGACAATCGCGTTGGCAAATACCGTCTTTGCCTCTTCCGTCATATCTGCCGGCGAAGCGGCAAATCCCCAATGCAGGAAGTTCCCGTGACGGCCAATAGCCACTGCATCCAATGTTTTGGCGCAAACGCCACTGGAAATATATTCCGCGTCCGGAGAATCTTCAAAGCCCCAAGGACGAGCCACCATCCCTACCCGAAAACCTTCGTGCGTCTGATAACCTTTGTTCTGCACTTTCCACATCAGAACCGAATCCGGTACAGGCTCATCCATAAAATAGGCATAATGAAAAGCATCCGAAGGTGTCGGACACATGCGTACCGTCATCTTTACCGGAAAAGGTCCCTTGAAAATCGGGTGTTCTGCCCGCCAATGGTGGGCATCGGCATCCAAGCACAAACAATACCAATCGCTTTTCAAGCCGATGCCGCGCCCGACGGTATTCCCCACCTCGGCAATCGTGACCATCGGACGGTCAAAACTTTCCGGCAAATAGACCGCACTGTGGTAAGCGATTACTTTACCGGAAGCGTCCTTTTCCTGCCAAGCGGGTTTGATGGCTTTTGGCCGGCCATCCATCACGGTCACATCGTATGCCCGGGACATTTCCGGCGTCCAATCCTCCGCCGCAACGACTTTCACAGTCTGGAAATACTGTCGGAGCATCTCCCCGAATGCCGCTGTCCGATCGGCAATGCTTTTGCGCAAAGCCGTACTGTCGCTAATTGTTTCGTTCAAAACCTGTATATCCGCCGAACCGCCGACATACAGGACTTTCAACGGTTGTTTTTCTATTTTATCCGATGCACGACTCATCTGCATACTGCCTATCAACAGCAATATGCACAAACAAAATAGGTTTTTCATAATTTCAAAGTTAAAAGCCATGCCGGCATAGGAAACTCCTGCCGACATAGCATCTGTTGTTAAAATGGATTCTGCACAATGGCACCTTGCGAATTTTGGATATCCTGCTGCGGAATAGGAATGGCCAAACGACGGTCGTCTCCTTTCACGTTAATCTGTACCTTTTGGGAGGGGTCTACCCCACTCTGGGTAACCTTGTAAAATTCCCGTCGGATGGTTACGTCATCATCGGGTGTCACACTGGCAGCAAAACGCTTGATATCCATCAAACGAAGTGTAAAAGGCATTTCACGGCGACGTTCAAGCAACACCTGTTTTAAAGCTTCGCTCTGCGAAGCGGCGGTCAATACCGTAGCCGTTCCGGGAAGAAAGCGGGCTTCACGCAACGGTGCCAGTGTAACCAAGGCGTCCTGCCAATTGGCACTACGTGCCTGCAATTCTGCCTTCATCAGTACCAACTCAGCGGCAGTCAAACCGGAAATGGCATAGCTGTCATCATAAAGTTGGTTGTAGCGATACCAGTCATAAGCTACTGAAAAACGGCGATTACCATGTTCCACATAGAAAAGGTCGAAACGGCGGTCGTTCTTCCCGTCAACATAGCAATCCAACAATTCCTGTGACGGGGAATGCCATTGCGTCGCCAGATATTGCAGACGGATATAAATCCATTCTGACCATTTATAGATTTTTTGCAGATTCCAGTTGTGGGTTTCACAATAGTGCAGTGTATCCTCCGCCATCGTGCCAGTGGCAGGATAAGGCACCGGTGTTGCCCAATCCAGATTGTTATAGTCATACAGTCCCGGAGCTAATGCCAACGCCTTGTCCACGTAGGTAGTCGCATTGTCATAGTCGTTCATGTAAAGATACACGCGGGCAAAAGCTCCGTAAATGGCACATTTGGACGCCCTCCAGGCAAAGCCTTCCTGTACCCGGTCCACCACACAGTATTTTTCCGCCTCGCGGAAGTCATCAAGAATCCGGTCAAAGGTCTTCCCCAGCGTAGCACGCGAGATATCCTCTGTGAAAAGCGTACCCAAACGCAACGGCAGCCCCATCTCGCTGCGGTTGGCCTCACTGTATGGCAGACAGTGGACGGTAGCCAAGCGGAAAAACGACCAGCCTCGCATCAAATAGGCATTGCACAACGCCTCGTCTTTTTCTTCCTGCGAACCGTTTACAGAACCAACAGAGGCAATGATCGTATTGGCATTGAATATCTTGGCGTATTCGTATTCCCAAACGTTATTGCCTGTCGTTGTTTCCATAACTTCGCTGCTCAAGGCATACAAACTCATCTGATCAGCCCCAAAAGTAATGGGACTAGCATCGTACAGTGCCAAGGGCACACCGTAATCATCGGTGGCATACACTCCGGGATAATCGTATTCATACGTGTTTGTCACATAATCATAAAGGGAAAGCAATTGCGATACCTCGGTAATAGGGGCGTCGCTCGTTGCCGACGGCTGCTTGTCCAAAAACGAATCGCACGCACAGAACATACTCGCCGTGACTATCAGGAACGATAATTTCAATAAATGCTTTTTCATATCTTTTTCCTCCTAATTATTAAAAGTTAAAGCTGGCTCCAAAAGTAAAGCTGGTGCTGGGTTTGTTGGTGCCAGGCAACCATTCGGGGTCGTAGTTGTTTTTGTTGGCCGTCCATACCATTCCCAAGTCACGGGCCTGTACGAATACTTTGGCCTTCTGCAAACGGATAGAGCGCAACCACCGCTCCGGGAGGTAGTAGCTCAACGTGACTTCTTTTAAACGGATGAACGAAGCATCCTCCACATTGCCGCGCAAGTAAGGCAAATAGCGGCCCCAACGATAACACATGTAATCGCCCGGTGCCGGTAAAGTAGGGAAAGTGGTCCCATCGCTTTCCATCAACCGGGTAATAAACTTGGAGATCGTGTTTTTCGAATTGGCCAATGGAACCGATTCGGCTGTCGGCGCCCGGAACTTACCGCCGAAATTACCGGTCATATAAACGTAAAGGTTCAACCCTTTCCAACTGAACGAGTTCGCCCATCCGAATGAAGCGGGAGCAATGGTAGTCCCCCCGTAATACATCTTATCCAATCCCAAGGTTCGGTTATGCAGCGTCAAATCGTTGAACGTCCATTCATTCCCGTCCATAGTTTTCACGTGCGGCACTCCATCGCGCACTCCGGCATAATCATAGCTGTAAACAGCACCCACCGGTTTGCCCTCGATGAAATAACCGTTTGAAGGATCAGAAGCATAAGCCAATTGATGGCAATAAAGCGACGGGTAGAACAGTTTCTGTACTTTATTTTTGTTATAGGCAAACGTCACAGTCGACGAAATATTCAAACCAATCGAACGAACCTGTCCCTGACCGGTCAGTTCCAGTTCTACACCCCGGTTCAGAATTTCGGCATTGTTGAACCTTTGTTCTTTGCTTCCATATACGGAAGGAACAGTCACCGTTCCGATGATGTATTTCCCCAGTCGGTTGTAATATTCCACCTTACCGGAAAGTGCATTTTTAAAGAAAGAGAAATCCACCCCGACATTAGTCGTATAGGTCTCTTCCCAACGCAATAAGGGATTACCGTAACTGGTCACACGAGATACGTTAGTTCCCGTCGTCACGTTGGCACTGGTAGAAATCAACGTCTGGGGGGAGGTGCTCTTTTCTGCATTACCGTTGATACCGTAAGTCAAGCGCAGGGTCAGGCGATCCACCCAGGAAGAAGCGGCCTCCAGAAACGATTCATTGGACATGTTCCATTTGAGCCCGGCCGACCACATGGGCGACCACCGGAGGGACTTGTCATCGGTTACATAATTGGAACCGTCCGCCCGGATACTAAACGATGCCCCGTATCTGCCGTCGAACATATAAGCCGCATTGGCAAAATAAGAGAAATAGCGGTCCACCCGGTCGGAGTAAGTCGTCTGCACTATCGTAGCCAATGTATTGTAGTAATCAGGATAACCGACAATAGTCTTTGCCGATTCCTTGCTACCGTAGTAAGCCGGCAGGGAGGTGTTGGTCTTTTCATTGTAACCCACTACATAAGGATAAGTAGTGCCTGATGTTTTATATTCGCTGATTTCCATACCAGCCAAAGCCGTTACGTCATGCTTTCCGAACGTTTCGTTGTAACTCAACTGGTTTCGCCAAACGTAGTTTTCGTTGGAATTTTTGCTGCTGCGGATAATGCCTCCCGAAGGGATGTACTGATTTTTCAACACATCACCGCTCAAATCGTAGTCGGTATAGTAATTCACCATTTGGCGCACATAGTCCGTCTCCTCATTGTCGTACTGCCGGGTATCGGCGACATTCTTTTCATACTGGAACTTGGTATCAAAAACAAGTTCGCGCCAGATTTTGGCATTCAGCCCGACGTTAAAACGGTATCGGGTGGTTTCCGTCGTATATTTCCGGTTGCACACCTCGCGCAACATATTGTAGGAAAGATCCTTGTAAGGCAGGTTTTGCAGGTTCAGATCTTCTGCAATCAACCGGTTCCAAGACCCCACGTTGTAGGCATAGCTCCCGTCCTCTTCCAACAGCAGTTCATAAGGAGCCAAATTACGAAGTTCAGCGACCGTAACACCACTGGTTTCCGCTTTTTTCCGTTGAAACGTACCAGCTACACTCGCCGCCAGCCAAGGTGTGAATTTATAGGTATTATTAAAGTTTACCATAAAACGTTCATAGCCGCGTTTGATGGTAGCTTCATCGTTCTTTTCATACATCAGCGAAGCATAGGTTGTATTTTTTTCCGTACCGCTCGAAAGGTTGACATTGTACTGCTGCAATGCCTGTGTCTGCATCAAATGCTTCTTCAATTGGCTCCGATTGTCCGTCCGCCGCAAACGGTCAAGATTTGTGTTCATCTCCGCCTCGGACATTCCGTAATACTTGTTGGCATAATAATATTCCTGCGAAATGGGCAAACTGCCTGCAATGCTGGTAGGAGAAGGTGTGAATTCCGAAAGGAACCATCCGTTTTTTACAGCCATGAGTTCATAATCCACCGTCGTTTTGCTATCAGCTTGCGCTAAAATGTAATCCAGGTCGGGGCGTATATTGAAACGGTAAAAGCCCTGTACCTCTACATTCAGTTTGCCCTGCTTCCCTTTTTTTGTGGTTACAACGATTACACCATTGGCCGAACGGGCACCCCAAATGCTGGCTGCAGCAGCATCTTTCAATACAGTGACACTCTCTACGTCATTGGGATTGATGCTGCTGAAGGTACCCTCAATAGGAAAACCATCAACTACCACCAATGGTTCTGTATTGGCATAGAGCGAACTGGTACCTCGAATCAGGAAATTGACCGAGCCGTCTTCATTTTCAGTGGATTGCATCCCGGCAACTACACCTTGTAGCATATTGGAAAGGTCGGAAGAAGGCCGTGAATTGAGTACCTCCACGGATACTTTATCGAACGAACCGGTGGCCCGCTCTTTGGAGATGGTTTGGTAACCGGTGACTACCACTTCTTCCAAAGCTTTGTTTTCCGGTTCAAGGACGACATTCAACGTAGTTGCTTGACCAATTTTCATTTCCTGACTTTTCATTCCGATAAACGAAAAAACCAGCATTACATTCGGATCGTCGTTTACCTTAATTTCGAAACGACCGTCAACGTTGGTCGCCATCCCGGAGGAAGTGCCTTTGACAAGGACCGAAACGCCCGGTAACGGCATACCATCCCTATCTTTCACCACGCCGCGCACCGTCCGCTTCTCTGCTTGCGGTAAATCGACATTATTCACCGTCACAGCCCGCTTGATGGCAACGACGCCGTTCACGATTTCATACGTGTAGCCGGGACCTTCGAGCAAACGACTCAAAATCGTGTTGATTTCTACGTTCTGCAAATCAAGCGTGATGCCTTTGATTTGCTCCAGTTCCCTGCCGTTATACAGGAAACCGATGCCGGTAAGCCGTTCAATCTGCTGGATGCAGCTTTTCAAATCGGCATTTTCCATCCGGAAACGGGCAACGCGCTGGGCACTGATTTCCGAGAACACATTAAAATGACAGACCAATAGCAGAAAAAACAAACATTTCATCACCATGATGAGTTTTTTTCTCCATTGAAGGGAAATCGGCGCTCGTCCGACTTCCAAATTCGGATGTTTTTCCATAATTTTGTAAAACTTTAAAGTTAATAATCAGAGAGGGGATGACAGCTAATGTGGTAGTTACTATCGCTCCTCTTTTATTGTATAAAAATTGTATTTCCTTTCCGTTCAAAGTGCAGGGGACTGACATTCTCCATCAAGTCGAGAATGACCTGCAGGTTTTCAAACCGCGGTAACTTACCGGTGAAGACTTCTCTGCGCACGGCATCATTGGTATAAAACACATCGATGTGGTACCAGCGTTGCAGAATTGTGAAAATTTCTTCCACGGAGGTATTATCGAAGCGAAACTCTCCACGGATCCAGGCTGTAAACAGTTCTGTATCCACTTCTTTCACTTCCACGTTACCGGTCTGACGGTCGCACACCGCCTGCCGTCCCGGAAGAAGCTCTATGCTTTCGCGGGTGTGGACATCCGTCATCTCCACTTTACCGATGCAAAGGGTCGTTGCCCAACTGTCATCGTCGTCATATGCTTTCACATTGAAAGAGGTGCCCAACACTTTCACCTCATAGTTGTCGATTTTAACGTAAAAAGGACGCTGTGCATCGGGCTTTACCTCGAAAAAGGCTTCGCCTTTCAACTCCACGCAACGGGTATTGCCATTGAAACGGGTCGGGTATTTCAATTCCGACATAGCATTCAGCCACACTTTTGTGCCGTCTGCCAAAGTCAGGGAATATTCACCACCGCAGGGTGTACGGATCAAATGTTGCGAAACAGGCATCGAATTCTCGTCGGAGCCGGTATAATCTACCGTATTGCCGGCAATGACGACCTTTTCCTGTTCGCTTTCCAGTGTTTTCTGCATATCCGGCAAGAGTTCCACAGCCGAACCGTCTGCCAGCACCAACTCGGCACGTCGGATTCCCGGTTCGATTTTTTCAATGGTTTCTGTTACACGAGGCTGAGATTCCGTCCGGGGAAAGAGTAGCCACACGCCCGCCACAATCGCCACGACAGCCGCATAAGGCAGACTCCACCGCACAACACGCCGGAGGGCGTAACGCTGTAATAATTTCCGGTTGTACGCCAACGCCCGCTCCGTATCAACGGCCGCCAATTCATCGAAATGCCGCCGGAGAGCCCCCGGTTCCGCCAAACGACGATAGAGTTGTTCGTGGCTTTCCTCTTCCTGTCGCCACTCCTCCAGCATCTGCCGCTCATCGGCCGTCAATTCGTCCCACTTTTCACGCACTAATAAATCCCGTATCTTTTCAAACTTCTGTTGCATAACTTAACGCTATATATTATATAGACACAAAAGTTTAAAAAACGTGCAAAAGGAAACGAAAAAATATAAATTTATTTGAGTAATATTTCTATTCGCTGTCTATCCATTTCCCGAAACGCCCCTGACATATCAGAATAAACAAACTCAACCCCAATGCCGCTGTCAACTTCCGCCGGAGGATTTCCTTTCCCCGGCGCAATTGGCTGCGCACGGTTTCTTCTGTGATATCCAACTGACGGGCAATGTCGCGGTTGTCCGCTCCATCCAATTTCAAGATAAAGATGTCACGACAACGGGCGGGCAAACGGCGGACGGCGTCATAAAGTTCGCGATATACTTCCTCCTCCATCATCCGACCGACAAAATCATCTTCTTTCAGCATATCCTGATCCTCTATCGGAATCCCGCGCCGGTCGCGCAAGTAATTCAACAGACGATTGTGTATTGAACGGTATAAATAAGTTGTAAACGAATGCATTTCTGCCAATTGCCGGCGTTGTTTCCACAGATAACAGAAGAACTCCTGAACAATATCTTCCGCGATCTCCCGTTCCTTGACAATACGACTGCTATAGACCACCAACGGAGCATAGTATTCCCGAAAAACAGCCGTATAGGCCTCCCTATCTCCTTGCGATAATCTTTGTATGACAGACGCGTCTATTTTCATACTTCCCAGTTCAACGCATATATTTTAAATTCAAGGCATACATCACGATAAAGATAACAGCAAAAATAGCAGAAAACAACATACCGGCAAGTACCATAAAATTAAAACCGGCAAAATAAGGCAGCACAAACAACATCAGGATTTGAGCCGCCGTATAGAAATAAAAACCGATACGGCGCAATTGAAACATCAGAATAGCTCCCAGCAAACTGATCACACTCAACACCAGGTTTATGACAGCAATCTCTTTAGCATGTACAAAAGTGGCCTGTAAACTCGCCATGGTCGAACTCAGGATATCGGAAAGCACGGCAGAATCGCCCCCCTGGTCCATACCGTTCAGCATGGAAGAATAATGTTCCATCTGCATCGATGAGTTGGTCAATCCGGCTGTAAATACAGAAAATAAATTGGATAAAGTTCCCCAACCACTACCGATAAAGGTAAGAATACACAATACCAATAAAAAAGTCGGGCGCTGAAGCTTGTTCTGCTGTTCTTCAAAAGGATTTTCCATGTTTTTCAATTCTGTTTGTTCACATTCTATTGGGTACAAAGATACAAAATTCAAAAAATATCTAACCGATTACATCACTTTCAATTCAAAACTTTTCAGCAAATAAAAGTTTGAAATGCTTTGCTTTGGAAAAGGATTTAATTTAATTTTGACAAAAATATTTTTAACTACTTAACTATGGAAAGAGATACCGTTATATTTGACCTGATTAAAAAGGAGTGCCAGCGTCAAAAAGAAGGAATCGAACTGATTGCTTCTGAAAATTTTGTGAGTGATGAAGTCATGGAAGCCATGGGTTCGTGCCTGACTAATAAATATGCAGAAGGTTATCCCGGAGCCCGTTATTATGGTGGTTGCCAGATCGTCGACCAGACCGAACAATTGGCGATCGACCGGGCATGTAAATTATTCGGTGCCGAATATGCAAATGTGCAGCCTCATTCCGGAGCACAAGCCAATGCTGCCGTATTCTTTGCCTGTATGAAACCGGGCGATACTTACCTGGGACTGGATTTGGCTCACGGAGGTCACCTGTCTCACGGATCACCTGTCAACCTTTCAGGAATCAACTATAAACCGATCGCTTATCATGTAAAAGAAGATACCGGTCTGGTAGACTATGATGAAATGGAACGCCTGGCACTCGAACATAAACCGAAAATGATCGTTTCGGGAGCTTCTGCCTATTCCCGTGACTGGGATTATAAACGGATGCGTGAAATCGCCGATAAAGTAGGTGCTATATTGATGTATGATATGGCTCATCCGGCCGGTTTAATCGCCAAAGGCTTGCTGAACAATCCGTTCGAATATTGTCACATTGTAACGACCACCACGCACAAGACCTTACGCGGACCGCGTGGAGGTATGATTTTACTTCCCAAAGATTTCCCGAATCCCTGGGGATTGAAAACACCGAAAGGAGAAATCAAGATGATGTCACAAGTCATCAATTTTTCAGTATTCCCGGGACAGCAGGGCGGACCGCTGGAACATGTCATCGCAGCTAAAGCGGTCGCTTTCGAAGAAGCGTTGTCCGATTCTTATACCGAATATGCAAAGCAAGTGCAGAAAAACGCAAAAGTTATGGCACAAGCTTTCATGGATAAAGGATATAAAGTGGTTTCAGGCGGAACAGACAACCATTGCATGCTGATCGACCTGCGGACCAAATTCCCGGAACTGACCGGTAAAAAAGCTGAAAACACCCTGGTAAAAGCCGACATTACGATCAACAAAAACATGGTGCCTTTCGACAGCCGTTCTCCATTCCAGACTTCCGGTATCCGTGTCGGAACTCCGGCTATCACAACCCGGGGACTGAAAGAAGAGGATATGAAAGTGATCGTCGACATGATCGACCGGATCCTGTCGAATATCGACGATGAAAACGTCATTGCAGAAGTGAAGAAAGAAGTCAATGCGATGATGAATCCTCGTCCGATGTTCGCCTGGTAATAGAAAGATATAACCCATTAAAAGCTGCCTTGAGGGCAGCTTTTTTGTTTTCCTCTCACTCCAGGATCTTAAAAGCAATATCGAGATAAGCATCCATATCGATCGTTTTCTCCCGGATATATTCGTCACTGCGTTTATGCCCCAAACGAATCACGATAGCCTTTTTCTGAGGAATGACAAACATATACTGTCCTCCTAGCCCCCGAAACGCAGGAAACCGCATCTCTTTGTAATGCATAATCCAGATTTGAAAACCATAATAATCCAATGATCCGTCTCCGAATTCATTTTCCAAATATCCGGCTGGGGTTATCGCTTCATTCAGATAAGTTTCGGAGATCAGCTGCCGGCCGTTCCAATTTCCTTTATTCAGAATCAAACGTCCGAGCCGCGCCAAATCCCGGGCCGTCGTATTGAAACAACAATATGTCTTCTCATCCCCGTCTTCCCGGTCCAGGTTCCACAAAGCGTCGTTGCAGGCTCCCAGGGGTTTCCATAATTTTCTTTCAGCATATTCACTGATACTCACCGGGCTATGGACTTTCACTTCTGTCTTAAAGATCCCCCACTCATATTCCTTCTCTTTATGCACCTTATCTAAAGCTGCTTCGAGCACAAATGAAAGTAATTGAGTATCACCGCTTTTATAGGAATACTTTTTTCCAGGTTCTTCGACTACTTTCAAATCCATAATCAAATCCCGGATCCGATCACCATAGTAAGCCTGAGTGGTTTTCGAAATCAGGGCGGTATAGGCTTCATCCCAGTCCAATCCCGAACTCATCGTCAAAAGATTGCGGATCGTAATTTTATCCCCCTCCCCGAATTCAGGCAAATATTTGCTGACTTTATCATCCAGACTTTCGATAAATCCTTCGTCATAAGCTATGCCGACCAGCAGGCCGACAATACTTTTGGTAGCGGAAAATATATTGGAAAGCTTTTGCGGTGTCCAATCTTCCCGGTATTCCTCATACCGGATACTATCGTCCTGAATGACGAGATAAGCCACCGTTCCGTATTTTTCGAGATACGCCTCTTCGTCGTCGGTCATCCGGTATCGATTGGCGTCCCTGGCCACCGGCCATTCCCAGCAGGAATCAGCTTTTCCCACCGTATCCGACGGAAAAATATAGGTATCCGAAATATCCGGGAACCAGTGAATCAAAGCCTCCTGCATATAAGTCGGCATCAGCAGAAACAGCAGGGCAATCCCCAGAAACAGCAGGGCACTGATTTTTTTCCATTTTCTGCTCTTCATATTCCGCCGAACTTTTCTTTAACCTCCCTTTTCACATTCCCTCAAATCCTCGGTTGTCAAACGTTCCGGTAAGAAACGGGTGACATCCCCGCCGTTCAAATAAATATTACGGACAATCGTCGAACTTACAAATGTATGCTCGGTCGAGGTCAGCACAAAGACCGTCTCGATACGTCCGTCCATGGCCCGGTTAGCTTGTCCGACAGCACGTTCGTATTCAAAATCGGCCGCCGTCCTCAGGCCCCGGATAATGATGTGGGCATTCACCTGCCTGCAAAAATCTACGGTCAAACCGAAATAAGGTTCTACCGTCACCCGATCGGTATCTTCAAAAGCCTTTCTAATCAAACGAATACGACAATCCGTATCGAGAAATTCCTTCTTAACGGGATTGACACCGACAGCAATAATAATCTTATCAGAACAACAAATTTTATATTTCGCAGCACTCTCTTTTTCCCAAGCAGAAATAGCTATTATCATATCCG
>ENA-UEOR01000595-UEOR01000595.1-human-gut-metagenome-genome-assembly--contig:-NODE-595-length-22148-cov-11.201033_pt1 | contig 22148 bp, 16 predicted proteins | sample MGYA00242887_ERZ507890 | MGnify/ENA primary metagenome ERZ507890 (study PRJEB26167, sample SAMN06115431) | human gut metagenome | host: Homo sapiens | place: China:Guizhou | collected 2014-10-21...
GATGTAAAGATGCCTTTCATGGATGGAATCGAACTGATCGACCATGTTGTGAAGGAAAAGAAAAAGCTGCGCACAGTCATATTCAGCGGATGCAATGAATTCGACTATGCAAAGAAAGCGATCCGGCTGGGTGTTGTTGATTATATTCTAAAGCCGGTCGATCCAAATGAATTCAAGAATACCCTGAATAAGGTCGTAAATGAATTGGAAGAGGCAAAGGCTTCGGACGAGCTGAAGAATAAGAGCATGGAATTCTTATATGAGCATGCGCTCTATATGCTGTTGAACGGAACGGATGTTACGAAGCTCAGACAGGAATACAGCGGATTATCGCTTGATCTGGGTAAATTCAAGAATATGCTTTTGATGGAATTCAATCATGATTTCTTCGGCAGACGTGGAGTGGATTTCAAAGAGAACGAGAACTTAAAGTCAATTGGAATCCTGCAATATCTGAACCTGAACCAGCAGCAGGAAATCTTATTCTTAGGGGATGAGATGAATATTCTCCGTAAGGCAAATGAGATCGTAAAGATCATCAAAGCCGATTATGATGCTGACTGTTACATAGCGATATCCTCTGATATCGGGGATCTGTCCGAAGTGGCAGATAAGATGGAAGAGCTCGAAGTGTTGATGGAGAACAAATTCTACCATCCGGAGATCCATGTATTTTATCCGAACATGGAGGGCGAGACTCCGGGTATTATCCAGTTCGATGATGATACCTTTATGAAGCAGATGAAACAGGATATCAAGATGAAGAATGTGGAAGCACTCCGGGAGCATTTCCAGAGATTCTGTGAGAAGTACAGACATAAGACAGAGTACTCCCAAATCTATATCAAGTTCCTGTTCTCGAATCTGATGAAGGAACCAATGAGAAAGCGAAGCCTAACACAATCATAATGATCGTGGCAAACCACCACACATTCAGGATAGGAAGTGCAAACATAGTATGCACGAATATCAGCATCACTGCACCAATAGTCATCAACGTGGCACCTTTGCCGATACGGTCATACAGAGAACCGAACAACGGAGTCAGGATGATCGCACCGATCGGTAACAATCCCGGAATCGTCCCCGCCAATTTCGGGTCTACATTATATTTCTGTACCATTAAGTCCGCCGCATACTTGATAAACGGGAATACAGCCGAATAGAATAATACGCACAGCAATGCAATCAGCCAGAACCCCTTGTTAGTAACGATATATACGATATCTTTCATACGGAAAGGTTCTTCGGGTTCAAGCCCTTGTGCGTCAAGTGAAGCATCCAACTTCTTATCATAGAATGTGTAAATAAAGAAAGCAATCGTACCTACACAAAGCATAACCAGGCAGAAAAGAATCGGCGCAGGGATATTGGTATGAAAAGCACCTGCCTCGTCAGTAGATCCGAAGAAGTCAGCCAAAGGTACAGTCAGCACCATTGCCAGAGTTGTACCGATACGTGCCGTTGCCATTTCAAGTCCCATAGCCAACGCCATTTCCTTGCCTTTAAACCATTTCACAATAATCTTAGAGACGGTAATACCAGCAATTTCCACACCAACACCAAAGATAGCATATCCCAATGCTGCCAATGCTACCTGCATCTTGAATCCGAAAAGCAGGGCACCTTCCGGAAAAGTGGTAGAGATAGCATAATATTTCAGTCCACAACCGAACACCATTAACAGACAGGCGCCCATTCCGGTAAAGCGTACTCCCATTTTATCCAGGATAATACCGCCGAAAATCAACATCAGCAAGAATACATTGAACCACCCGTAAGCGCTGGTAAAGAATCCGTAATCCAAACTATCCCAGAGTAGTTCTTTCTCAAGCATAGGTTTCAGCGGGGACATAACGTCCGTAAGGAAGTAGCCGCATAACATGGTAAAAGCGACCAATGCTAGAACGCTCCAACGCAACACCTTGGAGTCATTCAATTTCTGTTTTAATTGTTCTGTCATTGTTATATTTAAATAGTAGTTAATAATTTTATTTTTTACGACCAACAAAGATAGTTAAATCTCCATTGTATACCTCACAAAGAGATTTGTTTTTAGAAAAAAAGTTAGGCGCGGATTACATGAATTGCACGGATTCATTAACAAATCCGTGTAATCCGTGTAATCTGCGCCCAAATATAGAGAAATACAGAAAACCTTCTGCCCCCTCTTAAATGGTTTCACCCAATCCCTCTCTGCAATCCGAATGGATTATTCAGCAGCAGGAGCCGGAGTTTCAGCCGGTGCCGGAGTTTCTGTTGCAGGTGCAGACTCTGCCGGAGCAGTAGCATCTGTTTGCGGTGCAGCAGTACCAGCAGGCAAGTTATACGGGTTAGTCTGTTGTTCTTTCTGAGCCTGTTCCAACACTGCATCTTTAACAGCAGAAGAATGAGGAACGACATAAGCGGTAGCAATACTCATGATAACCATGAAGATAGCTAAGCCCCAAGTTGCTTTTTCCAGAAAATCGGTAGTTTTGCGTACGCCCATAATAGCGTTGGATGAAGAGAATCCGGAAGCAAGTCCGCCTCCTTTTGAGTTCTGAATCAGCACGATAAAGCACATCAACAGGGCTGCAATAACCATTAAGATAACGAATAATAAGTACATTTTTAGTTATTTTGAATTAGCGTTAATAATCAATTTCTCCAAAAATCTGATTTGGTCTGCAAAGTAAGCATTTTTTTTTGGATATTTCAAACTTAATTTTTTAATTATTTCAAGAGCTTTCGAATATCGTTGTTGTTTAACATAGATTTTGGCTAAAGTTTCGGTAAAACAGCTATCATCTTCTTCCTCTGCCGCACTCACTTCTTCCGAAAGAGTAACAGAGATTTCCGCTTCCTCTTTTAAAGGTTTCAGACAGAGAGGAGCCTCACTTTCGCTCTTTTCAATAAAATCGTCTATCAGTTCGTATCCTTTCAACTTCGGAGCGACTTCTTCCGATTCGACAGCAGTCGTATTGTCTTCCAACAGATAAGTTGTATAGTCCATTGAATAGTCGAAAGTTGTCTGACCGGCCACCTCCTCCGGCACCGTAGACAGAAAAGCGTCAATCAACGCCAGGGTGCGGTCTACCGAAGGCTCGTTTTTCAGCACTTCCGTAAGGGGCACTCCTTTCTTACGGGACTGGACGTCAAACCGGTCACCTTCGATCAACTGAAACAGTTTCCGGCGATCGGCAATGTACAGAACCGCTTTCCGCAGTTCCGCGCCAAAATTAATATCATGGAGAATATATAGGTTCTTTAGATACAACAGGCGAAGCGACTGAAAATACGGATACCGCGCGAGCATATTGCGCAGCTCATACAAAGTATCCCTATCCAGCGTTTCAGGGTGCTGAATCCATTGTTGAAAGTTAACAGAAGTCATTAAAATTACCAGTTTGCTACAGTTGCATTAAATATTTGGTCGGTTATCTCTTTAGTCATTTCAGCAATTAGTCCGTCTTGTACAGCCGTCAGCAACTGACTGGAATCATAGGTACGGAAAGCTGAAAACTGTTGTTCGAAGTCTTCGGCGTGGTTTGTGTTGTTGACAAAGCGTACATTCACCGTAATGGTCAGTTTCGTCTCCGAAGAATAACCGTCGGCGGATACAGCCTGGTTGTATTGGTTGTAGCCTGTAATTTCTCCGTCGATCTGCAAATCCGCGTTCTGATTCGGCTTCAGCAGTTGGAGCCGTGTCTGACGGATAAAGATATCTTTCAGATCCTCATTAAACTTCGTTGCCAACGGTGCATACACATACTCCGACTTAATAGGGAAGTCGGCAATCGAAATGGTTTTCACCTTATCATAATTGATAGACGAACCATTAAACTTATAGGAAACAGTACACGCAATGACTACCAACGGTAATGCAAGCAGTAGCGCAACGCGTGGCGTTATCTTTTTAATCCAGTTCATATTCTTTTATTTTTCTATAAAGCGTACGTTCGGAAATCTTCAGATCCCGGGCGGCACCTTTCCGTTTTCCATGATGTTTCTCCAGTGCTTTACGTATCATTTCCTTTTCAACTTCATCCAGTGCCAAGTTTTCTTCTACATATTCTTCCGTATCCTGAATATCATCATCGTCGTCTTTCGGACAGACAGTTGCCTGCTGCATCGGATGAATAATGGCAGGCACCGAAGGCTGGTTTGCCGTTGTCACTACCGGAGTAGCGACGACTTGCCCTACTTGCCCCATTTGTGCCACCTGCCCTGCACGTTCAGCCATCATGTTGTGCACCATCTTCCTCAGTTCGGCCACTTCCTGACGCATATCGAACAGAACGGAATAAAGAATTTCCCGTTCGCTCTCAAAGCTTTTGCTCTCCCGTGTTCCCAGCAATGCCGGCAGACGTTGTACATTCTGTGCGGGAAGATAGGTTTGCAGAATAGCTGCCGTAATCTCCCTGTTCGTCTCGATAATAGATATCTGCTCGGTGATATTCTTCAACTGGCGCACGTTTCCGGGCCACGGATAAGCAAGAAGTTCTTTCTTCGCATCCTCCGTCAACTGAATGGCCGGCATCCGGTACTTTGCCGCAAAGTCCGCCGCAAATTTACGGAACAACAGAAGCACATCGTCTCCCCGCTCACGCAAAGGAGGGATCTGAATAGGCACCGTATTCAAACGATAATATAAATCTTCACGAAAACGTCCTTCCGCAATAGCTTGCGTAAGATTGACATTCGTAGCTGCAACAATACGCACATCCGTCTTTTGTACTTTCGACGAACCTACTTTGATAAACTCGCCACTCTCCAGCACACGGAGCAGACGTGCCTGTGTAGGCAACGGCAACTCCCCTACTTCATCCAGGAAAATCGTACCGCCGTCCGCTTCACCGAAATATCCTTTCCGTTCACCAATCGCACCGGTAAATGCTCCTTTCTCATGGCCGAACAATTCCGAGTCGATCGTCCCTTCGGGGATCGCTCCACAGTTGACAGCGATATACTGTCCGTGCTTCCTCCGGCTGTATTGATGAATGATTTGCGGAAAACTTTCCTTTCCAACTCCGCTTTCTCCGGTAATCAGCACAGACAAATCGGTAGGAGCTACCTGAATGGCAACATCTATGGCGCGCAACAATGCCTCGGTATTTCCGATAATACCGAAACGCTGCTTCACTTGTTGTATCTCCGTTTTTGTCATTACTTCCTATTAATCTTCGTCTACTGTATCCAGCTTTAGTTTGTCACTATCATCCCGTTTCTCGTAATATTGTTTCCGCAACGGATTTGCATGGGCTACTTTCTCCCGTTGACGATTACGGAACACATCAATGGCAACATAAACTGCCTGACGGAACGAGTCCTCGCTCGCCAGTCCCTTGCCTGCGATGTCATAAGCCGTACCATGTGCCGGAGAAGTACGCACTACCGGCAGTCCTGCCGTATAGTTTACTCCGTCATCCATAGCCAACGCCTTGAACGGAGCCAGCCCCTGGTCGTGGTACATCGCCAATATTCCGTCGAAATGCGTATAATTGCCCGATCCCATAAAGCCGTCGGCAGCATAAGGTCCGTAACAAAGAATCCCCTTTTCCTCCATTTCCTTCATGGCAGGGATAATCACTTCCTGTTCTTCCGTACCCAGCAAACCGCCGTCTCCGGCATGAGGATTGAGAGACAACACCGCAATACGCGGAGCACCGATGCCGAAATCCTGCTTCAGGCAATGATGAAAGATCATCAGCTTTTCCTGAATCAGTTCCTTCGTAATCGTAGTCGCAATCTCTCTGACAGGGATATGCGTCGTCACTAGAGCCACACGAAAATCATTCTTCATCAGAATCATCAACGATTTGTTTCCGTTGCCCAAACGCTCTTCGATATACTCCGTATGTCCGGGGAAAGAAAATTCTTCCGACTGGATTGTATGTTTGTTAATCGGAGCTGTCACAATTACGTCAATCAGCCCCTCACGATAGTCTTCGATAGCCCGTTCCAAAGCGCCCAATGCGGCCTTACCGGCTTCGGGGTCAGGTTTGGAAAACTCAACTTTCACTTCATCATCCGTACAGTTCACTACGCTCAAGCGGTTGCATCCCGCTTCGGAAGCCGTATTGATAATACTGAAGTTAGTCTGCACATCCAAAGCCTTGCGGTGATAAGCAGCGACTTTCGGTGAACCGTAGATAATAGGAGTACATAATTCCAGCATGGTAGGATCCGAGAATGTCTTTAAAATCACCTCATAGCCTACCCCGTTAATGTCTCCCTGGGTGATGCCGATTCTTATTTTATTATCTTCCATGTTTTTATTTATTAGTTTGTTCCGCTTCCTTGGCTGCTCCTCCCAATGGGATCTGGTTTTGCTGAACCTCATTCGGAAGTTTCAGTGTATAAAGAGATGCCTCCATTTGGCGCACCAGGTTACGTTTCATTTTATCAGGTGAATAAACAAATATTTCTGCTGTGATAATTCGTTGGTTTTTCTCATCCAGACGCGTGTGAGATACATACGGGCCACCCATGAAGTCCCCCTTCATGCGCCATAATCCGCGTGCTTCCATTGTGTAACTGTTCTGTACATTGATCGGACGTACATCGGTCAGTAAAGAATCCGTTGACATATAAACCCCTTCCTTGAATCCCGGAATGTTCGCCTTCATCACAGAGTCACGCTTATGCACAAAATATTCTTTGGTGAACGTATCTTTATCGGTATAAGGATAAGAATACATCACGAAGTTACGGTCGGCAGTACCTGTATTGGTGGAAGCCCAGAAGAAATCTTTTCCGGTCTTTGAATTAGCCAGTTCGGCAGGCAACCAGATATCGCAACCAAATAAGCTATCCACTTTCTGTGAGATGAAATTGCTGTGCTTTTCTTCCAACATGGAAATCTGACGATTCATTTCCGCACGGGTGAAGAAGTCAACAATAGTCTGCTTATTCTCTTCCACAAACTTTTGGAATTCTTCTTCATTCGGAGCCTGAATGGTCAATATCATTTGCGGATTCGCATACACATCCTTCGCATATTTGAAAGAAGCTTTCGTATAAATGTCCTTTATATCTACGATAATGATATTGCGGATCAACTTCAACGTTGAATCATAATCTTTCGGTGAAGTATACATAATACGGAAAGAAGGTTCCGACTGCGGCAACCCCGGCATATCCGAATCGAGCACATCATGCAAGGCCCTTCCTGCCGCACGATCCCAAACGCCGTGATCTACTACTACCAAAAGTTCGTATGCACGCCCACTAGAAGTGTGATTCCCTTTCAGACCACAAGAAGCAAAAACGAAGGCTATCAAAGCCATGCTTAAATAAGAAAAGTACTTTTTCATGATGTTCGATTTTTATATTAGCTCTTATTATTTTCCTCCTGTTTCGCAGTCGACAACATGCCGCAGGCTGCAAAAATATCTTCTCCGCGCGAAGAACGGATTGTAGTAAAAAGCCCGTGCGTGGTCAAATAGTCACGGAAACGGGTCATTGTATCCATATCTGCCCCTTCAAGATCAACTCCCGGAATGGCATGGAACCGGATCAGATTTATCCTGCAATCCAATCCACGCAACAGTTTCAGCAACTCCTTGGCATAGACTTGCGAATCGTTGAGTCCCTTAAAAACAATATATTCAAATGAAAGTCGGCGCTGTTTGCTAAAATCATAGTTTTTTAACAGTTCCACCATTTCGGTAATCGAATAGCCTTTTTCCGCCGGCATCAGTTCGGAACGCTGCACCGCCAACGGCGAATGGAGGCTGATTGCCAAATGACAATCACTTTCTTCAATAAAACGTTTCAGTCCTTTCCGCAATCCGACAGTGGAGAGGGTGATACGCTTCGGACTCCATGCATAACCGTAATCAGCCGTCATTATCTCCAATGCCTGCAATACTTCATCCAGGTTATCGAGCGGTTCGCCCATGCCCATCATCACGACATTTGTCAACTTGTCCCGTTCCGGCAACGAATGAATCTGATTGATAATCTGACTGGCGGTCAGGTTGGCCTTATAACCTTGTTTTCCGGTCATGCAGAACTTGCAGTTCATCTTGCAGCCTACTTGTGAAGATACACACAAAGTCGCCCGGTCATCATCCGGGATATATACGGATTCTACAAAGTGGTTCTCACCTACTTTATACAAATACTTCACCGTACCGTCCACAGAGCGCATTTCATCTACCGGCGCCTCTGCTCCCACCTCATAGTTCTGCTTGAGCAACTCCCGATACTTCAACGACAAATTTGTCATTTCATCAATCGAGGCCACCTTCTTATCGTAGAGCCACGATGCAATCTGCTTGGCGGCAAAGCCGGGCATTCCCAGTCTTTTCGCCAGCGATTGAAGCTCCACAAGAGTCATTCCTAAAAGAGGATATTTAGACATTATTCCTTCTGTTCATGGTTTATATTTGCAAATGTAAGGAAATAAAGTCGATTTCCGTACAGCGAGAATGTAAAAGTTAACAAAAAAGGTCGTTCCCGAAAGAGGAACGACCTTTTGCAGTTATCGTTTATACGATTAAGTCTTAGAAGAACAGGTAACGTGTATCTTTTACGTTTCCTTTCAGATACAAGTCATTCATCAGACGGCTTGCGAAGCGTGCGTGCATATTAGTCAACGTAGCTTCTTCATCTTTTGCGTTGAATGTATCGTTCAGTTTGTCCTTGCCATATACTTGCAGAACAAATACGCCGGCATTACCTTTGATCGGAGCGCTCAATTTATTTACTTCAGCAACAGAAGCATAAGCGCCAACCAACGGTTCGCTACTACGCAAAGCAGATACATAAGCCGGAGCAGCAAACGTTACCATTTTCAAAGAATCGCTGACAGCGTTCGGCATAGCCTTGTACTGGTCGAGTGAGGTTGCGTTGGCAGCCTTCATGTCAGCCATAATCTTTTCAGCTTTCTTATCTTTCACGATCTCAGCTCTCAACTGTTCCTGTACGGCTTTCAATGGACGGTATCCTTCCGGCTTGATGTTTACCAGACCAACGACCATCATGTGATCGCTTTCGCCACATTCATACAAGCCTGATACTTCACCCGGTTTTGCTTTATCGAATGCCCATCTCAACGCTTCTTTTGTACCTCTCACACCACCGATACCATGTTCGGAGCTATACAAATCAGCTCTGTCAAGCAATTTGTATCCGGCTTCTTCGGCGTTAGCCACCATTTTCTCAACAGAAGGATTGGCAGCGATAAACTGGCTAAAGTCATTGTAAGCACGGTTGTATGTTTCCTTGCTGAATTCAACTTCACGCTTCACCACAGCTACTTTATATTTATCCTTCACCGCTTTCTTGTTAGTCACCTGAAGAATAACGTTAGCTTGACCCAACGGCAAGTTTACCAGCTCGTTCACACCTGTGCTGTTAATAGCAGAAATAAATTTCAAGTTGTCACCGTCAATTTGTGCACCTTCGTACTGTGCAGCAGTCATCCAGTTGGAATCACCGGTCTGACCGTATTTCTTAGCAAGATCTACGAAGTTAGCACCACCTTTGATAGCATTGTAGATACTGTCAGCCAGAGTTTTCGTCTTAGCTGCATCTGCTGCATATACCTGAATCTGACGGAACTCAACAGAATCGGCAGCCGCAGTCTTGGCTACAATTTTGAATGAGTTGATCGTATTATCGCCACCATTATAGTAAGGACCATAAACAGAACCAACAGAAGCAGAGTCCAAACGTGCAACTACATCCGACGGGAAAGCAGTCTTGTTGTAGAACAAGTCTACATAAGGAGCTTCCGAACCAACCGAACGAATGAAAGAAGTATAATCATCCGTTGTAGTAGCCAACTGTTCAGTAGCTTCGTCCACTTCCTTCTGGATAGCGGCGCGGTCGGCTGCACTGGCAGTTACCTGTACGTCGATGTATTTGATATCACGAGTTTCCTGGTATTGCTTGAACTGTTCTTTTTTCTTGTTATACAAGTCTTTCAGTTCCGATTCCTTCACTACGATTGTAGAATCTACCACAGAAGAATAAGGAACGGCAGCCAGCAACATATTGTATTGGTTTACTCTTGCGTCGAAAGCATCCTGTGCTTCCACCGGGTTAGAGATAAGCGCTTTGGATACCAATGCCTGATACTTTTCAGCCAGACGGCTCTGAATCAGAGTTTTCTGAATGAACGACCAATATTTATACATATTGTTGTACTGTTCAGCATACTGTGCCGGCATTTGCGATTCGTTCATTTTGGCATATTCTACCAGGAACTTGTTCAACATATCCTTGTCGAAGTTTCCGGTTTGCGGATTCTGGAAAGGAGTCTGTCTCAACAAAGGATGAACGCCAGCTTTCAGGATATCCTGAATTTCAGCAGTAGAAACAGTCAGTCCCAGTGCTTCAGCTTCTTTTTCAATCAGTTTATTGTTAACGTAGGAACGCCATACTTCATCGCGTACCTGACTGGTTTGTTCGTCATTCAAGGCGGTCACTCCACGCATGAGTTTCACCACTTCGGTATATTCTTCTACCAAGTTCTGATACTCCTGAGCGGAAAGAGCGTCTCCGTTCACCTCACCAACGTCATGTGCCTGGTGCGGCTGCATCACCTTCCATGCGTCACCCGCAATGAAAGCAAACAGCGCCAAGCCGATAACAATCACCAATAGAGGTCCTTTCGACCTAATGTTTTGTAATGTTGCCATTTTGATTAATACGATTTATGTTTATTATTATTTCTTCTAATTGTCGTTTTAGCGCACGAAGATACAAAAAATGCTAATATGCTTCTATTTATTGGCTAAAAATTTCTCGGTATTCGTCATTATTCCATGACTTTTAGGCGAACCAGTTCTATTTTCGTCGCCGTCACCTTGATTATCTTGAACTGATAACGTCCTACCCGAATCACTTCATGCAGTTTCGGGAAACTCTGATATTGATTCAGAATCAGTCCTCCCACTGTCAGATATTCGTCGGATTCAGGCAAGTCGAGACCGAACGTTTCGTTGACTTTCTCAATCTCCAGACGGCCGGACAATACATATTCATGCTCGTCTATCTGCTTGCTGATATAGGAAGTGTTATCATGCTCGTCTTCTATATCACCGAAGATTTCTTCTACCAGATCTTCCAATGACACAATACCGGACGTTCCGCCAAACTCGTCCACCACTACCGCAATTGTCTTTTTCTGTTGCATGAACAGTTTCATCAGCTTATTGGCGGACATTGTTTCGGGGACAATCGGCACTTGCTTCACATTCTCGTGCCAGTTGGTCGGTGCGCGAAACATCTCCGAAGAGTGGATGTAACCGACCACATTGTCAATATTACCGTCATATACGATAATCTTGGAGATACCCGACTCTATAAAACGGCTTTTCAGTTCATCCAGCGAAGTTGTGAGATCAACCGCCACCACCTCAGTACGGGGAACAATACAATCGCGTATTTTAATATTCGAGAAGTCAAGTGCGTTCTGGAAGATTTTCACTTCCGTATCCAGTTCCTCCTCATTCTCGGCATTATCAATGCTGCTCTGCACAAAATAATCAAGATCCACCTTTCCGAAAGCTTTGTCGGACGCATCCTTGTTTACCTTCATGCCGAAAATGCGCAGGAAGATGCAAGACAAACCGGAAGACAACTTGGATATAGGATATAAAACAACGTAACAAATAAAAAGTGGAACGGCGAAAACGTTCAATACCATATTGGGATTGATCTTGAACAATGTTTTCGGCAGGAACTCTCCGGTCACCAAAATAATCAGGGTAGAAATGACAGTCTGTGCCAACACCATTAGGAAGTGATTGTCAATAAAGCCGGCCAGCAGATTTTCACCAATGATCTGAGCCATCAGGATACCATAGATAACCAGTGCGATATTGTTACCCACCAACATGGTAGAGATAAACTCGTTCGGGTTCTTGAAAAAGATAGAAAGGATGCGGGAAGTAATGCCCCCTTTGCGTTCCATTTCAAAACGCAGTTTGTCTACCGAGACAAATGCAATCTCCATTCCCGAAAAGAAAGCGGAGAAAAGCATGGTGATTATTAGAGAGATATAAATATTCATAGCTTATTTCACAGAATCTTTTTTCACAGAGTCCGGCAGGGCTTTTGTTTCCGGTTGTGGCGGAGCAGTCGCCTCGTCGTCGACGTAGAATATACCTTCAATATTATGAATCGTATAAACGGTCATTTGCTGATTGGAATCGAACCCATGCCCGGTGATAATCCGGTCCGGTTGCTGGATACGAATAAACTTGTCGGAATACACTTTCTGCGTAGCTTCATTCCAGTAAAGCAGTTCCGTATTGAAACGCTCTCCTTTCCGGTTTTGTATATCCACGTTTCCTATCAGTTTCCAGAGTCTTTCCTTGTCATAGTAGTAGGCAGTATCCGCTTTGATACTGGCTTCTATATGAAAGATCGAATCGAACTGTTCAAGATACACTCCTTTTTCAAATGCCCAATAAGACGGCTTCTTGCGGTCGAAAACCAGCCACTCTTCCGTATTCACCCACGAGCTGCTCAGCGATGCCCTCCACGAGGTGGTCGCCCGCACCTTCAACCGGGTCACTGTGGACGGGGACACCTCCACCAACGACATGTGCGTGGTGCTGGCCAACGGCATGGCGGGCAACAGCCTGATTGAATGGAAGGACCAGGACTATGAGACCTTCCTGGCCGCCCTGGAGGAGGTCTGCCGTTATCTGTCCCGGGCCATCGCCGGGGACGGCGAGGGCGCCAGCAAGCTGGTCACCTGCAAGATGCACGGGGCCCGCAGCGAGGAGAGCGCCGAGCGCCTGGCCAAGGCCGTGGTGGGCTCCTCCCTGGTGAAGGCCGCCATGTTCGGCGCGGATGCCAACTGGGGCCGCGTGCTGTGCGCCATCGGCTACAGCGGCGCTCCTGTAAACGTGCACAAGGTGGACGTCGCCTTCCGCTCGGCGGCCGGCACGGTGCGCGTGTGCGTCGATGGCGCGGGCATCCCGTTTTCCGAGGAGGAAGCCAAAAAGGTCCTGCTCGAAAAGGAGATTGAGATCCTCGTCGACCTCAAGTCCGGCGACGAGGGCGCGACCGCCTGGGGCTGCGACCTGACGTATGACTATGTGAAGATCAACGGCGACTACCGCACCTGAACCGGGAGGAACACCATCATGGACATTACGAATCCGCAGCGCGCGAAGGTACTCGTTCACGCGCTGCCCTACATACAGGAATACAGCGGCAAGATCGTCGTCATCAAATACGGCGGCAACGCCATGATCAGCGCCAAGCTCAAAGACTCCGTCATGCGCGACATTGTGCTGCTGTCGCTCATCGGGGTGAAGGTCGTGCTCGTGCACGGCGGCGGGCCCGAGATCACGGAAACGCTCGAAAAGCTCGGCAAGCAGACGCAGTTTGTCGACGGCCTGCGCGTCACGGACGCGGAGACGGCCGACGTCGTGCAGATGGTCCTCGCCGGGAAGATCAACAAGACGCTCGTCAACCTCATCGGTCACAAGGGCGGCCGGGCGATCGGCCTGTCCGGCATCGACGGGCAGATGATCCAGGCGCGCGTGCGCGATGAGCGCCTCGGCTACGTGGGCGAGATCACGAAGGTCGACGTGCGCCCCATCCTCGACGTGATCGACAAGGGCTACATCCCCGTCGTGTCCACCGTCGGGTGCGACACGCAGGGCCACGTCTACAACATCAACGCCGACACGGCGGCCGCACGCATCGCGGGCGAGCTGGGGGCCGAGAGCCTCATCGCCATGACCGACATCAGCGGCATCCTGCGCGACAAGGACGACCCCTCCACGCTCATCCCCGTCATCCACACGGCGGACGCGCTGCAGCTCATCGAGTCCGGCGTCATCAACGGCGGCATGCTGCCGAAAGTGACCTGCTGCATCGACGCCATCCGCTGGGGCGTGCACCGCGTCTTTATCATCGACGGCCGCGTGCCGCACGCCATCCTGATCGAAATGCTGACAAACGAAGGCATCGGCACCATGTTCGTTGCCGGGCAAGGAGGAAAAACAGATGAACATTCCGCAACTTGACAGTACCTATATCGCCAACACTTACGCCCGCTTCCCCGTGACGATCGCGCGCGGCAAGGGCTCGCTCGTCTGGGACGCGGACGACAAGGTCTATATCGACATGGCGACGGGCATCGCCGTCAACAGTTTCGGCATCGCCGACCCCGCGTGGATCCGCGCCGTGACCGAGCAGCTGTGCACCGTGCAGCACGCCTCGAACCTGTACTACACCGCGCCCGACGCGCAGCTGGCGCAGCTGCTGTGCGAGAAGACCGGCATGAAGAAGGTCTTCTTCTCCAACTCCGGCGCGGAGGCCAACGAGTGCGCCATCAAGGCCGCGCGCAAGTACGCCGCCGACCACAAAGGCCCGGAGTACCACACCATCATCACGCTCAAAAACAGCTTCCACGGCCGCACGATCACAACGCTCGCCGCGACCGGGCAGGACGTGTTCCACCACGACTTTCTGCCGCTGACGGAGGGCTTTGCCTACGCCGAGGCGAATAACCTCGACGATCTCAAGGCGCAGGTCGCTGCGCACAAGTGCGCCGCCATCATGATGGAGGTCGTGCAGGGCGAGGGCGGCGTCATCCCGCTGACGCAGGAATTTGTCAAAGGTGCTGCCCAGCTCGCCGCCGAGCAGGACCTGCTGCTCATCTGCGACGAGGTGCAGATCGGCAACGGCCGCAGCGGCAAGCTCTACGGCTACATGCACTACGGCATCACACCGGACATCGTCTCCACGGCCAAGGGCCTCGGTGGCGGTCTGCCGCTGGGCGCGACGTTGCTCGGCGAGAAGGTGCAGGACGTGCTCACCCCCGGCAGCCACGGCTCTACCTTCGGCGGCAACCCCGTCTGCTGCGCCGGCGCGCTGAGCATTCTGCACCGGCTCGACGGCCCGCTGCTGCAGTCCGTGCAGGAAAAGTCCGACTTCATCGTCAAGGCTCTCACCGGCGCCAAGGGCGTCAGGAGCGTCACGGGCCTTGGCCTGATGCTCGGTGTGGAGACCGAGCGCCCGGTCAAAGACGTCATCAGTGAATGCATGGCGCGCGGCGTGCTCGTCATCTCGGCAAAGAACAAGGTGCGCCTGCTGCCAGCGCTCAACATCCCCAAGGCGCAGCTCGAGCAGGCGGTCAGCGTGCTCAAAGACGTCTGCGCCGGAGAATAAGGAGGAACACCGTCATGAATCTCAAAGGCAACGATTTTCTCAAGCTGCTCGACTACACCCCCGAGCAAATCGACTATCTGCTCCGGCTCGCCGCCCAGCTCAAGGCCGAGAAAAAGGCCGGCATCCCGCACCGCCTGTGCGAGGGCAAAAACGTCGCGCTCATCTTTGAAAAGACGAGCACGCGCACGCGCAGCAGCTTCGAGGTCGCGGCGCACGATCTGGGCATGGGCAGCACGTATCTCGACTCCACCGGCTCGCAGATCGGCAAGAAGGAGAGCATCGCCGACACGGCGCGCGTGCTCTCGGGCATGTTCGACGGCATCGAGTACCGCGGCTTCGGCCAGTGCATCGTCGAGGAGCTGGCGCAGTACGCCTCCGTCCCGGTCTGGAACGGCCTGACGGATGAGTTCCACCCGACGCAGATCCTCGCGGACTTTCTGACCATCCGGGAGCACTTCGGCTCGCTGGAGAACATCCACCTCGTCTACATGGGCGATGCGCGCTTCAACATGGGCAACTCCCTCATGGTCGGCTGCGCGAAGATGGGCATGCACTTCACGGCCTGCGCGCCCGAGGGCTACTTCCCCAATGCGCAGCTCGTCGCCGAGTGTCAGGCCATCGCGGCGCAGACGGGCGCGACGCTCGACTTCCTCTCCGACCCCGCCGCGGCCGTGCAGGGCGCGAACGTGATCTATACCGACATCTGGGTCTCCATGGGCGAACCCGAGAGCGTCTGGGCCGAGCGCATTGCCGCGCTCGCACCGTATCAGGTCAACGCGGCGCTCATGGCCAAGGCCGACCCCAACGCCATCTTCATGCACTGCCTGCCGGCGTATCACGACAAAAAGACCGCCATCGGCAACGAGATGTGCACGCGCTTCGGCCGCGAGGCGATGGAGGTCACGGACGATGTGTTTGAAAGCGCGCAGTCGGTCGTGTTCCAGGAGGCCGAAAACCGCATGCACACCATCAAGGCCGTCATGGCGGCGACACTTGCGGAGATCGAGCTATGAAGCGCTATCTCGTACTCGAAAACGGCGAGGTCTTTGCGGGCCTCGCTTTCGGCGCACCGTGCGACACGGTGGGCGAGCTGGTGTTCACCACCGGCATGAACGGCTACATCGAGACGCTCACCGACCCGAGCTACTGCGGCCAGATCGTGCTGCAGACGTTCCCGCTCATCGGCAACTACGGCATCATCCCGGCCGATTTTGAGGGCAAGTGCTGCGTGCGCGGCTATGTCGTGCGCGAGCAGTGCCAAACGCCGTCGAACTTCCGGTGCGAGGAAACGCTCGACGCATTTTTGAAAGCCAACAACATCCCCGGCATCGCCGGCATCGACACCCGCGCCGTCACGCGCATCCTGCGCGAGGCCGGCACGATGAACGCCGCCATCTGCGACACGGTGCCGGACGATCTCGCGCCCCTGCGCGCCTACCGCATCACGGACCCCGTGCCGCAGGTGACGACGCCGGAGCCCTACACCCTCCAGCCGGAGGGGAGCGTGCTGCACCGCGTGGCGCTCATCGACTACGGCGCCAAGCGCAACATCGCGCGCGAGCTCTGCCGCCGCGGCTGCGCCGTGACGGTGCTGCCCTGCTCTGCCAAGGCGAAGGACATCCTCGCCGCCGGGTATGACGGCGTCATGCTCTCCAACGGCCCCGGCGACCCAACGGACAACGTCACCCAGATCGCGGAGATCGCCAAACTCTTCGGCCGCATCCCGATGTTCGGCATCTGCCTCGGCCACCAGCTCATGGCGCTGGCGCAGGGCGGCAGCACCGTGAAGCTCAAATACGGCCACCGCGGCGTGAACCAGCCGGCGCGCGACGTGTGCGGCACGCGCACGTTCCTCACCAGCCAGAACCACGGCTACGCCGTCGTGCCCGAGAGCGTGAAGACCGGCGTCATCCGCTACATCAACGCCAACGACGGCACGTGCGAGGGCGTGGACTACCCCGACCTGCGGGCCTTTTCCGTGCAGTTTCACCCCGAGGCGTGCTCTGGCCCGCACGACACGGCCTTTCTCTTCGACCGATTCTGTGACCTGATGGGAGGTGCGCACCATGCCGATTGATTCCAGCATCCGCAAAGTCATGGTCATCGGCTCCGGCCCGATCGTGATCGGTCAGGCGGCGGAGTTTGACTATGCCGGCGCGCAGGCGTGCCGCGTGCTGCACGACGCGGGCGTGAACGTCGTGCTCGTCAACTCCAACCCCGCGACGATCATGACCGACAAGGCCCTCGCGGATGAGATTTATCTCGAGCCGCTCACGCTGACCTCCGTCAAGCGCATTATTGAAAAGGAGCAGCCAGACAGTCTTCTCGCCGGTCTCGGCGGCCAGACGGGCCTGACGCTGGCGATGGAGCTCGACAAGGAGGGCTTTTTGCAGCAGCACAACGTCCGCCTCATCGGCACGAACGCCAAAGCCATCGACAAGGCCGAGGACCGCGAGCTCTTCAAGGAGACCATGGCCGCCATCGGCGAGCCGACCATCCCCTCCGGCATCGCCAACACCGTGGCGGAGGCGCTCGCCGTAGCAGACCGCATCGGCTACCCCGTCATCATCCGCCCGGCGTTCACGCTCGGCGGCGCGGGCGGCGGCGTGGCCTACAGCCCGGAGGAACTCACCGTCGCTGCGCAGACCGGCCTCGATGCGTCCCCGATCACGCAGATCCTCGTCGAGCGCTACATCTACGGCTGGAAAGAGATCGAGTTTGAGACCATGCGCGACGGCGTGGGCAACGTCATCGCCGTGTGCAGCATGGAAAACTTCGACCCCGTCGGCGTGCATACCGGCGACAGCATCGTCGTCGCCCCGGCGCTGACGCTCTCGGACAAGGAGTTTCAGATGCTGCGCAGCGCGGCGCTGAACATCATCTCCGCGCTCGATATCGTCGGCGGCTGCAACTGCCAGTTCGCGCTCAACCCCGACAGCTTTGAGTACGCCGTCATCGAGGTCAACCCCCGCGTGTCGCGCTCGTCGGCGCTCGCGTCGAAGGCGACCGGCTACCCGATCGCCAAGATCACGACGAAGATCGCCCTCGGCTACACGCTCGATGAAATTCAAAACGACATCACCGGCAAGACCTGCGCCTGCTTCGAGCCCGCGCTGGACTACGTCGTCGTGAAGTTCCCCAAGTGGCCGTTTGACAAGTTCGTCGGCGCGTCCCGCCGCCTCGGCACGCAGATGAAGGCCACCGGCGAGGTCATGGCCATCGGCACGAACTTTGAGAGCGCGCTGCTCAAGGCCGTGCGCGGCGCCGAGATCCATCTCGACACGCTGCACGCCAAACCGCTGTCTGACCGCCCGGTGCGCGACCGGCTCGCCGACTGCGACGATCACCGCCTGTTCACCGTCTTTGAGGCGCTGTGCAGCGGCGTGTCCATCGACGAGATCCACGACGTCACCCGCATCGACCGCTGGTTTTTGTCCCGGCTGCAAAACCTCGTGGACTACGAGGCGAGCATTCAAAACGGCCTGACGCCGGAGCTTTATCAGCGCGGTAAGTACCTCGGCTATCCGGACGCGGCGCTGCGCCGCCTGTCCGGCAGCGAGACGCTGCCCCCCTTCCGCGCGGGCTACAAGATGGTCGACACCTGCGCCGCCGAATTTGACGCGCAGACGCCGTATTTCTACGCCAGCGCGGACGCGCGCTGCGAGGCGCGCACCTTCCCGCGCAGCGGCAAGCCCGTCGTCATGGTGCTCGGCTCCGGGCCGATCCGTATCGGCCAGGGCATCGAGTTTGACTATTCGTCCGTCCACTGCGTGTGGACGCTCAAGGCCATGGGCTATGACGTCGTCATCGTCAACAACAACCCCGAGACCGTCTCCACGGACTACGACACCGCCGACCGGCTGTATTTCGAGCCGCTCACGGCCGAGGACGTGCTGCAGATCATCGACGTGGAGCAGCCCGTCGGCGTCGTAGTCGCCTTCGGCGGCCAGACCGCCATCGCGCTCACGCAGACGCTCGACCGCCACGGCATCCGCATCCTCGGCACATCGGCCGAGGGCATCGACATCGCCGAGGACCGCGAGCGGTTTGATGCCCTGCTCGAGCGCTTCCACATCTCCCGCCCGAAGGGCATGGGCGTGCAGACGCTGCCCGAGGCCCTGCACGCCGCGCAGACGCTCGGCTACCCCGTGCTGCTGCGCCCGTCGTACGTCATCGGCGGCCAGAACATGAAGATCGTCCACGACGACGCCGAGGTCACGACGTACATGCAGCGCATCCTCGCGCAGGGCATCGACAACCCCGTGCTCGTGGACAAGTACATGATGGGCACGGAGCTGGAGGTGGACGTCATCTCCGACGGCACGGACGTGCTCATTCCCGGCATCATGGAGCACATCGAGCGCGCCGGCGTGCACAGCGGCGACTCCATCGCCGTCTACCCGCCGTACAACCTCAACGACATGATGACGGACAAGATCGTCGACAGCTCGCGCAAGCTCGCCCTCGCGCTCGGCACGAAGGGGCTTGTGAACATCCAGTACCTCATCTGGGAAAACGAGCTCTACGTCATCGAGGTCAACCCCCGCGCCTCGCGCACCGTGCCGTACATCAGCAAGGTCACGGGCGTGCCGATGGTGGACGTAGCCTCGCGCGTCATGCTCGGCGCGCCGCTGGCTGGCCTCGGCTACGGCACCGGCCTGCACCCCATCCCGCCGTATTACGCGGTCAAGGTGCCGGTGTTCTCGTTTGAAAAGCTCGGCGACGTCAACGCCTACCTCGGCCCGGAGATGAAGTCCACGGGCGAGGTGCTCGGCCTCGGCAAGACGATGCAGGAGGCGCTGTTCAAGGGCCTGACCTCGGCCGGCATGGTCGTCGGCCAGCACCCGGACGGCCGCCACGGCGTACTCGTGAGCGTGGACACGCACGACCTCGGCGAGATCGTGTCGCTGGCCAAGAAGCTCGACGACCTGCACTTCGCCCTCTACGCGACCGGGGAGACCGCCGCCGCCATCGCGCGCCTCGGCATCGACGTCGTGACCGTCGACGGCATCCGCGAGAGCGACCACGCCTTCGCCCTGCTCGAGAGCGGCTGCATCGACTACATCGTCTACACCGGCGCGCTCAAGGACGCGACCATGGACGATTACATCGCCCTGCACCGCCGCGCGCTGCAGCTCGGCATCCCGTGCTTCACCTCGCTCGACACGGCCAACGCCCTGGCGGACATCATCGCCAGCCGCTACAACGAGCGCAACACCGAGCTCGTGGACATCAACCACATGCGCACCGAGCGCCAGAGCCTGAAGTTTGCGAAAATGCAGGCCACCGGCGACGACTATATCTACGTCGAGAACTTTGACGGGCACATCACCTGTCCCGAGTCTCTGTGCATCCCGCTCTGCTCGCGCCACCGCGGCATCGGCGGCTACGGCATCGTGCTCATCGAGCACAGCGACGTGGCCGACGCGAAAATGCGCGTCTTCAACCGCGACGGCAGCGCCGGCGGCATGGGCGGCAACGCCATCCGCTGCGTGGCCAAGTACCTGTACGACAACGGCATCGTGCCGCGCGACGATCTCACGATCGAGGCCGGCGGCACCGTGCACCGGCTGCACCTGTACACGCGCTTCGGCACGGTCGGCCTCGTGACGGTCGACATGGGCAAGCCCGCGTTTGAGCCCGCCAATGTGCCCGTGATGCTCGAGGGCGAGCGCGTGATCGACCGGCCGGTGACGATCGCCGGCGGGGAGTACCGCATCACGTGCCTCTCGATGGGCAACCCCCACTGCGTCGTCTTTGCCGATCGCGTGGATGAGGTGGACGTCGCGCACCTCGGCCCGCAGTTTGAGCACGCGGACATCTTCCCCGCGCGCACGAACACGGAGTTCATCCGCGTCGTCAACCGCACGACGATCAAGATGCGCGTCTGGGAGCGCGGCAACGGCGAGACCCGCGCCTGCGGCACCGGCGCGTGCGCGGCCGTGGTGGCCGCCACGGAAAACGGCCTGTGCCCGAAGGGCGAGCCCATCACCGTCAAGGTCAGCGGCGGCGACCTGATCGTCACCTACGACGACGACGGCGTGCGTCTGACCGGCAACGCCGAGCTCGCCTTCACCGGCGTGACCACGTACTGAGACCTCAAAAGCAAAAAATCACCCGCATCCGGGTCGGATGCGGGTGATTTTTTCTGCCGGCCGCTCAGCCGCGCATGGCGGCGGCGAAGGCGTCGATGCGCGCGATGTCGAGTTTCGGCTCGGCATACTGCGCGCGGTACTGCGGCGATGTCATCAGCGCGCCGAAGAGCTGCTTGTAGGCATAGCTCATCTTCTCGTACTGCATCTTGCCGCCAAGGATGTCCTTCGCGGCCGCGTGCGCAAGCAGCTCCGGCGAGAAGAAGTGCTCCAGATACCCCTCCGTGCCGGGCGTGGTGTAGCAGCACAGATACAGGCCGAGCTTCTTTTGCAGCAGCGTCTTCTCGTTGCGGCGCAAAAAGCGCTTGATGTGCTTGTCGAGCTTGAACATATACACGCAGCTGCCGATGATGACCGTGTCGTACCCGTCGAGCGTGATGCCGCGCTCGCGGATGTTGCGCACCGTCACGTCGCCGCCGACGGCGCTTTTGAGCATATAGGCGATCTCCTCCGTCGCGCCGTAGCGCGAGGCGAACAGGATCAGCGTTTTCATGCAGTGACCTCCTTTTCCGCCCTCACGGGCGGCCTTTCCACATATATGTATATAAGAGTATAGGAAGCCGCCGCGCCGCTGTCAAGCGCTGCGCGCGATTTTTTTACCCGACCGGCACGGGCTCGCCCTGTTTCGGCGCCGGCTCTCTGCGCCGCGCCTTGGGGATGTTGATCGTCAGGATGAGCGCTTCGTCCGTCTCCTGCCGGTGCATGCCGGCGTCGATGCCGCCCTGCTTCATGAGGTCGAGGCTGTGCGAGATCGTGTTGAGAAACACGCGCACGTCCTTGAGGATGAAGGTCTTCTGCAATGTGCTCGACAACGCGGCCAAGCACGGCGGCGCGGGAAAGCGCATCGACGTGAGCGCCGCGTGC
>ENA-UEOR01000596-UEOR01000596.1-human-gut-metagenome-genome-assembly--contig:-NODE-596-length-22098-cov-19.676899_pt1 | contig 22098 bp, 16 predicted proteins | sample MGYA00242887_ERZ507890 | MGnify/ENA primary metagenome ERZ507890 (study PRJEB26167, sample SAMN06115431) | human gut metagenome | host: Homo sapiens | place: China:Guizhou | collected 2014-10-21...
ATCTCTCTGCCGGAAAATTTCATTATTTACAATTTCTTCCCAGCTTGTACGATACACCGATTTATCAAAAATCAGCTTGATTGGATCAATCAGGTTACTATTGAACCGCTTCAAATCATACGATTCCAGTTTTTCTCCATATTTCATAATCGTTGCACGCACATGCTTCTTAAAATCTTCTTCTGATATAAAATCTAAATTCCACGCCATTTATTTTACCCCCTCTAATGATTTATGTATCTCTAGCCCAATTTCATATGCTAAATTGACAGGAACAGCATTTCCAACCTGTTTATACTGAGATTGAACACTTCCACAAAATTGCCATTCATCTGGAAATGTTTGACATCTTGCATTCTCACGTACCGTAAACGGTCTTGCTTCCAATGGATGACATCTTTCTGTTTGCTTCTGAGACGGTGAAGTCAATACCGTCAATGACGGTTCATCCAGGCTCATTCTCCTAAGAATCCCTGTTCTTCCGCCTTCCATATCCCAGCAACTTTTCATATATGCTTTTGCAATCTCCGGATCAATATCTCTCCAATATCCTCCAGGTGGAACCAATTCAAATATTTTCCTTTTATTTTCTCCGTATGGTACTCCTGGTCCTTCTGGACAATCCAATAAAACATCTCTCAAAACAGGCTTATAATCATGTTCTTTTGGAAATGAGAATGAAACTTTTCCCACTAAATCATTTCTAATTCCAACAGTGATTAGTCTCTCTCTTTTCTGCGGCACACCAAAATCCCACGCATTTAAAATCTTTTTCTGAATGGTATATCCCGCCTGTTCAAAAATATTTGTTATTGTTGCATATGTTCTTCCCTTATCATGAGTCAGCAATCCTCGAACATTTTCAAATAAAAACATCTTTGGCTGTAGTTTTTGTAAAAAAGTTGCATAGTGATAAAAAAGTGTTCCTCTTGCATCTTCAAGTCCTAATCTTTTTCCAGCATAAGAAAAAGCCTGACACGGTGCTCCTCCCGATAATAAATCCAGTTCTCCTTTTTTTATACCAAAATAATCTTCCAAATCCAAACGCGAGTATGGCAATTGATGCTATGGTACATGTCAGCCTCGTGTTGTTTGTGATAAAAAGTATCACCAGATATATGGCGAGCGCCAAAACCATATTCACCACGCATACCATATCGGTGGTTTTCACAAAGTCCTCATCCGTCAGCAGCACATACTGCACCGAAAAAACAGATAGTATCGCTCCGATGACAAGCAGTATCGCAGCCCAAAGCCACGACAGCTTCACCGGAAGCTCAAGCTTCACATTTACAAGCCCAAAATATACTGCCGCAAACAAAAGAATCACCCACCAGCTTGCCGATGTAAAGTAACCTACCAGCGCGGCCGCCACTGCTGCAATTCCAAAATGTATGTTGTTTTGTTTTGTTATCTCAAATTTGATGCTCATTTCTGCCTCTTAATATTGCCTCTTAATATTGCCTCTTAATGCTTCCTCTAAATGCTGCTACTTAATGTGCCTCTTAATGCTGCCTCTTAATGCTTTCTCTTAGTGCTTTCTCTTAATGTTGCGATTTGATTTTAAATTATATTTCCTAATTAGCAAAGAATTCATTGATTTGACTGTATATAATGTGCATCAGATTTGTTCTTGCCTCAACGCTTGCCCACGCAATATGCGGTGTGATAATCAGCTTGTTTGAATCCTTTATCGCACGGAGCGGATTGTCCTCACTCATAGGCTCCTGCGCCAGCACATCAAGACCTGCCGCCGCCAGCTCTCCATCCATAAGCGCCTGTGCCAGATCCGCTTCATTCACTATAGGACCTCTGCCAAGATTTAAAAATATCGCAGATTTTTTCATCTTTTCAAACGCAGCCTTGTCCATCAGACCAAGTGTATCATCTGTGAGCGGTGCATGCACCGACACGATATCAGACGTGGCAAGCAGAGTATCAAAATCCACCCTCTCATAGCCCGGCTGCGAGTTTCTTCCTGAGGTAGAATAATAAACCACATGGCAGCCAAAAGCCTTTGCGATATCAGCCACGCGTCTTCCGATATTTCCAAGCCCCACGATGCCCCAGGTCATACCGCTAATCTGGTGAAACACATTGGAAAAATGCGTAAACGACGTATCACCCACATATTTCTCGCTCTTCACATAATCATCATAATATCTCAGCTTCTCAAGCAGGTAAAATAGCAGTGCAAACGTATGCTGCGCCACGGTCTCTGTAGAATACCCTGCGACATTTCTCCATTCAATGCCTCTTTTTGCCAGATATTCTTTATCCAGATTGTTTGTGCCTGTTGCAGTTACACATACGAGCTTTAAATTTTTTGCCTGTCCTATAGATTTTTCATTTACCTCGACCTTATTTAAAACAATCACATCAGCATCCCTTGTGCGCTCCACTGCTTCCTCTGTTGTCGAAAAATCATATTTGACAACCTCTCCGAGCTTGTCATATTCTGAAAGGTCGATGTCGTCACCAATTGTTTTGGAATCTAAAAATACTATTTTCATGGTTTGTTTCCTCTGTGCTATATATTTATTCGCTTTTAATTTTTGTGGGTGGGGACTTCGCACCTGCAGGCTGTGAGGGTGCGCCGGCATATGGTATATTCCTCAGAAATATATGAAGTCAGCCACAAAAAACGCATCTGGATAGTCTGTTTTATCAATCTGCTTTTTATAGTCACCGAAGGTTAATGGAACTTTGTGGCAGTTCATATATTTCTTCGGAACACACCATATGCCAGCGGTAATGCAGGTTTGCGTGTGCGAAGTCGTCTCAATAATTATCTATATTTATCACTATTTATTGTTATTTGACAATTTTAATCTTTATTTGCCAATGTTTATGATTACTAAAAATACAACTTGCTTTAAATACTAACAAATTACCTAGCATAATAGCATTAACATAATAGTATTAGCACAATTTATAAATGTAATCATATATTCATTTCATAATTGTACACATAAATATAAATATATTTATACCACATTTCGGGAAATAAAACCACTGTATCAGTGTTTGATTAAACAAAGCTTAAGAAAGCCCACCATATTAATGATAAATTTCATCAATATGGTGGGCTTTTAATATTCTGCATCATACTTGCATGCAAAGCAGCATTTTATCTCACAGAGAATTTGTATTCTGTCTCTGTGTGGTATGTATCACCTGCCTTTGTAACAGGTGTACTGAAGTTGGTCTCATTTATTGAGTTTGGATAAAACTGTGTCTCGAGGCAGAATGCATCGCGGTTATTGTATTTGACTCCGCCCTTGCCTTCCTGTCCCACGATAAAGTTGGCAGTATAAAGCTGGATTCCGACACAGTCGGTGTATACATCCATCTGTATGCCACTCTCAGGAGAGTATGCTGTTGCGACCTTTTCTACTCCCGGAGCTGTCTTGTCTATTGCAAAATTGTGATCATATCCGCTTCCATAGTGAAGCTGTGTATCATTTGCCTCGATATCTCTTCCGATTGGCTTAGCCTCCGTAAAATCAAATGGTGTACCCTCAACCGGTGCAATCTCACCTGTAGGAATAGCCTTGGAATCCTTTACAGGTGTGTAATGCTCAGCATTTATCTGCAATGTGTGAGTGTATACGCTTCCTGATGCATGACCGTTCAGATTGAAATAGCTGTGGTTTGTCATATTGAATGTAGTTGTCTTATCTGCCTTTGCATTGTATATAATAGCGAGAGCATTTTCTTCTGTTACCTTAAATGTCACATCAACGACTGCATTTCCCGGGAAGCCCTGCTCCAAATCTGCATCCTCTATCTCAAAGGTAATCTCATCTGCCTTCTGCTCCTTAACAGTCCAAAAGCGCTTAGAAAAACCATTTGATCCACTGTGAAGACTGTTCTCATTGTCATTAGCCTCAAGCTTATATTCCACTCCATCAATATTAATCTTTGCATCGGATATCCTGTTTGCATATCTGCCGACAGTAGCACCAAAATAGCTGTACTCCTTCTCATATGACTTTACATTGTCATATCCTAAAATGACATCTCTCTCATTGCCATCCTTGTCCTTTACAAAAATAGATACAACTGCAGCGCCATAGTCTGTCAAAAGTACTCTCAATCCACCGCCATTGCTGATTTCATAAAGCGATGCCTCAACTCCTTTTGATGTTGTACCGAAAGCTTTTTTACTCATGCCCCATATCCTCCTTTGGTTACATTATGTTTGTTGCATTTTTTGTAACTTTATGTTTGTTACATTTTGTTTTAGTACATTATGCTTTTTACATTATGTTCTGTTACTCTTTGCTTGGTAGCATTTCGATTGCATAATCGCGTTTTTCTTATTCTACGCATTCCTCTGTATTTTACTTCTTTTGATCGCATAAGTAAACTTTTTCGTGCAAATATCCGATAAAATATTTATAACAAATATTTAAGTGCGATTATACGTTCAAAATAAAACCTAAAATCATAGTTATAACGCAATTATTTTAAACTTTAAAATTTAAAAATATAAAGAGGATTAACATGAGTACACGAGTAAGTTCAGCAACAAATCTTTCAGCAACATATTTTATGAGAAATTTTTATTCAAACAACCGCGATGCCATGAAATCATCCAAACGCAAAGAATATAGTATTACAGAGCTCGCTTACGATGATTCAACCGCCCTGCACCGCGCAGCTAAAAAATTAAAGAACTACAAGTATTCGGACAACGAAAATACCGATAACATCCGCGGAACAGTCATGGCTCTTGTTGACACATACAACAATTCCATTGATTCCGCCTCAAACAGCAGTTCAACCTCCATGAAGCGTTATGCCAAGCAGCTCAAAAAGCTGGCAAGTAAATACAGCGACGAGCTTGAGGACATTGGCATCACAATAAACAACGATGGGACCCTGAAAGCTAATGAGGAGCTCGTCAAAAAAGCCGACGCAGACACTCTTAATTCTCTGTTCGGAAATGACAATGACTTCACAAGCAGTCTGTATCGTGTCTCACGCCAGATGAGCAGCTCGTCATATGATGATTACTACACATCACTGCGGACAGGAAGCAATATAAATCTGACGGTGTAAATCTAATGATGTTTTTTTATAATGTAATTTTGGCATTTCAACTGTAGAATTTCGACTTTGCAAAAGAATAATAGATAATAAATATTTGGCTGTCTTTTTCTTAAAATATAATAAAAAAAAGACAGCCATCGTTCTGCTGTCTTTTAGGAGAAGGTATTTTACTATGGGGATAGTAAAAAATATATAATGTATTGGGGGGTTTTTACGGTTATTATAGTATCACCTTGGTCTCTGAAAGTGTTAACAAACATGCACAATTTTTCAATTATTTTTTGTGCAGTTTTACTAATTAAAATACGTTGTCCGGAGTTCAATTCACCATATATCAATAGAAAAAGAAAACCACCACTCTTACGAGTGATGGTTTTCTTTTTCTAATGAGACATCGGGGATTCGGTCTACGCTCCGCTTCGGTCCGCACTGAACAGACGTCCCCTGGACGTCTAGCGCCCCGACCAACTACGTTGCCCGGAGTTCGAACCCTCCGATGTCTTGCATTAAAAAACGCCTCTCTAAGAGAGACGTTTTTCAATGAGACATCGGGGATTCGAACCCCGGACAACTTGATTAAAAGTCAAGTGCTCTACCACCTGAGCTAATATCCCATATATTCAGATTGTAACAGGGCTAGTTGGATTCGAACCAACGACCCCGAGATTACAAATCACGTGCTCTGGCCAACTGAGCTAAAGAGGCATTCATTTTTTATCAGTATCAATCTCTCTCGATTGCGGGTGCAAAGGTACGTATTATTTTTTAATATGCAATAGTTTGGGGGCATAATGTGTAATATTTTTTTCTAAAAACTCTCCGAACTCTGTTCGGAACTCGGAGAGGGCTTTCTGTTTATGTTGGGATATTGTTATTCTTTCTTCAAAAGTACCTCATTTATAGCTTTTTTGAAGTCGGCCTTTCCCATTGCCCCTTTTGCCATCTGCGGTTGCCCGTTCATTGGGCAGAAAAGGAGGGAGGGAATACTTCTGATACCGAAAGAGGCGGCCAATCCCTCTTCTTTTTCCGTATCTACCTTATAAATATCGATTTTTCCGGCATATTCTTCTGCTAATTCTTCTAAGATAGGAGCGACCATCTTACAAGGTCCGCACCAGGTGGCATAGAAATCCACGATACAAGGTTTGTCTCCTTTGTACACCCACTTGTTGGGGCTGGCTTCGTAGTTCGCTACTTTTTTCAGAAATTCCGTTTTTGTCAATTCTTGTACTTTCATGTTTATTCTCCTTATTAATTGAGGTTTATATTCTTGTTTATTGATTATATAACAAAGGTATGCTATTTATTCCATACCGTTATTGGACATTTTTCCCTTATAATTGGAAATATTACTATATTGCTTGAGTTCCAGTCATATTGTAAATAAAAAAGCCGTCCGGTATGTTGCTGGGCGGCTTTTATCTAGAGTTTAAAGAGCTTTAATATCTTTTGCCAACGGTATCCCAATCGATGATTTTCCATAAAGCGTTCAAATGATCGGGACGGCGGTTCCGGTAATCCAAATAGTAGGCATGTTCCCACACGTCGAATCCCAGGATCGGTTTCAATCCGTGAGCAACCGGGTTGCTACCGTTAGCTTCTTTGGTAATTGAGAGTTTTCCGTCTTTATCTTTAGCCAGCCATACCCATCCTGAGCCGAATAGACCGGTTCCGGCAGCTACGAATTCCTTCTGGAAGTTCTCGAACGATCCCCAAGTCGCGTCGATCGCTTTGGCGAGGGCGCCGGTCGGTCTGCCACCGCCATAGGGGGAGAACTGGGTGAAGTACAAATTATGATTAAGCGTCTGTCCGGCATTGTTAAAGATAGCACCGTCGGATTCTGCCACGATCTGTTCTAATGTAGCGTTTTCGAACTTGGTTCCCTGAATGAGGTTGTTCAGGTTATTTACATAAGTCTGTAAATGTTTGCCATGATGGAACTCAATCGTTTCTTTACTTATAACCGGTTCCAGCGCGTTGGCTGCATAGGGTAACTGGATTAATTCAAATTTCATAACTTTTTCTTTTTTATCTGTTATTTGACTATTATTACTATTATTTGTTATCAACAATAATAAACTGAGACATAATGTAAGCATAATCAATCTGTTTTATGTTGTTTCTACTATTCTAACATTCCCTGCTCGAAATTTGTTCATAGAATGAAATGCATATTATTTATCGCGGGATAGACTTTATCTATGAACGGAATGTACTATCTTCGCCAACCAATTAAAATAAACACAATAATGACAAAAATTCAGGAAACACTGGTTGCGTTGCCAGAGGAAAAGAAAGCTCTGTTTATCCCGGCTTTCGGAGATGTGGACAAGTTTTATACGACCGTTTATCTGATTGCCCGAAACGAGCATGTGACGGAGCTGGAAAAACCGGACCGTTACGAAGACCGCTTGCAGGTGATCCGCCAGATTCGTGGCAAGGTGGAGAAGTTGGTGAGTTCTTTCGGGTTGGACGGCTCTGAGATCGTGGCAGATATCGCCAGCGATTATTTTGAAGATTACGTGAATTATAAGGAACCGGATATCCGGATGACGAATGAAGAGTTTCTCGGTATCATACAGAAGGTAGCGAGGGAGTGAGAAGAATTATGATGGAAGTGTGTCGAAACCTCCTTGTCCCTGCACTTGATGCGGGGCCGCAAAAGGACAGACCTTATCAATCAGATTTTTATAGGGTCGGTTTTAATGCGATCCCACATCAAGCGCGGGAACAGGATAGTTTCGACACACTACCATCATAATTACTTCTTCAGCCGTTTTTCCAGCAATCGCATATAGTAGCCGCCGACGACTGAACGGGCCTGGAATCCACGTTGTGTTCCGTCGGAAGTGTAATGCCAGTCGCTCAACGGGACGCGTGAGGTCGTTTCGTTGGCGTATTTCCAGACCGGAAGCATGAACGTTTCAAAATCGGCCGTATTGCCGGTCAGGCAGGCACTCCACAGAATCCAGTCGGATTTGGTATAATCTTCGCGGTTGTCCAGCGGCAGACCGTATTTGTTTTGTCTGGTCTTGTAGTAAGCTGTTTCCGTTTCAGCTATTTCCGAAGGGAATATATTCAGATCTAACAAGCGGTCCCAAACCAAATTATATTTCTGACTCCATGTACCGGACTTATCGAAGGTCAGCTTATAGTGATCCCCGTCTTTTGCCATCGAAATCCATTTGCCAGCCATTTCACGAGCTGTCGCCAGATAAGAATCCGCTATTTCCTTCTTTCCCAACATTCCGGCCATCTTGCCGTAGCCGGCTACACCCATGATGGCCTTGATGGACAGGTTGGTGTTGTGAGCGAAATGACCGGCGAAATCGTCCGTACATAACTGGTTGTCCGGGTCAAGCCCCTCTTTTTTCAGGTAATCGGCCCAGGTTGTCAAAACATCCCAATGTTTGGCCGCATAATCCGCATTTCCTTCGATTATCGCAATGGCTGTCGCGAGGATCAGCATATTGCCGGATTCTTCGACCGGCATATCGCCGCCGTAGGTCTGTCCGTTAGCCTGCGGATACGTGCCGACATCGTGTGAGGGGAAAGGCTTGTTCCATCTGCCACTTTCGCTGTAGTAAAAGATCGGGTTCATCATCCCCTTCAGGAGCTCGGGGTTATAGCATAAGAACATCGGTGCCGAAGGGTAGGTGATATCGACCGTCCCGATCGAACCGTTGCTGAAATTCTCTTTCGACAGGAATAGCAGGTTGCCTTCCTTGTCTGTCACTAACTTATGGGCGGAAATGGCCTGGCGATAGGCCAGGGCGCACAGCTCGGCATATTTTTGTCCGCCGGCGGCCGCTGTTTCCTGCATCAGGCGTCCGTCGAAGTCCGCACACCGTTTCATCATTCCGGCATACTCTTTCTGGCCTTTGGCGAAGGCATCGAAAATGTCCGTCTGCCCGTTGTGCTTCCAGTATGCCATCCGGTTGTCATTGAAATACTGGATCGCATACAGATCGTCATATCCGATCAACAAGTGCCCTGACACGGTCTTTTCGTTTACCTTGCCCAGGTTGTCGGAGTAGGCGAGGACTGTCATCTGTTTTTCCATATCCGGAGACACATTCTCTGCCTTGCCGGACAGTTTGCCGTCGGACATGAATGCTTTTTTGGCAGCATAATATTCGTCTATGGCAACTGTCACATCCGGGGATTGTACGGCTGAAAGATAGAAATAGCCCCAGTCGATGCGAAGGTCGTCTCCCTTCTTGCCCAAAACTTCCTGGTCGACAGAGCCGGTCTTCAGATAGACATACCCGTCTTTTTCGATCTTTTCGAAGGTGACAGGCTGGTCTGTCGTGTTGACGGCCCATTGCGGAGTCGCTTCGAGGTATAACTGGACTTCGTGTGTCCGACCATCTAACGAACGGGCCTGATACGTGATATAATTGTACGGGGCGGTCATGGCCTCCAGGTCGTCCATCAGCATCGGAGCAGTGAAGATCAAATCCAGTTCGACAGGGCCGCATTCGAACGTATAGTACGTCTGTGTCGGCATGACGGTGGTCGCCGTCTGGACCGCTTTATTGTCAAACGTGTCTCCCCGTTTTACCTTCTTCATGATTCCCATGTCCACGTATGCACCTCCTCCGTTGTTGCGGCAGTGGGCAGCCAGGATGTTCCCCGTCGGTTTGAGCGTGTTGGCCACTTCCTGCGGGATTTCCTTCAGCAGGTCGTAATCCAACCCGTTGCCGGTTACGGCCACCTGCTTACCGTTGATGTACAACTCGATGTTGTCGTCGTGCGAATATTGCAGGAACAGATCTTCCTTATCCGTCCCCTCAGGCCAGTCGAACGAGCGGCGTACCCAGATGTCGCCGTCTTGCCAGGGAGTGGAGCGATACGGATTATCGTCTGTCCCGAATGCCGCCTTGCCTGTTTTCCAGCCTTTTGTCTCGTAATCGACGGCGGTCCATTCTCCCTCCGGCAGCTCGAATGTGTAGGTCGCCTCCCATAAGCCGGAAGCCGCCGTACCGATAACTGGCGTCACCTCTACTTTGTCCGCTCCCATGAACCGGTATGAAAAACCGTCTACACGCAGGCTTCCCAATAGCGGGAAGTTACGGCCGGTCCAGTGGCGCACGCTTTCTTCGTTCAGGCGGTCGGCAAACGACCAGGCGCTGGTGTACGGGTCGATCGTTACCAGCGGTGTTGCCGGCGCCCGTAATTCGTTTTTGGCAGCAGGGGCATATACTTCGTTTGCGATACGCGTGTTCGACGAACAAGCACTCAGCAAAGCGACCGTACAAGCCGATAGCAGCATGATTTGTCTTTTCATTTTGTCTTTACCTTAATTATTATTGATGATTTTAAATAATCTTTCCCTTTTTCGGTTGCCCGAAATTAAAAATAAAAAGCGATAGTCGGAAGCAACAAAGTTCTGCTACCGGCATATTGCAAGATTATTGAAAGCATTTGCATGATTTTTAAAATATCAAAATGTCATTACGACCCCATGTAAATCGGATTAGTACCCCATATATTTGGAATTACTATAGCGGGTGATATTTTTTAACGTTTCTATTTAAACTGGGGAGTGGCTGTTTTGCTGACGAAATGATATCGGGCAAGGCAGACATTGTTTTCATGGGCGGAGTAGAACCTCGCCTCTACGGGAGACCTTGAAATAACTTTTTTTGTGCTTCTTCTGTATGTGTATGTGATGGATAACGTTTATTTTTGTCGGTTACAGCAGTGCTGTTGTGGAATAGTGATAAGAATAGTTGATAAAATTAGGCTTTTTAGGCAAAAATCGATGAGGTACTTTACTAATATTTTGCGTTGGATATCTTCACAGGAACACTTATATTTCTTGTTCGGCTTGCTTTTCATCATTCCGAACTGTGTTTTTCTGTTCACAGAGCCTTTACCTGTTCCGGTGGGCCTTGCTTCTATCGTCATGCCGTTGGCGTTCTGGATGGGAGTTCTGCTGCTGGCGCGTAAACCCGGAGTGGTGGTCTGGTGTCTGTTGCCGAAAATCATACTGGACGGAGGCCAGTTGGTCCTGTTGTATCTTTTCGGCGAGTCGGTGATAGCCGTGGACATGTTCCTGAACCTGACAAGTTCGAATGCTTCCGAAGCAAGCGAATTATTAGGAAATATTTTTCTTGTCATCGTTTGCGTCTTTTTCTTTTATACGCTTCCTACCTTGTGGCTGGCCACGCGTTCAATCCGCATGAAAGACAGGCTGACCGCCGTGTTCCGCAAGCGGTGGGCGTTTAGAAGCTTGGGGCTTTTCGGAGTGGGGGTGCTGCTCTGTTTCCTGCCTTCTTGGCAAAAGCACAGTTTCTCGCTCAAGAACGATGTTTATCCGGTCAATGCGCTTTATAATCTCTATTTTGCGATTACCAAATCGAACAAAAACGCCAACTATTCCATCTCTTCTGCCGATTTCAGGTTCAACTCGGTCTGGACGGGACAGGCGGATGGCAAGCGCGAGATTTACGTGCTTGTGGTGGGAGAGACTTCGCGGGCTATGGAATGGAGCTTGTATGGATATGAACGCAATACGACTCCGCGTATGGAAGGACTCGATGGTCTGATACATTTTACGGATGTTGTGACGCAATCCAACAATACGCACAAAAGTGTTCCGATCATCCTGTCTGCCGCTAGTGCGGAAAACTATGGCGTGATATATGACGAGAAAAGCATCGTTACCGCTTTCAAGGAAGCAGGTTTCCGTACGCTTGTCATTGCCAATCAGAAACTGACTACTTCGATGATCGGGGCTTTCTACCGGGAGGCTGATACGTTTATCGATATGAGCACGTTCAACACCGGATCGTATCTGACCTCATTGTATGATGCCGCCCTTTTGCCGTATTTGGAAAAGGAACTGGATAAATCGGACGAGGATATGTTTATCGTCCTCCATACATACGGGTCGCATTTCAATTATCATGAGCGTTATCCGGCTGAGTTCCGGATTTATACGCCGGATAAGGCCGAAGGCATCCGCCAATCCTATAAGAAGGAACTGCGTAATGCTTACGACAATTCGATCCGTTATACGGATTATGTTTTGGGAGAAATCGTCGACATGTTGAAAAAGAAGGAGGTTTGTGCGTCGATGCTTTATCTGAGCGATCACGGAGAAGATATTTTCGATGATGCACGTGCTCGTTACCTGCATGCTTCGCCTATACCGACTTATTATCAGCTCCATATCCCGTATATCATCTGGTTCTCGGACGATTATCGGACCGTTTTTCCGGAGAAATACCGGATGGCGATCTCTCACGGGGCTTATCCGGTCAGCACGAACAGTGTGTTCCATACGGTATTGGATATTGCCGGTGTCCGGACTTCGGTATCCGATTCCACACTGGCCCTGACCAACCCAGCTTTTGCCGTTCGTGACCGTATGTTTCTCGGTGATCACGACGAACCTGTCCCGTTCTGGAAGGTTGGATTGAAGAAAGCGGATTTCGTTATGTTGGACAAATGGAAAATAGCTTATAGAAAAGACTAATGAGCGCACAGAATGGACATATTACAAGTAAAGTCATATTGGGATACCTGTTATTGATCCTGATAGCCGTGTGTTCGGTCGTTTATATTTATAACATTATCGAACAGTTTGCTGGCGAAGACGACCCGAACAACAAATCGAGGGAGAAGGTTTATCTCGTGACCAACACTCTGTCGTTACTCTACGAAAGCGAAGCGCTCGGACAAATGGTCGGGTTTCCACAGGGGGAAATCAAGCATTTCAACCGCACGCTGAACAAGGCTTTGCAGAATATGGATTCCTTGCGTACATTAGTGTCGAATCCCGCACTATATCCCAAGATCGACACGATCGATATGTTGATCGAGCAGAAGCGTTGGAACACGCGCCGCCTGTTGGAAACCTGGCGCGAGACGAACGCGGAACATCTGTATACCCAAAACATCGAGAAGGTGATCGCCCGGCAAGATACGATGATCCGGCAGGTCGAAATACAGGAGCGCGTGATCGTGCACCAGGATTCCGTGAAAACCCCTCAGCCCCATAAGCACCGTGGCTTTTTCCGCCGGCTCGCCGATGCATTCTCACCGCCTAAAGAGGATTCGACTGTTATCGTGAATACGACCCGGCAGATCGTGACTGATACGTTGGTGAATTCCTTCAACCCGGCAGACACGATCGTGACGGTCCTGAAAAATTTGCAGGACAGTGTGGCCGACCAGCGTAAACAGCTTGTCGACCAGCTTTTAGAGCGTGCCGCTAACTTGCGTTATAATAATAGCATCATCACGAGCCGAATCAACCAGATGTTGCGCGATATAGAAGAAGAGGAGATGAACGCGTCGATGGAGCGTGTTGTGAAGAAACAGGAGGTGCTGCGCGAAACCTCTTATCTCATTGGCGGCATCGCTATCCTGTCGCTGATTATCGTGGTGGTCTTTATCATTCTGATCACGCGTGATATCTCCAGGAGCCAGTATTACCGGCTGCAATTGGAGAAAGCCAAGCAATATGCCGAAGACCTGCTCCATAGCCGGGAGAAGTTGATGCTGACGATCAGCCACGATATCCGTGCGCCGCTCTCGTCCATAATCGGTTATATAGAACTGCTGCTGCGCCGTCGTCCGGACGAAAGGCAACGTTATTATTTGGAAAATATGACTGGATCGGCCAATCATATCCTTTCTCTGGTGAACGGTTTGCTTGATTTTCATCGATTGGAATCGGGGCAGATGGAGATACAGAACGTGCCTTTCAGCGTACGTACGCTTTTTAATGAAATATACGGGAGCTTCCGCCCGATAGCCGAGGCGAAAGGACTTGCTTTTGTTCTGAATATGAAGGAGGAAGGGATGGATCGCATCTATTCAGGTGATCCGATACGCCTCCGCCAGATAGTCAGCAACCTATTGTCTAACGCTGTCAAGTTTACTCATGAAGGTCGTATCGTTTTGATAGTCAAATTGTCAATTCTCAATTCTCAATTGACAATTACTGTCTCCGACTCCGGTGTCGGGATTCCGGAAGAAGAACAGGAAAAAATTTTCGGCGAGTTTGCCCGTCTGTCGGGAACCGAAAAGGAAGAAGGTTTCGGTCTCGGACTTTCCATCACCCGCAAGCTGATTGAACTGATGGGAGGAACCTTGTCGCTAAAGAGTGTTCCGGGAAAAGGAAGTGATTTTACGATTGTCCTGCCTTTGCGGGAATCGGAAGTGCAGACGTTGCATGCCACGCCTGCCATAGAGGAGGAAGACGAAACGGAGACCGGGGGGTTCGAAGGGCGCGAAATCTTTTGTTTGCTGGTCGATGACGATCCGTTGCAGCTGGCACTGACGGAAGAGTTTTTGAAACGGAACCATGTGGAGGTCACCAGTTGTTCAAATCCGTTTGCCGTGGTCGATATTTTGCGTAATAGTTCTTTCGACGCGATCATAACCGATATACAGATGCCGGGCATGGATGGGTACGGCCTGCTTAACGTCATTCGTTCGTCGGGTGCCCCCGGTACAGATACTGTGCCTGTCATCGCGCTTTCAGCCAGTGTGGAAAACGAGAATACACATTATTTGGAAGTCGGTTTCACCGGATTCCTAAATAAGCCTTTCACGGCTAAGCAGTTGATCGCTTTGTTGAATAACCTGTTGCAAGCGGATATACAAGCCGAGGTGTCGCCTGAATTCAATTTTGATTCGCTTACTGCTTTTGCCGGCGAAGACAAAGAAGCTTCCGCTTCCATTATCCGGACTTTTGCCGAGGAGACGAACAAGAGCGTTTCGTTGCTACAACAAGCTTTGGAGAAGACCGACCGTGCACAGGCTGCCAAAATCTCCCATAAGCTAATCCCGCTTTTCACCATGTTGGGAGCTTCCGATTTGGTAGCCCAACTGAGAATCCTTGAGAAGAACGACGAGGTACTGACAGACGAAGGTTGGAAGCGGCTTTTATTTGAAGTGATCCGGCAGGCGGGTGTTGTTGTGGGCCAGGCTGTGGAACGGTATCTGTAGAAAAATTCCCCATATATGTCCACAATTCCCCATTCGTGACGTTGTAATAAATAGCTTCAGTAAAACATTCTGGGCGACTTCTCTGTTAGAATAGAAGAGTTTACAAAAACAGGCCGTGTGTCAGGCTGAGTTTGGCACGATATTCGCTTCTTTTATAGCAAGAAGCGGAAGTGGACGTTTCTACATTAAAAAAACCGTTTTAAAGTATGTTCGAGTATCTATTTTAAGTCTGCAAACAAAAAGAGCGCCTGAATGGTGCTTTTTTTGTTTTATATGACTTCTTTATCTACTTTTGTCTTTTGTAAAATCATAAATTAAAAATCTAAATCGTTATCAATGGAGCATGGACTTTTGGCTAAGTCGCCTCGTATCGAGGTGGTGGATGCATTACGCGGTTTTGCCGTTATGGCTATTATGTTACTACACAACATCGAACATTTTAATTTTTATGACTTCCCGACAGCTTCTTCGGCTTTTATGGAGGCGATGGATAAAGGAATATGGGAAACATTGTTTTTCTTCTTTTCCGGGAAAGCTTACGCGATTTTCTCCCTGCTGTTCGGATTCAGCTTTTTTATTCAATATAACAATCAGGCGAAGAAAGGTAAAGACTTCCGTCTGCGTTTCCTGTGGCGGCTTTTCCTTTTGTTCATTATCGGCTGTTTCAACGGGGCGTTTTTCCCCGGCGACATATTAGTCCTTTATTCTATAATTGGCGTGGTGCTCGTGTTAGTCTGCAGATGGAGCGACCGAGCGATCCTCATTGCCGCTATTATCCTGATGCTCCAGCCTCTCGAACTCGGCAAGTTTTTCTATGCGATGATAAATCCTGACTATGTGCCGGCAGCCGGCGTTTGGCGTGTTCATAGCCAACGTATGTATCCGTTCCTTTCGCAGCCGGATTTCTGGGCGATGGTTAAGTCCAACCTTTGGGACGGCCAGTTGTTCAGCCTGTTGTGGGCATGGGGGTACGGACGTTTTTTCCAGACTGCCTCTTTGTTCCTGTTGGGTATGCTGATGGGACGCAGACAGTTGTTTGCCAACCTGTCCGAACATCGGGTTTTCTGGATGCGGACGCTGGTTATCGGTGCGGTTTGCTTTGTCCCGTTGTATTTCATTACGGCTTCCCTTCCGGATATGATCTCCAACAAGGCGATGCTGACTCCGATGAACACGGTGGTTTCCTCTTTCCGCAATTTCTCTTTCATGTGTGTGTTGGTCGCTTGTTTTGTCTTCCTGTGGCAACAAGTTTCGACCCATAAAATGCTGCACGGTTTGGTGCCGTATGGAAAGATGAGTTTAACTAACTATTTGACACAGTCTATTATAGGATCGTTTATCTATTTCGGTTACGGTTTGTCACTTTATAATGTTTTAGGCACGACAGCCAGCTTTGGAGTCGGCGTCCTGTTGTTCATCCTCCAGTTAGGTTTCTGCCATTGGTGGTTGAAGAAATTCAAGCAAGGTCCGTTCGAGGGGGCGTGGAAAAAGGCAACTTGGGCATTTTGAATTGACAATGGACAATTGATAATTGCGGCAAGCGGTATTTAATTGTCCATTGTCCATTGTCAATTATCAATTCTTAGTTATCTTTGTGTACGAAACAAAAAAGAATAATATGCCGTCTATCCTGATTTTAGAAGATGATATAACATTCTCGTTGATGCTGAAAACCTGGCTGGGAAGGAAAGGCTTCGAAGTCAGTTCGGTATCATCGGTTTCGGATGCACGAAGCCGGATAGAGGATGCCTCTTTCGATTTGATCTTGTCTGATTTGCGTTTGCCGGACGGGGATGGAATCGATCTGTTGAAATGGATAAAAGAAAATAATTTTGTAATTCCCCTGATTATGATGACCAGCTATGCGGAGATACAAACCGCCGTGCAAGCCATCAAGTTAGGAGCGTCCGATTATATTGCCAAACCGTTGAACCCGGAAGAACTTTTAGGCAAAATCAAGGATGTGATAAAGACGGAAACAGGTTCGGTTGCTTCTGCCACCGAACTGGAACGCTCTGCGCGTTCAGCCAAACGTCCCGAACCGTCGGGAGGAACGCGTAGCCAGTATGTGGAGGGACAGAGCCAAGCTGCCCGCCAGCTCTACGAGCATGTACGTCTGGTTGCTCCGACAGATATGTCTGTGTTGATTACCGGTTCGAGCGGTACAGGGAAAGAGTATGTTGCTCGCCGTATTCACGAACAGAGCAATCGTAAGAAAGCCCCTTTTATTGCTGTTGACTGCGGAGCGATCCCGAAAGACTTGGCCGCATCCGAATTTTTCGGGCATGTGAAAGGTTCGTTTACCGGAGCTATCGATAATAAAGAAGGTGCTTTTGTTGCCGCCCAAGGTGGTACGATTTTTTTGGATGAGATCGGCAACTTGTCCTATGAGGTACAGGTACAGCTTCTTCGTGCCTTGCAGGAGCGGAAAGTAAAACCGATCGGTAGCAATCAGGAGATCGCGATCAATGTCCGTCTTGTCTCCGCGACAAACGAGAACTTGCGTTCTGCGATTGATAAGGGAGATTTCCGTGAAGATTTATATCATCGTATCAACGAGTTTACCGTCCGTATCCCTGATCTGAAGGAGCGGAAAGAAGACCTTTTGCTGTTTGCCAACAACTTCCTGGATCAAGCCAATATAGAATTGCAGAAAGATATTATTGGCTTTGATAATGACGTGATCCGGATTTTCCAGTCTTATTCGTGGCCGGGTAACTTGCGTCAGATGAAGAACGCCATCAAGTATGCTACCCTGTTAGCGACCGGTCGCTATATTACCCCTAACGAGCTTCCAGAAGAACTGACTGCCGACCCGATTTCCGCTCCGGTCAATATCCAGTTGAAAAACGAATCGCACGAATGCGAAATGATCAAACGTGCCCTGCAAGAAGCCGGTAACAATAAGACCAGAGCAGCCCAACTGTTGGGTATTGATCGCAAAACGCTTTATAATAAGTTGAAAGCGTATGGGATTGCTTGATCTTTTTACAAGATAGGGGGCTTGGTTTCTATTAAATAAATATGATTTCTTTTGTTTTTATGGAAAAATGTCTATATTTGCTGCAATCATACACTTAATTTCGAGTGTTGATTTTAAATTGTTACGATATGTTCGTTAAATCTTATAGACGACTATTCAATTGCCTGATTTCTTGACAGGTGTTCTTCCCTTTTCTCTTTTACCGTTTTCGGGTAAGAGCTCTTTCGGTTTGCATTAGTATCTGAAGTCATTGGCTTGGGTCGGTGGTTTTATCTCTGCATCATTTTGTCCGGAATTTATCAGATTAAAATAATTGAATAAAAATAGCCTTTTATATAATATGACTATAATCACAGCTCAGCGTGCACCGCACAGTGCATCTAATTTCGCCCCCACAGTAGAGGCAAATGCCTATGGAATGAATGACCGGATCAAACGTCTTCGACAAAAGACGTTCGAAGCCGAGCCCTCCCTGTCTATTGAACGCGCTTTGATAGAAACTCGTTTCTACAAGGAAAACTACGGAAAATATCCGATTCCGATTCTTCGGGCCATGAATTTTTATGAGATCTGCAAGCAGAAGACGATCTATATCGGCAAGGATGAACTGATCGTGGGCGAACGCGGACCAAAACCGAAATGTGTGCCGACTTTTCCGGAACTGACCTGCCATAGTGTGGAGGACCTGCATGTCTTGAACACACGTGAATTGCAGCGTTATACGATCAGCCAGGAAGACATTGACACGTATGAACGCGAAGTGATCCCTTACTGGAAAGGACGTACCCAACGAGAACGTATCTTCAGCCATGTACCTCAGGAGTGGAAGGAGGCCTATGAGGTGGGGATGTTTACCGAATTTATGGAACAACGCGCTCCGGGACATACCGCTTTGGACGGAAAGGTGTATAAGTACGGATTATTGGATTTGAAAGAACGTATCCGGAAAGAACTGGACGGGCTCGATTTCATGAACGATCCCGAAGCGACCGACAAGCAGGAGGAGTTGACTGCCATGTCCATCTCGTGCGACGCCGCCATCCTGTTTGCCGAACGACATGCGGATCTCGCCGATGAAATGTCGCTGACGGAAAAAGACCCGAAACGGGCGACCGAGTTGCGCCGTATTGCCGAAGTTTGCCGCCAGGTTCCGGCACATGCTCCCCGAGACTATTGGGAGGCGATCCAGATGTATTGGTTCGTCCACTTAGGAACGATCACCGAACTGAACGGTTGGGACGCGATGAATCCCGGCCATTTCGACCAGCATCTGGCTCCGTTCTACGAAAAGGGGACCCGCGACGGTACGTTGACACGCGACGAGGCAAAAGAATTGATGTCCTGTTTCTTCATCAAAGTGAACAACCACACGGCTCCTCCCAAAGTCGGCATCACGGCTAAGGAAAGCGGTACGTATAATGATTTTACGAACCTGAATATCGGCGGTGTAAAAGCCGATGGCAGCGACGGGGTGAGCGAGGTCTCCTACGTCATGCTCGAAACGATCGAAGAACTGCATATCCTGCAACCCGGCAGTGCTATCCATATCAGTGCCCGTACGCCGGAACGTTTCCTGCGTGCCGGCTGCAAGGTGATCCGCCAGGGGCATGGCTATCCGTCTGTTTTCAATCCGGATGTGTATATCCAGGAGTTGATGCGCCAGGGAAAATCGTTGCAGGATGCACGCGAAGGCGGGTGCAGCGGTTGTATCGAGGTCGGGGCGTTCGGCAAGGAGGCGTATGTGCTGACCGGTTACCTGAATGTGCCGAAGATCTTGGAGGTGACGCTCCACAACGGTGTCGATCCGGTTTCCGGGCGTAAGGTCGGATTGGAGACGGGCGATCCGCGCAGTTTCGGCAGCTATGACGAACTATATGCCGCTTTTATGAAGCAGGTCCGCTACTTTGTGGATATGAAGGTGCGTGTCAGCAACTATATCGACCGTATGTTTGCCAAGTATGCACCGGCCACCTTCCTGTCTCTCTTCATCGACGATTGCATAGCGAAAGGACGGGATTATTACAACTGCGGTCCGCGCTATAATACGACCTATATCCAGTGTACGGGGCTCGGTACGATTACCGACAGCCTGGCAACGCTGAAAAAACATATATTCGAAGATAAACGCTGGTCGATGGACGAACTGCTGAAAGCGATGGCCGATAATTTCGAAGGAGCCGAGGCGATGAGACAGACGATCCTGAACCGCACGCCATTCTTCGGAAACGATGACGAATATGCCGACAGTATTGCTGTGAAGGTGTTCGACGATCTCTATGATACGATCGAAGGAAAGCCGAATACGAAAGGCGAATGTTTCCATCTGAATATGCTGTCTACCACCTGTCACGTATATTTCGGCAAGGTGATGGGGGCGACTCCTAACGGACGCTTGGCCGGGCGTGCCATCTCGGACGGCACATCTCCGTCTCATGGTGCCGATACGCACGGGCCGTCTGCCGTCATCAAGTCGCTTGGCAAGCTTGACCAGGTGAAGAGCGGGGGGACATTGCTGAACCAGCGTTTCCTGCCGAGCCTGCTGAAGCGTGAGGAGGATATCTCCAAGTTGTCTTCGTTGATCCGCAGCTATTTCGCTTTGGGCGGACATCACATCCAGTTCAATATCGTCGATACGGAGACGCTTTATGCTGCCCAGAAATGTCCGGAAGATTATCGCGACCTTCTGGTCCGCGTAGCCGGTTACAGCGATTATTTCAATGACATGAATGCCGATCTGCAGGCGGACGTGATCATGCGGACGGAACAGGAAACGTTTTAGCAATTGAAAAAAGATGTTTGTTTTCGATATAAAACGATATGCCATCAACGACGGGCCGGGTATCCGGATTACGATCTTTATGAAAGGATGCCCCTTGTCGTGCGTATGGTGCCATAATCCGGAAGGAATTTCCAGCCGGAAGCAAAAACTCTATACGAAAAAGAAATGCATCGGTTGCCGGACATGCGTCGAGGCTTGTCCTGAGCAGGCATTGACACTCACGCCGGAGGGGATCGTGACGGATGGGGCGCGTTGTACCCTGTGCGGAACTTGTGCCGAGGTGTGTCCGGCTATGGCGATGGAGATATCGGGCACGGAGTATTCGGCTGAAGCCTTGATGAAGGAGATTGAGAAGGAGATCGTTTTCATGGATCGTTCGGAGGGAGGTGTGACGTTTTGCGGAGGAGAGCCGTTGTTGCATCCCGGACCGTTACTGGACTTGTTACGCCGTTGCGGGGAACGGGGGATACATCGGGCTGTCGATACGACGCTGTTCGCCCGGCCGGAGATCGTACGCGACGTGATGGATAATTGCGAGCTTTTCCTTGTCGATTTGAAGCAGATGGATTCGGCCAAGCATGCGAAATATTGCGGTGTCCCGAACGAATTGATCCTGTCCAATCTCCGGATGGTTGCAGAAGCCAGACACGATTTCTATCTTCGTATTCCCTTGATCGAAGGCGTGAATGCCGATGAAGAAAATATAACACGCAGTGCCGCTTTCCTGGCTTCGTTGCCGTGGGAGCACCGGATTGTGAACCTGCTCCCGTATCATGACATCGGCAAGAGCAAACACGAGAAGTTAGGTACGGTCTATAATCCGGATCGATATGCTTTCGCCACCCCTTCGGACGAGACACTCGGACGTTGCCGGGAGATATTCGCCTGCTACGGGATCGAAACGACGATCGGGGGATAATTGAAGGTCTTTTATTTCCTCTGTCACTGTATCACTGATTCCTTTTTATCAATTGATATTCAGCTTGTTTTATTTGTGATATATGCCTGTTTTCTCTATCACTACCCTATCACTGGTAATTCAGATAAATAATAGGTGCTTTGCTTGTATATATCTGTATATAAGTATATTATAAATGATGTAAACGATAAACACCCTATTCCCATCCCTACAAATCACTCGATTATTTTATGTAAAAACGGCTATAAAATAGGTAAAACCGGGTGGTTTTCATTGCTCGGCAAGGTACTTTAGTTGCCGGACACCCCCATGTTGCCATCCTTTACATCCGGGTGTACCGGCTCCCTACACCCGGATGTAAAGGATGGCAACATGGGGGTGTTTACGGAA
>ENA-UEOR01000618-UEOR01000618.1-human-gut-metagenome-genome-assembly--contig:-NODE-618-length-21782-cov-15.509790_pt1 | contig 21782 bp, 17 predicted proteins | sample MGYA00242887_ERZ507890 | MGnify/ENA primary metagenome ERZ507890 (study PRJEB26167, sample SAMN06115431) | human gut metagenome | host: Homo sapiens | place: China:Guizhou | collected 2014-10-21...
CCCTTTTCATCGACAAATCGTCCACGTCTGACCTCCGCTGACCAAGTCTGACCTGCACTGACCTGGGGCTGACCTACGCTGACCTGCGGCTGACAATTGCTGACCAACCACATTTTCAGAAAGCTTCGATAATCCATCGGGCAAAAGCAAACTCCCAAACTGTCCCTTTTCACCGCCACTTTCTGAAATCCCCGTTCAGCAGCAAAGGCACGTGCTTCCACTTTGGTAATATCTCCCATCGGAAGCAACATTCTCCGAAGAATATCCTGTTTGAGTCCCCATAAGAAAAAGGTCTGATCCTTGTCCGAATCGGCAGCGTAAGTTATATAACAGGTATCATCCACCTTTACTTTCCGTACATAATGCCCCGTAGCAATATAAAAAATCCCCATTTCATCGGCAATTTTGGATAGAAGAGGCCATTTCAGATAGTTATTGCACAATGTGCAGGGCACAGGAGTATGCCCCACCATATATTCATGCACAAAATATTCGATAATCTGTTTGCGGAATATCTCGCGGGCATCATACGTGATATGACGGATTCCCAAACGCTCTGCCAGATGGCGGGCATCTTCCAGATATTCGGTCGAGTCGTTCAACTCATAGAAACGGAAAGTAACTCCGGTCACCTCATATCCGGCTTCCAGCAATCGCATGGCAGCTACGGAACTGTCCGTACCGCCGCTCATTCCTAACAATACTCGTTTGTTTTCTTCCATCATGCTGCAAAATTAAGGATTTTCCCGTATCTTTGTTTGTTAAAGCCTAAAGAGAATGGAAGAGAAAGCAAATACCGGACAAGTTATCATCGTTTTAACCGAACATCTGACGTTCGGCACACTACTGATTCCTTATATGGCAGAGAAATCTGACGACGGTACATACCAACTCATTGAACAGGCTTTTCACGCTTCACCCGAAGCAATCAGCCGGATGAACGAGGCCGAGCAACAAGCTATCGACATCGCCTCTCATTATACAGAGAAATATCTGATGGGGATCTATTCGCGTGAGAAAACAGTATCCCGTTTTCTGCGCAAATTATCCGAAGATCCGGAGCGGGTAAAGAACAATATCCGCCCATTCATCGAGAAAAAAATGCAGGAGATGCTGACATTGATACGCCATCATAATCTTCCTCTGTATCAGAAACAGGTCGGAAGCAAACTGCTATATGCGCATCATGCCTATCATGTGCATCCTCATGACGTGGAAATCCGTTTTACGTTTCTTGCCGATGAGACCAATTTCCGCTACCAGCTGCAATGCTATTATGACGGGCAGCCGCTCTCATTAAGTGAGCAGAAGCCTGTTATCGTGCTGACCTCCTCACCGTCTGCCCTCTTACTGGGAATGGAGCTGTACTTCTTTCCGCATATTGAGAGCGTACGCATTCTGCCCTTTACCAAGAAAAAGAAAATCAGCGTCCCTGCTTCCCAAATCGAGAAATACATCGATAACATCGTCATTCCAATAGCACGCTATCATGAAATCACGACTCAGGGACTGAATATCATTGAAGAGACGTATGCCTGCGAAGCTGTCCTGTCTCTTGAAGATACCATTTACGACGAACAGATGTTGCGGCTTAGCTTCCGTTATGGTGACCAGTCATTTACTCCCGACACCGTGACCGAAATGAAGAAGATCATTTACCGGAACGATTTCGGCGAGATATTCTTTTTCCGTCGGGATAGCGATGCCGAAGAAGAGAAGCTCCGGATGTTAACAGATTCCGGCTTGCAACGAGTCAGCGACGTTCATTTCAAGCTGTCGCCCGATGCACCCGAAAAGACAATTACCGAATGGATCAGTACATATCGGGAGATGCTCCAACAGTCTTTTCTGCTGACAGGAAACATGGGGAATACTCCTTACTGTCTGGACGAAATCCGCATCGAACAGAGTTGTGATGACGAACCCGACTGGTTTGAGCTACATATCACGGTAGTCATCGGCAATCTGCGTATCCCTTTCTCACGCTTCCGCAAGCACATCCTTGAAGAGAAAAGAGAATTTCTGTTACCGGACGGACGCATGATTCTTTTACCGGAAGAATGGTTCAGCAAATACGGAAACCTGTTGGAACTGGGCACCCAGACGGAGACAGGGATTCGTCTGAAACCGACCTTTGTCGGTGCCGTACAATCGGCTTTAGAAGAAAACGGGCCTAAAAACCTGCTTTTCAAGAGAGAGATACGCAATGTTCCTGTTCCCCAAGGACTGAATGCGAAACTACGACCCTATCAGCAGAAAGGATTCTCATGGATGGTACAGCTGAACAAGCAAGGATTCGGCGGCTGCCTGGCAGATGATATGGGACTTGGAAAGACGCTTCAGACGCTGACGCTGCTGCAATATATATACAAACCGCTTTCTCCTGATGCGGTCACTGCTCCTATGAAGCCCGTATTTACAGAAACCACAGCTTCCGACAGTCAGCCGGACAAGGAATGTACTGCCAACAATCCTCCCGTCAGAGAGCAGATAGCAGATGCCGAAGGACAATTCTCCTTATTCTCGTTTTCCTCCGAAGATGAGCTGCTGCCGGACGCACGGGAAATCAGAGAGAAAAACAGACCGAAAGAAGATGATCACAGACAGGAACACGGAAAGAACTCCCGTAAGCCTGCCACTCTGATCGTTGTCCCCACCTCCCTGCTCCACAACTGGCGAAGAGAGGCTAAACGCTTCACGACTCTTGCGATAGCGGAATATAACAGCAACACCGCGTTTCCCAAAGGACATCCGGAGAAGTTCTTCAATCATTTCCATCTGATATTCACGACTTATGGGATGATGAGGAATAACATTGATATTCTCCGCTCCTACACATTCGAATACATCGTACTTGATGAGAGTCAGAATATCAAGAACAATGATTCCCTTACTTTCCGTTCGGTCATCCAGTTGCAAGGCAAGCACCGGATTGCACTTACCGGTACGCCTATCGAGAACTCTCTCAAAGATTTGTGGGCACAGTTCCGTTTTCTGCAACCGGACCTGTTAGGAGAAGAAAGCACTTTTCATAAGCAGTTTATCATTCCGATCCGGCAAGGAAACGTCCGTATGGAGAAAAGGCTGCAACAGATCATCGCTCCGTTTATCCTTCGCAGAAGCAAAAGCGAGGTAGCGCCGGAACTTCCCCCGCTTACCGAAGAAACGATCTATTGCGCCATGTCCGAAAAGCAGGGTGAGAGCTACGAACAGGAGAAAAACAGCCTCCGCAACATATTACTCCAGCAACCCGAAAACAAAGACAGATACCATATGTTCAGCATCCTGAACGGTATCCTGCGTCTCCGTCAACTGGCTTGCCATCCGCAGCTTATCTTTCCCGACTTCGACGGGGTATCGGGAAAAACGGAACAAATCATCGATACCTTTGACACACTAAGAAGTGAAGGACATAAGGTACTTATCTTTTCTTCCTTTGTCCGGCATTTGGAGATACTTGCCGAGGTATTCCGCCAACGGGGTTGGAAGTATGCTCTGCTGACCGGTTCCACCAACAACCGACCTTCCGAAATCGCCCATTTCACCGAGCAAAAGGATGTGCAGGCATTCCTTATTTCTTTGAAAGCAGGAGGAGTCGGCCTTAACCTTACACAAGCCGATTATGTATTTATCATCGATCCTTGGTGGAATCCTGCTGCCGAGTCACAAGCCATCGCCCGTGCACATCGTATCGGTCAGGATAAACAGGTTATCGCCTATCGTTTTATCACTCAGAATAGTATCGAAGAAAAGATTCTCCAACTACAGGAGGACAAGAGGAGGCTGGCAGAAACATTTATTACGGATAGTGAGGCACTGCCTGCACTGAGCAATGAGCAGTGGGCGGATTTGCTGAAATAACAATCAAACATCTCACTATTGCACCATAAAAGTGCATAATCTAAGCATATTTTAATTACCACGCACTTTGTAGTCATCCATTTTCTCCTATCTTTGCAACCCAAAACAATGCGACATGAAATACAAACTCATAGTGCTCGACCTCGACGGCACACTCACCAATTCTAAAAAAGAAATCTCTTCCCGCAACCGGGAAACGCTGATACGCATACAAGAACAAGGTATCCGTCTGGTCCTTGCATCAGGGCGACCGACTTATGGCATCGTACCGCTCGCCAACGAGTTACGCATGAATGAGTTCGGCGGATTTATCCTGTCCTATAACGGTGGGGAAATCATCAACTGGGAAAGCAAAGAAATGATGTACGAGAATGTACTGCCCAACGAAGTCGTTCCGGTACTCTACGAATGTGCCCGCACCAATCATCTAAGCATACTGACTTACGACGGAGCAGAAATAGTGACCGAAAACTCGTTGGATCCATACGTACAAAAAGAAGCCTTCCTCAATAAAATGGCGATACGGGAAACAAACGACTTCCTGACTGACATCACCCTCCCAGTAGCCAAGTGCCTCATCGTCGGAGATGCCGGCAAGCTAATTCCTGTAGAATCCGAGCTTTGTATCCGCCTGCAAGGAAAGATCAATGTCTTCCGTTCGGAACCTTATTTCCTGGAGTTGGTTCCGCAAGGTATCGACAAGGCTTTATCCCTCAGCGTCCTGTTGGAAAATATAGGAATGACACGCGAGGAAGTGATAGCTATAGGCGATGGCTACAATGACCTGTCGATGATCAAATTTGCTGGTATGGGCGTAGCAATGGGCAACGCGCAGGAGCCTGTGAAGAGAATCTTCAGATTCGGATTACGTGCCGTCATACCGGCAATCAATGAAGTGTATTCGTTCACAATCTCATCGACCGACAGGAGCCGGCGGTTAAAATTGCTTTCCGGCAGCTTGTGGCAGTTGGACACTACCCTCCCCGTTTCTTTCTGTTCATAGACGTAGGCGGTGCCGAAAGTCAACATCAACCAATCCAGTTGATGAACCGTCTTATAGGCCTGCTGCAAACGATGATTTATATTCCGGATGACCTCGCCCGCCGTAGCTGCGGAGAATGAGCCATGATGCATCGGGCTATGCCAACACTCCTTATAAGCAAATAAATCTTCCTCCTGATACACCTTCCCTTTTAATATTTCAACTAAGGCTGTTGAAACAGAAAAGGGATTGTAGAGAATACCAAAAGGATTCACATCTACCCTGAATTTGTTTTCCGCCAGTTGCCTACCCATGTTTTCTGCAAAACAGGAGCCCAGCAGAAGTATTTGTCCGGCATGAGTAACAGGCGGCAAGCTTGCGGGCAGTTCAACCTTCGTTCGAAAATCCATATATTTTTTCTCCTTATTAATTCCTTTTCACGAAGCAAAAGTACAATAAAGATGTGTATTCCATTTCAGGTTCCACATTCTTTTCGTATTTTTGCACTAAATTTCCTAGAATCATGAATAATGAACCGATATATAACTTGCTAAACACTATTGATTACCCCGAAGATCTACGGAAACTAAACGTAGAACAACTACCGGAAGTATGCAATGAACTGAGGCAAGACATTATTAAAGAGCTATGCTGCAATCCGGGACATTTCGCTGCGAGTTTGGGGACAGTGGAATTGACCGTAGCCTTACACTACGTCTACAATACGCCTTATGACCGTATTGTGTGGGATGTGGGTCATCAGGCATACGGACACAAGATTCTTACGGGACGACGGGAAGCTTTCTCCACCAACCGGAAGTTGGGAGGAATCCGTCCTTTTCCTTCACCGGAGGAGAGTGAATACGATACTTTCACCTGCGGACATGCATCCAATTCTATTTCTGCTGCTCTCGGCATGGCAGTTGCCGCTGCTCAGAACGGAGATTCCAACCGTCATGTCATAGCTGTCATCGGTGATGGTTCGATGAGTGGCGGACTGGCTTTCGAGGGACTGAACAATTCATCAACCACCTCGAACAACCTGCTCATTATCTTGAATGATAACGACATGGCAATCGACCGTAGTGTTGGCGGTATGAAACAGTATCTTTTCAACATGACAACTTCCAACCGCTACAACCAGCTACGTTTCAAGTTGTCACGAATGCTGTTCAAACTCGGTATTTTAAACGAAGAACGCCGCAAAGCCCTTATACGTTTCGGCAACAGCCTGAAATCAATGGCTGCACAACAACAAAACATCTTCGAGGGAATGAACATCCGCTACTTCGGTCCTATCGACGGACACGATGTGAAGAACCTCGCCCGCATATTACGGGATATAAAAGACCTGCAAGGACCTAAAATCCTGCATTTACATACCATAAAAGGAAAAGGATTCGCCCCGGCAGAGATGCACGCTACCGAATGGCATGCGCCCGGTAAGTTCGATCCTGTCACCGGCGAGCGTTTTATTGCCAATACGGAAGGAATGCCTCCTCTCTTTCAGGATGTTTTCGGAAATACGCTTGTGGAACTGGCCGAAGCCAATCCTAAAATTGTAGGCGTTACCCCAGCCATGCCCAGTGGCTGTTCGATGAACATACTGATGTCTAAAATGCCTAAACGGGCTTTCGATGTAGGAATTGCCGAAGGACACGCCGTCACCTTCTCCGGAGGTATGGCAAAAGACGGTTTGCAACCTTTCTGCAACATCTATTCTTCGTTCATGCAGCGGGCTTATGATAATATCATCCACGATGTAGCTATCCAGAACTTGCCTGTTGTCTTTTGTCTCGACCGTGCCGGACTGGTAGGCGAAGACGGGCCTACTCATCACGGAGTTTTTGACATGGCTTATCTGCGTCCGATACCTAACCTGACGATTGCATCGCCTATGGATGAACATGAATTACGCCGTCTGATGTACACAGCCCAACTGCCAGACAAAGGTCCGTTTGCCATACGTTACCCCAGAGGTCGCGGAGTATTAGTCGACTGGAAATGTCCGCTCGAAGAAATTCCCGTAGGTAAGGGACGGAAATTGAAGGACGGTAAAGACCTCGCAGTTATCAGCATAGGTCCTATCGGAAATAAAGCGGCTACTGCCATTGCCCGTGCCGAAACCGAATCGGGCAAAAGCATTGCACATTACGATTTAAGATTCCTCAAACCACTGGATGAAGGACTGCTGCACGAGGTAGGCCGGAAGTTCCGCCACATCGTTACCATAGAAGATGGAGTGATTCAGGGAGGAATGGGAAGTGCCGTACTCGAATTTATGGCCGACTATGAATATACTCCGACCGTGAAACGTATCGGAATCCCGGATAAATTCGTTCAACATGGCACAATAGCACAACTATACCAACTCTGCGGAATGGATGAAGACAGCATCACTAAAGAACTTTTAAAGCAATGCGCACTTCAGCTAAGCATGAGTGGAGTTAAAGAATTAACCAACTGAAAATGAAGATTATTATTGCAGGGGCCGGTAACGTAGGCACCCACCTGGCTAAATTATTGTCCCGGGAAAAACAGGATATCATCCTAATGGACGATGACGAGGAAAAACTAACCGCACTTAGTTCCAACTTCGATTTGCTGACGGTCACCGCCTCCCCTTCTTCTATTTCCGGTTTAAAGGAAGTAGGTGTGAAAGAAGCCGACTTGTTCATTGCCGTCACCCCGGACGAGAGCAGGAACATGACCGCTTGTATGCTGGCTACCAACTTAGGAGCCAAAAAGACCGTTGCCCGCATCGACAACTACGAATATCTTCTGCCCAAAAATAAAGAATTCTTTCAGAAACTGGGCGTAGACTCCCTGATTTATCCGGAAATGCTTGCCGCTAAAGAAATCGTATCTTCCATGCGCATGAGCTGGGTACGCCAATGGTGGGAGTTCTGTGGAGGTGCTCTGATCTTAATAGGTACCAAGATGCGTGAAAAAGCGGAGATTCTGAATATTCCACTCTATGAATTAGGTGGCCCGAATATCCCCTACCATGTGGTAGCCATTAAGCGTGGAACAGAAACAATTATCCCGCGTGGAGATGACGTTATCAAATTGCATGATATTGTTTATTTTACGACCACCCGCAAATATATCCCTTATATCCGGAAAATTGCCGGTAAAGAAGATTACGCCGATGTGCGTAATGTGATGATTATGGGCGGAAGCCGCATTGCTGTCCGTACTGCACAATACGTACCGGACTATATGCAGGTGAAAATCGTAGATAACGATATCAACCGTTGCAACCGCCTGACCGAGTTATTGGATGACAAGACTATGATTATCAACGGAGACGGCCGTGACATGGATCTTCTGATTGAAGAAGGGTTGAAGAATACAGAAGCCTTCGTCGCCCTGACCGGAAATTCCGAAACCAACATTCTTGCCTGTCTTGCCGCTAAACGTATGGGCGTGGAAAAGACGGTGGCAGAAGTAGAAAACATTGATTATATCGGCATGGCCGAAAGCCTTGACATCGGTACGGTTATTAACAAAAAGATGATTGCCGCCAGCCATATTTACCAAATGATGTTGGATGCGGATGTATCTAATGTGAAATGCCTGACTTTTGCCAATGCAGATGTAGCGGAATTCACCGTGCCGGCAGGTGCCAAGATTACCAAACATTTTATCAAAGACCTTGGCCTTCCGAAAGGAACCACTATCGGAGGTATGATTCGTAATGGTGAAGGAGTACTTGTAACCGGTGACACGCTGATACAACCGGGCGACCATGTCGTTGTGTTCTGCCTGAGTATGATGATTAAAAAGATTGAGAAATTCTTTAATTAAGTATTAGGTTTTAAGTATTAACCGCAGCTTGTTTATGATTAACTCAAAGATGATATACCGCATCATAGGATTCCTGCTTCTGATAGAAACAGCTATGCTGTTATGTTGTGGAGCTGTCTCTCTTTTCTACAAAGAAAACGATTTGCAGAGTTTCCTGATTTCATCCGCTATCACCACAGGCGTCGGTATATTGATGCTTGCAATTGGCAAAGGTGCGGAAAAGTCGCTCAACCGTCGTGACGGATATGTCATTGTCAGTACTGCCTGGATTGCATTCTCGCTTTTCGGAATGTTACCTTATTATATAGGTGGATATATCCCGAGTATTACGGACGCTTTTTTCGAGACGATGTCCGGATTCAGTAGTACGGGGGCTACCATTATGAACAACATTGAATCAATGCCACACGGAATCCTTTTCTGGCGGGCAATGACACAATGGATAGGAGGTTTGGGAATTGTATTTTTCACAATTGCCGTTCTGCCGATTTTCGGAATGGGAGGCATTCAGGTATTCGCTGCCGAAGCCAGCGGTCCTACTCATGACAAAGTACATCCCCGTATCGGCGTTACCGCCAAATGGATATGGGGTATCTATGCCGGAATGACAGGAACGCTGATTGTATTGCTCGTATTCGGCGGCATGAGTGTATTTGACAGTATTTGTCATGCTTTCACGACGACCAGTACCGGAGGATTCTCGACCAAACAAGCTAGCATTGAATATTACCACTCTCCTTATATAGATTACGTAATATCCATTTTCATGTTTCTTTCAGGTATCAACTTCACTTTATTGTTGTTGATGTTCAACGGAAAGATCAAGAAATTCATCCATGACGCAGAGCTGAAGTTTTATTTTATCTGTGTATCTTTTTTCACAATATTCATTGCCTTCTGGCTCTATCGAACCTGTGATATGGGAGTAGAGGAAGCTTTCCGTAAATCATTGTTTCAAGTGATTTCATTACAGACTTCTACCGGTTTTGCCACAGCGGATTATATGCTTTGGCCCTCCATTCTTTGGGGGTGCCTGATTGTGGTTATGTTGATAGGAGCTTGTGCGGGCAGCACGACAGGAGGTATCAAATGTATTCGTATGGTGATTCTCTTTAAAGTAGCAAAGAATGAGTTCAAACATATCCTGCATCCTAACGCCGTACTACCGGTACGGGTTAATAAACAGGTAATCTCTCCTTCGATTCAATCAACGGTACTGGCATTCACATTTCTGTATGCAGTTATCGCCATTATCAGCATACTCATTATGTTGGGTTTCGGAGTAGGATTTCTCGAGTCAATCGGAACCGTTGTTTCAAGTATGGGTAATATGGGACCGGGCCTCGGTACCTGTGGCCCGGCCTATTCGTGGAGTGAGTTACCCGACGCTGCAAAATGGCTACTTTCTTTCCTTATGCTCCTCGGACGTTTGGAATTATTTACGGTATTACTGCTCTTCAGTTCCGATTTCTGGAAAAAGAACTAAACGAGTATTGACATAGATCAATTGGAGTGCTAAAAAAACCTTTTTTGCTACTTAGAGTTTGCAAAAAGTATAAATATAAATCCTATATTTGCAGCCGTTATAAGAGAAAGATGAAACAAAGCTTAAAATTCGGATTACTTTTGGTACTGGCTTTGCTAATTCATTGCGCCACTAATGGAACAATGGAAGATATTTGCAAAGTTACCTCCCCGACTTATCGGCAGGAGAAGTGCTACGTATCCCAAGACCGTCCGATTCATAATGCGATTGAGCGTCTTTATAATCTATACTCCACCCAATCGTGCGATATGAGCCATACGGACGTCGCCCATGTTCCGACAGACAAGAGCATGTTATTACTGATCGCCTATTTCTGCGAACATTACAAATTGCAAAGTCCGCCTTACTCATTTTCGCTTCACACTCCCAACTACCTTTATGATCCTGTTACCCATTATATATATGGTTTAAGGAAGATTGTCATTTAGACAAGCCAGGGCACTATTTTTTATTCGATTTATTTCAGGCAATCAACCTCTTCTCCGGTGGGTGAAGGGTTTGTTGTTCATTTCTATAATATTCAATCTAAACAGCTATTGAATTATGAATTTTACATTTTTAGTTGTTGTTTTACTGACAGCGCTTGCTTTTGTCGGTGTTGTGATAGCTCTTTCGCGAGCTATTTCCCCCCGCTCATACAATGAGCAAAAGTTCGAGGCATACGAATGTGGTATACCGACACGTGGTAAATCATGGATGCAGTTCCGTGTGGGCTACTACTTGTTTGCTATTCTGTTCCTAATGTTCGATGTAGAAACAGCTTTTCTGTTTCCGTGGGCAGTAGTAATGCGTGACATGGGACCACAAGGACTTATTAGTATTCTCTTCTTCTTTATTATTTTAGTTCTGGGTCTTGCATACGCCTGGAGGAAAGGAGCATTGGAATGGAAATAACCAAAAAGCCAAAAATAAAATCAATTCCTTATGAGGAGTTCATTGACAATGAGTCATTGGAAAAGTTGGTCAGGGAGCTTAATGCCGGAGGGGCAAATGTCGCTCTCGGAGTCCTTGACGATTTCATCAACTGGGGACGCAGCAATTCACTGTGGCCGCTTACTTTCGCAACCAGTTGTTGCGGTATCGAATTTATGGCATTGGGTGCCGCTCGTTATGACATGGCCCGCTTCGGGTTCGAAGTAGCACGTGCCAGTCCGCGTCAAGCTGATATGATTATGGTATGCGGAACAATCACGAATAAAATGGCTCCGGTATTGAAACGTCTGTATGACCAAATGCCCGATCCGAAGTATGTGGTGGCCGTGGGGGGATGCGCAGTCAGCGGAGGCCCTTTCAAAAAGTCTTACCACGTAGTGAACGGAGTAGACAAGATTCTTCCGGTAGATGTATATATCCCCGGATGTCCGCCGCGTCCCGAGGCTTTCTATTATGGCATGATGCAGTTGCAACGCAAGGTAAAAATAGAAAAGTTCTTTGGTGGAGTGAATAGAAAAGAGAAGAAACCGGATTATATAAAGAACGAAGAGTAATCTTACATTCTTAATTTAAAAGATTTATGCAAGAAATACAATTTATAGCCCCCGTAGCATTACACGACGAGATGCTGCGCTTGCGGAATGAAAAACAGATGGACTTCCTCGAGAGCCTCACCGGCATGGACTGGGGAGCAGCAGATGAGAAAGATACTCCGGAAAAACTTCGTGGGTTAGGCGTAGTCTATCATCTGGAATCTACTGTCACAGGCGAACGGATAGCAGTAAAAACAGCTACAACCAACCGTGAATTACCGGAAATCCCGTCTGTCAGCGATATATGGAAGATAGCCGACTTCTACGAACGTGAAGTCTTCGACTATTATGGTATCACTTTCATCGGTCATCCTGATATGCGCCGTCTTTATCTGCGCAATGACTGGATAGGTTATCCGATGCGGAAAGACAATGACCCGGAGAAAGATAATCCGCTTTGTATGACAAACGAAGAAACGTTTGACACGACCCGGGAAATAGAGCTGAACCCGGACGGGACAATCAAAGACAAAGAAACCAAACTCTTCGGCGAAGAAGAATATGTAGTCAACATTGGTCCTCAACATCCTGCAACCCATGGTGTCATGCGCTTCCGTGTTTCTTTGGAGGGTGAAATTATTCGTAAGATTGATGCAAACTGTGGCTATATCCATCGGGGCATCGAGAAAATGAACGAAAGTCTTACTTATCCGCAGACATTGGCTCTGACAGACCGTCTTGATTACCTGGGTGCCCATCAGAATCGTCATGCACTATGCATGTGTATTGAGAAGGCAATGGGTGTCGAAGTTAGCGAACGCGTACAATATATCCGTACGATTATGGATGAGCTACAACGTATCGACTCCCACTTATTGTTCTTTTCCGCCCTTGCCATGGACCTCGGAGCGCTGACAGCTTTCTTCTACGGATTCCGTGACCGTGAAAAGATTCTCGATATTTTTGAGGAAACTTGCGGCGGACGCCTGATTATGAATTACAACACGATTGGCGGTGTGCAAGCTGACCTTCACCCGAATTTTGTCAAACGGGTGAAAGAATTTATCCCGTATATGAGAGGAATCATTCACGAATACCACGACATATTTACAGGTAATGTCATTGCCCAAAGCCGTATGAAAGGTGTAGGAGTGCTGAGTCGTGAAGATGCTATCTCTTTCGGCTGTACAGGAGGTACAGGACGTGCTTCTGGTTGGGCTTGCGACGTGCGCAAACGGATACCGTATGGTGTATATGACAAAGTAGATTTCAAAGAAATTGTTTATACGGAAGGTGACTGTTTCGCCCGTTACCTGGTACGTATGGACGAAATAATGGAGAGTCTGAACATCATCGAACAATTAATCGACAATATTCCCGAAGGCCCCTACCAGGAGAAAATGAAACCGATCATCCGTGTTCCCGAAGGTAGTTATTATGCTGCCGTGGAAGGAAGCCGTGGTGAGTTCGGTGTTTTCCTCGAAAGCCAGGGTGACAAGATGCCTTATCGCCTGCACTACCGCGCCACGGGACTACCGCTTGTTGCTGCAATTGACACAATCTGCCGTGGAGCGAAGATTGCCGACTTGATTGCTATTGGCGGAACGTTGGATTATGTGGTCCCGGATATTGATAGATAAACAAGTAATAAGTATCAAGTATTTTAAATTATATGTTCGACTTTAGTATAGTAACAAACTGGATACATGAGCTGCTTCTCTCCATTATGCCGGAAGGAGTAGCCGTATTTATAGAATGTGTGGCTATCGGTGTGTGCATCGTTGCATTATATGCCATACTGGCTATCATATTGATTTACATGGAGCGCAAAGTCTGCGGATTCTTCCAATGCCGTCTCGGTCCGAACCGTGTCGGTAAATGGGGTTCTATCCAGGTGATCTGCGACGTGCTTAAAATGATGACTAAGGAAATCTTCATGCCGAAGGGCGCCGACCATTTCCTCTACAATCTGGCTCCGTTTATGGTGATTATCGCTTCGTTCCTTACTTTCGCTTGTATTCCTTTTAATAAAGGTGCGGAGATTCTGAACTTCAACGTAGGCGTATTCTTCCTGTTGGCAGCTTCCAGTATCGGAGTTGTCGGTATTCTGCTTGCAGGCTGGGGTAGTAATAATAAGTTCTCGCTGATTGGTGCGATGCGAAGTGGTGCACAGATTATCAGTTATGAGCTTTCCGTAGGTATGAGTATCATGACTATGGTAGTGCTTATGGGAACCATGCAATTCTCCGAAATTGTAGAGGGACAAGCTAATGGCTGGTTTATCTTCAAAGGACACATTCCCGCGGTGATTGCCTTCATTATCTATCTGATTGCCGGAAACGCCGAATGTAACCGTGGTCCGTTCGACCTTCCCGAAGCGGAAAGTGAGTTGACCGCCGGATATCATACAGAATATTCGGGGATGGGTTTCGGTTTTTTCTATCTGGCGGAATATCTGAATCTGTTTATTGTAGCCAGCGTTGCCGCTACTATTTTTCTGGGTGGTTGGATGCCGTTGCATATCGTAGGGCTGGACGGATTTAATGCCGTAATGGACTATATTCCCGGATTTATCTGGTTTTTCGGCAAAGCATTCTTTGTGGTATTTCTATTGATGTGGATTAAATGGACTTTCCCCCGTTTGCGTATTGATCAGATTCTGAATCTGGAATGGAAATATCTGGTTCCTATTTCTATGGTAAACTTATTAATAATGGCATGTTGTGTAGCCTTCGGCTTTCATTTCTAGCAGATTAGATTATGGAATATAAAGATAAAAAATATACGTACTTAGGTGGTCTGGTGCACGGCATCAGTACACTGGCAACGGGTATGAAGACCAGTATCAAGGTGTATTTTCGTAAGAAAGTAACCGAGCAATATCCCGAAAACCGGAAAGAGCTGAAAATGTTCGACCGGTTCCGCGGCACACTGAACATGCCCCATAATGAGAATAACGAACATCGCTGTGTAGCCTGCGGTTTGTGTCAAATGGCCTGTCCGAATGACACCATCAAGGTTATCAGCGAAACCATCGAGACAGAGGACGGCAAGAAGAAGAAAATCCTGGCAAGATATGAATATGACCTGGGTGCTTGTATGTTCTGTCAACTTTGTGTCAATGCTTGTCCGCACGATGCTATCACGTTCGACCAGAACTTCGAACATGCGGTATTCGACAGGACGAAGCTTGTATTGAAGTTGAATCACGACGGTAGTAAAGTAATAGAAAAGAAAAAAGAAGTTTAAGATATGGGATCAACACTTGAAACAGTAGTATTCTACTTTTTGGCAGCATTTATTATTGCTATGTCCATTATGACGGTGACCACCCAACGTATCGTCCGCTCAGCTACTTATCTGTTGTTCGTGCTTTTCGGTACGGCCGGCATTTATTTCCTGCTGGGTTACACTTTCTTGGGTTCTGTCCAAATTATGGTTTATGCCGGTGGTATCGTCGTTCTTTATGTATTCTCCATTCTGCTGACCAGTGGAGAGGGTGACCGCGCAGAGAAACTGAAACGAAGCAGGTTCTTCGCGGGACTCTTTACAATGGTTGCCGGCGCAGCAATTATCCTGTTTATCACGCTAAAGCATAACTTCCTGCAAACCAACAATCTGGCTCCACAGGAGATAAACATCCACTCTATCGGTCATGCCCTGCTAAGTAGCGACAAATACGGTTATATATTGCCTTTCGAAGCAGTCAGTATCTTGTTACTGGCATGTATTATCGGTGGTATTATGATTGCACGTAAGAGATAAGGAGAATTAAAATTAAAGATTAGAAATTAAAAGTATACCATTATGATACACATGGAATATTATCTGGTAGTTTCTACTATCATGATGTTTGCAGGAATCTATGGATTCTTTACCCGCCGGAATACACTGGCTATCCTGATTTCTGTGGAGCTAATGCTGAACGCCACGGACATCAACTTCGCCGTGTTCAACCGTTTTCTCTTTCCGGGAGGAATGGAAGGCTATTTCTTTGCACTATTCTCTATCGCCATTTCGGCTGCTGAAACCGCAATAGCAATAGCCATTATGATAAACATCTACCGTAACATCCGAAGCATCCAAGTCCGCAACCTTGACGAACTAAAATGGTAGTACCAAGGCGGTGGCAAGATGCCACTTCCCGGTTTCCATTCGGATGATTCCGCAAGATATTATAGTATAAGTAACAATAAAACAAGTAATTAAATAAAACTGTATGGAACTAACAATTCTAATACTCCTTCTTCCTTTCCTCTCCTTTCTCCTATTGGGAATCGGAGGTAAATGGATGTCTCATCGGACAGCGGGTACAATCGGTACGCTGGTACTGGGAGCAGTAGCAGTGCTATCATACGTTACGGCTTTCCAATATTTCTCCGCTCCGCGACTGGAAGACGGAACTTTTGCCACACTGATACCTTACAACTTCACGTGGCTTCCTTTTACAGAAACTTTACACTTCGACCTGGGTATCCTACTCGATCCCATATCCGTAATGATGTTGATTGTCATATCTACCGTATCACTAATGGTACATATCTACTCCTTCGGTTACATGAAAGGCGAAGTCGGTTTCCAACGTTATTACGCTTTCCTGTCCCTGTTTACAATGTCAATGCTGGGATTGGTCGTTGCAACAAATATCTTCCAGATGTATCTCTTTTGGGAGCTGGTAGGTGTAAGTTCATACTTATTAATCGGATTCTACTACACCAAACCGGCTGCAATCTCTGCTTCCAAAAAAGCATTTATTGTCACTCGTTTTGCTGACTTAGGTTTCCTGATCGGTATCCTGATTTACGGATATTATGGCGGGACGTTCGGTTTCACTCCGGATACGGTATCATTGATTAGCGGTGGTGCTTCTATGCTTCCGTTAGCTCTCGGACTGATGTTTGTGGGTGGTGCCGGCAAGAGTGCAATGTTCCCATTACATATCTGGTTGCCGGATGCAATGGAAGGTCCGACTCCTGTCAGCGCTTTGATTCATGCGGCTACAATGGTGGTTGCCGGTGTTTATCTGGTAGCCCGTATGTTCCCGCTTTTCATTGCTTACGCACCGGATACCTTGCATATGGTAGCCTGGGTTGGTGCATTTACTGCTTTCTATGCAGCAAGCGTAGCTTGTGTACAATCGGATATCAAACGTGTGCTCGCTTTCTCTACTATCTCGCAGATTGGTTTTATGATGGTAGCTTTGGGGGTTTGTACTTCCATGAACCCGCACGAAGGCGGATTGGGATACATGGCATCCATGTTCCACCTTTTCACACACGCTATGTTTAAAGCGCTGTTATTCCTCGGTGCAGGTAGCATTATCCATGCGGTACACTCCAACGAAATGTCGGCAATGGGAGGATTACGTAAATATATGCCTATCACACACTGGACATTCCTGATTGCTTGTCTTGCCATTGCAGGTATTCCCCCGTTCTCCGGTTTCTTCTCAAAAGATGAGATTTTGGCCGCTTGCTTCCAATACAGTTCTGTTATGGGTTGGGTGATGACAGTAATTGCTGCAATGACTGCTTTCTATATGTTCCGTCTCTACTATGGTATCTTCTGGGGGAGCGAACCATCCCGGGCAAGTTCCCATTCGGATAAGAACTTGGAAGCGGCACCTTGCCACCCGCATGAAAGTCCGTTAGCTATGACATTCCCTCTGATGTTCCTGGCTGCGGTAACTTGTGGAGCCGGATTTATTCCTTTCGGACATTTCATCAGTTCAAATGGAGAATCCTATTCTATTCATCTCGATCCGTCGGTAGCTATCACAAGTGTCGTTATTGCTATCATTTCTATTGCAATCGCTACATGGATGTATAAGAATGCCAAACAGCCTGTTGCCGATTCTCTGGCAAAACAGTTCAAAGGTCTGCACAAAGCTGCCTACAATCGTTTCTATATTGATGATATATACCAGTTCATTACACATAAGATTATCTTCCGTTGCATCTCTACTCCTATTGCATGGTGGGACCGTCATGTAGTGGACGGATTCTTTAACTTCCTGGCATGGGCTACCAATACCACTAGTGACGAAATTCGTGGTTTGCAGAGCGGTCAGGTACAGCAATATGCGTATGTGTTCCTTTGTGGTGCACTGGCACTTATCCTACTATTAATCTTATAAAGCACAGAACGATATGAATTTCTTATCAATATTCGTACTCATCCCCTTACTAATGCTGGCCGGTCTTTGGGCAGCCCAAGGAATCAAAGCCATCCGAGGGGTTATGGTTACCGGCGCATCTGCACTTTTGATTGCCTCCATCGTACTGACCTTTATGTACTTGGGAGAACGTAGTGCCGGCAACACGGCAGAAATGTTATTTCGCGCAGATACCCTATGGTATGCTCCGCTTCACATCTCCTACTCGGTAGGTGTCGATGGGATCTCAGTAGCCATGCTGTTACTGTCTGCTATTATCGTATTCACCGGGACATTCGCCTCATGGCGTCTGCAACCTTTGACCAAAGAATATTTCCTTTGGTTCACCCTGCTCTCTATGGGAGTGTTCGGATTCTTTATATCCATCGACTTGTTCACCATGTTCATGTTCTACGAAATCGCACTGATTCCGATGTACTTGCTGATTGGTGTATGGGGTTCGGGACGCAAAGAATACGCAGCCATGAAACTGACACTCATGTTAATGGGTGGTTCCGCCTTCCTGCTGATCGGTATTCTCGGAATCTATTTCGGCTCGGGAGCAACGACGATGAACCTTCTCGAAATCGCACAGTTACATAATATACCTTTCGCACAGCAATGCATCTGGTTCCCGCTGACATTCCTCGGTTTTGGTGTACTGGGTGCCCTTTTCCCGTTCCACACATGGAGTCCGGACGGTCACGCTTCCGCGCCGACGGCGGTATCCATGCTCCATGCCGGTGTATTGATGAAACTCGGGGGCTACGGATGTTTCCGTATCGCCATGTACCTCATGCCGGAGGCAGCCAACGAACTTTCATGGATATTCCTGATATTAACCGGTATCTCTGTTGTTTACGGAGCATTCTCCGCTTGCGTACAAACGGATTTGAAATACATCAACGCCTATTCTTCCGTATCCCACTGCGGATTGGTTCTCTTTGCTATCCTGATGCTGAATCAGACAGCCGCAACGGGAGCTATCCTCCAGATGCTTTCCCACGGATTAATGACAGCCTTGTTCTTCGCCCTTATCGGTATGATTTACGGACGTACACACACACGTGACGTTCGCGAGCTTGCCGGTTTGATGAAGATTATGCCGTTCCTGAGCGTATGTTATGTGATTGCCGGTCTTGCCAATCTCGGTCTGCCGGGCTTGAGTGGTTTCATTGCCGAAATGACAATCTTCGTCGGTTCATTCCAGAACAACGATGTATTCCACCGTACATTGACTATCATTGCCTGCTCCTCGATTGTGATTACAGCAGTCTATATCCTGCGTCTGGTAGGTAAGATTCTATACGGTACCTGTACCAATAAACATCACCTCACACTGACTGATGCGACGTGGGACGAGCGTGTAGCCGTTATCTGCCTCATCGCCTGTGTAGCGGGATTGGGTATGGCTCCTTTCTGGATAAGCCACATGATTGGTGAAAGTGTATTGCCGGTTGTCTCACAACTAATCCCATAAGCCGGAATCTGTAATTAATAACTAGTAATTTGTAATTAACAATATGGATTATTCACAATTTCTACATATGCGAGAAGAGCTGTCGCTCGTAGTTGTCCTGCTACTACTGTTTTTGGCCGACCTCTTCATGAGCCCGGACGCACACAAAAATGATGGGAAAGCACGACTGAACACAATGCTACCTGTCATTCTGATGGCGGTCCATACAGCTATCAACCTGATTCCGGGAACTGCCGCCGACGTATTCGGTGGTATGTATCACTATGTCCCCATGCATACGGTTGTCAAGTCAATCCTGAATATAGGTACGTTGATTGTCTTTCTGATGGCACACGAATGGATGAAACGTGAAGACACCGCCTTTAAACAAGGAGAATTCTATGTATTGACACTCTCCACCTTGTTTGGTATGTATCTCATGATTTCCGCCGGACATTTCCTGATGTTCTTTATCGGACTGGAAACAGCTTCTATTCCTATGGCTGCCCTGATTGCTTTCGACAAATACCGCCACAATTCTTCCGAAGCCGGTGCCAAGTATATCCTTACGGCACTTTTCTCCAGTGCGTTGCTGTTGTTCGGCCTGTCAATGATTTACGGTTCTGCCGGAACATTGTACTTCGATGATCTTCCCGCACATATCGACGGAAATCCCCTGCAAATCATGGCATTCGTATTCTTCTTTACGGGTATGGCGTTCAAACTGTCCCTCGTTCCGTTCCACCTTTGGACAGCGGACGTTTACGAAGGCGCTCCAAGCACGGTTACAGCTTATCTGAGTGTTATTTCAAAAGGCTCGGCAGCATTCGTGTTATTGGCTATCCTGATTAAAGTATTCGCCCCGATGATCGATGATTGGCAGGAGGTACTTTATTGGGTAACTATCGCTTCTATCACGATTGCCAACATATTCGCTATCCGCCAGCAGAATCTGAAACGCCTCATGGCATTCTCCAGTATCTCACAAGCCGGATATATCATGTTGGGCGTCATCGGAGGCACGGCACAGGGAATGACAGCATTGGTATATTACGTACTGGTATATGCAGCCGCCAACCTTGGTGTATTTGCCGTTATTACTATCGTAGCACTGCGCAGCCAAAAGTTTACACTCGAAGATTACGCAGGACTTTATAAGACGAATCCGAAGATAGCGCTCCTAATGACCCTGTCCTTATTCTCATTGGCAGGTATCCCGCCATTTGCCGGATTCTTCTCGAAGTTCTTTATCTTCGCAGCAGCTTTCCAGGGCGGTTTCCATCTGCTGGTGTTCATCGCATTGGTGAATACGATTATTTCACTCTATTACTATCTGAAGATTGTGAAGTCCATGTATATCAACAAGAGTGATGAGCCTATCGCCACTTTCCGTAGCGATAACTACACGCGTGCCAGCCTTGTCATCTGTACGCTCGGTATTATTGTATTGAGCCTTGCGAGCGTGGTTTATCAGTCCATCGACAAGTTCTCGTTCGGACTGAATTAGTTACGAGCTACAAGCTACGAGTGGCTGCGCTATTATACCGAAAGGAGCTTATAGCTTGTAGCTTGTAACTTGTAACTCTTTCACACAATATTCTTCGCTCGCGCGCGTTATAGTAAGTATTATGATAGAATACATTAGAGGCGGACTTGCCGAGCTCAGCCCGGCAACCGCAGTTATCGACTGTAACGGATTGGGATATGCCGTTAATATTTCATTAAATACGTATGCTGCCATCCAAGGCAAAAAAGAGTGTAAACTGTATATCTACGAGGCTATACGTGAGGATGCATATGTACTCTACGGCTTTGTAGATAAACAAGAGCGTGAATTATTCTTGTTGCTGATTTCCGTTTCGGGCATTGGCGGTAATACTGCACGAATGATACTTTCAGCACTTTCACCGGCAGAACTGGTGAATGTTATCAGTACTGAAAATGCCAATTTACTGAAGACAGTGAAAGGTATCGGACTAAAAACAGCCCAACGGGTGATTGTGGATTTGAAAGATAAAATCAAGACAGGTGCAGCAAGTGCAGGAAGTACGATAGGAAGTCTCGGCGGAATGCTATCTGCTGCTAATGCACAGGTGCAGGAAGAGGCTATTGCAGCATTGACAATGTTGGGATTTGCACAAGCACCATCACAAAAGGTAGTTTTGGCAATATTGAAAGAAGAACCGGATGCACCGGTAGAGCAGGTTATTAAGTTGGCGCTGAAAAGACTTTAGTAAATGATGATTTAGGGGAGAATAACCTATATTTTTTTATATGTAATTTTTACTTCCTTTCTTTCTTGTCTTGTCACTTTCCCCACCCCCTCTCAGATACCTTCTGAATGGGGATACAATGAGTCAGGAACTGAAAGGCATTCAGTCAGGGAGTGAAAAGCATTCAGTCCCTGACTGAATCAGGTTCACTCAACGAGTCGGAGGAGTAGCTACGGGAAAGGAAGAAATTTACGCATTTTTTATAAGTATAATTACTAACCGATGAAATAT
>ENA-UEOR01000623-UEOR01000623.1-human-gut-metagenome-genome-assembly--contig:-NODE-623-length-21643-cov-15.034499_pt1 | contig 21643 bp, 22 predicted proteins | sample MGYA00242887_ERZ507890 | MGnify/ENA primary metagenome ERZ507890 (study PRJEB26167, sample SAMN06115431) | human gut metagenome | host: Homo sapiens | place: China:Guizhou | collected 2014-10-21...
GGACGCTTTGATGGAAGAAGTGCCGGCTTTGGCAAAATATGTGCGACGTTATGATTATGTGGTGGCGAAAGATGGGAGTGGGGATTTCTTTACAGTTCAGGAAGCAGTGAATGCGGCAGTTGGTGGGAGCAAGAAAACAATATCTATACTTGTCCGTCCGGGAGTATATGAAGAGCATGTTTCTATGCCGGAATCATCGCCTCGAATAGAATTGGTGAAACAGACAGGGGCTGAGATCAGGGATAACGGGTTCACACAAGATGTTTATGTGGCACCTTATAAGGGTGACAGAGTGTGTGCTATTAGTTATACATTTGATAGGAACAGGGGTAGGTACATGTACTGAACAATATCACATCGGGGGAGATAAGTTGAAATCGACTCCTGCGTCTTTAGATAAATGGGTGGAAAGCTTGGTAAGCTCCGGTAGATGGGGAGTTGGCAATGATACATGGAATATCGCAGGGATATAATGCTTTTCAAAATCCTGAAATATTGTGGGAATAGGTAAAGGCTATGGAAAATGAAATATGGGTGGGTACATTTAGAGAGGTAGTTGCTTATAACAAAAGAACGAGAAAAAAATCGCTTGAATGTGCTAGAAAACGGCTATAACATAACTCCTCATTTGGATATGAATGCACAATTATTTACAGAACCACTGACTATGGTATTGAAATCTGTGGGAAACAGAGTTTCGGAGATTAGGCAAGATGGGAAAAAGCGTTTTCTAAAGAAGGATGCTGATAAGGTTCTTTTCGATTTTAATCTTTATGGAGTGATGATTCAGATTCGTTTTATCTGAGGTGTTGGATATAGTTTTAAAACTAGAATAGGGAAATCCGTTAGTCTTTATTGTAACCATTTGAGGTGTGATAATAAGATTAACGGATTTGTTTTTTGCTCTTTTATAAAGTTACTCAGAATTAATTTCTAAATTTGTTCCCGTTAACTTTATTCCTTTTTCAAAAGAAATAAAATGGAAAACACAGAGAAACTGATTGTAGAACAACTGAAAAATGGCAACGAAGATGCTTATAAATACATCTATGATTATCATTATGTTCTTTTATGTCATGTAGCAAATCAATATTTGAACGATAATTTTTTATCGGAAACTATAGTTGGAGATGTAATATTTCACCTTTGGGAGATCAGAGAAACTTTAAACATTACTATTTCTATTAGAAGTTATCTGATAAAGGCTGTTCGTAATCGTTGTATAGACTATCTGAAATCTAGATCTGAAAAAAAGGAAATTTCATTTTCAGTTTTAGTACCGGAAGAGATGTCTGAAGAAAAGTATTTGCAGTCGGATAATTATCCTTTGGGAATATTATTAGAACGTGAATTGGAGCATGAAATCCGTATGGCAATAGATAAACTACCGGTTGAATGTAGATGTGTTTTTGAAAAAAGTAGATTTGAGGAGAAAAAATATGAAGAAATTTCTCAGGAATTAGGTATTTCTATAAATACGGTTAAGTATCATATAAAGAATGCATTATCTTTCCTTCAGACTGAATTGAGCAAATATTTAATTGCTTTGATTTTATTTTTTTCGTGTTAAAACAGAAAAAAGTTCTTTTAGGACTACCCTGTATTTAAAATAAATCGTCTTCACTTTAGAAACAACAAAGATGAAAGCAGAAAAAGAACATATTGATGAATTAATAGTATCCTATTTAAGTAATGAGTTGGATGGAAATGCTGTGCATGAACTGAAGGAGTGGATAGCTGCGTCTGTGGAAAATGAAAAGTATTTTATGCAGCGGCAAGAAATTTGGTTTTCTGCCATAAGTGTGAAAGAGGATGTTAAATATGATAAGAGCAAAGCATTTGAACAATTTAAAAATAGAATTGCTAATCAGAGGTTGAATGATAAAAGAGAACGTGAAAATTTCTGTTTGTCTAAATTTTGGCGTTATGCAGCTGTTATTGTTGTATTGTTCTCAGTTTCTTATTTTTCTTATTGGAGGGGTGGAATAAGTATAAAAGAGGTATTTTCGGATATCATTGTGGAGGCTCCTCTTGGTTCCAGAACAAAATTGACCTTGCCGGATGGGACATTAGTGTGGTTGAATGCCGGATCGCGTATAACATATTCACAAGGATTCGGAGTAGGGAATAGAAAAATAGAATTGATAGGAGAAGGGTATTTTGAAGTTAAACGAAATGAAGAAGTTCCATTTCTTGTGAAAACGAATAGTTTGCTGGTAAAGGTATTGGGAACGAAATTTAATTTTCGGGATTATCCGGATGATGCAGAAGCCATTGTTTCTTTGTCCGAAGGAAAAGTGGCATTGAATAATTTATTGAAAAAAGAAAAAGAAGCTTTTTTGTTACCCAATGAAAGGGTGGTTTTGAATAAAAAGAATGGCAGAATGCATGTGGAGTATTCTACTGTTTCCAATGCATTACAATGGACTAATGGATATTTATTTTTTGATGAGGAATTGTTGCCGGATGTTGTGAAGGAGTTAGAACGTAGTTATAATGTGAAAATACAAATAGCTAGTGATACTTTGAATACTTTCAGGTTCTATGGAAATTTCGTTCATCGTGAGCAAAATATTCAGGAAGTTTTGGAAGCATTATCTGCGACCCGTAAGATTCATTATATTATTGAAGGACACAATATAACTTTATATTAAGTAGGGAGTGGATTAAAATTGTTTAACCTTAAAATTAAAAGTATGAATAGAATTAGAGCTGTAATACTGTAATAGGGGTACGAAAGGGATGAAAAAGAAAAGGTGGGAAGATATAGGGATTTTCCCACCTTGATGAAATCTCTTTTTCGACTTACGATTGTGAGTGCGCTTTTAGAGAATGCAAAGTTAATGATTTTTCTCTTTAAAAGCTAAGTTCATTTAATTTTTTAATTAATAAATTACTAATTTATGAAAAACAAGAGAAAGGCCATATTATTGGTCGGGGCTTTGCTTTGCCTTAATTTGAATATCTTCTCACAGAATATACCATTGAAAATGAATAAAGTATCGGTGAAAAAAGCTATGACTGAGCTAAAAGAAAAAAGTGGATATTCATTTGTGTATATAGCTGGGGATTTAGATACGAAAAAGATTGTTGATATAGACGCTGAGCAACTGCAAGAAGTTATTGAGCAAATCTTGGAAGGACAAAATGTTTCTTATGAGATAAAAGATAAAAATATCATTATTCGGAAGAAGGAAGTAGAACAGTCCATGTTGAACGAGAAAAAATTACAAGATATTTCAGGGCTTGTGATGGATGTTATGGGAGAACCTATCGTAGGAGTTAATGTGATGGAAAAGGGGACTACTAATGGTACTATTACTGATATGGATGGTAAGTTTTTACTTAAAGCTCCTGCGAATGCAACTCTTATTATTAGTTTTATCGGTTATAAGACTCTTGCTGTTAATTTGGAAGGGGAAAAGAATGTGAATATAACTCTGAAAGAGGATTTGGAACAATTAGATGAAGTGGTGGTGGTTGGTTATGGAACTCAAAAAAAATCTAGTTTGACAGCATCCGTGGCGACAGTGCCTGCAAAAGAACTGAGTAAACAGATGGGGCATTCTGTTGCAGCTGCTTTGCAGGGGAGGGCTCCAGGAGTAGAAATATTGCAAAAGGGGGGAGAAGCTGGGGCAGATATCAAGATACTTGTTCGGGGAGCAGGTACATTTGGTGCTACTGAACCTTTATATGTTATTGATGGTGCATTTTCTAATAATGGGCTAAATTCGTTGAATCCTTCAGATATTGAATCAATAGAAATCCTGAAGGATGGTTCGGCGGCTGCCATTTATGGCTCTCGCGCTGCAAATGGGGTTGTGCTGATAACTACCAAGCATGGTCAAAAAGGTAAAGCAAAAGTTGAAATTTCTGCAAACTATTCTTTGCAGACTCCTTCTAAATATCTTGATTTTCTAGATGCAAATGAGCATCGCGAATATACTAAGCAAATTGTTGCAAATTCAACAAACCAGACTCAAGCTCCAGAAAATATTCATCCTACTAATCCTGATATTAATACTGACTGGCAAGATGCATATCTAAGAAATGCTCCTATGTATAATTTGAATGCTTCAATTTCTGGTGGTGGTGAATATTCAACTTTTAATACAAGTTTGGGGTATTTTGATCAGCAAGGTATTATGGAATTTTCTGGTTTTAAGAAATATAATGCACGTGTCAATGGAACGTTTAAGAAAGGACGTTTGACTGTTAGTGAAACTCTTTCTGCTGCTTTTACAAATAAGGAGCCTCAAGTAAGGATGGTGATGGGGATTCCTACTGTTCCAATGACTGATGTAGAGGGAAGGTATGTATCTGCAGGTAAAGATTATTATGTAAATGAAGGAAAAGTTACTAATCCGTTTGCATCTTATTCCAATACTGTTCGAAGAAATAAAACAGTTAATGTTACTGGCAGTTTGAATATAGGACTGAATTTATATAAAGGATTGGATTATAAGCTACTACTTGGAGGTGACTATATATCAACAAATAATATATCTCGGTCCATTGCTTTTGACTCCAATTGGGATGAGAATGGTAATGCAGATCCTGATTATAGCAGAACGATTAATTCACTATCTGAAAGTCGTGGACAGCGATTTAGTTATACAATTGATAACATTTTGACTTATAAGAATATGTTTGCTGGTCATACTATTGACGCAATGGTAGGTACAAGTTGGATGAGAGAATACTATAGAACTATGGGGATTGGTTCTGGTTCTACAGATTTGGGTGGTCCTAATATTACTATTTTTAATGGGAAAGGAGATATAACAAGTGAAGAATACAATTCAGCTTTACTCTCCTTTTTTGCTCGCTTGAACTATGACTATAAGGAGCGTTATCTTGTTTCTGCAAGTATTCGTAGTGATAAATCTTCCAAATTTGCTAAAGGAAATAGGGTCGGTTACTTTCCTTCGGTTTCAGTGGGTTGGAATATACATGAAGAGAATTTTTTTAATATAGAATGGATAAGTAAAATGAAGATTAGAGCTAGTTATGGTGAATTAGGAGCTAATTTTATAGATTCATATTCTTTCCTTTCTACGGCTTATGGTCCAATACCTTCTGTATTCGGTGAAAATCAGATTGGTCAAAGTAGTGTGATGAATGGTTATGTAACCAAATTTGCTCAGGAAAATTTGACTTGGGAAAAATCAATATCTAAAAACGTAGCATTGGAAATGGCTTTTCTGAATAATAAAATTTCTTTTACAGCTGAATATTTTTGGAAAGATAATAATGACTTACTTGCTCCATTACTTCCATTAGCATCGTCAGGGCAAACCATTATGACTAATGGGGGGGATTTGCCAGTCTTTAATTCTGCATCTGTTGAAAATAAAGGTTTTGAATTTACGGTAGGTTATCGTAATAATTGGAAGGATTGGAGTTTGGATGTTACTGCCAATATTTCGGCATTAAGAAATAAAGTAAAGAGTTTGGGTGAGGGAGTACAACCCATTAAGGCAGAGGTGATGATATATCGGTGTCTTCCAGACCGACTGCCAGACGGATCAGGCGATCCGAGAAGCCGGCGGTCTTGATCTCTTCTTTCGTGCACATGGAGTGCGTCATGGAAGCCGGATGCTGGATGAGCGTCTCGCAGTCGCCAAGGCTGACGGCCAGCGCGCACAGATGCACGTGGTTGAGCACCTTCTTGGCTTCCTCGAAGCTGCCCATCTCGAACGAGACAACGCCGCAGAATCGCGTCATTTCGCGGACGGCCACGGCGTGATCGGGATGGTTCTCCAGACTGGGATAGAACACTTTCTGCACATACTTGGAGCCGGCAAGGAAGTCCACCACTTTCTGCGTGTTTGCGCAGACGGCGTCCATGCGCACCTTGAGCGTCTTGAGACCGCGCAGGATCAAAAACGCCTCCTGCGGCCCGAGCATTGCGCCCGTAATGTCCTTGAGTCTGACCATGCGGATCTGGTCCATGATCTCCTTGCGCGCCACCGAGAAGCCCGCGACCACGTCACCGTGGCCGTTGAGATACTTGGTCGCGCCGTGCACGACGACATCCGCGCCCAGCTTCAGCGGCTGCACCAACAGCGGCGTGGAAAAGGTATTGTCCACGATGACGAGACAGTCCGGATTCTGCGCATGCGCGTAGTCCGCGACGGCGCAAAGCGCCTGTATCAGCAGATCTATGCGCAGCTGCGCGCACAGATCTTCTCCGGCGAGATCGCGGCCGGACAGCCGCTGCCGTCGTATCGGTTTATGAGCCGGAAATACCAGGTCAACGTCGCCACGGTGGAAAGGCGTATGATCTGCTGGAGGCCAACGGTTATATCCGCCACTGTCAGGGCAGCGGGTGTTATGTCCTGCCGCTGGATAATTTCGAGTTCTTTGCCGACGGCGTGGTGCTCGACAGTTTTCAGGCCGGGCAGTCGGAGACCGGGCCGGTCTATGATTTTGCCACCAGCACGCCGCTGGCGACGCGGGAGGAGACGCGGCAATTTGTCGCGCTGGCCGACGAGCTCGCGCAGCAGCGGCCGGATGCGCTCCTGCGCTATCCGCCGACACGCAGGCGCTGCGGCAGCGTCTGGCCGCGCGCAGCATTTGCTGCGCCTGAGCTATGTCGGCTGCCCGCTGGAGCAGATACCGGAAGGGATACACTGTATCGACTGGGAAATCGACTGGCTGCTGGAGCACCAAGCGGCGTTGGAAATTTAGTTGAGGTATCTTGTTGCATATTTTGTGAACAAACATAGCGTCTTTTGTGAACGTTAGCACTCGATGCTTGACAGTGCTAAAAAACGTGCTATGATGAAGACGATCGATGAGGGAGGAACTCCAGAGGGCCTCCGGAGATCAGGCATTGTTGTACAAACGGTAACAGAGTTCGCCAACGCGTGGAGTTTTTCCCCAGCGCCTACGAAAGGTATGAATGGAGGAATGACTTATGTTGCCGAGCATTTTTGGTGAAAACCTGTTTGATGATTCGCTGTCCGATTTCTTTGATTTCGGCCGTATGATGCCGCAGGTCAGCAGTGAGCTGTATGGCAAGCACGCCAGAAATCTGATGAAGACCGATGTCCGCGAACTGGACGGCTCGTACGAACTGGACGTGGACCTGCCGGGCTTCAAGAAGGATGAAGTGACGGTCGATCTGCAGGACGGTTACCTGACGATCAGCGCTGCCAAGGGTCTGGACAAGGACGAGTCCGATAAGAAGGGCAAGTTCCTGCGCCAGGAGCGTTACGCCGGCTCCATGAGCCGCAGCTTCTATGTCGGTGACGATGTGGAATCCGCAGATGTCTCCGCGAAGTTCGAGGATGGCATTCTGAAGATCAGCGTCCCGAAGGCTGCGCCGAAGGAGCTTCCGAAGCACACGACCATCACGATCGAGTAATATGCAGCAATGCAAGCGCGCCCCGGCCAAAATGGCCGGGGCGCGCTGCTTTTTAAAGGGATATCCCCGCCGATGCCTTTTCAGGCATCGGCGGGGATACGTCTGTTATGAACAACGGTTTCAGCTGCGTTTGCTGCGCCCTTGATCCTGGCAGCACGCTTGACCATGTAGGGGAGAATGGCTTTCATCTTGTCCTCGGAGCGGATCATCTTGGTCGCTTCCGGGTGATCGCGGCGCAGGTGGATGGCGTCAAACTCGCATCTGGTCGTGCACACGCCGCAGCCAAGGCAGCGGGACGCCTCCTTTTTGACCTGCTCTTCCGTGAACGTGCAGCGCGGGTCGCGGAACGTCTTGCGCGCTTCCGCGCCGGAGAGCGCCGCAGGCACCTGCCGTACCGGCGCGTCGAAGCACGCCGTCGGCAGGGCAACATTGCGCTTGTCCAGCTCGGGATACACGCGGCGGTTGCGGCCGATCGTCAGGCTCTGGCCCTCATGCACGTAGCGGTGCAGGGAAATGGCGGCTTCCTTGCCGACGGCAATGGCGTCGATCACAAACTTCGGCCCGGTGGCCACATCGCCGCCAACAAAGATGTCCGGCTGTGCGGTCTGAAGCGTGAGGCCGTCGCAGATGTGGCCGCAGACGGCGGGGAAGTGGTTCTCTTTTTTTGATAAGCTTGAGCGCGTCCATGTAGCGGCCTTCGGTAACCATGCGGATATAGCCCTGGACGGCAATATGCGCCGGGCAGTTGCTCTTGCAGGGGGCGGTGCCGATGTCATAGCAGTTGGCGGACGGATTGTCGTCTCGGTAATTTTCGTTCCACATTTCCGGGCCCCATTTGGTCTCATCCGGCAGCACCTGCTTCGGATAGACGATCGGCCCCTCCTTCGTACACAGCTTCTGCCCGAGCTTGGCGGCGCCCGCCGGGCACACCTCGGCGCACTGACCGCAGGTAACGCACTTTTCCGGATCGATATGTGCGCGGTAAGCGGATGCGGACATATTCGGCGTGTTGAATAGCTGGCTGGTGCGCAGCGCGTAGCAGGAGCAGACGCAGCAGTTGCAGATGCCGTGGATCTTGTCCTCGCCGTCAATATTCGTGATCTGGTGCACAAAGCCGTTTTCCTCGGCGCGCTGCAGGATCTCCATGACCTCTTCGCGCGTTGCAGGGCGCGCTTTGTTGGTCTCGATGGCGTAGGTCGCCATGTCACCGACGGTAATGCATATGTCCTCTTCCAGATGGCCGCAGCCCTCATCGCGCTCTCTGCGGGACCGGCGGCAGGAGCAGGCGCCGATCGCATACTTGCCGTCGTACTTATCCAGCCAGTGCGACAGATGCTCCAGATCGACCGACTTCTGCTCTGACGGGATCGCCTTTTCGACCGGGACGGTACGCTTGTCGAGCTCACGTTCCACACCGACTGGATGCGCTATGACTGCTATGTAGACCTCAGCGGCGCCGTGCTTGGCGCGTTTCGGGAAAACTGGCTGCCGTTTCTGGGCGGCCTTGTGCTGGTCGTCGGGCTCTCGGCGCTGCGTTTGTCCGCGCTGGTCAACGACCTCGGCTTCGGCATCGGCACGGCGCTGTATGCGTTTGCGGCCGGGGCGCTGGCGATCTCGGCAATGGTGCTGCCGGGCATCTCCGGTTCGTCTCTGCTGATGTCGTGCGGACTCTGCCTGCCCGTGATCGCGGCAATGAAAGACCTGCTGCACTTTCAGTTCGGCCAGTTCTGGCTGCTGGCGGCGGTTGGGCTGGGCCTGCTCGCGGGCTTTGCCATTGCTCCGCATTGCATCCGCGGCTGGATGCGCAAAGCGCCGGGCGCCGTCACCTATGCCGTGTTGGGCATGATGCTCGGCTCTCTCTATGCGATCATCGTCGGCCCGACGACACTGAAGGTGCCGCAGCACGCTATGACAATATCTGATTTTCACCTCCTCTGGTTCGCGCTCGGCATTGCCGTGATGCTGGGCCTGGAGGCGCTGAAAAGGCGTGTGCAGAAGGCGCTGGCCCACTAATACGCAAATCTTCCGGGAACGCTTGACTTGATGCTGCAATCTGTTAGAATAAGTAGGCAATCCAAACAGAAAGGCAAGCAAGCTATGTTTCAACTGATTTGCAAAGACGGCCATGCGCGCCGCGGCGCGTTCACAACGCCGCACGGTACGGTGCAGACGCCGGTGTTCATGAATGTCGGCACGCAGGCGGCCATCAAGGGCGCGCTCTCGGCGGAGGATCTGGAGACGATCGGCTGCCAGGTCGAGCTGTCCAACACGTACCACCTGCACGTGCGTCCCGGCGACGAATTGATCCGCGACCTGGGCGGCCTGCACAAATTCATGACCTGGGAAAAACCGATTCTGACCGACAGCGGCGGATTCCAGATCTTTTCGCTGGCGCAGCTTCGGAAGATCACGGAAGAAGGCGTTGCCTTCAACTGCCATGTGGACGGCCGGCACATTTTCATGGGGCCGGAAGAGAGCATGCGCATTCAGGCCAATCTAGGCTCGGATATTGCGATGGCGTTTGACGAGTGCATCAAAATTCCGTCGCCATACGATTACGTCAAAAACTCCTGCGACCGTACGTATCGCTGGCTGCAGTGCTGCAAGGCGGCGCTCACGGATTACACCGGCCGTGACGATGCTGTCAATCCCGGCCAGGTGCTCTTCGGCATCAATCAGGGCACCATTTTTCACGATCTGCGCATTGAGCATATGAAGCGGATCGCAGACCTCGATCTGGCTGGTTATGCGATCGGTGGCCTCGCGGTGGGGGAGACGACGCAGGAGATGTATGATACCATTGCTGCCGTTGAGCCCTATATGCCGGCCGACAAGCCGCGCTACCTGATGGGCGTCGGCACACCGGGGAACATCATCGAATCCGTCGCGCGCGGCGTGGACTTTTTCGACTGCGTCATGCCGGCGCGCAACGGCCGCCACGGACATCTGTTCACGTGGTCAGGCATCATCAACATCAAAAACGAAAAATATCAGCGCGATGAGCAGCCGATCGACCCGCAGTGCGACTGCCCGGTCTGCCGGCGGTATTCCCGCGCCTATCTGCGCCACCTGTTCAAAGCGGAGGAAATGCTGGCCATGCGCTTTGCCGTAATGCATAATTTGTATTTTTATAATATGCTCATGCAGCGCATCCGCGCGGCGATTGAGGCAGGGGAGTATGAGGCGTTCCGGAAAAGTTACACATCCGTACTCGATATGCGCATTTAATGCTTGCATTTGCATAGGAAAGCAGATATAATATCTTTATCTTTATACGGAGGTAAAACCATGGGAAGCTCTGGCGGATATTCATCCATTATCATGATCGTTCTGATGCTTGTCATCTTCTACCTGTTCCTGATCCTTCCGGAGAACAAGAAGAAGAAAAAGCTCAATGAAATGCGTTCCAATCTGAAAGTCGGTGACGATATCGTCACGATCGGCGGTATGATGGGCAAAGTCGTCCACGTCACGGACGACAGCGTGACCTTCGAGACCAGCGAGGATCAGGTTCGCATCCAGGTCGCCAAGTGGGCCATTTCCACGAACGCCCGCGCTGAGGCGCAGGCTGCCAAGGAAGCTCAGGATCGCAAGGCTGCCAAGCAGAAAGCAAAAGAAGCGAAAAAGGAAGAGCCGAAGCACGAGGAGCCGAAGGGCCCCGAGGTGTAACGCTGCTTTCGGAATGATTCACCCCCTGCAGGAATATGCTGTGATGCATACGTTCTGCAGGGGGTGTTTTTTTGAATACGGAACAAAAATGGCTGCCGATGCTCTCGCGCGCGGCGGCGGCCGGCCTGGCCGGACTTGGACTCGCGCTGCTCTTGAGCTGGCTGGCTGCGCTGGCCATGAATCACGATGTGCTGCCCGGCACAGATGTGCGCCTTGCTGCGTTTGTGTGCTGCGGGCTTGCGTGTCTTGCTGCCGGCGCGCTCTCGCCGCGGCCGGAGCAGGGGAGGGCACTTGGCGGAGCGATGACATGGGCGGTGTGGGCGATCGGATATCTCATCCTGAAGGCGGCCGTTGGTGCGCAGGTTTTCTGCGCCGCTACCGCCGTTACGCTGCTGACCGCATTGGCTGCCGCAATCGCCGGTTCGTGCATTTTTCATAAAAAGTTACGAAATAGAACAAAGAAGAAAAAACGGAAACAGAAGAGATATTACGGTTCGTAATCAGGCGGAAGGTTTACATAATCGTTGTTTGATTACCTATATATTGCGTTCAATACGCAATGATTACCGAAATGTAGTCATATACCACTGGAAATACTGGGCATCTCTTTCTGCTCAGTTACGCGGTTTACATAATATTGTTAACATAATTTCTTGTCATAATAAACAAAAATGAACAAATTCTGACGAACTACTTGATAACATTTTCGATTTGTATTATATTATGTCTACAACGCATTATGTAAATTGTCATGTTATGAATGCGCGTTCATAGACTGTCCGTGGTGATGGGCAATGAATGTGCGACAGAGATATAAGAAACTGCGTGTGCGCCGGAAAGCGGCTCTGCCGCGCTTTCCGCTGCCGCCGCTGCTTGCTGCAGGCATGGCGGCGGGCTACGTGATCGGCTGCTGCTGCGGTGCGAACGCCGAGCTGCCGGATTCTTCAGAACCGGTGCTTTCGTTTTTGCAAAGCGGCACGGGTGGCGCATTGTATGGCGGCTTGCTGCCGGAATTATGCATCTCGTGCGCTTATGGCTTTGCATTTTTGCTGCTGTCGACGTCGTATCTTGGCTTTTTGCTGATCCCCGTTGTTTTCGGTGTCAAAGGTTTTCTGTCCGCCTGTACGGCGGCCGCCTTCCTGAATTCCGGCTGCGACCATGCGTTTTGGCTCTCCTGCGTCGCAGTCGGTCTGCCCGGCATTTTTCTTGTGCCGGCGCTGTTTCTGCTCGGAACGCTCTGCGCGCAGATGTCTGTGCGTCTGCTCGAGCAGCGGCGCGGCCTGCCAGTCCCCGTATCATCGGAGCGATATTCCCGGGAGCTGGCGCTTGTGTTCTGCCTGCTGTTGGCGGCTGCGGCCGCCGCGTGCTATGCAGTACCGTTTTTCACACGGCTTATTCTGTGACCTGTGGTCACCGTGGATGAAATCTGATTGGAAAGGGGGAAGTCGTCATGCGGTATTCCGACGGAATGGAATTGTTCGAGTCCTACCTGCGCGATGTCAAGCGCTCGTCGCAAAATACGATTTCCTCATATCTGCGGGATATCCGCCAACTCAGCGAATATCTGCACGCACACACGGATGCCGATCTTGGCTCCGCTGAAGAGGAAGAGCTGTGTGAATACATCGACTGGATGCGCAGCAACGGCAAGTCCGTTGCCACGGTTTCCCGGGCGATCGCATCGCTGAAAAATTTCTATGGGTTCCTGCTCAACAATCACTATGTGCAGCACAATCCGACCGGCAAGCTCGTACCGGACAAGGCCAAGCAGAAGCTGCCGCAGATCCTCTCGAGCAAAGAGGTCGAGCTGCTGCTGGCGCAGCCGGAGTGCACGGACGCCAAGGGCTACCGTGACCGCGCCATGCTCGAGCTGCTGTATGCGACCGGTATCCGCGTCAGCGAGCTGATCTCGCTGAACATCACGGACGTGAATCTGTCTGCAGGTGTTATCCGCTGCCAGGGCCGCGACAAAGCGCGCATGATCCCCATGTATCCGGCGGCTGTCCGTGCGCTTACGGAGTACATCAACTTCATCCGCCCGCAGATGATCGCAGCGCCGGATGAACAGGCGCTGTTCGTCAACGTCAGCGGGGAACGGATGTCGCGTCAGGGCTTCTGGAAGCTCATCAAGAACTATCAGACCAAGGCCGGCATCGAAAAGACGATCACACCGCACACGTTGCGCCATTCCTTCGCGGCGCATCTGCTGGAAAACGGCGCGGATATCCACGCCATTCAGGAAATGCTCGGCCATGCGGATATCTCCTCGACGCAGATCTATTCGCACCTTGTCAGCAAGCAGCTCAAGGATGTCTACAACAAGGCGCACCCGCGTGCGTGACATACGTGTTTTCAAGCGCTCCGAAACGACTCGGGGCGCTTTTTTCTTTGCCCGGCAGTTGCCTACGGGGCGAAAATATGCTATATTTATTTAATTGGAGTGATGCATATGCGGATCCTGGGCGTTGACCCCGGCATTGCCACGGTCGGCTTCGCGGTGCTGGACGCGGAAAAGCGCAGCCAGCGACTGCTGACCTGCGGCGTGATCACGACGCCGGCCAAAACGCAGCTGTCCAGCAGGCTCGACCAGATCTACCGCGACCTGAATGAACTCATCGCGCAGTTTCACCCGGAAGTGATGGCGGTCGAGGAGCTGTTTTTCAATACGAATATCACGACCGGCATCGCCGTTGCCCATGGCCGCGGCATCATCCTGCTCTCGGGCTATCAGGCCGGGCTGCAGATCTATGAATACACGCCGCTGCAGGTCAAGCAGGCGGTCGTCGGTTATGGCCGTGCGGACAAAAAGCAGGTCATGGACATGGTGCGCCGCATCCTGTCCCTGCAGGCCGTGCCGAAGCCGGACGACGCGGCGGACGCCGTCGCCATCGCGCTCTGCCATGCGCGCAGCGCCACATCTTTGATCCATCAACAGGAGAGATTTGATCCATGTTCTACCACATAAACGGAGTCGTTACCGATATCGAACCGAATCTGGTCGTGCTGGAGTGCGGCGGCGTGGGCTATGCGCTCAACGCCAGCCTGAACACGATCAGCAGCGTCAGAACGGGCGAGCGCGCCAAGCTCTATACGTATGAGTGCATCCGCGAAGATGCGCATGATCTCTACGGCTTTGCCAGCAAGAGCGAAAAGCACTGCTTTGAGCTGCTGCTCGGCATCTCCGGCGTTGGACCGAAGGCGGCGCTGTCGATCCTTTCGTCCAACACGCCGGACGGGCTGGCGCTGGCGGTGCTCAACGGCGATGAAAAGGCGCTCACGAGCGCGCCGGGCATCGGTAAGCGCATTGCGCAGCGCATCCTGCTCGAGCTCAAGGACAAAATGGCCAAAGAGAGCGCGAGCGTGGACTTTGCAGACCTGACACCGGCAGTGCCCGCGTCGGACGCGGCCTCGGCCGCGCGCAGCGATGCGATCGCCGGCCTGTCCGTGCTCGGTTACAGCATGCCGGAGATCAATGCGGCGCTGCGCACGCTGCCGTCCATCGAGGGCATGAGCGCGGATCAGATCATCAAGGCCGCGCTGCGCGCCATGATGCAGCAGTAAGCAGGGGAGGGAGCGTATATGAGTATCAGTTTTTCCGAGGACGCCCAGCAGGAGGTCGTCACCTCTTCCCGCGTGCTTCCGGAGGATTCCGGCGAGGGCTCTCTGCGCCCGCGGCTGCTGAAGGATTATACCGGCCAGGAAAAAGCGAAAGAGAACCTGCAGGTCTGCATCGACGCGGCGCGCCTGCGCGGCGAGCCGCTCGACCACGTGCTGCTCTACGGCCCTCCGGGGCTTGGCAAGACGACGATGGCCGCCGTCATCGCAAACGAGATGGGCGTGAACATGCGCATCACCTCTGGCCCGGCGATCGAAAAGGCCGGCGATCTGGCGGCGCTGCTGACCAACCTGCAGGAACATGATATTCTCTTCGTGGACGAGATCCACCGCCTCAACCGCGCAGTCGAGGAGATCCTTTACCCCGCCATGGAGGACTACGCGATCGACATCATCATCGGCAAAGGGCCGTCGGCCAATTCGATCCGGCTGGATCTGCCGCGCTTTACGCTCATCGGAGCGACCACGCGCGCCGGGCAACTGACCGCGCCGCTGCGCGACCGCTTCGGTGTCAATCTGCGTCTGGAGCTCTACAGCCCGGCCGAGCTGCAGAAGATCATAGAGCGCAGCGCCGGTATCCTCAAGGTGGAGATCGACAGTGCCGGCGCGTATGAGATCGCCTCGCGCTCGCGTGGCACGCCGCGCATTGCTAACCGTCTGCTCAAGCGCGTGCGCGACTATGCGCAGGTGCGCGCCGACGGCGTCATCACCAAAGAGGTCGCCAACGCCGCGCTGCTGCGCCTGGAAGTGGACGAGATGGGCCTCGATGCGACGGACCGGCGGATGCTGCGCAGTATCATCGAATTCTATCACGGCGGGCCGGTCGGCCTGGAAACGCTCGCGGCGACGATTGGCGAAGAGGCCGTGACGCTCGAGGACGTCTATGAGCCGTATCTGCTGCAGCAGGGTTTTTTGACGCGCACGCCCCGCGGCCGCTGCGTCACACGCCGTGCTTATGAGCATCTTGGCCTGGAATACATCGGCCAGCAGGAGATAGATCTCTGAAAAAAGCGCTGAATGTCCCCGAAACGTGCATTTTGAACAAAAATGTATTGACTTTTCAACGTTTTTAGTTATAATTTGTTTTGAGTGGTATTGGAGTTTTGAAGGTTATGATGGATGATTCCAAACTGTCTGATGCAGAGCTGCTGGCACTGGTGAGTGCCGGGAATGCCGACGCGGAGGAAGCGCTCGCAGAGCGCTACAGCCGCCTGGTGCGCATTTGCGCGCGGCCGCTTTTTCTCATCGGCGGTGACAGCGAGGATCTCATTCAGGAAGGAATGCTTGGCCTGCTCTCTGCCATCCGGCAGTATGACCCGGCGTCCAATGTGCCTTTCAAAGCGTTTGCAGAGGTTTGTATCAGCAACCGCATTTACAGTGCCATCAAGTCCGCTTCAAGGCAGAAGCATTCTCCGCTCAACAGCGGCATTTCCCTAGACAGCATCCTCTCAGAAGAATCACAGACCCAGGCGTCCACCTATCCGGGAGCAAATTGTCGTGTTACTGAGGAGCAGGTTCTGGCCAGAGAGAGTGAACAAGAGCTATTGTCCGCATTTACCCGGTATTTGTCAGCGTTTGAAGCGCGGGTGCTTCGGCTGTACCTGTCCGGCCTTTCCTATGCCGAGATGGCGGCCGAGACGAACAAACCCGAAAAATCCATTGACAATGCCGTGCAGCGGATCCGCCGCAAACTGGCGCGGCTCCCCAATTTCAGCGACTTCAGCAAGAGCTGAACGCAATATAGCCGAGAGGCAAGTTTTTCAAAAGAGAGGATTTATCATGTTCGAAGACAAAACGTTGAAGTGCAAAGAGTGCGGCGCAGAGTTCGTTTTCACCGCCGGTGAGCAGGAATTCTATGCGGAAAAGGGCTTCCAGAATGAGCCCCAGCGCTGCAAGGCCTGCCGTGACGCGCGCAAGAACGCCGCCCGCGGTCCCCGCGAGTTCTTCACTGCTACCTGCGCTGCCTGCGGCGGCGAGGCCAGAGTTCCGTTTGAGCCGAAGTCTGACCGTCCTGTCTACTGCAGCGAGTGCTTCGCGAAGATGAGAGAGCAGCACTAATCAGCAGATAAACTGGTTAAAATGATTGGGGCGCTTCGTGCGACCCAATCATTTTCTCACAAGCAAACTACCGGAGGTAAAAAGATTATGTTTGAAATTTCCAGAGATACGATGATTTCGGAGATCCTGTCCAATGCGCCGGAGGCCATGCCCGTGTTCCAGAACATCGGCATGCACTGCCTCGGCTGCGCCATGGCCAGTGGCGAGACGCTGGAGCAGGCTTGCCTTGCACACGACGTGGATCCGGACGAGTTCCTCGAGCAGCTGCGCACCTATCTGGAGAGCCTGTAAGATACAGACATGGATCAAAAGCCGGCGGTACGCCGGCTTTTGCCGTTTCCGGAGGAGTATGTATGGATTCCATTCGTCTATCACCGCGGCTGCAAATGGTCGCGGACTTCGTGCCGCCGTGCGCCTGCGCTGCGGATATCGGTACAGATCACGGATATTTGCCGGTCTGGCTGCTGCAAAATGGAGTCGTTCAAACGGCCATCGCGGCCGACATCCATGTCGGTCCGCTTGCCAATGCGCGGAAGTCCGCCGCCGCTTACGACTTGGAGGAGCGCGTTCGGTTCGTGCAGGCGGACGGTTTGCAGTTTCCGGACGCGCAGGCAGCGGATGTCATCACCATTGCCGGCATGGGCGGGGAAACGATCTGTGCGATCCTGGCGGCCACGCCGTGGCTGCGGCAGGGAAAACGGCTCGTTTTGCAGCCGCAGAGCAAAGTGCAGGAACTGACGGACTGGCTCTGGCACAACGGTTTTACGATCGAGGACGCAGCCCTCTGCCGCGATGCCGGCAAGCGCTATCTTGCCCTGCGCGTGCTTGGACAGCCGGCCGGGCAGACATACACGGTGGAGCGGCTGCTGCTTCGCCGCCGCGATCCGCTGCTGCCGGAGCACCTCACAGAAGAGATCCGGCGGCAAACGCGCGCACGCGCCGGCATGGCGCTTGCAAAGCTGACGCCGGCGGCGGAACTGGCAGCGATCGACGCGCGGCTCTCGCAGCTGCAAAACTACCTGAAGGAGGTACAGCCATGGTGATCATCAATGACATCTACGCTTTCTTAAATGAGATCGCGCCGGTGCGGTATCAGATGGACTTTGATAACGCCGGCTTTCTGGTCGGTGACGGCGGCGCTGCGGTGAAAAAAGCACTGCTGGCGCTGGACATCACAGACGCCGTGATCGCAGAAGCGATCGAGCTGCGCGCGCAGCTCATTGTTTCGCACCACCCGCTCATCTTTACGCCGCTGCGGCACGCGACGACGGATGATCTCGCCGGACGCAAGGTGCTGACCATGGCGCGGCACGGCATTTCCGCCATCTGTATGCACACGAACCTGGACATTGCCGACGGCGGCGTCAATGATGCGCTCATGGCGGCGCTGGGCGCGGAGGTCAAGGGCGGCCTGGAGCCGGCCGGTACGGCGGCCGACGGGCGCGCGCTTACCTGCGGACGTGTAGGGAAGCTTCCGAACCCCATGACCATGGCGGAATTTCTGCCCTATGTTGCCGGACGTTTGCACGCCAACGGGCTGCGGTATGTGGACGGTGGCCTGCCAGTGGAAAGAATCGCGGTTTGCGGCGGCTCCGGCGGGAATATGCTGGAGCTGGCGGCTGCGAAGGGCTGCGACACCTTCGTGACGGCAGACGTGAAGTACAACCGCTTCCTCGCGGCAAAGGAGCTTGGCATCAACCTGATCGACGCCGATCACTTCTGCACGGAAAATGTGGTCATCCCGGTCCTGCAGGAGAAACTTCAGCGGCAGTTCCCGGATGTCACGTTCACCGTCAGTCAGGTGCTCCATCAGACCGCACAGACATATTGTCCATAACGTATGCCGCCGGCAGCGTGCCGGCGGCATATTCTCGTCCCGGACCTCATACAGTTTTGGTAAGACTGATGAGGAGAGGACGACAGAATGGACAATTCTTCAATTTACGCAGACATTGCCGCCCGTACCGGCGGGAATATTTACATCGGCGTTGTCGGCCCGGTACGCACCGGGAAATCGACCTTCATCAAACGCTTCATGGAAACGCTCGTGCTTCCGAATATTTCCGATGATTACGTGCGGGAGCGTGCGCGCGACGAGCTGCCGCAAAGCGGATCCGGCCGGACGATCATGACAGCAGAGCCGAAGTTTGTCCCGGAGGATGCCGTCTCGATCGAACTAGATGCTTCCGTGCGCGCCTCCGTGCGGCTGATCGACAGCGTTGGATATATGATCCCCGGCGCAAACGGTCAGTACGAAAACGGGGAAGAGCGTCTGGTCACAACGCCGTGGTACGATCACGAGATCCCCATGCGCGTGGCGGCGGAAGAGGGAACGCGCAAAGTTATCCGCGAGCACTCGACGATCGGCATTGTCGTCACGACCGACGGCAGCGTGACCGAGCTCGCGCGGGAGGACTATGCCGCGGCAGAAGCGCGCATCGTTGCAGAGCTGCAGGACATCGGCAAGCCGTTTCTCATCCTGCTCAACACGGCCGATCCGGCGGGGGAGGCCGCACAGACATTGGCGGCTCAACTGCGCGAGCAGTACGATGCCGCCTGCCTGCCGGTCAACTGTCTGGAGCTGACGGAGCAGGATATTCTGGAGATCCTGCGCTCGGTATTGTATGAATTCCCGGTCACAGAGGCTTGCTTCCGTATGCCGGAGTGGATGGACGTCCTGCCGCCCGAAAATGAGACAAAGCAGCAGCTCTATGCACTGCTGCGCGAACAGATGCCGTCACTGCACCGCCTGCGTGACGCACGGCGCGCGGCGCAAGTGCTCGCAGACAGCGAACTATTGGAAGCGGCGGACGTGGAAAACGTCTCCGTGGACACCGGGGCCGTTTGTTACGTGCTCACATTTCCGCGCGCGCTGTACTACAGCATCATCAGCGAACAGGCAGGCGTTTCCCTGCGCAGTGATGGGGAGCTCATCTCGTTTCTGGCGGAAATGGGGCGTATCCAGGCTGACTATCAGCACATCCGCGGCGCACTGGAGGACGTGCGCAGCAAGGGCTACGGGGTCGTCATGCCGTCGGCCGGTGATCTGCAGCTGGCAGAGCCGGAGATCGTCCGCAAAGGCGGGCGCTACGGTGTCCGGCTCAAGGCCAGCGCAAAAGCCATTCACATGTTCCAGACTACGATCGAGACAGAGGTTTCGCCGGAGATCGGCGGAGAGAACGCATCGAGCGAGATCCTCGGCTTCCTGCTGCAGGGCTTTGACGGGGATGTCGAGCAGCTCTGGCAGTCCAACATTTTCGGGAAACCGATCTATACGATCGCACGCGAGGGCGTGGAGGAGAAACTCAGCTGCCTGCCGACCAAAGCCGTCAGCAAGCTGCAGGAGACACTGCAGCGCGTCGTCAACGAGGGCAGCGGTACGCTGATCTGCATCATCCTGTGAGGAAAACGCTCCGGCGCCGCCGGGGCGTTTTTTCTCAATCCGGCAAAAATGACGTGGATTCCGGTTGGCGTTTTGTGTAAGGTTTGCGTTGTTTTCTTCACAATGCTGTGATAAACTATGGGCAAGAATTCTAAAGAAAACGAGGGATGTTTATGAAGGCACTTTCCAAAATTGCTGCCGGCGTGAGCCCGTCTGCGACGCTGGCCGTCAGCGCGCTGGCCAAGAAGATGAAAGCAGAAGGCAAAGACGTCATCGGCTTTGGCGCCGGAGAACCCGATTTTGCCACGCCCGACAGCATCAGCTATGCCGGTGTGCGCGCGATCTGCGACGGAAAGACGCGCTACACCCCGGCGGCCGGCATGATCGAGCTGCGTCAGGCGATCTGTGACCGCGTCAAGGCGGATTACGGTCTGGAATACGAGCCCACGCAGGCAGTTGTCGCCAGCGGTGCCAAGCATATGGTCTACATTGCGCTGGCCGCTCTGGTCGACCCGGGCGACGAAGTCATCGTCCCGGCCCCGTACTGGGTCAGCTATTATGAGATGGTGCGCCTGTTCGGCGGTGTGCCTGTGGTCGTCAATGTCAGTGAGGAACAGGGCTTCCAGCTCACGCCGGAGCAGCTCGAGCACGCCATCACGGACAAGACGAAGGCCATCATTCTCAATAACCCCTCCAACCCGACCGGCGCTGTCTATCCGAAAGAGGCGCTCAAGGCTGTCGCCGATGTCTGCGTCAAGCACGACCTGTATATCATCTCGGATGAGATCTATGATAAGCTCGTCTATGACGGCGTGCCGTTCACCAGCGTCGCCGCGCTCAGTGACGAGATCAAGGCACACACGATCCTCATCAACGGCGTCTCCAAGACCTATGCCATGACCGGCTGGCGTATCGGCTATTCTCTGTCTCCGGCGTTGGTGGCCAAGGCTATGACCAATTACCTCAGCCACTCGACCGGTGCACCGGGCACGATGTGCCAGTGTGCGGCCATCGAGGCGCTCTCCGGCCCGCAGGATGAGGCGGAGCAGATGCGCCAGGTGTTTGAGCAGCGCCGCGACCTGATCGTGCGCCGCATCAACGCCATGCCCGGTGTCAGCTGCCTGAAGCCGAGCGGCGCGTTCTACGTCATGATGAATCTCGAGCAGATCCTCGGCAAGCAGATCGACGGTCAGGTCATCGGCAGCGGTGATGATTTTGCAAAGCTGCTGCTGGAAAAGAGCCTGGTCGCGGTCGTGCCGGGCAGCGGCTTCGGCGCACCGAATTTTGTGCGCCTGAGTTATGCGATCTCGACGGAAAATATCGAGACCGGCATGGATCGTCTGGAAGGCTTCCTGAAGCAGCTTCAGTAACTCAATATTGAGAGGCGCGCGGTTCGACCGCGCGCTTCTTTTTCTGTGCTTTGGTTGACGCGCCGGGCACAAAATGGTATCCTGAGAGCATGTCATAAGCGTCCGTTCCCGCCGCATACCATAGCAAGAGGGGGGAGCGCCGTGACAAAGTTACTCTATCAGCGGATTTTCCTGGTT
>ENA-UEOR01000631-UEOR01000631.1-human-gut-metagenome-genome-assembly--contig:-NODE-631-length-21536-cov-19.475045_pt1 | contig 21536 bp, 18 predicted proteins | sample MGYA00242887_ERZ507890 | MGnify/ENA primary metagenome ERZ507890 (study PRJEB26167, sample SAMN06115431) | human gut metagenome | host: Homo sapiens | place: China:Guizhou | collected 2014-10-21...
GGGCAGTCTATGCCCGCCGCGCCCCGCAGGTGCATAAAAGCGCCCCGGCAGAACCGGGGCGCTTACGCTTCAGTTTTTCGTCACCGTGCCGTCGATGTGGACGGTGCACACCTGCCAGGGCAGGTCCCGGCCGCACTGCTCCAGGGCTCGCCGGGCGGCCATCTCCAGTCCGCCGCAGCAGGGCACCTCCATCCGCAGCACCGTCACGGAGCGGATGTTGTTGCTGCGGAGGATCTCCGCCAGCTTCTCGGTGTAGTCCACGCCGTCCAGCTTGGGGCAGCCGATGAGGCACACCCGTCCCGCCAGGAACCGGCTGTGGAAGTCGGCATAGGTGAAGGCCGTGCAGTCCGCCGCGATCAGCAGCTCCGCCCCCTCGAAATACGGGGCCCGGGTGGGCGCCAGCTTGATCTGCACCGGCCAGTTGGTCAGCTGGCTCTCCGTCTCCCGGCCGGGGGCCGGCGGGGCGGGCTTCTTGTGGGCCAGCTGGCGGATGGCCGCGCCGGGGCAGCCGGTATGGGGCCGGTTCCTGGCGGCCTGAGCCGCCTTCACCGCCGCCTCGTCATAGGCGGGAGCCTCCCGCTCCTCAAAGGTGATGGCCCCGGTGGGACAGGCCGGCAGGCAGTCCCCCAGCCCGTCGCAGTAGTGCTCCCGCATGAGCCTGGCCTTGCCGTCCACCATGTCGATGGCGCCCTCGTGGCAGGCCCTGGCGCAGGCCCCGCAGCCGTTGCACTTGTCCTGGTCTATGTGAATGATCCTGCGAATCATGAAATGATTCCTCCTTATTTTATGGTACATCCGGCAGTATACGCCGGAATCCGGTATTTGTCTGTTGCAATTGCTACATTTTTCGGATTGGAAATATCTGACCGGGCAGGCGCTGCGGCGCGGGACACGTTTGGGAAATTATGCACGCCAATTGACGGCTTTTTCATCTTTTCCCGGCAAATTCCCGGTTTTTATTGACTTTATTTCTGCATACATGGTAAAATAACTTTTGTATGAAGTTTTTTGCGCCGTGTGCGAAAAAATCTTAACATTCACGCTATGTGTGTGAGAGAGGAATGAGGAACCCCCATGGTCATGTGTATCTTTTTGTTCCTGCTGTGGCTGATCCTGAACGGAAAAGTCACACTGGAGATCTGCCTGTTCGGCGTGGTGGTCACGGCGGCGGTCTACGCGTTCTGCGTGGCTGCCCTGGGCTGCCGGCCTCAGACGGAGCGGCGTTTTCTGAAGCGCCTGGGCGGCTATGTTGTCTACGGTGCGATCCTTGTGCGGGAGATCATCCGGGCCAACCTGGCTGTGATGCGGGTGATCTGGTCCCGGAAGCCGGACTATCACCCTGCCATCGTCCGGGTCCACGCGCCTCTGGAAAAGCCCGTCTCCCGGATGCTGCTGTCCAACTCCATCACCCTGACCCCCGGCACTGTGACGGTGCGCCAGGAAGGAGAGGACTACCTGGTGCTGTGTCTGAATAAGGCTCATGCCGCCGACATCCCGGATTGGAGTCTGACCCGGCTCCTGCGGAAAATGGAGGGCCCGGAATGGAACTGATCCAACAGTGCTATCACGATCTGTTCTGGGGCGCTCTGGTGCTTCTGGGTCTGGGCCTGCTGGCAGTGATGGTGTATATCATCCGGGCCCGGCTGACGGTGGACCGCATCATCGGCATCAACCTTACCGGCACGCTGGTGGCCATTATCATCGCCATCCTGGCCTATCTGCTGGGGGAGGACTACCTGGTGGACGTGGCCATCGTGTATGTGGTGCTGTCGTTTATCGCGGTGATGCTGCTGTGCCGCATTTACATCAACCTGTACCAGTACAAGCGGCAGGACGAGAGGGAGGACGAATCGCATGATCGGTGAATGGATCCGCTTCGGCCTGGCGGCTCTGTGCGTGCTGGCCGGGTGCTTCGCCCTGCTGACCGCCATCGTGGGCCTGTTCCGCTTCGACTTTTCCCTGAACCGGCTCCATGCCGCCTCCATAGCCGACACCCTGGGTCTTTCCCTGCTGGTGCTGGCGGTGATGCTGGCGGTGGGCCTGCGCCCGGTGCTTTGGAAGCTGCTGCTGATGGTGATCCTCCAGTGGTGCACCTCTCCCCTGTCTGGCCATATGCTGGCGCAGTTTGAGTACCGGGTGAACCAGAATCTGGAGCAGCATCTGGAGCTGCCCGCTGGAGGACAGGAGGACAGAGCATGAGCACGACCTTCCGCATTCTCCTGCTGGCGGGGCTGGTGATCTGCGCCGTGGCCACGGCGCTGGTGCGAAAGCCCATGCGGGCTGTTATCATCTATATGGCCTATTCCATTATCATGTCCGTGGTGTGGCTGCTGCTGGAATCCCCGGACCTGGCCATCACCGAGGCCGCCGTGGGCGCAGGCATCACGGGCATTCTGTTTTTCCTGACCCTGCGGCGTATCAACCTCATTGACAAGGACGCGGAGCATGAGGCCCGCAGAGAGGAGGACCACCATGACGACACCCTCTGAGCCCTCCCTGGTGCAGCTCTGGCTCCACGGCGGCCTGGACCTGTCCGAGCAGCTGCAAAAGGAGCCTCCGGAGTGTCCGGCTGAAAACGTCTCCGCTCATCCGACCCCCCGCCGGGACCGGACGCTGGCGGAGCAGGGAGTCCACCGGTCCCTGCGGCTGTACAACGTGCTGGCAGGCCTTCTGTGCGGGGTGCTGTCGGCCCTCATGCTGCTGACGGCAGCGGACCTGCCCCCCTACGGCTCCGATACCGCCCCTACCGTCAACGAGGTAGCCCAGCGCTATGTGGAGCAGGGCACCCAGGAGACCGGCGCGGTAAACACCGTGGCCGGCATGATCCTGGACTACCGTGCCTTCGATACCCTGGGCGAATCCTTTGTGCTGTTCACCGCCATGTGCGCCGTGACCATCCTGCTGAACCGCTCCGGCAAAAAGCGCTGGCTCCAACAGCCCGATGTGGTGGACTATGCCTCGGACCCCATTGTGGCCCCCATGTGCAGGTTCCTGATCCCGGTGATCCTGGTGTTCGGCATTTACATCCTGCTCAACGGCCACCTGTCTCCCGGCGGCGGCTTCTCCGGCGGCTCCATTCTGGCAGCGGGGCTGATGCTGTTTGCCATGGTGTGGGGCGACAGTGCAGCCTCCGCCGTGCTGCGGCCCCGGCGGCTACAGACGGTGGTTCTGTGCTCCCTGGGCTTTTACTGCCTGGCCAAGAGCTACTCCTTCTATACCGGTGCCAACCACCTGCACTCCATCATCTCCCCCGGCACCCCCGGGCGCATCCTGTCCGCCGGACTGATCCTGCCCCTGAATGTGGCCGTGGGCTTCGTGGTGTGCTGCACCATGTATAGCTTCTATATGTATTTCAGAAGGGGGGAACTGTGATGCTGAAGGCCCTCGCTTCCAACTATGAGCTGGTGGTGGCCATTCTGGTGTTCGTCATCGGCTTCTGCATGCTGCTGTTCGACCGGAACCTGCTGAAAAAGGTCATCGGCCTGGACATTATGGATTCCGGCGTGTTCCTGCTGCTGGCAGACCGGGGCTATATCACCGGCCGCACCGTTCCCATCATCGTGGACGGCGTCACCTCTATGGAGCACTACGTCAACCCCATCCCCGCGGGCCTGGTGCTGACGGGCATCGTGGTGTCCGTCAGTGTGTCGGCTGTGATGCTGTCGCTGACCGTCCGCATCTACCAGACCTACCGCACCCTGGACATGGACAAGCTGTATATGATGATGTCCCACAAAAAGCGGCAGAAGGAGGACGGCGAGCAATGAGCTTTGTGCAGAATTTCCCCTTCTTCTCCATCATTCTGTCCCTGGTGTGCGCCGTGGTGTCCTTTGCCGCCAACGCCCGCTGGGCCCGGCGGCTGAGCATTTTCCTGCTGTCTGCCAGCGTGGTGCTCCAGGGCTCCCTCCTGGTCTACTGCACCGTTCACCACGTTCGCTACTCCTATATGATGGGTCACTACCCCGCCCCCTGGGGCAACGAGCTGACGGCGGGTATTCTGGAGCCCTTCCTGGCCATGCTGTTTGCCGGGGTCATGCTGCTGAGCGTGCTGGGCGGCATGGGCCGCATCCTGCAGGACGTTCCCGCCGACAAGCAGAAGCTCTACTGGGTCATGGTGGACCTGGCCCATGTGGCGCTGGTGGCCCTGTGCTACACCAACGATATCTTCACCGGCTATGTGTTCATCGAGGTGCTGACCATCGCCTCCTGCGCCCTGCTGTCGGTGCGCCGGGGCGGACGTGCCCTGATCGCCTCCGCCCGCTATATGATTTTCGCCCTGATGGGCTCCGGCCTGTTCCTGATCGGCGTCATCTTCACCTATTCCGTCACCGGCCACCTGCTGTTCCCCCAGCTGCACACCGCCATTGCGGAACTGTGGAGCACCGGCGGGCACCGGTTCTCCGTGACCATGTCCCTGGGCCTGATAACGGCGGGACTGGCCATCAAAAGCGGCCTGTTCCCCTTCCACCTGTGGATGCCGGATACCTACGGCCAGGCCACCCCGGCCTCCTCTGGCATCCTGTCCGGCGTGGTGTCCAAGGGGTATATCGTGTTTCTCATCAAGGTCATCTACCAGGTCATCGGCATTGACGTGTTCGCCGCCACCGGCATCCAGACGGTGCTGCTGCTGTTTGGCATCGGCGGCATGATCGCAGGCTCCGTCTCCGCCATTTTCGCCCGGCGGCTGACCACCATGATCGCCTTCTCCTCCGCCGCCCAGATCGGCTACATCTACATGGGCCTGGGCATGGGAACGGAGGCCGCCCTGGGGGCGGTGCTGTTCCAGGTCGTGTCCCATGCCCTGACCAAGCCCATGCTGTTTCTGTCCGGTGCGGACCTGATGGCCGTCTCCGGCGGGCATCAGGACTTCAACAGCCTCCGGGGCGCCGCCCACCGGGACCCCGCTGCCGGCTGCGTATTCACCGTGGGAGCCCTGTCCATGGTGGGCATTCCCATCTTCGCGGGCTTCATCCCCAAGCTGTACTTTGCCGCCGCGGCCTTCCATATGGGCTGGCGGACCTGGGCGGTGCTGCTGGCGCTGGCCCTGTCCACCCTGCTGAACGTGCTGTATTTCCTGTATACCACCCTGCTTCTGTGGGTGCCGGAGGCCGGAGAAAAGCGGGACCGCCGCCTGAAATGGGCCGCCGTGCCGGGCCTGGTGTTTGCGGCCCTGAACATCGCTGTTGGCCTGCGGTCCTATGGGCTCATGGACCTGTTCCGCCAGGGCATGGACCTGTTCTGTCAGTGAGAAAGGGAGGGGAGAAATATGTTATATCTGATCCTCCTGCTGCCGCTGGCTATGGCGGCCCTGAGCCTGATCCGGAATGACCGGGCCCGCACGGTGATCCTAGCCGTGGGCCAGGCCCTGCTGCTTGCGCTGCTGATTGGTGCCTGCACCCTGGGCGACACGGCCACACCGGTGTGGCGCATGACCGCCGACCTGACGTTTTCCCTGCGGCTGGACGGCCTGGGCCGGTTCTTCTGTCTGCTGACCGCCGTGTGCTGGCTGCTGACCATCCCCTACGCTGCCGTCTACATGACCCACGAGGGGCACCATCCCCGTTTCTATGTGTTCCTGATGCTGACGGAGGCGGCGGTGCTGGGCGCCGCTCTGGCGGCAGACCTTGTGACTCTATACCTGTTTTATGAGCTAACCACCCTGCTGTCGTTCCCCCTGGTGCTGCACACCCAGCGTCCCAAGGCCCTGCTGGGCGCGGTAAAATACCTGTACTACTCCGTCTGCGGCGGCTTCATCGCCCTGTTCGGCGTGGTGCTGCTGGCCCAGCAATCCTCCCTGGCCTTCGTCCGTGGCGGATATTTCCAGACTCTCTCTCCTACCCTGCTGGCTGCGTCATTTCTGATGCTGCTGGGCTTCGGCGCCAAGGCGGGTCTGTACCCCCTGCACAACTGGCTGCCCTCGGCCCATCCCGTGGCCCCGGCTCCGGCCCATGCTCTGCTCTCCGGCATCATCGCCAAGGTGGGGGCCATCGCCGCCATCCGGGTTATTTACTTCACCGTGGGCGCGGAGGCCCTGCGGGGCACCTGGGTCCAGACCGTGTGCATCGTTCTGACCCTGGTGACCATTTTCATGGGCTCGTTTATGGGCTGCACGGAAAACGGCCTGAAAAAGCGTCTGGCCTACTCCAGCATTTCCCAGATCTCCTACGTGCTGCTGGGCGTATTCCTCATGACTCCGGTGGGCCTGCTGGGTGGCCTTTTGCAGCTGCTGTTCCACGCCCTGGCCAAGATCGGCGTGTTCCAGTCCGCTGGGTCCATCATTTTCCTGACGGAAACGGAAACCATCGACGGCTTCCCGGGTCTGGGCCGCCGGATCCCCGTGACCATGGGCTGCTTCGCCGCCCTGGCTCTGTCCCTGGTGGGTATTCCGCCCTTCGGCGGCTTCTTCAGCAAATGGTATCTGGCTCTGGGCGCCCTGGACGGCATGTCCGCCCCCCTGTGCTATATCATTCCGGCGGTGCTGCTGATCTCGGCGCTTTTGACGGCGGCCTATCTGTTTCCGCCGCTGTGCCGCGCCTTCTTTCCGGGGCAGGATTTCCCGGCCCGGAGCCGGGTCCGGGAGCCGCTGCTGCTGGTGCTGTCCCTGGCACTGTTCGCCGCAGCCAGCCTGATCCTGGGCCTGCTGTCCGGCATCACTGTCCCCGTGATGGAGCACATCACCGGGTCCATTTTCCCGGCATCTGCCAGCATGCGATAGTCTACTCCGGAAGCCGGTTCAAAGCTGAAAGCGATATGCTTCTTAAGCAGAGCCATACGAAACGAATCATTCCACCCTTTGAAGCTCTCCAGCAAGTCGAACGGTTCAAGATGCAGTTCCATGCGTCCGTTCTCGACCTTGCGGAAATCGAGAATCTGATTGACGAGGCGCAGAAGTATATGTACATTCTTCTTCATCAGCTCCAGCAGTTGATGTGACTGTCCGCTGATAGAACGGTCGGCAAGAAGTTGCTCCACAGGGTCGGCAATCAGGGTCAACGGTGTACGGAAGTCATGGGAAACGTTGGTAAAGAACACCAGCTTGGCATGCGTGGCAGCCTCCAGCTCGCGCGACAGTTGTTCCAACTGGTTTTTCTGCTGTTCCAGTTGGTCGCGTTGCTGCTCCAATTGCTCTTTCCGGCGGGAAAGTTCACGGTTCAGCCGGTTCTTTGTACGCAAGGAAAGATAAACGGCAACCAGCAATCCCACAACCAGCAGAAGTACCAGCAGACTGCCGTACAGAACAACCTGCTGCGTAGCATAGCGTGCCAGGTATCGGCTGATTTTTCCGTTCAGGGTTTCAATCTTCTCATCGAGTGAACTGATGTGGGCAGTCTGCATCTTCATGATGGGCGCATTATCACGGTCCACTACCGAAGTGCTCAGAATCGTTTCGCGGGGAAAGTTCCGTTTATTCAGAATATCCATCGCAATCTGCATCACACGGTCTCCGCCTGTGGGATAGATAAATGTCGCATCCAATTCGCCCGAAAGCACTTGCTCCACCCCATAGCCTTCGCCGGGAATGGCGTCTGTGCCGACAAAGCGCATGCCCTTCTCCCTTTTCCGGCGCATGGCGGCTGCATAGGCGCCGGCAGCCATACGGTCGTTTTGAGCATAGACCACATCAATTTCCGGAAAGCGGGCGAGCAAAGTATCCATTCTCTCTTCCGCCCGCGAACGCAGCCAAGCCCCGTCTTCCTTTGCCAGCAGACGGATGTCCGGGCAAGCGGATATGACGCTCATAAATCCTTCATGGCGGTCTATGGCAGGAGTAGAACCCGCCAGTCCCGCAATTTCCACCACCGTACCTTTCCCATGAAGCATATTGGACACATACCTGCCTATCGCCTTGCCTATTTCGTAATTGTCCGCACCGACATAAGCGGTGTACTTTTCGGAAAGGATTCTGCGGTCTACCACAATAACGGGAATACCCCGGTCGTAGGCTTCTTCTACAACCGGGGTTATGGGTTCGGCTTCATTGGGAGCGACTATCAATAAATCCACTCCCGCCTCTATAAAGTGCCGGATATCCTCCGCCTGCCTGGCATTATCATCTTTCACTGTACGTATCTCCACTTCTACGCCATCATAGAAAAGAGCTTCACGCAACATCTCGTTATTCATCTGGTGACGCCACTCGTCATCGCTGCATTGCGACACTCCGATACGGAAACGTACTTCATGCCGGGAACAGGAAGTCACCATGCCGCCGCATACCGACAGAACAAACAGTAACAGGTAAATATATCGTCTCATCTTCTTTCGCTGGTTTAAGTGATTGCAGATGAGCAAAGATAAGAAAAATTATATTCTGTCTTTCAATATTTGCGGTAATTCCGGCATCGCCCCGCTCTGCGTACATACATAAGCGGAAACTTCCACTGCCAGCCTATGAGCCTCCTGCACCGGTTTGCCGCTAAGAATAGCCGAAGTAAAGGCGGCGGTAAACGAATCGCCTGCGCCTACCGTATCGGCAACGGGCACTCTCGGAGTTTCCTGGAAAGATACAACTCCCGGAGTAAACACATAGCTGCCGTTCGTGCCGCAAGTAAGAATAAGCATTTTCAAATTGTATTTGGCAAGAAGAATCCAGCATTTATCCTGCAAGTCTATACCCGGATAGCCGAATATACGGCTGATTGTCACCAGTTCTTCATCATTTATTTTTAACACGTTGCAACGGCGCATGGAGTCACAAAGAATCTCTTTGGTATAAAATCCCTGACGCAGGTTGATATCGAATATCTTCAACTGTTCCGCACCATCGGGCATGGTATCGAGAAAACGGTTTATCGTAATGCGGCTGGCCTCATTGCGCTGCGCCAAAGAGCCGAAACATACGGCGCGCGTGTTCAGGGCCAAACGTTTCAACTCGTCCGTAAAAGGTATATTGTCCCATGCAACCCCTTCCTTTATTTCATAACAAGGCACCCCCACCGCATCGAGCGTCACCTGCACCGTACCTGTAGGATAAGGTACACGCTCAATCTGTGTACGCAAGCCTTTCTGCGCAAAAACATCCAGTATTTCGTCACCGTCGGCATCAATACCTACTGCACTGACTACACGGCTGTCAAAACCGAATTGTGATACATGATAGGCAAAGTTTGCCGGAGCACCGCCGATTTTCTTTCCTTCGGGCAGGCAATCCCAAAGCGCCTCACCCATTCCTACTACAATCTGATTCATGGTAATTAATTTTATAGTTTTACATATTATCATCGTTAAAAAGAACGGAAAAGGTCAGCGTTTGATTTTCATCATATAGAAAAACAAATACAGTACCCCCACCGTCATTACAGCTACCGCACCGCTTTGACCGATAGCATCACTTGCCACACCCATAGCAAGCGGGAATATCGTACCGCCAAACAAACCCATAATCATCAGTCCGCTAACCTCGTTCTTCTTCTGCGGCATTGCCAGCAACGCCTGCGAGAAAATAATCGGGAAAATATTCGAATTGCCGAAACCAATCAGAGCGATACATACATATATCATTGTCATCTCATGAAAAACGAACAGCCCTACCATTGCCACCAACATACATAACACACTGATTCCGAAGAAAGTTCGAGCAGACAGTTTCTGCAAAATAAAGGCTCCGAGGAAGCAGCCTGCCGTACGGAAAATAAAATAAAGACTTGTTGCGAATCCGGCATCGGCAAGCGACATGCCCAAACGTTCCATCAATATCTTGGGTGCAGTGGTATTTGTACCTACATCGATACCCACATGGCACATGATGCCCAAGAAACAAAGCAGTATGAATGGCTTTCCCAACAAAGCAAGACATTCGCCGAAAGTAGAAGGACGCCCTTCTTCCTTTTCCTCATGAATAGATGTAGTGCCCAGCCACAGGATAGCGACAACCGCTATCACCATATAAATGGGAAACAGCACTCGCCAGCCCATCCCCAACGAAGGGATAGCCTGTGTAGCCCCCCACATAGCTATATAAGGAGCGAGGAAAGAAGCGATAGCCTTTACAAACTGTCCGAAAGTCAGCGAGCTTGCCAACCGCTCTCCACTGACGACATTGGAAAGCAGCGGATTGAGCGATGTCTGCATCAGCGCATTGCCGATACCCAACAGCGAAAACGAAATCAGCATCAGCGCATATCCGTCTCCAAAAACCGGCAGCAACAAGGATGCAAAAGTCACGGCCAAACTGAGAAGCACCGTTTTCTTGCGTCCGATGCGGTTCATCAGCATACCCGTGGGCACGGAGAAGATAAGGAACCAGAAGAATACAAGAGAGGGGAATATATTTGCCTGGGAATCGGTCAGGTTCAAATCAGCTTTCACATAGTTGGAAGCGATGCCAACAAGGTCTACAAACCCCATGGCAAAGAAGCAAAGCATCATGGGAAGCAGCTTTGCAAGCGAATTACTATTATTGTTCATAAGATATCGAAATTTAGTTGTTAACTTTTAAAGGATTTACTGTCAGGTCGTTGACTTTGCAACGCCCTTTATCTACAGCAATGGAAATAGTAGTGTAAGGATGCTGCGGAAATACAAGGTTTGTCATGGCAAAACGTCCGTCACCCTCGAAAGCTTCGATGCTGCAACGGTCTATAAACAGACGCAGGCGTTGCTTGGCTTCTGCCGGACACGGAGCTACTGTTATGGCAGGAAAGTCCTTATTGAAATCCGTAAGTCCGCTTGCAGTACGGTCCATGCTGAATGTGGAGTTCCTCAAGTCGTAAGTCATTACAGTCTGTTCATCCTTATCATTGGACAACGTAATGTATACTTTATCGGCCGAACGGGGAGCCAGTTCGAGATTAATCTCACAGATACCGCTGTTTTCGACCGGCAGTTTCCGGGATACCTTCTTTGTTCCGGCGGAGAAAGCGCCGTATTTCAATGCTTTGCCCGTACGCAATGCGTTTACTTCCGGTGCAGGCGTTGCGACCAGATAAAGTTCGCCGTCACTGCCTTCGTACAATTCAATGTCGCGCGGCAATGTGTTGGCACTACGGAACTGTCTGGTAGGCACGTTGTTGGCATATTGCCAATTGCTCATCCAGGCAATCACGGTATGCCGCTTTTCGGGCGTATTACTCCAGGATACGGCAGCATAATGGTCTTTTCCGTAATCCATCCACTTGGTTACTTCGGGCTTGGTATCGCAAGTAAAGGTTTTCCCGTCAAAATCGCCTACAAAATACTGTGCCGCACTGCCTCCGAAAGGACCGCCGGGATTGATATTGCAAATCAGCACCCATTTGGTACGGTCTGTTCCGCGCACGGGCAATTCCATGAGGTCCGGACATTCCCATACACCCTCCTGCGCACCATATCCATGTCCGAAACTACTCTCCTTTGTCCAGTTCTTCAAATCGGGAGAGGAATATATCCACATTTCCTTTTCCAGTGCAGCCGCCAAAACAAGAATCCATTTACCGCTCTTTTCGTGCCAGAACATATTCGGGTCACGGCACTCCTTATCGGCAGCAATGATAGGATTGTTTTCATAAACATGGAAAGTCATTCCGTTGTCCAGACTGTATGCAAGGCTCTGTATCTGACTGGCACCGGCTGAAGTATAGATGGCAATGATGGCATTCTTTCCGAAACCTGCCGTATTATCCTTATCAACCACACTGCTACCGCTGAACACAGCACCCAATCCGTTGGGTTGTATGGCTACCGGATGGTGCTGCCAGCTTATCAAATCCTTGCTGGATGAATGTCCCCAGTTCATATTGCCCCACATGGAGCCATAAGGATTATACTGATAATACAGATGATATTCTCCATCTTTATAAAACATACCGTTGGGGTCGTTCATCCAACCATAGACAGGAGTGTGATGATAGAACGGACGGAACGCTTCTCGGTTGGCATCATCAAACGTATCGGAAAGTTTCAGGTCGTTCCAGCAGGCATCGTCCATAGCATCGCGCACATTCGAGCGACTGTTACCGGTATGCACGTCCATAACCACAGCCTTACCTCGATACGGTTCCAGTAAGAACGGCACAATGTAGTCCACCTTGTTCACTGCCAAACGCACTTGAAAAGACTTTTCCACCTTATTATTCACCAATACATTAACAGTTGCTTCCGGAGCCGTTTCCTCCACCGGCAACAAAAGATATTTCTGTGGTTGTTTTACTTGAATCAAGCTGTGATTGGCACCAAGGTAGTGAATTTTCAGTCCGTTGCTACCTTGGGCATGAATCATTCCAACAGTTAGCATTATAGTAGCCACACTAATCAATTTCTTCACATTCATAGTACTGTATTTTTATGATATTAAAATTAAGTTATTTACCCTATGCACGTTGCAAAGATAGGCACTCATGTATCAAGTGCCTATCAGAATTGTTTCAAAATCTCCCAATATTGAAACATGACACGGATTATTTGTATAAATTATTGCTCCACTTGAAGGTTCGGCTTAAGGACGTTATGCACACTCCATTCTTTGAGTGAGGCAAGTTTGTATACCAAAGTCACACCTATGCATAATAAGTGTTCTCGTCTCCATCTTGTGTCGAGGCTATACAAATACTCGCAGAACCCCTGTAAATACAGTGAGCAGTTTTCTCTTCAAATATCATTGATTTTAATATTTCTTCCACATTAGTAGAAGTCAATCTTACTTGCAACTTAAACTACATAATTTATTCTTGACAATAAAAAAAATAAAATTAAACTAGCACGAACTCTTATAATACTGAAGAAACAGAATAGAGGCTTTATGAAAAAGACTATTCTATTCCAGCCAAATAAGTAATGGTGTTTTTAGTTAACAATTCTATTTGATCTTGATACATGTTTGCACCTCCATTTTGATTCCACTCATAAGCCGCTAAACCTATAGCTATGCAAGTACCTTTGCATTCATCGGTGGGATGAAATTCTACCATACCTGCGCAGCACCAATCCGTAACGTGTCCCCAGGTGGCCAATACGGTAGCCTGGTTCTCCTGTTGGAAAGCATCAACAGGATTGCCTGCATCAGGATAGATAGCAGGATAATTGAATCCATTCAAGTCCCACATACAATTGTGATCTTCGCGTATTCCAGGACCTATCAAAGCGAAAGTAGGATGTGAGAAAGCGTCGCAAGCAGGCATACCTGCAAAAGCCGGATGAGTCGTATGATTTTGTTCCATGCCTATGTTAGCATTTATACTCCAAATATCAGATCCTGAACTCCCCTCTCCATTACCAAATATATTCGGATTACGCTCCGTACGTCCCAATGGAACAATATACTGGGTGGCATGATTGGTCAGCAACAGTTTACCACCAGCATTATAATAAGATTTCAGAGCATAAACTACATTTTCAGAAAGAATTACGTCAGGTAACTGCTGCCAACCCACAGCTAAACCGACTCGGTCAATATGCAACCAGATAATTTCAAACTGAGCCAAATCGGTAGTTGTAACTTCATCTGGAGTCAGAACCACACCGTTAACAAATTCTTTCTTAAACCAATTATATGACGCTTTTTCATCATCATCTTCAATCATATCTGCATCTTCAGCAACTACAATGTAAGCAGCTTTGGTGTAATTTTTTTCTTCTTGTTTATAATTGATTTTAGTCTCATCTTCAACGCAATTTAGCACTTCTGTATCTTCGCTTACGTAAAACACACACGCACTTGTTTGGTTATCAATGCTACAGTCGGCAAAACGATTATTTCTTCCTTCAGGTACTACCACGGTAATAGGATTCTGTATACTGGAAGCCCATTCGCATTGAATCTGATTACTCACAAAATGATTTGCATCTCCTTTTAAACGAATGGCACCATAATCAGCCTCCTTACCGCGTAACTGGTCATTGTCATTCAGCACGAGTTTAAATAAGTTTTTTGAAAATTGGTTATGAAAACCGTTTACTTCCATTACACCAACATAAGCACTTTCCAATGTGTTTTCTGTAACGTTAATTCGGTTACAAGCATTTAATTGCAGTGCACAATCTCCTCCCTGCAGCAGTTGGTTATGAGCAAAGAGCAAATTTGTTTCATTAGATAGGTTACAGGACGTACCGCTTTCACCTGAAGAAAAAGAACTATCGGATATAGTATTCTGTATTCCGCCTAACATAACAAGTCCGTTATTCACTTTGGAGACTCTGCAGTTGGTAATAACCATGGCATCTGCCCCATTTGTTTGAATGCCTGTTTCAAAATTTTCAATCGTCAGATTGGTCAAACGGATTCTGTCATTATCATGTTTCACGTGTATGCCTACCCCTTGCCTTTCGTTCTCTTTACCCGTAATCAGCAAATTCTCAATTTCTACTCCGCTGATACGGTTTCGATGCCCATCCACATCTGCTATTGGGGCAAATTGAATGGCACATTCCATATTGTTTACCAGGAGCTTTGCCTTTTTATCCTGAATTGAAGCACTATTTCCGTTTTCTTCTCCTTTTAGCGTAACAAAATTACGGGTCAACAGTATTGGACTGTCCAAACGGTAGGTGCCTTCCGGAAAGAATAATACGCCTCCTTCGGCAGGCATGTCTTTTATCAATTTGTTAATCAAGTCCGAACAATCGGTGCTTCCATCTGAAGCTAGTCCGTATTGAGTAACATTGATTATTTTCTGATCTGCACATTCGCCACACAGTGTGTAAGTATCATCCGAATTACAAGCACTTGCAGCAAGTACCCATAATCCTACCGTAAATATATGATTAAGTTTTATCTTCATATCCATTAAATTTTAATACATTGCAACTTATTTTCATCAGCAGGTTTCAGTCTTGCTGTTCTATTTTTATTTTGTCCTTAGGCACACAGTTCAAAACTTTCATCTGATCATTAACTAATAAAACTTGATTGCTATTAGTGTTTTCAATCAGGCAATTCTCTATCAAGTTATTTTTTCCTTCCGTAGCTCTGACAGTTACTCCATTTTCCACAATCCATTCACAAGTCAGAGTATTTTGTATGAAATGATTTTCTTCACCGGCAATGCATACGACACCATATTCAGCACCTCGATCCAACAACTGATTAGCAACTGCATCTGCCATCCAGAAAATATTATTCTCTACTTTGTTCCGATTTCCACTCATATTCAGAATACCTATGTAGTAGCTTTTGAAATTATTATTGGAAATTTTTGCATCATCGCATTCATCAAGCACCAGATTGCTGCTACCGTCCGGATACACCTGATTCTTTTCAAAAACCAAATTCTTTTCTTTTGCAAACATGCAAGTAATACCTTTGGGCTGAGCTCCTAATTGGCAATTCTTCACACTGTTTTGTTCACCGCCTTGCAATTTGATACTGCTTTCCATCTCACACACCCAACAATCTGATATCTGCATACGGGTAGCTTTTCTAATGTCGAATCCTAATTTCAGATTGATACCTATTACATTTTTGATGCTACAATCTGTATTTGTTGATTCAAACAATATCCCTGTACCATGATTCTCTGTTCCCCCTGAAATAAGTATATTCTTAATAGCCAGTTTACTAACATCTGAATTTCCCAATTTGATAGCAGCATCTGCCTTGCGAAGAATCAGTTTGCTTCCTCCACCTGGTCCCAATAACGATTCATCTTTCACATCAATGTTACTTCGGAATCCAGGATTCAGCCCTTTGATGGTCACGTTGTCTTTATTTATCACAATCGGTTCATCCAACACAAAGTCTCCTTCCGGTATTACAATAATTCCTCCTTCTGCTGGCAGGGAAGCAATCATCTGGTTGATTATCGTAGAACAGTCTGTCTTCCCATCACCCACAGCTCCTGCCAGAGTGATGTCACCTTCTAATTGGTCGTGTACACCATAACACAATGTCTGGTTTTCATCGTTGTCGCATGCAATCATGATCAGACTGCACATAGCGAGCAAATATTTTCTTATTTTCATGATATTCTTATTTTAATGTTTAAAAATCACCATATCCAGGATTCTGCACATAAGTTCCTTCCGAAAAATTATATTGTGCTAAAGGTATAGGCAGGTATTCATCTTTGCCAGCTGTAAAATGTGCTCCTTTATAATAAACACGGTCGTTTTGTTCTTTTTGTATATAACTATTCATATAGTCTGCGGCAACACCCCACCGCACCAAATCGAAGAAACGTTCGCCCTCCATTGCGGTTTCCAGGCGTGCTTCAAATCTCACAGCCTTGCGAGCATATACTTGGTCCCACCCTTGTGCAGGATATTCCTTGATAAAATAGTCGGCAGCATTTTGATCGGGATTTTCAAAGTCTTTCACATAGGAGCTGTTCATTGCACGACGACGGATACGGTTGATAATTTCTCTGGCTTCTTCCAGCCCGGAAGCCTCACCTAATTCAACCAGTGCTTCGGCTTTCCATAACAGCACATGTGCATAACGAATAATCTGCCAGTTCATACCAGATGCTCCCCATGGCCAGCCTACAAACATGTCGCTACTTTCGGGTGACACATAAAAACGCTTGGTACAATTAAATCCATAATCTCCATTGTTACGTACCCAGCTCGCCTTACAAGGACTATCCGGATAGGTTTTCCAGGTGATACTCGGTCGTCCTGTTATAAAGTCCAAACGAGGGTCTACGGTTGACTCAATCTGTGTCAGCTCTTCTCCTGTCCAAACTCCATAATTCTCCTCATTAAAACTGTCGAATAATGGTAAACCGTTTTCATCGGTCTTGAAAGCATTAATCAGATTTTGGCTGGGAAGAAAGAATCCGTCTCCACTGTAAGGACCGAGAGGTGCATTCAACAGATTACTCCAGTTAATATTACCAGCTCCCTCAGTTCCATCATTCATGGTGTATTGCACGGCAAATACCGATTCCTTTCCGTTTTCATAAGCCAACAAGTCTAATTGTTGGAAATCTTCCAACAAATCATATTGTCCATCCAGACGATTACAAAGCTCTACCACTTCACGTAACAAATCTTTATCTATAGAAACAACCTGATTACGTTCATCCTGCTTATAAGCTTGATACAGCCTCACTTTTGCGGCATAGGCGTAAGCGATGTACTGGTTGATTCTTCCTATTTCTGATTGACGAGGCGGAAGAATCTTAGCTGCCTCCAGCAAATCCGTTGCTATCTTATCAAGTATTTCCTCACGAGAGAATTGGTTGTTAGGAATATTTTTATATGTTTCCTGATCTATCGTTTCATCCAAATAAGGTATTTGTTTGAACAAGCGGCACAATTCAAAATAGAAATGCGCACGAATTACTTTCATTTCGGCTTTTCTCACAGTCAGTTCCGGCATGTCCGCTTCCGACATGGTATTCAAAATGCGCAATGCTTCGTTAGCACGTTGTAAACAGCAATATAATTGATACCATTTGCTGTCAGCATTTCCCCAAGTGGCATCTATTACAAAAGTTTCCATCTGATTAATATCGCCACCATCAGTGATGCTGCTACCACCTTTATAAGCATTGTCTGAACGTACTTCACCATAGGTCCAGTTGGTCATCGGTACCCACATCATATCCCGGTTTGGGCCTTGCAGAGCTGAATAAGCAGAAGTTATTAAAAGCTCAATTCCTTCTTTAGAATTCAGTAAATCTTCATTCAAAGCTCCTTGGGGTTTTAAATCCAAAAAACTACTTTCATTACAACCGGTAGTCATGGCAGCCATCATGCCGGCTGCAAGCATATATTTAAGTTTCATATATTTCTTATTTAAATAGTTAAAAACCAACAGATAATCCAAATGTAAAAGTTCGTGGTAGCGGATAGCGATATCCTAATCCTTCTGGGTCTGCTCCTGTGTAATTGGTTAAGGTAAACACATTCTGTGCCTGTAGGTACATGCGCAGATTTGAGATGTGTAGTTTCTTCAATACCTTGTCAGAGAATGTATACCCCAGTGTGGCGGTTTTCAGTTTTATATATGAACCATCTTCTATGAAGAAATCCGAATCGCGTGTTTCGTTATTGTTATCTACTACGGTCAGTGCCGGAATGCTGCATTCATATACTCCAGTCTTTTCATATACTTCCCAGGCATGCATGGCTTTTAATAAATCGGTAGAATGGTTACCTGTCCATCCCTGAAAGAGATCTGTATAGAATTTGGAATTGTTCCAGGCATCGCGTATCATTCCATTAAAGAAAAGGCTTAAATCAAATTCTTTCCACGATGCGCTCAAATTCAGACCAGCTATTACTTTGGGTTGGTCGCTCCCCATCCAGTCTCGGTCTGCGGTGTTAATTTTGCCATCTCCATTGAGATCTTTGTAGCGGATACGTCCCACACCAGGTTCGCCCACCTGTACATCGTATTTACTAAGATATTCATAAACTTCCTCCTTGGTGCGGAAGATTCCGTCTGTTTTATAGGCCATCCAAGAACCATAAGACTGTCCGATAATAGTCTTGCTGATACCGTCTCCGCCACCCCAAGTGTATTTGACTTCCTCCGGCAGGTCAGTAATCTCATTGTGGTAATAAGATACGTTGAAAGCTACCTCATAATTGAAGTCATTGATTTTGTCGTGCCAAGTTATAGTAGCTTCTACGCCATTATTGTCCATACTGGCTGCATTATACCATTTGTATCCTCCTTCCCCGATAGCAGCAATATAAGGCTTTTGGATAAGCATATCTTTGGTTTTCTTTTTAAAGTAATCCATAGTGACTCCTAAGCGGTTGTCCAAAAAAGCTGCATCTATACCGATATTGAACTGTTCGGTTTGCTCCCATTTCAAATTATTATTCCCTGACATGGTCTTAATCACACCTGGTGATAAAGTTTTTCCGTCACCGGAAAAATTATACGATCCTGTGTTCATGTCTACATAATACAAACTGTAGGTCGCGCTATTGTCAATCATGTCGTTTCCGTTAATGCCCCATGAAGCACGAAGTTTCAAGTCGCTAAGCCAATTGGAAGTAGTTTCCATGAAATTTTCACGTGAAATTCTCCAACCGGCAGAAACCGAGGGAAATATGGCAGAATTGTTTCCATTACCAAATCTGGAAGAGGCATCTCTACGAAGGGTTCCAGACACCAAGTACTTCTCATCGTATGCACAATTTACTTTTCCGAAGTAAGACACCATAGCATACGAACTTGAATTGTTACTCACATCCTTTCCGTCCGTAACAGCATCCAAATAGCGATAATCCAAATCCTCAATAATCAGTCCACGACCGTATCCTTGTACATGTTCGCCATTTTCTTTTTTGGCTTCCATTCCTATCAGTGCATTGATGGAATGTTTTCCAAAATCTTTTGCGTAATTAATAGTGTTCGCCCATACCCATTGCAAACTATTATCCTCTCTTACTGTAAGTTCGTTAGTTTCTACTTTTCGGCTACCTTCTTGCCATTTGGGTACAAAGGTGGAATTAAATCCATTGGAGTAATTCAAACCGAATGAAGATTTTAATACCAAAGCTTTGATGGGCTCGATTTCCAAGTAAGCATTGCCGAAGATACGCCAGTTTTTATGGCGATTGTTTGCTTCCATATCAGTTAAGCGGACAGCATTGGCCTTATCACCCAAAATATCCACATATCCGCCTGCGTAACCGCCATTCTCATCATACACTGGGATAGCGGGATGCTGGGCGATGACAAGTTCTTCAATACCTTCCGGAGTTTGATGCTGAGTCCAGTAATTTACAGCGATACATTTCCCAAACAACGTGGTTTAAATAACATACAAACCAGCTCCCTTCTGTTATAAAATTCAAGTAAATCTACTTAGCCTCTTTAGGCTGCTTTTTTGTAGCATACATAAATATTCCGAAGAATATGGCTGCTATAATGATACCTGCCGGATATGCAACCTTTGTACCAAGATTGAGACATTCTTTTGCATAGAAGAAATAAGTCATTGAAACAGCACTCATAAATGTTGCCGGAACTGCTGTAATCCAGTAATTCTTCTTTTCTCTGAATAAGAACATACTTGCTGTCCACAATACTATCATAGCAAGTGTCTGGTTTGTCCAGCTGAAGTATCTCCATACAATTGTATAATCAAGATGTCCTACTAATGCACCAACTGCAAGTAATGGTACACAAAGCATTAATCTCTTAGTAAACTTAGACTGGTCTACCTTGAACCAGTCAGCAAGAACAAGTCTTGCACTTCTGAAAGCTGTATCACCTGATGTAATAGGACAAACAATAACACCTATCATGGCAAGTGCTATACCAACACCACCCATTGTCTTAGAACATACATCATAGATAGCTGCTGACTGGCCATTTGCAAGAATTGCACTTAAGCCTGTGCTTAAACCATCTGTTACAGCGTAGATTGAACAACCTGCTGCTGCCCATATTAAAGCAATAACACCTTCTGCTACCATCGCACCATAGAATACGAAATGTCCCTGTTTCTCAGACTTCATACAACGAGCCTGCTTATGATGACAACAGCAGCGGCGGTTTTGGCGACATTCTGCTGGGCTTTGTCACCATCCTGTTCACGATCATCCTGCTGCTCATCATCGTGTCGGTGATCATTTACACCTTCTCCGGTCCGCTGAGCGGCCTGTTCTGGTGCTTTGGCGGCCCCTGGCACAGAGGACCCCGTCCGCCGCGCGGACGCCGCAACCCGCCCCCGCCCCCGCCGGGCGGCCCCTATGGCGGCGGCTTTGGCGGCCCCGGCCCTGGCGGTCCTGGCGGACGCGGCCCGCGGAACTCTCCGCCGCCGCGCCGTACCCCGCCCCGCAGCGGCGGCTTCGGTGGTGGTTCCTTCGGCGGCGGCAGCTTCGGCGGCGGCTCCTTTGGCGGCATGGGCGGCGGCTCCAGCCATGGCGGCGGCGGCGGACGCGGCCGTTGATGCCAACAACATAACCGCATAAAAACAAGGCAGAGAACTGCTGTGGACGAAACGTCTGCGGCAGTTCTCTTTTTATGTGCTTCTATCGTGAACGAAATTCATTTGACAAAACAATTTTGGTAACATATACTGGATGCCATCACGGAAACGAAAAAGGGAAGGAATCGTCATGCTGACTCTGGATAAAATCTACCACGCCGCCTTTGTGCTCAAGGACGTTGCCCGCAAGACCGACCTCATCGAGGCCCCCAAGCTGTCCAAGGACTGCCAGCTCTACCTGAAAACCGAGAATCTGCAGGCCACCGGCAGCTTCAAGGTGCGCGGTGCTTACTATAAGATCAGCCAGCTTTCGCCCGAGGAAAGCGCCAAGGGCGTCATTGCCTGCTCGGCCGGCAACCATGCGCAGGGTGTGGCGCTGGCCGCCACCCGCCGCGGCATCAAGAGCATCGTCTGCATGCCGGACGGTGCGCCCATCATGAAGGTGGAAAACACCAAGAACTTGGGTGCAGAGGTCTGCCTTGTGCCCGGCACCTACGATGACGCCCACGACAAGGCCGTGGAGCTGCAGGAAGAGACCGGCATGACCTTTATCCACCCCTATGATGACGAGCAGGTCATTGCAGGCCAGGGCACCATCGGTCTGGAAATTCTGGACCAGCTGCCGGATCTGGATGCAGTCATCGTGCCGGTGGGCGGCGGCGGCCTGATCTCCGGCGTGGCCTTTGCCATCAAGAGCCTGCGCCCCGAGGTCAAGGTCTATGGTGT
>ENA-UEOR01000636-UEOR01000636.1-human-gut-metagenome-genome-assembly--contig:-NODE-636-length-21456-cov-21.456102_pt1 | contig 21456 bp, 17 predicted proteins | sample MGYA00242887_ERZ507890 | MGnify/ENA primary metagenome ERZ507890 (study PRJEB26167, sample SAMN06115431) | human gut metagenome | host: Homo sapiens | place: China:Guizhou | collected 2014-10-21...
GAAAACGGTACTCCCGAGTGGGCATACTCCCAGCCCCGTATCGCGGTAACAGGGCTAGTATAACAGAAACCAACGTAAAAAGCAAGAAAAATTTTTACAGATCCGCAAAAATAAGGATGTTGTTTTCCTGTCAGATCATGTTATAATCTGTCTATTGTAATAAAGAGGTAGATCGAATGACACATTGCTTTTCCCGCCGCAGCTTCCTCAAAGGAAGCGCAGCCGCCGCAGCGGTTCTTTCAAGCCCGCTCCTCCCGGCTGATGCGGCTTTTTCTGAAACCGAAAACGGCCTGTTCTCCCCTGTCTCTGCTCTCTGCCAGACCCAGTACGGCCCGGTGAAGGGCAGAGAGGGCGAAAACGGTCAGCTCTGCTGGTACGGCATCCCCTACGGTGCCGCGCCCACGGGTGAAAGCCGCTGGACAGCGCCGCAGGAGCCAGCCTGCTGGCACACAGTGCGGGACTGCACCAGCCCCGCCCCGGCGGCCTACCAGTACACCACTTTCCCCCTCGGCACCGAGGACTGCCTGACACTGGACATTTATTCCTCCGCCGAGGCCAAAAAGCGGCCCGTCCTCGTCTATCTGCATGGCAGCGCCGCCACAGGCTCATCTCTCGAGCTGCCCGGCAGCGAACTCGTGCGGGACGCGGGCTGCGTCTTTGTCGCACTCAACTACCGGCTGGGGCTGTTCGGGTGGAACTGCCTGCCCGCCCTCACTGCCGACCCGGACGCCACCGGAAACTTTGCCCTGCTGGACATCGCCCGGGCGCTGGACTGGGTGCGGGACAACATCCGCCGCTTCGGCGGCGACGCCGACAACATCACCCTTTGCGGCTTCTCTGACGGCGGGCGGATGGCAGCGGCCCTTGCGGGCAGCCCGCTCTTCCGTGGGCGCTTCCAGAAGGCCGTCGCCATCTCCGGCGGGCTGTCCCTCGCCGACCCGGACGCTTCGGCCCGTCAGCTGGCCGAGCGCTTCGCGCCGCTGGCCGTGGAAGATGGGCGGTTCGCTGACACGGCTTCTGCCGCCGAATGGCTGCTGACGCCGGGGTCTGACGTCCGGGAATGGCTCTGCGGCCTCGAACCGGCCCGCATTGCCGCCCTCGGCAAACCAACCATCCTCTACGCAGACGATGTAGTGCTCTCCCGGGGCGCCCGGAGTGCTGTTTCCCTCCTGCTGCTCAGCAGCGCCACTGAATTCAGCGGCTTTGTCCGGGACGACCTGCGGCCCGCTTCCAGCGCGGCCCGGGCCTATGCCGTAAAATACGGCTCAGCCCTCTGCCGCTGGAGCAGCACCGAAGCCGTCGCCGAAGCGCTGGGCGGCAGTGCTCCGGTCTGGCTTGGCCTCATCGACTACGGCGGGACCGACAGTCAGACGGCTATCCCGGGCCTCGGCTCCTTCCACGGCCTGCCGCTGGCGCTCTTCTCGTCCGAAAGCAGCTATTCTGCCTGTGCTGATTTGTCTTCAGCCGGTGCGAAGGCCCTTTCGGCCCAGCTGAAGCAGGCGCTTGCCAGTTTCATGACCAGCGGTTCCCCGGGCTGGGACGTCTGGACGCCGCAAGACCGCGACGCCCTCCACTTCGATGCCGACAGCGAAACCGCCTGCATCACCCTCAACTCCTACCCGGATACCCAGGAAAGCATCCGCGCCGCCATGGCCGCAGACACGTCCCTCTCCGCCGCCGAAAAGGAAACGGTGGAGCACCTCTATTTTTCCGGTTTCTCTTTCTGACTATAGCAGTTTGCGTTTTTAATGCACAAGCAACAGCCGCAAACTGCATATCGCAAAGATGCCGTTTTGACCGGCACTATTTTTGAAAATTGCGATAAGCAAAAACGCACCTCACCGATAGCTTTCATTGGTGAAGTGCGTTCTTGTTTTATTCAGCGGATGATGCCGCCCACAGCCTTTTTGATCTCGGCTTTGTTCCGGTACATCGCAGCGTCAGCCTCCATGAACAGCTCGTCCGCCGTCATGGTGCGGCCTGCCTGCATGGCATGACCCACTGCAATGGAGACGGGATACTCTTCCTTCGCATCCCACTCCGCACACAAGTTCCGGAGCTTTTCGACTGCTGCCTTCACAGCGTCCTCATCCGCCGCAGTCGCAATGACCGCGAACTCGTCGCCGCCGATGCGGAAGCAGTCCTCGGCCCGGTAAAAGGCCTCCCGGATGCAGCGGGCTGCACAGCAGAGCAGTTCGTCACCGGCACGGTGGCCGTATTGGTCGTTGGTCTGCTTGAGCCAGTTGACGTCCATAACGATGTAGGTCCAGTCCGTGCGCTCGGGCCAGCGGGACTTCATATACTTGAAGGCCGTATAGTTGAAAAGCCCGGTCAGCGAGTCGACGTAGGCCAGCTTCTTGTAGTTTTCCAGCTGGGCCTGTTCGTCGATGGCCTGCCTGACCCGGTGGATGACCGTGCGGCCCAGCTGCAACAAAAAACAGAGCAGGCCCACGCAGTAAAACACCGCGTACTGCCACCCGGCATGGTCTCCATAAAAGAACACCAGTGCCGCTGCGGCACAGACTGCCAATGCACCAAAGCCGACCAGAATATCCCGCACATCCTCGCTTCGGGTCTTTTTATACGCTGCAAAGAGGTCGCGGAGAGTTAGCGGGATGCTTGCAAGGATGGTCAGGTGCATGAGGGGCAGCAGCCAGAACATCGCCCAGCCCCGCAGCAGCCAGCCCAGAATATCTGCCGTCAGCAGGAGCATCTGTACTTGCTGCAAGAGCCGCAGCCCCCTGCACTCCTCTTTCAGGGTGCAGCGGATAAACTCCAACGTGAGGGGGACGATGAGGCCGAAGCTGAGCAGGGACAAGAAGGCGACGAAACTTGCCTTATCGGTAAAGAGGGTCAGCAGCTCGGAATCGGTCAGCACCCAGATGCCGGCGTCCAGCATCAGCCCGATCATCACCCGGGTCTGATGCTGGACCTCCGGAGTGAAGATGCTGCGCATCGTCACCATCAGAACGCCAAGCTCCACGGCGCAGAGGACGCAGAGCAGGAAGAACGCCAGTGCATAAAGGCTGCGCCTGAAGTAATAGCTGCTCAGTTTCGTCTGGGTGGCCAGCACCGGCTCGCTGCTCAGCATCGCGCTGAGGGCCGACGGCTCCGCACAGTGGAGCACCAGCGTCTTTCCGGCTGCGCCCTCCGGCAGAGCAGCAAAGAGCCGCATTTCTGCCGGGCCGCTGTCCGGGTCATAGGTATAGAACGCCGTCTCCTTGCCGTCCGCTGCCCGCAGCCCGAGGCTGAACTTCTGCTTCGTGCCGCAGATGCTCAGCATCAGGCTTTCCCCCATGCTTTCCGGAATGTCATACACGGCCTGCTGGTCTGTTTCCAGCGTCCAGCTGTCGTTCAGTTCCTGCAGACTGCCCTGTACCAGTGTGCGGTGAGGGTCTTCCTGAACACGACAGGAGTCTGCCACCCCCAGAAGGACCAGCAGCGCCACCAGCCAGACCAGGATGCGCAGACACCATTTCTGTTTTGTTTTTTTTCATAAAGTTCACTCCGCAAAGTATTCCTGCGCGCGCTGGGCTGCGTGGTCGATGCACTCGCGCAGCTCATCCAGCGTGTCGAACTTTTTGCTGGGGCTGAGGTAGGCGTGGAACTCCACCACCGGGTCGGTGCCGTAAAGGTCGCCGGTAAAGCCCGGGATGAAGGTCTCGCAGGTCACCTTGCTCTCGTCGCTATTGACGGTGGGCCGGGTGCCAAGGCCGGTGGCCGAGGGGTACCATCTGTCCCCTATCCTGGTGCGGGTGATATAGATGCCGTACCGGGGCAGCTGGAAGCCCTGCGGGTAGAGCTGATTGATGGTCGGCACGCCCAGCGTCCGGCCAAGGCCCGCCCCGTGATGCACCGTGAAGCGGATGGCGTAGGGCATCCCCAGCATGGCATTGGCCGCCGGGATGTCACCGCCTTCCAGCGCGGTGCGGATGCGGGTGGAGGAAACAGGCTTCTCCTCAAACTGTGCCATCGGCAGGACGACTACCTCCACGCCCAGCGGCTCGCAGAGCTGACGCAGCAGCTCCGGTGTACCTGCCGCCCTGGCACCGAAGGTGAAGTTCTCGCCGCAGAACAGCGCCCGGGCGTTGCAGTCCCGGATGATGCCCAGCACGAACTGCTCCGGCGTCATGGCCTTGATCTCCTCGAAATCGGGGCAGAGATAGTGCTCCACGCCGAGGCTGGCGATGAGGGCGTGCTTGTCCTCGGTGGAGAGCAGGCGCTTGCCCTTCATCCTGTTTTCGGTGGGCAGGCGGAAGGTGAACACTGCCGGTGCCGCGCCGTGGGCCTTGGCCCACTCCACTGCGCCATTGATGACCGCGCGGTGGCCGATGTGGATGCCGTCAAAAAAGCCCATTGCCACAGCAGAGCCGTGGGCACCGCCCAGCGCAAGCGGCGCAAGCTGTGAATAGATCTGCATGAATGTTCTTTAATTCCTCTCTACAAAGAGTTTTTCGACCTTGAGCACGCCGCCGGTGATGTTCGCAAGACCCAGGAACTGGCCCTCGGCATTGCGGACACGGTAGCGGCCGTCTGCCGCCGGGTAGCGGCTGGTGGGGCAGCCGTTGTACAGGTGCTGCTCCGCTCTCGGCTCTGCCACCAGCAGAGGCAGGCTCTCGAACACGCTCTCCACCGGCAGCATCAAAGCCTGCAGTGCCTCGGGGCCTGCGTCCTTTGCCGCCTGTATCTCTTCCAGCGTGTGGGCGTCGGCCTCGGTGTAGACACCCGCCGTCGTGCGGCGCAGGGCGCTCATGGTGCCTTTCTGGCCCATAGCGGCGGCAATGTCCTCCAACAGGGTGCGGATATACGTTCCCTTGGAGCAGCGGACGGTGAGGACGTATTCGTTCTCTACCGGGCTGCCGCCGTACCGGATGTCCAGTATCTCGATGGGGCGGGCCTTCCGCTCCACCGTGACGCCCTCGCGGGCCAGCTTATAAAGGGGCTGGCCGTTGATCTTAACCGCCGAGTACATGGGCGGCGTCTGCATCTGGGGGCCGAGGAAGCGGGGCAGAACGGCCAGCAGTTCGGCCTCCCCCGCCGTCACCGGGGCTGTTTCCAGCACGGTGCCGGTGATGTCGCCGGTGTCGGTCTGCATCCCCAGCCGCAGCCGGGCGCAGTAGGTCTTGGTGTGGTCGAGCTGAAGGTCCACGGCCTTGCTGGCCCCGCCGCAGAACACCGGCAGAACGCCGGTGGCCATGGGGTCCAGCGTACCGCTGTGACCCAGCTTGCGGGTACCGAGGATGCCGCGCAGCTTGGCGATGACGTCAAAGCTGGTCCACTCCATTGGCTTATCTACGATAAGGATACCCTGCATCAGCTTTCCTCCTGCGTCTCGGGGCGGTCGAGTTCCGCCTCCACTTCGGCCAGAATGGCGCTCTTGGCGTTGTCGAGGTTGCCCAGCAGCTCACAGCCCGCTGCGCGGGTGTGGCCGCCGCCGCCCAGACGCCGTGCGATGGCGCAGGCGTCCACGCCCTTGGCGGCGCGCACGCTGATGCGGTAGCTGCCGCCGGGCTGCTGACGGAGCAGCAGGCCCACTTTGACCCCCTCGATGCTGATGGGCAGGCTGGTCAGCTCTTCCAGGTCAGCCGGGTCCACGCCGCTCTGCTCGATCTCGTCCCGGGTCAGATACATCAGGGCGCAGCGGCCCTCAAGATGATATTCCAGATGGTTGCGGGCGATACGCTCCGCCTCCATCCGCTCCCGGGGTTTGGTGTCGAAGAGCAGGGTGTTCAGCTCCTCCACCTGCGCACCGGCCAGAATGAGCTTTGCAGCCACGAGGTGGGTGTTGGCAGTGGTGGAAGAGAACCGGAAGCAGCCGGTGTCCGTAGCGAGGCCGGTGTAGAGGCAGTTGGCGATGAGGGGGGTGATCTCCACGCCCATCTCGCTGATGACCTCATACAGAAGCTCTGCCGCTGCGGCCGCATTGCCGTCCAGCAGGGTGAAATCCGCATAGCCGCTGTTGCCCGCGTGGTGGTCGATGCAGAGATCGACGTGGCGGGTATACTGCGGCACACCGTTGTTTTCGCCAAAGAGCTGCACGCTGGCAACATCCACAGCCACAACGGTCTTGGGCTCAAACTCGCCCCGGAACGGCACCGGTGCAGTAAAGCTGTAGCGGGAAGGCACTGCATCGGAGCAGAGGACAGCTGCCGTCTTGCCCAGCGCCTTGAGCGCGTGGCACAGGGCGCTGCCGCAGCCGATGGTGTCGCCGTCCGGGTTTTTATGACACAGGACCAGAATGTTGTCCGCAGCACAGAGGCGCTCAGCCATCTGCTGCACATTGAGCTGTTCTGTCATTTGATGGATCCATCCTTTCCGCAGCGCTGGATTTATTCCTCGGTCTCGGCGGGCTGAGAGTCCTCAGCGTCGCCGTTCACATTCAGCGTGCGGAGCAGCTCGTTGATGTGGGCTGCATAGGCGGCACCGTCGTCCTCCACAAAGATGAAGCGGGGTGCCTTGCGGATGTGCATTTTCTTGCTCACTTCGGTGCGCACATGGCCTGCGGCGCGGTTCAGGGCCTCGATGGCGGGCTTGGGGCCGTCCTCACGGCCCATCACGCTCACATAGACCTTCGCCACGTCCAGGTCGGGCGTCACATCCAGCCGGGTGACGGTCAGCAGACCGCCCTCCAGCCGCGGGTCTTTCAGCCGTCCGATGATGGCGATGAGCTCACGCTTCATGTCCTGCGCCAGACGGCCCATATTTTTCTGAGACATAGTTTCTCCTCTAAAATGAACCTCTCCGTCATTGCTTCGCAATGCCACCTCTCCTACCGGGGAGCGGCCTTGGCATTCCGGAAAGCTTTCTCTCTTCGCCAGACTGAGAGGTTATTTCAATCAATCGCGGTATTCTTCCATCTTGAAGGCCTCGTAGACGTCGCCTTCCTTGACGTCGGCAAACTTTGCCAGAGTAACGCCGCACTCATAGCCCTCGGCCACTTCCTTGGCGTCGTCCTTGAAGCGCTTCAGAGATGCGATCTCGTCCTCCGTGATGACGATGCCGTCACGGACGACACGCACCTTGCTGTCGCGGGTGATCTTGCCGCTGGTGACACGGCAGCCTGCGACGGTGCCGACGTTGGAGATCTTGTAGACCTGACGGACCTGCAGCTCGCCCAGAGACACCTCGCGGAACTTGGGAGCCAGCATACCCTTCATAGCGTCGGTGACGTCGTTGATGGCGTCGTAGATGACGCGGTACATACGCATCTCGACCTTGGTGGCAGCGGCCTCTTCCTTCGCCACGTTGTCGGGGCGGACGTTGAAGCCGATGATGATGGCGTTGGATGCGTCGGCCAGGTCAACGTCGGACTTGCTGATGGCACCGACACCGGCGTGGATGACGCGGACGCGGACCTCGTCGTTGGAGATCTTCTCGAGGCTCTGCTTGACGGCCTCGGCGGAGCCCTGCACGTCAGCCTTGACGACGATGGCCAGCTCCTTCATATCGTTCTGAGCCATCTGGCTGAACAGGTTATCCAGAGTGACCTTCTGGAAGGCGGAGAACTGCTTCTCCTTGGCGGCAGCGATGCGCTGCTCGGCCAGCTCACGGGCCAGACGCTCGTCCTCGACGGCCTCGAACAGGTCGCCGGCCTCAGGCACAGCGGTCAGACCGGTGATCTCCACAGGAGTGGAGGGGCCGGCGTCGTTCAGCAGGATGCCCTTGTCGCTGCGCATGGTACGCACACGGCCCACGGCGGTACCGGCGATGATGACATCGCCGGAGTGGAGGGTGCCGTTCTGCACCAGAATGGTGGCGATGGGGCCCTGGCCCTTGTCCAGACGAGCCTCGACAACAGCGCCCTTGGCACGGCGGTTGGGGTTAGCCTTCAGCTCCATGACCTCAGCTTCCAGAGCGATGCGCTCCAGCAGGTCGTTGATGCCCATGCCGGTCAGAGCAGAGACGGGGATGCAGGCGACATCGCCGCCCCAGTCCTCGGTGATGATGCCGTACTTGGTCAGGCCCTCCATCACGCGCTCAGGGTTGGCGGTGGGCTTATCCATCTTGTTCATGGCCACGATGAGCTTGACGTTGGCGGCCTTGGCGTGGTTGATGGACTCGACCGTCTGGGGCATGATGCCGTCATCGGCGGCGACGACCAGAACTGCAATATCGGTCATGTTGGCACCGCGGGCGCGCATGGAGGTGAACGCCTCGTGGCCCGGGGTATCCAGGAAAGTGATGAGGCTGTCGTTGACCTTGACCTGATATGCACCGATGGCCTGGGTGATGCCGCCGGCCTCGCCTGCGGTGACATTGGTCTTGCGGATGGCATCCAGGATACTGGTCTTGCCGTGGTCAACGTGGCCCATGACGCAGACGACCGGGGGACGGGTGACGAGATCGTCCTGAGAATCCTCCTCCTGGGTGAACAGGCGCTCCTCGATGGTGACGTGGACTTCCTTCTCGACCTTGGCGTGGAACTCCTCGGCCACCAGAGCGGCGGTATCGAAATCGATGATGTCGTTGATGGCATGCATCTCGCCCATCTGCATGAACTTGGCGATGACCTTGCCGGCCTGCTGCTTCAGGCGGGCAGCCAGCTCACCGACGGTGATCTCATCGGGGATGAGGACCTTCAGCTGCGCATTGCGGGCCTTTTCCAGCTGGATGCGCTGCAGACGCTCGAACTCGGTCTCGCGCTTGCCCTTCTGGAACTGCTGGCGCTGGCGCTGGCCGCGCTGGGTGAACTTCTGCTTGTTGCCCTGCGGGGTCGGCTTGCGGCGGTTCTCGGTGTTCTTGGTGGAGGCCAGATCATCGTAACGGGCATCGAAGCGGTCCACGTTCACGTCCACCGTGCGGGTATCGACGGTGACCTGGCTGTCCTCACGGCGGACAGAGACCGACTGTGCCGGGGCGGTGGTTGCCTTGGCACCGGTCTCGCGGGCCAGTTCGCTCAGAGAAACAGTCTTCTCCTCGCGCTTCTTGTGCTGCTCGTTCTTCTTGTTCTTCTGGTTCTGGCTGTTCTGGGGCTCTGCCTTCTTTGCAGGCTGAGCGGGCTGGGCTGCGGGCTTTTCAGCCTTGGGCTCTGCCTTCTTTTCGGCCTTTCTGGGCTGCTCGGCCTTCTTCTCCGGGGCCGGCTGCCGGGCACTGTTCAGGTAAGCAGACAGGTCTGCCTCGCTGTTGTCCTTGCTGAATTTCTCCAGCAGGTAGTTCAGCTCGTTCTCCTCCAGAGTGGAGCTGTTCTTCTTGCCGGTGCTGCCCATCGCGGCCAGCTCATCCAGGACCTTCTTTGCGGAAATGTTCAGGTCCTTTGCAAAATCGCTCACTTTATATTTTACGGTCATTCGCTCATATCCTCCTCATTTTTGATTGCCCCGCAGTCCGACAGACGGTCAAAGCAGAGCTTTGCGAGGTTGCGGTCGGTCACGGCATACACCGCCACCGGTTTGCGGCTGATATCGGCCAGCCGGTCCTGTGTCAGCGGCATGGTGATCACATCCACGAGGTCACCCACCGCATAATTCAAACGCTGCACGGTCTTGGTGCTGGCGTCGGATGCGGTCATCACGAGCCAGGCCTTGCCCTTGACGCAGGCGTCTTCCACGGCGTCAAAGCCCATGGTCAGCGCGCCCGCCTTGCGGCAGAGGCTGATGGCCTGATACAGGGCTTCCTGCGGGGGCAGGGTGGGCTTTTCGGTCTTTTTAGTCTGCTTTGCCATTCTGCTCCGCCTCCTTTGCGGCACCGGCCAGCTGTTCGGCCAGTGCATCGTACACTTCGGCGGGAACCGGCTGCTCAAAGCAGCGCTCCAGCGCCTTTTTCTTCTTTGCCTTTGCCAGGCAGGCCGGGTCCGGGCAGAGGTATGCGCCGCGGCCGGGCTTTTTGCCCACGAGGTCGATGCTGATCTCGCCGCTGGGCGCGCGCACCACCCGCACCAGCTCCTTTTTGGGGCGGCTGGTCATGCAGCCGATGCACTGGCGGGCAGGGATCTTCTTCTGTGCCATCCGATTTCCCTCCTTCGGCATGGGGCGGCTGCTTATTCTGCAGTCTCCTCGGTCTTGGTCTCTTCGGCCTTGGGCTCTTCCTCACCATAATAACCGCTTTCGGGGCGGATATCAATGTTGTAACCGGTCAGGCGGGCGCACAGGCGGGCGTTCTGGCCCTTGTTGCCGATGGCCAGGCTCAGCTGCTGGTCCGGCACGGTCACGCGGCAGGAGCGGGTCTCGCCGGGCAGCAGCTCGACCTTGAGCACCTTGGCGGGGCTGAGGGCTGCGGAGATGAACTCGGAGACATCCTCGCTCCACTTCACGATGTCGATCTTCTCGCCGCCCAGCTTCTCGACGACAGCGGCCACACGGTCGCCGTGGGGGCCGATGCAGGCCGAAACGGGGTTGACGTTGGGGTCCTTGGACCAGACGGCCATCTTGGTGCGGGCACCGGCCTCGCGGCTGATGGCCTTGACCTCGACGGTGCCGTCGTAGATCTCCGGCACTTCCAGCTCGAACAGACGCTTGACCAGGCCCGGATGGGTGCGGCTGATCATGACGCGGGCACCGCGCTCACCGCTGACGACGTCCACAACGTAGACCTGCAGGGTCTCGCCCTCGGTGTAGGTCTCGCCGGGCACCTGCTCATTGCGGGGCAGGATGGCCTCACCGCCCTTGCCCAGGTCCAGGGCCACGATGCCCTTCTCGTTGTCCACACGGGTCACGGTGGCCTGGATGATGTCATGGGCGCGGCTCTGGATCTCGCTCAGCTGCTGGCTGCGCTCGGCCTCGCGGATGCCCTGACGGATGACGTGCTTTGCGGTCTGGGCTGCGATGCGGCCGAAGTCCTTGGTCTTGAGCGGGGTGACGACACGGTCGCCGATCTCGTAGCTCTTGCGCAGCTTCTGAGCCTCGGTCAGGCCGATCTCAGCGTGCTCATCGTACCAGTCCTCATCGGCGACGACGTTCTGCAGCAAGGCCACATTGAACTTGCCGGTGGCGGGGTCGATCTCGACCATGACGTTGTCGTCCTCGACCTCGTAGTTCTTCTTGACAGCGATCACGATGGCTGCCTTGATCTTCTCGATCAGGTACTCCGCGGTGATGCCGCGCTCGTGCTCCAGCATGGAGAGAGCTTCAAAAAATTCATTATTAGCAGCTGCCATTTTTCGGGTTCCTCCTAATTCTTTCTCTTTTTCAGTCAAACAGATCCTCGTCGTCGCACAGACGCACGGTGCTGGCGGCCGACGCTTCAAAGTTCACGGTGCCGTTCTCCGTCTCGACCGTGATGGTGCTGCCCTCGCGGCCGGTCAGGATGCCGGAAAACTCCTTGGTGCCGTTCTCGTTGGCGCGGAACAGCCTGACGCTGACCTTCTGCCCCTTGACGGCTTCGTAATGTTCCGGGCGGGTCAGCTTGCGGCCCAGGCCGGGGCTGCCTACTTCCAGATAATAGCTCTGCTCAATGGGGTCTGCCTCATCCAGGATGGGGTCCAGCGCATGGGAGACATCGGCACAGGTGTCGGTGTCCATGGTGGTGCCGTCCGTCTTGTCGATGAGGACGCGAAGATACCAGTCCGGCCCTTCCTTTTCAAACACAACGTCCCACAGGCGCAGCCCCATGCCCTCCACGGTGGGGCGGACAAGCGCTTCGACTCTCTGGGCGGTATTGCCGCCAGACTGCTTCGCCATAAAAAACCTCCAAACAAACAAGAAACGCGGACCTTGCGGCCCACGTTCCATAAAAGTTATATCGTACAAATAGAATATACCATACTCCGGCAAAATATGCAAGAGATTTCGTTGAAAAATCTCTTACAGCGCCCAGACACCGTTTTGGAAGAGGGTCACGGTGCGGCCGTCGCGGCATTTGCCGGTGATCTCGCTGTCCTCCGCGCCGATCATGACGTCCTCGTGGATGGCCGACTGGTTCATGCCGCGCTCCAGCAGCTCCTCCTTGGAAAGGCGGGTGCCGTCGGCCGTGGTGCCGGGATAGCTGGCGCCGAAGGCGATGTGGCAGGCGGCGTTCTCATCGAACAGGGTGCTGTAGAACAGGGCACCGCTGCGGTTGATGGGGCTAGAAGCGGGCACGAGCGCCACTTCGCCGATGCTGCGGGCACCCTCATCGGTGTCCAGCAGCTGACCCAGCAGGTCAGCGCCCTCCTCAGCGCCATGCTCCACGACCTTGCCGTCTTGGAAGGTGACATGGAAGCCCTTGATGAGCTGGCCGTTGAAGACGTAGGGCTTGGTGCCGTAGACGACGCCGTTCACCTTGTCCTTGTGGGGCGCGGTGAAGACCTCTTCGGTGGGGATGTTGGGCAGGAACTCCACGCCCTTCTCGTTCCTGCTGCCGGCGCTCTCCCAGCTGGCCTTGTCGGCCAGACCGACGGTCAGATCGGTGCCGTTGCTGCTCTTGAAGTGGACGCTTTCGAGGTCGAAGGCGTTCATCTTGTCGCGCAGGGTCATCAGGCGGTCGAGGTGTGCTTTCCACTCGCCCACCGGGTCGCCGCCGGTCACACGGCAGACATCGAAGATGAGCTGCCACAGCTTCTCGATGGCCGCATCGGTGTCGAGGTCGGGGAACATCTTCTTCGCCCACGGCGCGCTCGGCATGGCAGCGATGGACCACTGGACCCGGTCGTTCATGGTATACTCCCGCCACGGGGCCATGAATTTCCGGTTGGCGGCGTTCACCCGGCTGATCTTGGCGCTGTCCAGCCCGGCGTAGACCTCCGGATCATCGGCGATGAGGTGCAGCACACAGACGCTGCCTTCGCTTTCGGCGTAGTCCAGATAGCGGCGCAGCTGGTAAGGCTTGAAGTCCGTCAGGGCCTCCTCACTGCCCAGTTCCATGCGGCTGCGGGAAACGGCATTGTCGTTCCAGTCCACCTGCACATCCCGCGCCCCGGCCTCAAAGGCGCTGCGGACGCACAGCCGGGCCAGCGGAGCAGCCTCCAGCGAGCAGCGGATGATAAGAGTCTGGCCCGGCTGGGGGTTCACCCCCACCCGGACAACAAAGTCGGCATATTTTTTCAGCAGTTCGTTGAAGTTTTCCACGAAAGTTCCTTTCCGCCGTGCAAAAAACGGCACACAGTTGATCTTGTGTCCAGTATACCCTTTTTCCGAGGAGATGTCCACCCAGAATCTTTTTATGGCGTTGCATTTTCTGCGGTGCTGTACTATACTACAGGTAGAAAGAGAATGCTGCCCGGCAAACGGTCAGCACCTTTCAACCTGTCATACAAAAATGACCGCTAAGTGTGCTAGACTTGGGGCGGTCATTTTTTGTTGCCAAAGATTTTCCAATTTTCAACGCAAAAAGCCCTTCCATCTGCATTTCTGCAAACGGAAGGGCTTCTCTTTTTTATCAGAACTCGATCTTGCTCTCGATGTAGCTCTTCAGCTCAGAGATGGGCATACGGACCTGCTCCATGGTGTCGCGGTCGCGGACGGTGACGCAGTTGTCTGCTGCGATGCCCTTGGCCTCGTCGCCGACGGTGTCAAAGTCCACGGTGATGCAGTACGGGGTGCCGATCTCATCCTCACGGCGGTAACGCTTGCCGATGGAACCGGTATCGTCGTAATCGACCATGAAGTACTTGCTCAGCTCGTTGCGGATCTCCATTGCCTTGTCGCCCAGCTTCTTGCTCAGGGGCAGGACAGCGCACTTGTAGGGAGCCAGCGCCGGATGCAGGTGCAGAACGGTGCGGACATCCTCCTTGCCCTTGGCATCCACGAGGTGCTCTTCGTCATAAGCCTCGCACAGGAAGGCCAGCGCCACACGGTCACAGCCCAGAGACGGCTCGATGACGTAGGGGATGTAGTGCTCGTTGGTCTCGCTGTCGAAGTACTCCAGGCTCTTGCCGGAGGCCTCCTGATGGCGGCTCAGGTCGTAGTTGGTGCGGTCGGCAATGCCCCACAGCTCACCCCAGTCGGTGAACGGGAAGGCATACTCGATATCGGTGGTGGCACGGCTGTAGAAAGCCAGCTCTGCGGGCTCGTGGTCACGCAGGCGCAGGTGCTCCTTCTGGATGCCCAGGCTCAGCAGCCAGTTCTCGCAGTAATCCTTCCAGTAAGCGAACCACTCCAGGTCGGTGCCCGGCTTGCAGAAGAACTCGCACTCCATCTGCTCGAACTCGCGGGTACGGAAGGTGAAGTTGCCCGGCGTGATCTCGTTGCGGAAGGCCTTGCCGACCTGGCAGACGCCGAAGGGCAGCTTGCGGCGGGTGGTGCGCTGGATGTTGGCAAAGTTGACGAAGATGCCCTGTGCGGTCTCCGGGCGGAGGTAGCAGGTCGAAGAGCTGTCCTCGGTGACGCCGATGGCCGTCTTGAACATCAGGTTGAACTTGCGGATGGGGGTGAAGTCATGCTTGCCGCAGACGGGGCAGACGATGTCCTCGTGCTCGGCGATGAACTGGTCCATCTCGTCAAAGCTCATGGCATCGACGTTCACTTCGGGGTGCTCGTCGCCGATGAGCTTGTCGGCACGGTGACGTGCCTTGCAGGCGCGGCAGTCCAGCAGCGGGTCCGAGAAGCCCGCCACATGGCCGGTGGTGATCCAGGTCTGCGGATTCATGATGATGGCTGCATCCAAGCCCACGTTGTAGGGGCTCTCCTGCACGAACTTCTTCAGCCATGCTTTCTTGACGTTGTTCTTGAACTCGACGCCCAGCGGGCCGTAATCCCAGCTGTTGGCAAGACCGCCATAGATCTCCGAACCGGGGAACACGTAACCACGGTTCTTGCAGAGATTGACGATCATATCAAGGGTCTTTTCGCTCTGTTCCATTGTAATAACATCCTTTCCGTCCGCGGCTGGCTTGCCGTGTCGTGTGTTGTGTTGCGGCAGCTTTCCCAACTGCCGTATATCTTTATGCTACCATGTTTTGCCCGCTCCGTCAATGCTTTGCGTCCCCAAATATGGGGGCCGGGCGCTGCGGGCCGTTACTTGTGGTATTTCATGCCCGCATTGATGGTGCAGGCGCGGTAGAGCTGTTCCGTCAGCACCAGACGGGCCAGCTGGTGGGGCATCGTGATGCGGCCCATGCTGAATCTGAGCGCCGCCGCCCGCTTGACCTCCTCGGCCAGCCCGTGGGACGAGCCGATGACGAAGGCCACATCCCCTGCCCCGCTGCCTGCGCGGTCGGCCAGGAAGCGGGCCAGCTCCTCCGAGGAGATCTGTCTGCCCTCGATGCACAGGGCCACGATGGCTGCGCCTTTGCGGACGTTGGAGAGGATGGCTTTCCCTTCCTTTTCCAGCGCCTTTTTCACCACCGCATCGGAGGCGTTCTTCTCCTCGATTTTTTCTTCCGGCAGCTCGATGATCCGGAAGGACGCAAAGGCCGCCAGACGCTTCTGGTACTCGGCCACGCCCTCTGCAAAATATTTTGCATTGAGCTTGCCGACACAGATCAGGTCAATATTTTGCATAGCGTCGTCTCCTTTACAGAAGCGTCAGCTGCTCGCCTTCGTCCTCGGTGCGGATGAGGGCACCGGTGGCGGGCAGGCTGCGGACGCGGTAGCGGTGGGGGTTGGCCAGTTCCAGCGTCTCCGCCGGGACGACCGACGCGATGTGCTGGTTCTTCTTCAGGGTGACGACCGCCACGCCCTGACTGTCGCGGGTGGCCTTGGCGCTGATCTGCGCTGTGCCCACCAGCAGCATCCGGCCCGCGCTGGTGCGGATGGCAAGCTCTGTCTCTTCGGGCAGGAAGACCATCTTCGCCAGCGTTTCCTTGTCGCAGTAGGCCTTGAGCAGCTTGCGGCGGTTCAGCTTGGTGGCATAGGAGTTCAGCGGGATCTTGGCGCACTTGCCGCTCGCAAAGAAGAAGAGCATGAAGCCGGAATAATCGCTCGTGATGACCATGGCCAGAATGTTCTCGCCCTCGTCCATGCCCAGACGGCCCGGAATAAAGATGCCCATCTGTGCCACTTTTCCGTCTTCCAGTTCGTTCAGGCGCACCTTGTACACCTGCTGCCGGTCGGTGAAGAAGAGCGCCTCCACATTGTTGCGGGTCTCCACCTGCTGGATGATCTCGTCGCCCTCCTTGAGCTTGTGAGCACCGGCGGTGCGCAGGCTCTGGGGCGGGATCTTTTTCAGGTAGCCCTCGCGGGTGAAGAAGACCGTGACCGGATAATCCGGGATGACCTCTTCCTCGGTGCCGCTCTCCTCCTCCGGCAGGTCGTACAAAATCTCGCTGCGGCGGGGCTGGGCGTACTTTTTGGCAACATCCGTCAGCTCTTTGATGATGATCTTCCGGATGCGGGCGGGCTTTGCCAGAATGTCGTTCAGGTCGGCGATGTCCTTCTCCAGCTGCTCGATCTCCCCGGTGCGCTTGAGGATGTACTCCCGGTTCAGGTGGCGCAGCTTGATCTCGGCCACATAGTCGGCCTGCACCTCGTCGATGCCGAAGCCGATCATCAGGTTGGGCACGACCTCGGTCTCCTCCTCGGTGGTGCGGATGATGTGGATGGCCTTGTCGATGTCCAGCAGGATGGCGGCCAGACCCTGAAGCAGGTGCAGGCGCTTTTCCTTGCCGTGAAGGTCGAAGAAGGTACGGCGGCGGACGCATTCCATCCGGAACGCCGTCCACTCATTCAAAATTTCCCGCACACCCATGACCTTCGGCTGACCGGAGACCAGAACGTTGAAGTTGGCGCTGAAGCTGTCCTCCAGCGGGGTGGTCTTGAACAGCTTGGCCATCAGCTTCTCGGCGTCCACGCCGCGCTTGAGGTCGAGGGTCAGCTTGAGGCCGTTCAGGTCGGTCTCATCGCGCATGTCGCTGATCTCTTTGATTTTTCCGGCCTTGACCAGCTCGGCGATCTTGTCCATGATGGCTTCCACCGTCGTGGTAGGCGGGATTTGGGTGATCTCCAGCATGTTCTCGCCGGGCACCACATTATAACGGGCACGGACCCGGACGCTGCCACGGCCGTTCTCGTAGATCTCCCGCATCTGGGCTTCGTCGTATAAGATTTGGCCGCCGCCCACGAAATCCGGGGCCGGCATCGTGGTGGAGATGTCATGCCGGGGGTCCTTCATCAGGGCGATGGTGGTGTTGCACAGCTCCGCCAGATTGAACGAGCAGATGTTGCAGGCCATGCCGACGGCGATGCCCAGTGTGTTGTTGGCCAGGATGGTGGGGAACGTGACCGGCAGAAGGGTCGGCTCGGTGGTGGTGCCGTCGTAGTTGGGGACGAAATCGACCGTCTCCCGGTCGATGTCCCGGAACAGCTCCTCGCAGACGCCTTCGAGCTTGGCCTCGGTGTAACGGGCCGCTGCGCAGGACATATCCCGGCTGTAGGCCTTGCCGAAATTGCCTTTGCTGTCCACATAGGGCACCAGCAGGCTCTCGTTGCCCCGGCCCATGCGGACCATGGTGTCGTAGATGGCCGCATCGCCGTGGGGGTTCAGGTGCATGGTGCTGCCCACGATGTTGGCGGATTTGGTGCGGGCCCCCTTGAGCAGGCCCATGCCGTACATCGTGTACAGCAGTTTGCGGTGGGCGGGTTTGAAGCCGTCGATCTCCGGCAGAGCGCGGGAGACGATGACGCTCATCGCATAGGGCATATAGTTGGTCTCCAGCGTGCGGGTGATGGGGTCTTCCAGCACACTGCCCGCATTCAGGATCTCCACGCCGTCGCCCAGCTGCGGGCGGACCGGCTTGAGTGCTTTCTTTGTTGTTCGTTTTGCCATTCTTCTTTTATCCTCTAAATAAACCTCTCAGCCTCGCTCACGCTCGACAGCTCTCCTGTCAGGAGCAGCGGCACTGCGCAGCATGGACGGAGAGGTCAAGACACATCCAGATCGTCCAGATACTCTGCGCCGTGCTCTGCGATGTGCTCCTTGCGTCCGGCGAGGTTGTCGCCCAGCAGCAGGTCGAACACGCGGGCGGTCTCCTCCACATCGGTGGGCAGCACCTTGATGAGGCGGCGGCTCTCCGGGTTCATGGTGGTCAGCCACATCATCTCCGGGTCGTTCTCACCCAGACCTTTCGAGCGCTGGATGGTGTATTTCTTCTCGCCGATCTCCTTCAGGAACGCCGCCTTCTCCGGCTCGGTGTAAGCGAAATAGGTGCGGTCTTTGGTGGTGATCTCGTACAGCGGCGACTCCGCGATGTAGACATAGCCCTCGTTGATGAGGGTGGGCGTCAGGCGGTAGAGCATGGTCAGCACCAGGGTGCGGATCTGGTAGCCGTCCACATCAGCATCCGTACAGATGACGATCTTGTTGTACCGCAGGTTGTCCAGATTAAAGGTCGCCAGCTCCTTGTTGTGCTTGCCGCCCAGCTCGACGCCGCAGCCCATCACCTTGATGAGGTCCACAATGATGTCCGACTTGAAGATGCGGGCATAGTCGGCCTTGAGGCAGTTCAGGATCTTGCCGCGGATGGGCATGATGGCCTGATACTCGCTGTCGCGGCTCTGCTTGACGGCGCCCATAGCCGAATCGCCCTCGACGATATACAGCTCGCGGCGGGAAGCGTCCTTGGTGCGGCAGTCCACGAATTTCTGCACCCGGTTGGCGAGGTCGATCTGGGTGGAGAGCGTCTTTTTGATGCTCTGGCGCGTCTTTTCGGCGTGTTCCCGGCTCTGCTTGTTGACCAGGACCTGCTGGCAGATCTTCTGGGCTTCCTCCGGCTTTTCGAGGAAGTAGACTTCCAGATAGTGCTTCAGGAAATCCGTCATCGCCTGCGAGACGAATTTGTTGGTGATGGCCTTCTTGGTCTGGTTCTCGTAGCTGGTGCGGGTGGAGAAGCTGGACGAGACATAGACCAGGCAGTCCTGCACATCCTGAAAGCTGATGGCGCTCTCGCCCTTCTTATAAAGATTCTTGTCCTTCAGGTACTTGTTGATCTGGTAGACGAAGGCCGTGCGCACCGCGTGTTCGGGGCTGCCGCCGTGCTCCAGCCAGGAGGAGTTGTGGTAATATTCCAGCAGCTGCACCTTATTGGAGAAGCAGAAGGCCGCGCTCATCTTCACCTTATATTCCGGCTGGTCCTCGCGGTCGCGGCCGGTGGCCTCGCTCTCGCAGCTGAACACCGGGGTCAGGGTGTCCTCGCCCGCCGTTTCGGCCACGTAGTCGGCGATGCCGTGCTCGTAGCACCAGCTCTCCTTCCAGGCCTTGCCGGTGGCGGGGTCCTTCTCCTTTTCGTCGGTGAAGTTCAGGGTCAGCCCCGCGTTGACGACGGCCTGACGGCGCAGCACATCCTTGTAATAGCTGCCGGGCACGTCGATGTCGGTGAAGACCTCGTCGTCCGGCTTCCAGTGGATGATGCTTCCGGTGCGGCGGCCCTTATAAAGTTCCTTTTGCAGGCCGCCGACGTTCTCGCCCTTTTTGAAGTCCAGATGATAATGATAGCCGTCGCGGTAGATATCGGCCGTCATCCAGGCAGACGAATACTGGGTGGCGCACAGGCCCAGACCGTTCAGGCCCAGGCTGAACTCGTAGTTGTCCTCGCCCTCGCCGTATTTGCCGCCTGCGTACATCTCGCAGAACAGCAGCTCCCAGTTGTAGCGGCCCTCGCCGTTGTTCCAGTCCACGGGCATGCCGCGGCCAAAGTCCTCGACGATGACGCTGCCGTCCTTGCAGCGGGTCACGTTGATGGTGTCGCCGTGGCCGTCGCGGGCCTCGTCGATGGAGTTGGAGACGATCTCAAAGATCGAATGGGCGCAGCCCTCCACACCGTCCGAGCCAAAGATGACCGCCGGGCGCTTGCGGACGCGGTCCGCACCCTTTAATGAAGTAATGCTCTCGTTACCGTATTCCTGTTTTCTTGCCATGTTCACCCTCCCGGTCTGCACGGATACGCCCCGTACCCTTTGCCGGCCGAATCGTTTTCTAGTTTTCTATTAAACCATAGGTTGTTGTCAATGTCAATTTTGCGTTTCATCCCCCGCTGTCGGCCCGGCCCGGCCGGAAAGCATCAAAAATCCACTTCTATTATTTATCGTCCGGACGCATTTTTCAAGAAAAGTCTGATTTTTTTCGAAAAAATTTGCATTTTCCTCTTTACAAATCCAGAATTTCGGGTATAATAATCATCGTCCGGTGCGCCTCTGTAGCTCAGTCGGTAGAGCAGGGGACTGAAAATCCCCGTGTCATTGGTTCGATTCCGATCGGAGGCACCACCTGTTTTGCAGTTTCAGGGTAAAGAAACTGCAGTATGCGGCCGTAGCTCATCTGGTAGAACGCCACCTTGCCAAGGCGGAGGTAGCGAGTTCGAGCCTCGTCGGCCGCTCCAGACAAACAGCAAGGAACCGGTTTACGCCGGCTTTTTGCTTATTATGGTGACGTGGCCAAGTGGTAAGGCAAGGGTCTGCAAAACCCTCATTCGGCAGTTCAAATCTGCCCGTCACCTCCAAAACTCCCGCAGGCAGGTCGCTCACGGGAGTTTTTCTGTATATAGCCCCTTGGATTTTGTGCGGTAGTTGATTCCCCATAAAAATAAGTGACGATATGAAAGTCTCATGCCCTGTAAGCGTGCATAACAAAATGCTTACGGGGCGTTTTGCTTTCCGACAAAAATATATTACCTTGCGCCTTTCATTGTAAAAACAACAGGTATTGTTTTTAGCAGGCACCAAAGGTCAAACAGTACAGAGCAGTGATTGATATAGATCAAATCATATTTGAGCTTTTCTGCAGGGTTCAAATCATAGCCGCCATTGACCTGCGCGTAACCAGTCAGGCCCGGCATAACCTGCATACGGCTGCGGAAGTTCTCGACTTTGCCGTCAAGGTCGTCATAAACAGTGGGGCGTTCGGGGCGCGGTCCAACAAAGCTCATTTCGCCCATAAAGATGTTGAGCAGCTGCGGCAGTTCGTCCAGGTGGGTCAGGCGCAGGATATGGCCAACACGGGTAATGCGTGTGTCGTTTTCACTGGTCCACTTCGCATCATCCGGGGCAGTGCTTTGCTGCATAGAACGGAATTTGTAGATAGTAAAAGGCTTCCCGCCGTATCCAAGCCGTATTTGTGTGTAAATGATCTTGCCGGGGGAATCCAGCCAAACAACAAGCGCAATCACAGCCATGAGCAGCGCGCAGGTAACAAGCAGAACCAAAGAAAATACAAGATCAAACCCGCGTTTGAGGATGAGATAGCTCATCCTGCGCAGTAAAGGTACAAAAGATGAGCAGCTGACGGGGCGGGGTTCCATAGCCGAATGATACATGCGGCATCGACCTTTCTGAAATGTATGGGGCCTGGCAAATGCAACAAAAGCTATTTACAATGTTAACCCAAAATATACTCAAAATCAATATGTTTCGACAAGATTCATGAAGAAATATTATGAGTGTACGTTAAAATACGGTATAAAGATACATCTGATATGAATTTTTATGTTTGAACGAAGAAAAAGCTCCCAACTTGTACCAGCTGGGAGCAAATGATAATGAAAAGGAGACGTTAATAGATTGCACATCCGCGTCTGCTGTTTTCTTTTACTAGATAAAGAGCTCAGCTATCTTTTTACATACCGCCCAATTTCTTGGTTCTGTTTCTCTTATTTTTCTAACTCCTCTATGCTTT
>ENA-UEOR01000639-UEOR01000639.1-human-gut-metagenome-genome-assembly--contig:-NODE-639-length-21411-cov-4.544108_pt1 | contig 21411 bp, 16 predicted proteins | sample MGYA00242887_ERZ507890 | MGnify/ENA primary metagenome ERZ507890 (study PRJEB26167, sample SAMN06115431) | human gut metagenome | host: Homo sapiens | place: China:Guizhou | collected 2014-10-21...
ATAATAGAAAGCTTGTGCTCGGCTTTTTGAAGCCGCCTGACAAGAGCGTCGAACTCAGCGGGCGTATAGGTATGGGCAGATGTCTGAATAGAACGGTACTGGTTTCGCCAGTGATAGAAAGTGCTTTGTGATACGTGCAGTTCTTGACAGAGGGCTGGTATGGATTCACCTTTTTCATAACGACGAATCGCTTGCTTTTTGAACTCGAGCGGGTATTTCTTGGGCATAGCATCATCTCCTCATTTCAAGATAACACCATATTATAATATTTTCTTTATGTATTGTGTAACAACCGGCACCATTTACAGAAGAATGCATTACAATGCCTCTCGACGAACAGGCGATTTCCTGCTATACTGAAGAAAAAGAAGTAACACAGGAGAGCGATGAAAAAGATACTCTGTGTGTATCATGGCAATATCTGTCGCGGTCCGATGGCGGAATTCGTGATGAAGGACTTGGCAGGATGTGTTGGCGGGATGCCAAGGACTTCTGAGAGAATTATTGCAGGAGCGGGGTGAACAGAATGGATAACGAGCTTCAAGCAAGCTATACAACAGAGCAAACCTATCATTCAATCCGCCATTCCATTGTATCTGCACAGCGCAGTTTAAGCGTGGCAGTAAACTCCGCAATGGTGACGGCCTATTGGGAAATCGGTGAGCAGATTTACAAAGCCTGCGGAGAAAATGACCGTGCAGGATATGGCAAAAAGCTGCTGCAATACCTGTCCGCACATCTGACGGCGGAATTTGGGAAAGGATTTGACGAGTCAAATTTGCGAAAAATGCGTCAGTTCTACTGCGCATATCCAATTCGAGACACACTGTGTCCTGAATTGAGCTGGTCGCACTACCGACTACTGATGCGTATTCCCAATGAGAAAGAGAGAGCCTTCTATGCGGAAGAATGCGCGAAGTCCGCATGGAGCGTCCGGCAGCTTGAACGGCAGATCCACACGATGTACTATCAGCGCATCTTGGCAAGCCAGGATAAATCGCTTGTCGCTGCTGAGATACAAACGACGGAGCCAAAACCGGAATATGAAAAAATCATCAAAGACCCCTATGTAATGGAGTTCCTGCAAATCCAACCGGATACGCATGTTTATGAGGGAGAATTGGAGCAGGCATTGATTGACCACCTGCAACACTTCCTGCTGGAGCTGGGACGAGGCTTCTCCTTCGTAGCACGGCAGAAGAAGTTTACGCTGGATGGTCAGAACTTTTTCATCGACCTTGTGTTTTACAATTACATCCTCAAATGCTTTGTGCTGATCGATCTGAAGATGGGACAGCTCACGCATCAGGATCTCGGTCAGATGCAGATGTACGTCAACTACTACACTCGTGAGTTGATGAACGAAGGAGACACACCGCCGATTGGCATTGTCCTCTGCGCCGATAAAAGTGATGCTGTTGTGAAGTACACTTTGCCGGAGGATAATCATCAGATCTTCGCATCCAAGTATTTTACCTATCTGCCGACAGAGGAAGAATTGAAACGAGAACTGCGGCTGGATGAGTTTCAAAAGCTGGATGAATAATGCCTGTGTTGAATTCGGACGGGGGTTTGAATTGCGTCAGAGAAAATTTGAAATAATCGCATTCTGAATTCTATGGAAAACTCAAAGCCGTTGCGGTGCAAGGCTTCCAAGACGAAAATATCCGAATTGAAGCCGCCTGACAGAAAGTTTAGGAATTCAGGCTTTTGCTTGAATTCCTTTTCTTTTTGCTTTTAAAAGTTTTGGTTTCTTGTTTTTGAATTTGCAGTTTTCTCAAAAATACCCTTCGGGAACAAGGGCCTGTATTTGGAGAAAGCCTGATGAGACGGTAAAAAGGAGCGTAATATAATGAAAATTGGATTGCAATTTGCCATGCCTGCGGAGTTTCATGCCCTGCCGGGGGCCAAGGAGCTGGAGGCATTTGAGACCGTGTCCGGTGTGCCGTTCTACGAGGCTGCACCGGGGATCATTGCCTGCGCCGGCGGTGTCAGCAAGGTGAATGCCGCCATGGCGGCAGAGATCCTGTGTCTGAAGTACGGTGTGGATATGATCGTCAATGCCGGAGTGGCCGGATGCCTGACGGAGCTTCCCACCGGCAGCCTGGTGGTCGCAGAGGACTTTGTGCAGCACGATGTGGACACCTCTGCCATCGGTGATTCCGTAGGATTGGTATCTACGGTGAACCGGGTGTCATTCCCCACCTGGAAGCCGGAGCGGTGCGTGGAACTGCTGGCAGCACTGGGCCGCAAGGCGGCGCTGGGGCGGGTGGCCACCGGAGATTGGTTTGCTGTCCGCAGCGACCGGGCAATCTTCATCCGGGACACGTTCCACCCTCTGCTGACAGAGATGGAGGGCGGCGCGATCGCCCAGGTGTGCCTGCGGAACAATGTGCCCTTCGTGGCGGTCAAATCTGTGTCGGATCATCTGTTCCGGGAGGGCCAGACGGAGGAGTTTTTCGATTTCGCCCACGCTATGGAGGATCTGGGCGCAGTGGTACTCCCACTGGCGCAGGCTTTACAGAAGGAGACGCTCTGAGCGGGACAAACCGCGCTGCGCCTGCCACATAGTTTCCAGCCGGAACGAGCAATCGTTCCGGCTCCTTTTTTCTTATGAGGGTGCGAAATAACAGCCGAGGGAGCGAAAGTGAGGGCGGATAACCGCCGCCGGGCTGACATACGCTTTTTGTAAGAAGAACCATAAAATGGAACGGGTGTTCGTGAACGAGCAGTGCTTTTTCGGCTTTTTCCGGGAAATTTCATGTTTGGGACCCTAATTTGGGGAAATTAGGGTTAACAAAACGGGGATTCCATGGTATACAGAAGTTAGGCCATATGATCTGCGAATTAAAAACGATAGGGAGCCGACAGGACCCGCTTAAAGACCGTCCCGTTGGCAGAGCTTCAAGCCCTTTGTCGGCGAACGGCCCCTCCGGGAATAATCCGATCCTCTTGGCGGCATCCGTATTCCGGTGACGCAGGACTGTTGAGCGTAAAGGAGGCACAGCTGTGAAAAAAAGATGGACCGCGTTTTTCTTGGCGTTTCTTCTGGGGCTCGGCCTGACTGCCTGCGGCAAAACACCGGGGCCGGACACAAATACGGATGTGCCACCCTCTGCTGCCGACAGCGCGGAGGATACCCGGCAGCAGACCTCCACACCGTTCAGCGCGGACTACTGGACCGCTGTGCGGCACGAGAGCTATGATGCCATGAACGACTGCATGAAAACCAGTGCTATGCCCACGGAGGCGTGGTGGGCGGACCTCTATCTCAACGAAGACGGAACGGCCCAGTTTCGGAATGTGTTAGGCTCGTACTACAATACCAGCCTGCTCGACGGAAACTGGTGGCTGGGCGCGGACAGCACCCTGCGGTTGACGGGAACGATGAATACCGGCGAGCCGCTGACCTTGGACGGTCGGATCGAAAGCACCGATTCTCTGGTGATCGAGACCCCTTACGGAGATACCTTCTACTTTGCCCCGGCAGAGCGGCCGGGCCCCGGCGGAGAGATGGGGATCGCGGACCTCTACGGAACGTGGCGCATGACCCACTATGAGGAGGACGGCCGGGAATACAGGCCCGGCGAGGAACATATCGCCTCTATGCTGTGCTTTGATCGCCTGTGGTCCGATCTGTTGGAGGGCTATGTGATGCGGGCGGACTGGTACCACGCCGCCGGGCTGGATACGGACACCCCGCAATACCGGTCAGAAAAGCATCTGCTGGCGGAGCAGATAGAGGAACCGCTGATGCCGGGGCTGTCCAATGAGACTTGGAGCGTGCGGCTGACCGATGAGGAGACTGGCGCGGCGTTTTTCGCCGCTCTGACGAACCGGAATAGCCTGCTTGTGCGGATGCCTTATGAAAAGAACGGGGGCGCGGGCGTCCGTACCGTCACCTATATGCGCTCCAGCGGCTTCCTGCCGCCGACCTTGGAGAACGCCATGACAGGGGAGCCGGAAAAATCGCTGATCTTCTACTGGCGGGACCCGCCCACCGAGGTGACGGAGCCGCTGTCGGTGATCCCCATGAACGCATTGGAACCCAACGGGCAGAATAAGCTGCTGCTGGTGGGCCGATGGTACGAAACGGACATCCAATTCAGCGTTGGAACGCCGGTGCTGAATGATGACGGCACCCAACAAAGTTGGATCTCGGAGAAGGTGGTGTATGAGGGGAAAATCAAGATCAATGAGCCGATGTTCTTCTCCCTCACCATTCCGGAGGATACGGCGCGGGTGTGCCTGTTTATGAAGCGGCCCTGGGATGTGAGCTGGTTCACCTGGCCCATTACGGATCAGGCTCCGTTTTATGTCAGTGGAGACACTTTCCTGACGGGAGGGAGCTGAGGCCTCGTTTTACCTAAAAAAACAGGCAATTTTATAAGATGCGATCAAAAGCAAATGCTGAAATCAAATACAACAACAGGAAAAGGAGAGTAGAATTATGGGACTGATCAAAGCGGCAATGGGCGCGGCTGGCGGCGTGTTGGCCGACCAGTGGAAGGAATACTTTTATTGCGAAGCGATCCCCTCTGACGTGCTGGCGGTCAAGGGCAAAAAGAAGGTCACGGGCCGTTCCAGCAACACCAAGGGCGATGACAACATCATTACCAACGGCAGCCTAATCGCCATTGCGGACGGACAGTGTATGCTCATCGTGGAGCAGGGCAAGGTGGTGGACGTCTGCGCCGAGCCCGGTGAGTACACCTACGATATGTCCACGGAGCCCAGCATTTTCTCCGGCGACCTGGGTGAGAGCGTGAAGAACGTGTTCCAGAATATCGGCAAGCGTTTCACCTTCGGCGGCGAAGCCCCCAAGGATCAGCGGGTCTACTACTTCAACACCAAGGAGCTGACGGGCAATAAGTACGGCACCCCCAGCCCCGTCCCCTTCCGGGTGGTGGACCAGCGGGCTGGCATCGACATTGACATCGGCATCCGCTGCTTCGGCGAGTACAGCATCCGGCTGAAGAACCCCCTGCTGTTCTACACCAACGTCTGCGGCAACGTCAGTGAGGACTACAAGACGGAAAATATCGCGGGTCAGATGAAAACGGAGCTGCTGACGGCTTTGCAGCCCGCTTTCGCCAAGATCAGCGAAATGGGCATCCGCTATTCCGCCCTTCCCGGCCATACTCTGGAGCTGGCTGACGCCCTCAACGAGCAGCTTTCCGGCAAGTGGCGGGATCTGCGCGGCATGGAGATCGTCTCCTTCGGCGTTTCCAGCGTGAAGGCCAATGAGGAAGACGAGCAGATGATCAAGGAGCTGCAGCGCAACGCGGCCTTTATGGACCCCACCCGCGCGGCGGCGCATCTCGTCGGCTCTCAGGGCGAGGCAATGAAGGCGGCGGCCGCCAACACCGGCGCCGGTCCCGCCATGGCCTTTATGGGCATGGGCATGGCCGGACAGATGGGCGGCATGAACGCCCAGAACCTGTTCCAGATGGGGCAGCAGCAACAGGCCCAGCAGCAGGCGGCGCAGCCCGCTCCCGCACCTGCGGCGCAAGGCTGGACCTGCACCTGCGGTCAGGGCGGCATCACCGGCAACTTCTGTCCCAACTGCGGCAGCAAGAAGCCGGAGCCGAAGCCTGCCGGGGACAGCTGGCAGTGCGCCTGCGGCGCCACCGCCACCGGAAAGTTCTGCCCGGAATGCGGCAAGCCCAAGCCCGCCGCCGCAGCGGACGGCTGGACCTGCACCTGCGGCGCGGTGAATAAGGGTAAGTTCTGTGCCGAGTGCGGCAAGCCCAAGCCTGCCGGAGTTCCTCAGTACAAGTGCGACAAGTGCGGCTGGGAGCCTGCCGACCCGCAGCATCCTCCCAAATTCTGCCCTGAGTGCGGTGACCCCTTTGACGACGGGGACATCGTGTAATGAAGCGGCGGATGATTTGGATTTTTCTGACGGGCGCGCTGGTAGGGATCGTCCTTTCGGGCCTGTATAAGCATTTTGTCACGGACCAGATCATGGATGGGGGCAACGGCATGGAGAATCCGGATCAAAACCTGTTCCTGCTGGACGGGGACGGTACTTATGTGGACAATTCCCTCCTCTGGCCAGTGCTGGAGGGAACATGGGAAAGTCCGGAGGACGGCTGGCAGGCGGTCATCAACGAAGAGGACGGCCTGACCCTCCGGTTGGACGGCGAGACCGTTCTGGAAACCCCGCTGGACTTCACCTACATCCCGCGTAAAAAGATACAGGACACAGGGCTGATGTTAGACAACCGTGTTCTCCAGAAGGCGGACGGCACGGAATGGGGGAAGATCCTGGACGTTTACCACTGTGCCGGGGCCGGCGAGGACAGCGGCAGACTGGAGCTGACGGTGGACTGGTCGGAAGCGGCGGACAAAGTGGTGGAGCTTCAAAAAGTTGAAGAATAAGAGCGAATAGCGGATTTTTTGGCGAATACCGTCCCCGGCCGCGGGAGCCACGGCCGGGGACAAGGTCCCGGTTCCGGGTGGACAATGCAATGTGAGCCGTTACGGCGACTGAAAACAACAGGAGGAAGCTATTATGGGATTGTTTGATAAGAAATACTGCGACATCTGCGGCGAGTAGATCGGACTGTTGGGCAATCAGAAACTGGAAGACGGCAACCTCTGTAAGGACTGCGCGAAGCAGCTCTCTCCCTGATTCAGTGACCGCCGCCGCTCTACGGTGGAGGACATCAAGCGGCAGCTGGCCTACCGGGAGGAAAACCGGGGCAGGGCGTCCCAGTTCCGCACCACCCGCTCCTACGGCGAGGATTGTAAGGTCCTGCTGGACGAGGAGCATCGTTGGTTCACCGTTACCCGTGCCCGGGATCTGGCGGACGCCAACCCGGATATTCTGGACTGCACCGCGCTGACCGGCTGCCGCGTGGACATTGACGAGAGCCGCACGGAGCAGAAGCGGGAGGGACCGGACGGCAAGGAGGTCAGCTACAACCCGCCCCGCTACGAGTATTCCTATGACTTTGAAGTGATCATTTCCGTCAATAACCCCTACTTTGACGAAATGAAGTTCCGCCTGAACAACAGTTCTGTGTACATCGAGCCGCAGAACACCATGCAGCGGCCCATGATGGGGCAGCAGGGTATGATGGGCCAGCGTCCTATGGCGGGCCGTCCTCAGAGCGGCATGGCGGGTCAGCGGCCTATGATGAATCAGCCGGGCATGAACCAGCGTCCTATGGCAGGTCGGCCCCAGAGCGGCATGACACAGCGCCCCATGATGGGACAGATGAATTCTGTGGGCCGGATGAATACCATGGCTGCCGGCTTCGATCCGGAGAGCAATCGGGAATATCGCAAGTACCGCGAAATGGGCGACGAGATCCGAGCGGCGCTGCTTCAGGTGATGGAGACCGCCCGTGGCGGCGGCACAGTTCAGACAGCCCCCATGCAGCAGGAGGCCCCCATGCAGCAGCAGGAGACCTTCGCTCCCGCTCCGGCAGTAGCCGGTCCGTGGACCTGCCCCGCCTGCGGCGGACAGAATGACGGAAAATTCTGCGAGTACTGCGGTGCGCCCAGAGGATAAGGGAAACAGATCGGAGAAAACGGCTCAACAGCGTCCGCCCGTCTACGGGCGGGCGCTGAACGGAAAATGAAGAAAGAAGGGTGAGAGCAAGCATGGCAGCACAGGTGACCAACTATCAATGCCCAAGCTGCACCGGCCCGCTGCATTTTGTGGGCGCATCCGGCAAGCTGGAGTGCGATTACTGCGGTAGTACCTATGATGTAGCAGAGATCGAGGCGCTTTACGCGGAAAAGGAGGAACAGGCCGCGGCGGCGCAGCAGTCGGCAGAAGAAAAAACGGCGGCGGAAAAGAAGGCAGCCGAGGAAGGCGGCTGGGAGCTGCCGGACCTCAGCGCCGACTGGGGCGCAGAGGGCGACGGCATGAAGGCTTACAGCTGCCCAAGCTGTGGTGCGGAGCTGATCTGTGACGCAAGCACGGCGGCTACCTCCTGCCCTTACTGCGGCAACCCAACGGTGGTGCCGGGGCAGTTTGCGGGAACGCTGAAGCCGGATTTCGTGATCCCCTTCAAACTCAGCCGCGAGGACGCCATCCGCGAGCTCAAGAAGCATTACAGGGGCAAGGTGCTCCTTCCCAAGAGCTTTTCCAAGGAAAATCACTTACAGGAGATCCAGGGGGTCTATGTACCCTTCTGGCTGTTCAGCGGTGAGGCGGAGGGCAATGCCCACTATGAGTGTACCCGGTCCCACAAGCGCACCGAGGGTGAGTATGAGGTGATAAAGACGGAGCACTTTGACGTGTACCGGGCCGGAACGATGCCCTTTGAAAAGGTACCGGTGGACGCCTCGACTAAAATGCCGGATGATCACATGGATTCCATCGAGCCTTACAATTACGATGACCTGAAACCCTTCTCCACGGCGTATCTGCCGGGCTTCCTGGCGGATAAGTTCGACGTGTCGGCGGACAAGAGCCGGGAACGGGCCGATGTCCGCTGTCTGGGCAGCTTGAAAAAGGCGCTGCAAGGCACCGTAACGGGATACGCGACCTGTTTCCCAAGGGGCGAACACGCAGACATCCAGCGGGGCAAGGTCCACTACGCGCTGCTGCCGGTGTGGTTGCTCAATACCAAGTGGCAAGGCAAGGATTTCCTCTTCGCCATGAACGGCCAGACCGGAAAGCTGGTAGGAGACCTGCCTGTGGACAAGGGGCGGTTCTGGGGGATGTTTGCCGCCATTGCCGTGCCGCTGTCCGTATTGAGTTCGGTCATCGTCCTGCTGATGCGATAAGGAGGGACGGACATGAAAAGAAAAGTCACAGCTTTGCTGACGGCGCTCCTGCTGACGCTGACTCTGTGCGTCCCCACTCTGGCGTGGACGGAATACGGCGCGATCTACGATGAGACCGACGCGCTGGACTCGGACGAATTGTCCGATCTGGGTCAGTACACCCTGCCCCAGCTGACGGAGGCGCTTCACCTTGACCTGCGGGTGGACATATTTACCAATGAGGATGTCAGCGAGGGTACCACCGCCGGAGATATCGCCACATATGTTTACAAAGATTCCGGCTACGGCTGGGGCGAGGAAAAGGACGGCATCTCGCTGACGCTGGTGATGGAGCCTCTGGCGGACGGTTCTTACACCCTGGCGGAGACCGACTGGTGCGTCTACGCGATGCTGAGCGAGACGCGGGGCGACGGGCAGGAACTCTCCGGCCTGGTGTATGACGCGGTGGAGCCGTATATGACGGCGCGGGCGTGGGACGGCACGGATATGACCGTGAGCGCCGATGCGCTCTGCCAGGCAGTGAATGCCATGGCGGCAACGGCGGCGGACTATCTCTCCGCAGACTTCCCAACGGAGGCGCAGCAGCCCGAGACCGTCCAGTCCGGCGAAGCGTCAAAGCTGGGCGATACCGGCATGAACTATGTGTTCGATCTGCGGGGAATGCTCTCCGACGGGGAGCGGGAACAGCTGGAGGATCGGGCCGAGGATATCGCCCTCCGCCGCAGCTGCGGCATCTATACCCTTTTTGTGGAGGACTTTACAGCTTACGGCTACGGTGACGATCCCTATACCGCCCTGTATCAGATCTACCACGCCGAGGGCCTTGGTGTGGGCGAGGACCGGAACGGCGTCATCATCATGCTGAGCATGAAAGAGCGGGACTACGCCATGTTCGTCTACGGCGAATGGGCGGAGTATGCTTTTGACCGATATGGCGCGGAGCAGTTGGAGAATCGGTTTTTGTCCAACTTCAGCGACGGTGATTGGTATGGCGGCGTATCCAATTACCTCACCGCCTGCGACGAATTCTTGGAACTGGCTGAGGCCGGAAAACCTGTGCGGTCCAGCCCCCTGCCGGCCATCGGCATTGCGGTGGCAGTCTCCTGCCTGATCGCGTTTCTGGTGTGCATGATCCTGAAGGGACAGATGAAGTCCGTGCGCAAGGGCGTTGACGCCAACGTGTATACCACGGCGGGCGGTGGATTGAAGCTGACGGACAGCTATGACCACTACACCCATACCACGGAGACCCGCCGTAAGATCGAGAGCAACTCCGGCGGTGGCAGAAGCAGCGGAGGAACTGTAAGCCGCAGCGGCGGCGGCGGTCACGGCCGCAGCGGAAAATTCTGAGAAGGAGGCAGAATCATGAAGCGCTTGACTTTGCATCGGCTGGCGTCGGCACTTCTCTGCCTGACGCTGGCTCTTAGCCTGACTGCCTGCGGAGGGAAAAAGAAACCGGCCCCGGCAGCGGGAAACGGCGGCGTAAAGGAGACGATCTCCGACAGCAGGACCGATCAGACCGGTCAGGCCGATCCTGTGAAGCCTTCCGAACCGGAAGCGGAGGTGGACCAGGAGCTGGTGGAGGAATGTCTCGACAAGCTGGGCTTTGATTTGGAATACGGCGACTATCCCGGCGCCGCGGCCTATCTCGGCTACCGGGAGAAGGGGGACACGACTGGATGCTGGAAAACTGCCTTGACCTGACGGCGGAGATGCCGGTCATGCTGACCATCCCCTCGGAGCGGGTCCTCGGTCCGGGGTACGGCAAGCTGTTCTGCGTCATTCCGCGGGGAGAGAACACCAGCCTTGCCGTGAACCACATCACATGGCAGTCTCAGGGCAACGGCCTGCATCCGGTGGCGGACGAAGTCCTCTACCGGGAGGAATATGCCCAGCCTGTTTTGCTGTTCGTCGATCCGGAGGAGCCGGATATGGAGGTCAACCTTGTGGCCGATGACGGCACGGTGGTGAACTGGTATCCGCAGGAGGACCTGTACGGCGATCTCATCCTGCCTGCCAGCGAGGAGGGCCGATTGCTGCTGTTCGACTTCTCCATCTACACGAACACCATCGCCATCGACCATCCCGAAGGCTGGGAGCCGTCCGGTGACGATTGGTGGTGCCCCCCTACGGATCTGGGGCTGGCCGATACCTCGTGGGACTGTGACGAGTGGACGCTGGAGCTGCATTATGGCGACTGCGACCCGGATTATGCGGGGCTGGCCAATCTGTACGAGTACTATAACGGCCAGAAGAATTTGCAGTTCTTCGGTGTATGGCGCATGGAGGATGACTGCCTGCGGCTGGATATGTCCGCCGGGGTGGGCAGCTCCCTCAGCGGCAGTTTCCCAGTGCTGATCTCCCCCTCTGGCGAGTATCTGTACTTCCAGCGCTCCCGCATCGGCGAGGGAATGCCTTTCCTGCGGAACGGCGAGGACTCCACCACCTTGTATTTGAGCTACGGCTGATGAAAAGGTTTATACAAAAAAGAAGCCGGCGGCTGATTTTCAGCCGCCGGCTCCTTTTTATTAGCTATATGCGTGGAAATTTTCTGTGGGTATCAGAAAGCAACGTGCATGAACAGGGCCACGCAGCAGAGAATGATCGCCAGAGGGACGTACACATACCGGCCCGCATTGTACCAGAGATCGCCGCGTTTTTTCGTGCTGCCGGTGTTGATGGCGTCCAGCAGGGCGTCCTTCTTCATCACGTAGAACCAGGAGACCGCACCCAGCGTAGCGCCGATGGGGATGATATAAATGGACACCAGATCCATCCAGGGACCCCACTTGCTGATGGTCTCCATGCCGATGCCGAAGCCCAGGCACAGCGCGCCCAGCAGTACCAGGACGGTAACGCGGTTGAGCTTCGGGAACTTGTGCATCAGGGACTCCGCCACCACCTCAAACATATTCTGCAAAGAGCTGACGCCGGCGAAAATCATGGCCATATACAGGATGATGGCGAAGAGCTGACCCATGGGGATGTCCTGCAAGATGGTGGGCAGGGTCACGAACAGCAGGCTGGGACCGGCGCCCACGTCCAGACCGTAGGAGAAGCAGGCGGGGATAATAACCAGAGCGGCTACCACGGCGGCAATGGTGTCAAAGAGGGCCGTGTGCTGGGCCACGCCCACCACGTCCTCGTCCTTGGAGAGGTACGCACCGTAAACGATCATGCCGCTGCCGGTGACGGACAGGGAGAAAAACGCCTGCCCCATAGCCCAGATCCAGATCATGGGATTCGTCAGGGCCTTCCAGCGGGGGGTGAACATAAAGACATATCCCTCCGCGGCGCCGGGCAGAAGGGCCACCCGCACGGCCAGAATCAGGAAGATCACAAAGAAGACAGGCATCATGACCTTGTTGGTCTTTTCAATGCTGCGGGCGCCCAGAAACAGCGTCAGCAGCGTGCCCACCACCACAACGATGTGATAGGGGATCACGGAGTAGGGGGTGGAGGAGAAGGCGCCGAACCAGGCGGCGGTGTCCGTGGTCAGCAGTGTGCCCAGCAGGGAATCCACCAGAGCCTTGAGCACATAGGTGACGATGACGGCATAGCCGATGGCGATGCACAGGGAGCCAGCCAGAGGCAGCCAGCCCAGCAGACCGCCGACTTTGCCGGCAGACTTGCTGCGAGTGTCCCAAGCGTTTTCGTAAGCGCCCAGCGTACCGGTGGCGGCACGGCGGCCCATGGCAAACTCCGCCGGAAGGCCCACATAACTGAAAATAAAAACAAACAGCAGATAGATCAGTAAAAATGCGCCGCCGCCGTTGCTGCCCATTTTATTGGGAAAGCCCCAGACGTTGGCCATACCCACCGCCGAACCGACGGACGCAAGGATAAAGCCCCAGCGGCTCGCAAAGCTCTTGGTGTTTTTCTTGTGTTCCATGTTTTTCTCCCATCCAGCCGTAAAAAAACCGCACGGGATCGGGGCCCGTGCTATCGGCTTCTATCTGATCCCGGACTTCCGGGGGAAACAAACCCCTCACAGGGAGGGCGCTTTACTATTTTAAAGCTTTGCTGACAAAAAGTCAAGGGAGGAACAATAGTTGTCCGCAGTAAAAAATACGCCGCGAGGGAAAATGACTTCTGCTGAAAACAAAGCGCCCGCCTGCGTAGAAGCGCAGGCGGGGGGCGATGTATGGTCAGCGCAGGAGTTTTTCCAGATCGGTCTTCATGGTAACGGTGAACCGGGGCAGATCGTGGAGCCCCTTGGCCAGATCGGCGCACTTGGGCATGGTCATCAGAGTCACCGGGAACAATTCGTCCACAAGGGTTTTGGCATCCGGGTCGGAGCAGCCGAAGGGATAGGCGAAGCAGGTGACGCCGCCCAGCTCCTCTGCGATCCGGTCATGGCTCAGCTGGATGTCATCCAGCACGCGGGTCTGGAAATCCGCGTCGGACTCGTTGGGACGGCGCTCCACGCCGTTGGCCCCGCCGGATTCAAAGTTGCCGCCATCGCCGCCTAAGTTGTGGAGCCGGTAGCTGTGGGAGCCGATCTCCACCAGACCGGAGGCCGTCATTTCCCGCAGCTGGCCCCAGGTGCAGAAGTTGTCCGTAGGCAGATCCGGCATGAGGACGATGATGGAAATGCAGGCTTTCACGCCGTACTCCTGCAAAATGGGGTACACCAGATCGTAGTTGCTGCGGTAGCCGTCATCAAAGGTGATGAGGATGGGCTTTTCCGGCAGGGCGTCCCCGGCGGCCAATTCCTGGGGCAGCACCGGCGTATAGCCCATTGCCAGAACGGTCTCCAAGTCGGAGCGGAACTTGCCGGGGGTCACGGTCATGTCATTGCAGTCCTGCCCGTCCGGGACCATGTGGTGATACATGAGGACCGGCAGCGGCTCCCGCACCGGCTGCGGTAATCGGTAAACGAATACGCTCAGGGCCGCGGACACCGCCAGCATTACCAGCGGCACGGCGGCGCGGAAAAATTTCTGCTTCATGCTTTCCATATACTTCCTTTTCACTGGATGCAGCCATTGCGGCCGTCCAATCAGTCAATGAATCCGCCGGTTATGTTCTTTTATTTTTGCCAGACTTTTCTGAAAAGATCCCCCTCAGGGGGCAAACGTCCCCTTCCAGCCGTCCGCCGTCTGGTACAGCAGGCCGGAGCGGGTATCCAGAAAGGCCCCGCCGCCGGGCATGGGTCCATATTCGCCATGATAAGCTCTGGCGCTGCTGTTCACCGTCTGCTGCTCCTTGGAGCGGTAGTTCCCCGGCACGAAAATGCGCTCGTTGGTGAAGGTGAAATGCTGGCCTGCCAGCAGTTCCGGGTCATACAGACCGGCCGCCGGTTCCGCGCTTTCCACCGTGACCCGGTTCTGCACGAAGGAATTTTCGTACTTGCTGCCCGGCGTCACCTGATGGATGGTCACATCGCCCACGGCGTCCAGCCAGCTCTGGGCCAGTTCCTCCCGGTTCCGGCCATCCGCCGGAACGATCAATCTGTCCACCAGCGCGTTGAATTCCGCCTCGTCGTACCACTTCCGCAGATAGGTAAACACGGTGTTGCCGTCATATGGGGCAGAGGAGGTGGAGGCCGCCATCAGCCATGCGGTTTCCCCCGGTTCCTCGCAGCGCACGATAGAGGAATTCTCCCACGCGGTAATGGTGCAGCGTCCGTCCGGGCTTTGCAGGGTGATGCTGCTGCCGGAGGGATCGCTGTCCGAGGCCGTGGCCCAGTAAAAGCTGCCGGAAAAGCCCTGCGCCCGGACAGCGCCGCTGCCGTCGGAAACGCCAACGGTATAGTCGCCGCCCCGGACGCCGTCGGCAGGTTCCAGACGCATCTGCACCGCTCCGCCGCCGGTCAGTGCGTCCATCACAGCCTGCGCCCGGTAGGCCGCCTGAGACGAGCGGGCGGAATGCTCCAGAAAGTAGTCGTAGGCCTCCCGCTGAGCGCCGTCAAAGGAGTGAGAACACCACGCCATGGTCTGCACCGCATCCAGATAAAGGCTCTGCTGCTCCGCTGTGCCCTCCTGCAAAATGACATCCAGCTTCTGGCATACGGTTTGCCGATCCGTTTCGCTCATGGTGCTGAGCTGGGTCAGGAATTGGCCGCCCATGCCGTCATAAAGCTGGTGCAGCAATTCCTCCGGCGTGGTATCCGCCACGGAGGACAACCCCAGTTCCACCGCCCAGCGCTGCATCTCCGCGTCAAATACCTTCGAGCCGGGACCGCCGTCATTGAGCATCCATTCCTCCAGGAAGGTGTACTGTCCATCCGTTTCTGTGAAGAAAAGATAATGGCAGTAGGGGTAATCCGGCATGAGCCAGCCGTCCTCGTCCACATAGGCCCCGCCGGCCAGCGTGACGTTGGCGGGCTTTTGGGCATGATACTCATAATTCAGGTTATAGGCGATAAGCATTCCATTGGGATAAGCCCTGTACCAGTCCTCCGCCACATATTCCACCCGCCAGTCATCAAGGTCGGCGCCGGAATCGTATCCGCCGTTTTTGTAGTCCTGATAGGCTTTCTACACGGCGGCCTTGGCGGCGGCCAGCACCGGCTCCGGCACATCGGGCGTTCCGACTACATGATCCGCTGTCTGGCTGTCCTTATCGGGCTTGTAGACCAGCAGCGCCCCATCCCGGTAGTAGAGATAGCGGGTGAAATCGGCGTTGGGCTGGGGATGCTCCGCCGTGGCCCACTCCGGCATGGTTACAAAGCCGGAAACTGCCAGGCGGCGGTAGTTGAGATCCCAGCTGGCGTGATCCCAGTAGTTCATTTCCGGCCAGATGTCCTGCAAAAGAGCCTTGACGTCGGCTTCGTAATACCGGCCGTCCCGCAGGAAGAAGAACTGCCCGGAAACGCCGGAGGCGGCGCACAGCTCATTTTCCCCGTCCCCGTCCAGGTCGATGAGCTGGGCGTCCCCCTTGGCATGGGCCAGCAGACAGGGGACGCCGTCTCCGTCCAGATAGTAGTAATCCGTCACTTCGCCGATCTGGCCACCCTGCCCCGGCCCGCCGGAGAGGTAGTCCCTGTAGGTGACTGTGAAGCCGCTGTACCCCATCAGGTCTTCAAAGAAGAACAGATCGGTTCTCTCCGCGTCGTTGCTGACGTCCACGTTGTTGGGGAAGGTGAAGAACACATCCGCTTCCCATTCCGACATGCCGTCCCGTCCGGCGGCTTCCGACTGCATCACCGCCGCGTAGACATTGCCGTCGGTGGAGCGATAAATCCGGATGGAGTATTCCCCGCCATCGGTGCCGTCAATGATGAATCCAGCCCCCCGCTGGTCACAGTCCATGGAGTGGCGGGTCAGGGTCGTTTTCTGCGGCTGATAGGGCGTCAGGCCGCTGAGGGGAATGGTCATCCAGGGCTCCTCATCCGGATAGGCAAAGGCGGAGGGCACGTCGCCGTCCAGCAGCAGGTGGGACACGAACCAGTACTGCCCGTCCCCCCGATCCAGCAGGGTGACGCACTCGTTGGTCTCGCCGCCGTAATAGAAATCCTTCCAGTAGAGCTGGATATAATCGCCCCGCCGCTGGCCGCTGGTGAAGGTGACGGAGCGGTAATTGGTGTCCCCGTGGGTGTGGTAGTAGGCGTCATACTCCGGCAGGTAGTCAAAGGCGTCCAGATCCACCTGATTGGTCTGGGCCAGCGTCAAACCGGTGTTCTCCAGCAGGAAAGCGTCCATATCCGCCCGGGTGAACTTGTCGGTGGGGCAGATCTGGCTGCCGTCCTCCGCCAGCACCCCCAGCTGTTCCAGCTCCTCCTGACTGGGCGCCTCCCTGACTCCGCCGCCGTCATAGAACAGATCGTACAGGTTGATCTCCTGGGGCACGTTGTACAGGCAGGTGAGGAACTGGTTGTGGGGATTGGCCCGCACCACGCCGTCAACATCCGTGTCGTGATTGAAAAATTCCGTGTTGAAGAAGGCCAGCTCCTCCCCGGTGAGGGGACGGGTCACCCCCAGCAGGTCATCCGGCCTGCCGCAGATCTGGTTGGAGAGGATGCGGAGATTGCCGTCAGGCTGCGGTTCCACAGTGACTTTCGCCCAGACCTCTTCCCCGGAACCGGCGGTGTCTACCAGATACACGCCGCACTGCTCCGGCTGATAGTAGAGAGTCACGGTATCGCCGCTGCACTCTCCGGCATAGAAGCAGACGGAGCCGGGGGCGTTGGTGTCTCCATGGAAATGGTAATAGGCGTCGTAGTCCGAAAGGTAGGAGAAGCTGCCCATATTCAGCGCGTCGGTCTCCGCCAGCGTCAGTCCCGTCCACCGGGTCAGAACAGTGTCCGCCTGCTCCGCGGTGATGCGGATGAGATCCACCTCCGGATCGCTGCCGCTGTAGTAGGTGTCCGTCACTTCCTGACGCTCCGCATCGGAGACGGCCTGTTCCGGAGAGACGCCGTTGTAAAACAGCTGGTACATGTCGATGCTCCGGGGCTGGTCATAGACGGAGGTCAAAAACTGGACGGGACGGAGGCCGCAGTCATTCCCGGCAGAGTCCTGCCAGCAGTCAGCAGAGTTGAACGCCAGCGCGTACTCGGACAGCTCCTCGCCGGTCAGAGACCGCACGGAGGGCTTTGCCCCGGTGAAGGTGAGGGCGCATACCAGCGCGGCGGCGGTCACCACCGCCAGCAGAGCAACGCCCACGGTGCGGCGGTTTTCCGCGATGCGGGTGACACGATCCTTCAATTCCCGCTTTCCCGCCGTCATGGTGGTGGCGGAGAGCATGGGGCTTTCCGACCGTCCGGCCACGGGGATCAGCCGCAGCAGCGTTTGACCGTAAGGGATGCGCTCCGATTCTCCCAGCTGCCGCAGCGCACCCTCGTCACAGGCCAGCTCGCAGTCCCGGCGGGAGACGATGGCGGCGATCCATACCAGCGGGTCGAACCAGTACACCGCCAGACACACGCACCGCAGCAGGCTCCACAGGGGGTCCAGATGGCGGGCGTGGGTGGTCTCGTGGATCAGAACATGCCGCAGGGTCTCCGGGGATTCCACGGCGGCGGGGGTCAGGTAGACAGCGGGGTGAAACAGGCCGAACAGACAGGGGGAGGGCAGCTCCGCCGTCAGATACACCGGATAGGGGCAGTTTTCCACCGGGTAGGGTCTCCGGCTCCGGCGGAGACGAAGCATGAAGCGGAGGTTCGCAAGCAGGAACCACGCCGCCATGACATACATCCCGGCGTACCAGACGGCTTTCAGAACAGGGATCAGGGGGATCTGGCTTTGATACTCGATGGAATGGGTGACGTTTTTTCCGTCGGTAAATGTCACGGTGCTGTCCTCCGTGGCGGTGTCCACCCGGAAGGGCTGATAGGGGGCGGGGGTCTGGAAGACACCCGGCGGGGCGGAGACAATGGTCTCCCGGTAGGGGGTCACATACAGGGCCGGGTCGGTGATCCGGGCCGTCACCGGCTCCGCCGCCGTCAGGACGTTGTGCTCCATGGCGGGCAGGCTGACCGGCACCAGCAGCCGCAGCGCCACCAGCCCCCACAGGGCGTACTGCACCCGGCGGGAGATGGTTTTTCGGAACAGCAGCCGCAAAAGCAGCAGGGCAAGGATCAGAACGGAAGAAGTCAACAGGATCTCTTTCATAGTTTTCCACCCGCTTTCTCCAAAATGGCGGACAGCTCCGCGATGTCGTTTTCTGTCAGGGCGTTTTTTTCCACCATGGCGCTCATCAGCAGGCCCAGCCCGCCGATTTTGTCCAAAAAGGTCTCGGTTTCCGCCTCGATGGCGTCCTCCCGGCCCACGGCGGGGAAATACAGCTTGGCCCGGCGGCCTTCCTCGTGGCGGACGGCCTCCTTGCCCTCCAGACGGGAGAGCATGGTGATGACCGTGTTTTTCGACCAGCCGGTTTCCTCCCGCAAGGCGGCAGTCAGTTCCGTGATGGTCAAGGGAGCGGTCTGCCACAGGCGGTTCATCAGTTTCCATTCGCTGTTGGAGAGATCAATTTTCATAGCGCACCTCGCTTGGTATACAGTTGTCTACCTCTTACACCACCAGCGTAGCAAAAAGGTAGACAAATGTCAACCTTGATTTGGTTACAAAACGGATACGGAAAAATCGGCGGTTCCGCCGTTGACCGCGGCCGCTTTTTGCCGTAAAATAGAGGTCAGTTTGAGAAAACAGAGAGAACGGAGAACAGTATGACTGACTTTGAACAACGGTATGTGACCGCCCGGAAAGCGGTGATCGCCCGGGATCTGGCCCGGCTGAACCCCATGCAGCGTCAAGGGGCCATGACCACCGAGGGACCCCTCCTGCTGCTGGCGGGGGCGGGCAGCGGCAAGACCACGGTGCTGATCCAGCGGGTCTACAACCTGCTGACCTATGGCCGGGGCAGCGACAGCGACGAGGTCCCCGACTGGGCCACGGAGGAGGATCTGGGCTTTTTGGAGCACTTCCCGGATCGTCCAGACGGTGACGAGGTCCGCCGGGCCCACCGGCTCTGTGCCGTGGACGCCCCCCGGCCATGGGAGATCATCGCCATCACCTTCACCAATAAGGCGGCGGGAGAATTGAAGGAGCGGCTGGCGGCCCGTCTTGGTCCCGCCGCCAACGATGTGTGGGCCTCCACCTTCCACTCCGCCTGCGTCCGCATCCTGCGGCGGGACATCGAGCGGATGGGCTTCACCCGGAGCTTTACCATTTACGATTCCTCGGATTCCGAGCGCATTATGAAGGAGATCATCAAGGACATGGAGCTGGACGACAAGACGTTTCCGGCGAAATATGTCCTTGGCGCCATCAGCCGGGAGAAGGACAAAATGGTGTCTCCCGGGGAGATGCTGGACAGGGCGGAGCGCACCGGCGACATCCGGGCGCAGCACATCGCCCGCGCCTACGGCAAGTACCAGACCCGCCTGAAGGACAACAACGCGCTGGATTTTGACGATATCATCTACATCACCGTTCAGCTTTTGCAGCAGAACGAGGACGTTTTGCAGTATTATCGGCGCAAATTCCGGTACGTGCTGGTGGACGAGTATCAGGACACCAACCATATGCAGTACCTCTTAACATCCCTGCTTGCAGGCGGACATGAGAACATCTGCGTGGTGGGCGACGACGACCAGAGCATCTACCGCTTCCGGGGCGCGACCATCGAAAACATTCTGAACTTTGAAAAGCAGTACCGGGGCGCGCGGGTCATTCGTCTGGAACAGAATTACCGTTCCACGCAGGCCATCCTCACCGCCGCAAACGCAGTGATCGCCCACAACCTCGGGCGCAAGGGGAAAAAGCTCTGGACAGCCAATGCACAGGGCGACCCCGTTCTGGTATACGAAGCCTCCGACGAGGGCAGTGAGGGCAATTTCGTCGCGGGGCAGATTCTGGCCGGTTCCCGTGGGAAAAACTTCAAGGACTATGCCATCCTGTACCGCACCAACGCCCAGTCCAACGCAATGGAATTTGCCCTGAAACGAAACGGCATTCCGTACCGGGTCATCGGCGGCACGCGGTTCTTTGACCGGGCGGAAGTCAAGGATATGCTGTCGTATCTGTGCGTCATCAACAACCGGGCGGACGACCTGCGTCTGGGGCGCATCATCAACAATCCTCCCCGTGGGCTGGGCGCGAAGACCATCGAGACCGCCCGCCGGCTGGCGGAGGCCGAGGGAAAGCCGCTGTACAGCGTCATTTCCGACCCCTATTCCTACGCACCGCTGGAAAAGTCCGCTATTAAAATGATGCAGTTTTCCGCCATCATCGAGGGCATGGCGCAGCTTCTGGAGGACGGCATGAGCCTGCCGGACTTCTACGACGAGCTGCTCATCCGAACCAAGTATGTGGATATGCTGGAAAGCAAGGACACCGAGGAAAACAAGACTCGGCTGGAAAACGTGCGCGAGTTAAAATCCAGCATAAACTCCTATGTAGAAAACGCGGAAACGCCCACTTTGGCGGGATTTCTGGAAGAAATCGCCCTGTATACCGATCTGGAACAGTACAACGAAAACGACGACGCCGTGGTGATGATGACCATGCACTCGGCCAAGGGACTGGAATTTCCTCATGTGTTCCTCGTTGGCTTTGAGGACGGGCTGTTCCCCGGAATGCGCGCCATCGGCGACGCGGAGGAAATGGAGGAGGAGCGGCGGCTGTGCTACGTGGCCATCACAAGAGCCAAGCAGAGCCTGACCATCACCCACGCCCGCCAGCGTATGATCTACGGCCGCACATCGTCGGCGCTGCCCTCCCGGTTCCTCAGGGAAATCCCGGAGGAGTGCATTGTGAAAAGGGGCGGCTACCATCGGGTTTCGACAAGCGAGCATAGCAGTTATTCGCCCTATGGTTCCCATACTTCTCAGTCCAGAAAGCCCAGAAGCAGCATTCTTTCCGCCGCCCCGGCCGCTCCCGCGCCCTGTCTGGAGCTGAATCAGGGAGACATGGTCATGCACGCGGCCTTTGGCCGGGGACTGGTGCTGTCCGTGCGGAAAATGGGCGGCGACGCGCTGCTGGAAATCGCCTTCGACGACATCGGCACAAAGAAGCTCATGGCAAAAACCGCCTCGGCGCATATGAAAAAGCTGTAATGCTTTTTATTTTCCCGCATATCCTCTACAGGAGGGATGGGTATGCGCTGGCGGCTTCGGAGATTTTTTTACACGCTGCTGGTTCTGGCGGAAGGTGGCGTTTTCAAACTCCAGTCCACGGTTGCTGCTGCCACGGTTGTCGAGGCTGAACATGATGTAGC
>ENA-UEOR01000646-UEOR01000646.1-human-gut-metagenome-genome-assembly--contig:-NODE-646-length-21274-cov-3.755579_pt1 | contig 21274 bp, 18 predicted proteins | sample MGYA00242887_ERZ507890 | MGnify/ENA primary metagenome ERZ507890 (study PRJEB26167, sample SAMN06115431) | human gut metagenome | host: Homo sapiens | place: China:Guizhou | collected 2014-10-21...
GGAGCAGAACACATAGGCGCTGTCGTCCAGAATGGCCTGCTGCAGCCGGACGGCCAGCTCACTCCGGCGGGCGGTGTCGAACTCTCCGGCCAGCCGGCTGACTATTCCGGTCACCTCCGCATTGTCATACCTGCCGAAGTTATAGCTCATCCCCGGCACACAGCAAGAGGTGAAGAAATACTGGGGGTCTCCGGAGGGGGCGGTGACCATGGCGGAGGCGTACACGTCCCAGCTGTTCATGTCCGCCAGGAACTCCCGGCGGTTGGCCGTGCAGTTGATGTCCACCTCCATGCCGATGTCCTTCAGGGTGGCCTGGGCGGACTCCGCCAGCAGGGGAAGCTCCTGGCGGCTGGGATAAGTCAGCCAGCGGACGGTCAGCTTCACGCCGTCCTTCTCCCGGATGCCGTCGCCGTCGGTATCCCGCCACCCGGCGGCCTCCAGCACCTGCCGCGCGTCCTCCGGGTCATAGCTCTCGGTGGTCACGTTTTCGCCGCCGAAGCTGGAAAAGCCGTCCGGGAAAGCGCCGGTGCCCACGACCCCGTGGCCGTCCAGCAGAGCCGTCACGAAGCCCTGCTTATCAATGCCCATGGCGATGGCCTTGCGAACGGCGGGGTCCTGCATCACGGGGCTGGCCATGTTCATGGAGGCAAAGAAAGCCCGGGAGGTCTGGATGGCCGAGAACTGATAGTCGTCGTTTTCAAAGTTGGGATACGCCTCATAGGCCATGCCGTAGGCCGCGTCGATGTTCCCGGCCTGCAGGGCCGCCGACAGGGTGTCGCCGTCGGAGATGGTGCGGATGGTCAGCTTGTCCAGCTTGGGACTGCCGTTCCAGTAGTTTTCGTTTTTGGTGAGGGTCAGGTGGTCGTCCGTGACCAGCTCCTGCACCACATAGGGGCCGGTACCGGCCACGATGCCCTTCTCAAAATCGCTGGCGTCCACGTCGATGATGCAGCCGTAGGGGTCCCCCAGATAGTTCATCAGGGCAGGATTGGGCTGACTGGTGACGATGGTCAGGGTCTGGCCCTCCGCCTGCATATCGGCGATCTTGGTATCGCCGGGGGCACGGTCGTGGTTTTCCAGCAGGTGCTCCAGGCACTGCTTCACCGCCGCCGCATCCATCTTCCGGCCGCTGGAGAAGGTAACATTGTCCTGCAGAACGATGGTCCAGGTCCGGTCGCCGTCGTTGCTCCAGGACTTGGCCAGCCACGGCTCCAGCTCCATGGAGTCCGTATACCGCACCAGGGTCTCGCCGATGCCGTAGCGGATGCAGGCCCAGCCGTTATAGGTCCGGTGGGGATCCACGGTCTCCTCCCAGTTTTCGGAGTTGAAGGTGGTGTCGCCGATGACCATGGCCTTCTCCCCGGTATCCTGCGCGGTATTCCCGCAGCCGGCCAGAAGCGTCAGCACCAGACTCAGGGCCGTCAGCAGCAGAAGCGCTCTTTTTCCTTTCATCTCTCTTGTTTCCTTTCTGTTTTTCTATATCACAGCACGCTGTCGATCAGGTGCCGGGTATACGCGTGCTGCGGGCGGCAGATCACCTCGTCCGGCGTCCCCTGCTCCACGATTTCGCCCCGGTGCATCACCAGCACCCGGTGGCAGAACTGCTGCACTAGGGAGATGTCGTGGCAGATAAACAGGATGGCCAAATCTCCCTCCAGGCCGCGCAGCAGGTCCAGGATCTCCTTCTGAACGGTGACATCCAGGGCTGAGGTGGCCTCGTCGCAGATCAGCACCTTCGGCCCCATGGCCAGGGCCCGGGCGATGGCCGCCCGCTGGCACTGCCCGCCGCTGACCTCATGGGGATAGCGCCGGGCAAACTCCCCCGGCAGGCCGCAGCGCTCCATAAGGCGCACCGCCTCCTGCCGGGCCTCCCGGCGGGACAGGCCGCGCAGGCTTTCCCCCACCCCGTCCCCTAAGGTGCGGCGGGGGTCGAAGGACTCCGCCGGGGTCTGGAACACCATCTGTATCTTCCGGTACACCCGGCGCAGGTCCCGGCCGGTGACGGAGGTGATGTCCTCCCCGTCCAGGAGGATGCGCCCTCCGTCGGCGTCCAGCAGCCGGGTGATGAGGTTTGCCACGGTGGTTTTCCCGCTGCCGCTTTCGCCGATGATCCCCAGGCGCTCCCCGGGCCGCAGGTCGAAGCTGACGCCGTTTACGGCCGTCAGCTTCCCCTGTCCCGGGCGGGAGAAGGTTTTGGTCAGCTCCCGAACAGACAGGATCGGTTCCATTTCACGCCCTCCTCAGCTTCGGCACGGCCTCCAGCAGCCGCCGGGTATAGTCCGCCCGGGGCTGCCGCAGCACCTGCCGGGTCTCTCCGGCCTCCACGATCTCACCGCGGTGCATCACCAGCACCCGGTCCGCCATGGCGGCCACCAGCCCCAGATTGTGGGACACCAGCACCACGGCCGTTCCGAAGCTCTCCCGCACCAGCAGCAGCTCCTCCAGGACCTGCTTCTGGGCGGACACGTCCAGGGCGGCGGTAGGCTCATCCGCCAGCAGCACCCGGGGCCGCAGCAGCATAGCCGCCGCAATGCCCACCCGCTGCTGCATCCCGCCGGACAGCTCAAAGGGATAGCTATTCAGGATACGGGGGCCGTCCTCCAGGCCCAGCCGGTCCAGCAGCGCCCCGGCCTGCTGCCGAAAGGCCCTCTTATCCATCGGGCCGTGGGCCCGCATCATTTCGTATAGCTGATCTCCCACCCTGCGGACCGGGCAGAAGGAGCTGCCCGCGCTCTGGAAGATCATGCCCAGCTCTGGGCCGTTCAGCCGCCGCCGGGCCCGGTGGGACAGGTCCGGAAGATTTTCCCCCCGATAGAGGATCTTTCCCCCGGTCACCAGGCCCCCGGGACCCAGCAGGCCCATGGCGGCCCGGAGCAGGGTGGATTTGCCGCAGCCGCTCTCCCCTACCACGCCCAGGATTTCCCCAGCATGGAGGGTAAAGCTCACGCCGCGCACCGCCCGGACGCCGCCGTAGCACACGTCCGTCTGCCGGTATTCCAAAAGCGCCTCCATGGACTCACCTCCCCCGGTTTTTAGGGTCCGCATAGTCCCGGACGGCGTCCCCCAGCAGATTGAAGATCATCACCGACACGAAAATGGCGATTCCCGGGGAAAAGGTGATCCACGGCGAGGTGGTCATCAGGCTGCGGGCATCGCTCATCATGCTGCCCCACTCGGCGATAGGCGGCCTGGCCCCCAGGCCCAGAAAGCTCAGGGCCGCCAGCTCCATCATCATGGTGCCGATATCCAGCACGGCCGTCACCAGAATGGGGCCCAGGATATTGGGCAGCATATGCCGCAGCAGAAGCCCCGCCGTGCCGCTGCCGGAGAGCCGCGCCGCCTGCATCCAGGGGGCCTCCCTCCGGGCCAGGGTCTGGCTGCGGGCCAGCCGGGCATATTTGGGCCAGGACACGGCGGCCAGCGCCAGAATGGCGTTGTGCAGCCCGCCCCCCAGGGCCCCGGCCACCGCCAGGGCGAACACCAGCCCGGGAAAGGCCAGGAATATATCGGATACGCGCATGAGCACCGTGTCCGCCCATCCGCCGAAAAAGCCGCCGCAAAGGCCCACGGCGGTGCCGAGCACGGTGACTGCCGCCACCAGCAGCAGCGTGGAGAAAATGCTGGTGCGGCTCCCCACGATGACCCGGGACAGCATATCCCGGCCATAGCGGTCCGTCCCCAGCAGATGCTCCGCCGAGGGAGGGGCCTTGGCCTGGCTCAGGTCCTGCAAATAGGGGTCATAGGGGGTCAGATACGCGGAAAACGCCGAAAACAGAATCAGCAGCAGGGCCAGGGTCCCGAAAATCACCAGCCGGGTCCTGACGCCGCGCCGGATGGATGGCTGTCTCATTCCCGGCTCACCCCCAGTCGGATCCGCGGGTCCAGCGCGTGATATAGAAGGTCCGTGACCAGGTTCACCGCCACATAGATCACCGCCATCCACACCACATAGGCCTGGATCATGGGATAATCCCGCATGGTGATGGCATCCACCGCCAGCTTGCCCACGCCGTCCCACTGAAAAATGCTCTCGATGATGGCCGTGCCCCCCAGCAGACTCCCTACGGACAGGGCCAGCAGGGTGAGGATGGTCAGCATGGCGCACCGGAGCACGCTTCCGCCCAGGATGACCCCCTCCCGGACGCCCCGGGCCCGGGCGCCGGTGACATAGTCCCGGTTCAGCTCCTCCAGCACGGCGGCCCGGACCTGGCGCATATACTTGGCGGACATGGCAATGGCCAGCGTCAGGGTGGGCAGAACGGCGCTGCGCAGGGAGGTCCCCTCCGACAGCACCGGCAGCAGCCTCCACCGGATGGAAAACACCTGCATCAGCAGCAGGGCCACGAAGAAATTGGGCAGGGCGTTGCCGATGAAGCTACAGAATCGCAGGAAATAGTCCGTGAACCGGTCATGGCGCACGGCGGCCAGGATGCCCAGCGGCACCGACAGCAGCACCGTGGCCGCCACGGACAGGGCCGTCAGCAGCAGGGTGGCCGGCAGCTTGGACACGAAGGTGCCGAACACGTCCCGGCCGGACACATAGCTTGTGCCCATGTCGCCGGTCAGCAGCCCCCCCAGCCAGGAGAAATACTGGCTCAGAAACGGCCGGTCCAGTCCCAGCTCCGCCCGCTTGGCGTCGATGATCTCCTGGGACACCGCCCCCTTGTCGCCGTACAGCTCGGTGATGGCATCGCTTCCGGCCAGGCGCATCATGGCGAAGGACAGAAACGTGACGCCCAGCAGCACCGGGATCAGCTGCAGCAGCCGCTTGAGAATGTATCGCCTCATGCCGCCACCTTACTGCGGCAGGGGACACTTCCGGGCCTCCACCAGGAACATGGGGGTGGAAGCGTTGTTGATCCGCTCCTCCCTGGTCCAGACCTGCCGCCAGATCTCGGTGTCCGCCGCTGCCTGCAGCCCCAGGCCCCGCAGGACCCCCAGGTCCCAGCCCGGCCGCATACGGGCCGACAGCGGTGCCTGCCGGGCGATGGCCTCCATGGCGGACACATCCGTTCCCGCCGTCTCGTCCCGGACGTCGGAGGCCCACAGGTTCTCCCGGTCCCGGGCATGGGCCTGCTCCGCCCCCCGGTCCCACAGATAGCGGTACCAGTTGGCGTCGAAGTTCAGCAGCACCCCGCCGGGCTTCAGCACCCGGGACCACTGGCCATAGGCCCGCTCCGGGTCCCGGAGGTTCCAGGTCACGTTCCGGGTGACCACCACGTCGAAGGAGTCCGCCGGAAAGGTCAGCTCCTCGGCGTTCATCTGCCGGAAGCGGATGCACCCGGCCAAAGCCCCGGCGTTGCGCCGGGCCTCCTCCAGCATGGAGGCCGTGTAGTCCACCGCCGTCACCTGATAGCCCAGCTCCGCCAGAATGATGGCAAAAAAGCCCGGCCCGGTGCCCACGTCCAGCACCCGGATCTCATCCGGGCGCTTCCCGGGGTGGTTTCCGGCGATTTTCCCGGCGATCACGCCCCGCCACACGGCCTTCTGATCGGTGGCCAGTTCCTCCCGGTTGACGGCGGAGTAGCCGGAGGCCCGATGGGTCCAGTAGTGGATATTTTCTTCCTCATAGGTGGCAAATGTACGCATGATGTGCTCCTCTCTTTCCGTCAGGGCTTCCGGGCCGCAATGCCGAACATGGGCGCGTGCTCCAGGTCCAGGAGCCCCAGAATCCGCCGCCCCACCCGGGTGTCCACCCGGCAGTCCGCAAAGCCGATGCCCTCCAGCACCTCCCGGTCCCAGGCCGGGCGGGCCCGGCCCACGTCCATGGTCAGGGTGATCTCGTCGTTTTCCCGCTGCAGCCGGTCGGTCATGCCCACATGGCCATAGGGGCTGTCCGCCGGCACCCGGCGGTTCTGGGTGCTGCGGCTGCGGACGTTGGCGGCGTAGTCCGCGTCAAAGTTCAGCAGCACCCCGCCGGGCTTCAGCACCCGGAACCACTGGCCATAGGCCCGCTCCGGGTCCGGCAGCGTCCAGGTAAGGTTCCGGCTGATAACGGCATCGAAGCATCCGTCCTCATAGTCCAGGGTCTGGGCGTCCATCTCCCGGAACGTGATGTCCAGCCCCCGCTGGGCCGCCAGGGCCCGGGCCTCCTCCAGCATGGCCGGGGTCAGGTCCACCCCCTCCACCCGGTGTCCGGCCTGGGCCAGCAGCACCGCGAAAAAGCCCGTCCCCGTTCCGACATCCAGAACCTTTAATTTTCCGTTTTCCGGTAAGTGCTTTTCCAATTCCCGGAACCACTTCCGGCCCATCTCGTCCTCCAATTCGTTTCTCCGGACGGTTCCGAAGTCGTGGGACCGCTGGGTCCAGTAGCGCTGCACTCTCTTTTCCAATTCCGAAATCATGGCCATGCTTCCTTTTCCGATTTCCGTTTGCGGCTATGGTGCGCCGCATTTTTCTCTATTGTAGCGGCTTCCGCCCCGCTGCGGAAGCCTCCCGGGGGGATAAAATTTCAGGAATTCGGAGCAGAGGGATAGTGGCGGCCGAGGCCGGCGTGCCGGGTGTGCCGATCAGGATGGCGGTGATGGAGCCGCCGTAAATTGCGCCGAAGGAGATGGCCAGCAGCATGGAAATACCGGCCGCGGGGTCCATGCCATAGGTAAAGGGCAGCAGCAGCGTCACGCCTTTTTGAACGGCTCGTTGAGCAGCAGGGCCATCATCACAAACACGACCCAGATGCTGTCCAGCACGAAGCCAAGAATTTTCAGCAGAACAAAATAGACCACGGCGGCGGCAATGCCGATCAGCAGCTTCTTGCTGACCAGCTCCGCCTTTTCACTGCCGCCCTTGCGGAGCTCCTGGATAATCAGAAGGACGCCGCACACTGCCAGGCCCACACAAACGGCCTTGGGGAAAGCGCCGGGGCCGATCTCCGTCTGACCCGGCAGCATCTTGAAGGTATCGGCGTAAAAGAAGAAAAATGCGGCAACCGCTATCAGAACCACGGAGAATACAATATTCAGCTTTTTCATAAGTTCTCCTTTCGAGTGTGGGCGGTACACACCCCTGTGCGTACCGCCCACTTGAGTCGGTTAAGACGATCAGTTCGCAGAATTCAGATAAGCGTTGATGATCTTCTCAAAGTTGCCGGACATGCTGTCCAGAATGTCGTTGGTCTCCTGAGCGTTCAGGGGCATGTAGGTCATGTTGGCAGCCTCGATCTTCTCGCGGCAGGCATCGCTGTTGATGACCTTCTCAAAGCCGTCGCACAGAGCCTTCTTCACGTCGTCGGGGGGATCCTTGTTGACGCACAGGCCGCGCAGAGCCACGATGGTCAGATCCACGCCGACCTCCTGGAAGGTGGGCACGTCAGGATAGGCCTCCAGGCGCTCGGTGTTGGCCACAGCCAGGACCTTCAGCTCGCCGCTGGCGATGTTGGAGGCAGCCTCGGCGGCGGAGCAGGTCACGGCGTCCACATGGCCGCCCAGAACGGCGGTGAGGGCGGAAGCAGCGCCGTCAAAGGGGACGTGGTTGAAGCTGGCGCCGGTTTCCAGCTCGATGCCGATGGCAGCCAGGTGCCAGATGTTGCCCATGCCGGAGTTGGCCAGCTGGACGGCGTCGGGCTTCTCCTTGGCCTCAGCCAGGAAGTCCTGGATGGTGTTCCAGCGGGAGTCAGCGCGGACGATGATGGCGGCAGGCTCGCCGTTGATGACGCAGATGGGATCAAAGGCGTCGCGGGTGGTCTCGGCGGGAGCCAGGCCCAGCAGAGGCAGCGTGATCAGGTCCACGGAGCAGGTGCCCAGGGTGTAGCCGTCAGCGGCGGCGTTCAGAGCCTCGGTCAGGCCCACGGTGCCGGAGCCGCCGGTCTTATTCTCCACATTGATGGTCTGGCCGAAGGTGTCCTTGCCGCACTCGGCCAGGATCCGCAGGGCCAGGTCCGTACCGCCGCCTGCGCCGTAGGGGCAGACAATGGTCATGGTTTTGGTGGGGAAGGCGGTGGAATCCGTATTGTTGTCATCGCTGGGCTTGCTGCCGCAGGCCACCAGCGTAAGAATCATCACAGAGGCAAGAACCAGGGGTTGTTATAGATCATCATGCGGATATCCAGCGCGGCGCGGATGTCGCGGAAGTGCTGCATAACGGCCTTCTTGTGGGGATTGAGGTAGTAGGGCAGGATCACCATCACGCCACCGGTACCACAGATCAGGGGCACCTGACCATTCAGGAAGGACGCCACGTGGCCGATGATCTCGCGCTGCTCCTCCATGTTCATGGCGACGTTCTCGCCGATGCTGCCGCAGATGGAGATGGACTGGGCACCGTTATCCAGCAGCCAGGTCAGATACTTCTCCATGCCCTTCTTGTTATAGGTCTGGTCAGCGTTCCAGATGGTCATGGACGCAGGGCAGATACCATAAGGCTTCTTGGCGGTTTCTTTCACTTTCATGATGATTCTTCCTTTCCCATTTTTATCTGTTGAATTTTTATGTAACCTGCTTCGCAGGAAGGGATAAGAAAAATTTTTAATTTTTAATTTTTTATGGTCTGAAAAAAGATATCCCTTTCCGATGGCTCAAGGTTATCCCATTGTGCAGTGGAGCGGATAACGGCGCGGCGGTCCGGAGCTTGTTCCGGACCGCCGTCAACTCATGGTTGGGGATATCGTTTCGTTTATGCGTGCATTTTGATCAGGATTTTCCGGCAGGCGCCCTGGATATGCGCCTCAATAATGCTGTGGGCCCGAGAGAAATCCCCCGCCCGCAGGGCATCGAGCACCATCTCATGGTCGCCGGAGGCACTCTCCTGCTGCACCCGGGTGTGGCTGGCCAGCAGATAGTTGGCCACAATGAACTGGCCCTGGATCCGGTCATAGACCTCGCTGAGACACCGGTTCCCGGCCTGCTCCACCAGCACGCGGTGGAAGTCCAGGTCCGTGCGGCGGGCACTGACCACATCGTCCGTTTCGTTGGAGAGGATGCACTCCCTGGCCAGACGGTCCAGCGTCTGATAGTCCACCGGCAGCGCCTTGCGCTGAATGTCCGTCAGTGCCTGATGCTCCAGCAGCAAGCGTATCTCGATGATGTCGCACACTTCCTTCTCGCTGAAGGTCGGCACGGAGAAATGTCCCTTGCTGGAAAACACCACCATGCCCTGGGTATGCATCCGCTTCAGAGCCTGCTGCACCGGCGTCCGGCTGACGCCGTAGCGCTCGGCCAGCTCGTCCAGGTTCAGGGCCTGGCCCGGTAACCAGTTTCCCCGCAGGATCTCCTCCAGAAATGCCTCGTGGATCGTCACGTCCAGGTTCTTCTTCAGCGCCATATAATTCACCATTCATCCTTGTTTTTTGTCTCCCTGCTTTACATGCCTATCATACAGCCTTTTTCTGTAAAAAGCAATACACAAAGCATACAATTTAATTTTTAATTTTTAATTTTTTATTAGAAATGTAAAAAGGGAGTCAGTGAAAGTCCTTGCAAAATCCCCGCCTCAGTAGATGAGGCGGGGATTTTGGGAAAAATCTTGGGCTTACGGCAGGAGCTTGTCCCACCAATCCGACCAGGAGCCGAAGCGGGTGTCGCTGCTGTCATCGTCGTCATCGCCGGGGATGATGGGGAAGATAGAGGGCTTCTTGTTGTGCACCGGGCACAGCTCGCCCTCCTCCTTGCCGGTGAGGGTCTGGAGCAGGTACTCGTCGTCCTGGGCCTTGATGTTCTTGATGATCTCGCGGTTCCAATCCAGGGCGGCGATCTCCACCACGCTGCTGGCCGGGCAGTATTCCGTGGCCAGGTGCTTGCCGTCCTTGCAGTAGCGCACCATCTTGTGGACGTTGCAGCTTTGGGTGGGGGCGGTGTCTGCCGCCACGGTGACGGTGGTGGCCCGATTGCCCCGCAGATCGTGGGTGCAGGCCTCGGTGGCCAGCAGGCCGCTGTCCTGGCAGACGGTGACCTGGACCAGGCCGGAGCAGCTGTTGAAGTCCTTGTTCTCCAGGCCGTCGTGGATGCGGCGCATGACCTCACGCCACAGCACGGCGGAGGGGTTGCCCAGGGACTCGGAGAACCGCTCGTTGGACTTGTAGCCCGTCCAGACAGCGGCGCTGTAATACGGGGAGAATCCCGCGAAGTAACGGTCGCGGTTTTCATCGGTGGTACCGGTCTTGCCGGCGATGGTCATGCCGGAGAACCGGGCCTCGCCGCCGGTGCCGCTGGTGATGACGCTCTTGAGGGTCTGGCGGATGATATAGGCGGTGGTGGCTTTCATGGCCACGTTGGACTCCTTGTTGTTCTCGCAGACCAGGTTGCCCTGGGAGTCCTCCACCCGATAGAAGGTCCGGGGCGGGGTGTACACGCCGTCGTTGACGAAGGCGCCGTAGGCCGCCGCCATCTCCTCGGTGGTGACGCCGTATTCATAGCCGCCCAGGCCCATGTTGCCGGACTGCTGGCTGTCGGCCTGGGTCAGGGTGGTGAAGCCCAGCTTCTCCACCATGAAGGTGTAGGACTGATAGGTGCCCAGCTCCTCCACCGTGCGCACGGCGCAGGTGTTCAGAGAGCGGACCAAGGCGGTATAGAAGGAGGTCAGGCCCCGGAAGCCGCTGCCGGAGTTGGAGGGCCATGCGCCGTAGCCGGGCAGGTCCCGGACGGGATAGTCGTCGATGGCGGAGGCGGCGGTGATGGTGCCGTTATCCAGAGCCGGGGCGTACACGGACACGGGCTTGGTGGCAGAACCCGGCTGCCGGGCCGACGTGGCCCAGTTCCAGCCCCGGTCCACCTCCTTGGCGCCGGTGCCGCCCACCATGGCCACCACATCCCCGGTGTAGGGGTCCACAATGGTGATGGCCGCCTGGAGGGGCTCGCCCTTGGAGTCGGTGTAGTTCGCATAGTTGGTGTTTTCAAACACGGACTCCGCAATATCCTGGATCTTGGGGTTCTGGGTGGTATAGATCTTGTAGCCGCCGTTATAGACCTTGCTGACGGCCTTTTCAAAGGCGGTGCGGACATAGCCGTCGGCATCCGCGGGGTCGTCGGTCAGGCCAAAGACCTCCACAAACTTCTCGGCCACATCGGTGATGACCTCGTCGGTGAAGTAGGAGTTGTTGGCGGTGCTGACCACGGCGGGCTTTTCGTCCTCCTCCTGGGGCCCCACATAGTTGCCCAGGTTGGTGTAGCCGTTGGTGAATACCACCTTCTCGGCTTTGGCGGCGTCATAGGTGGCCTGGTCGATCTTTTCCTGGGCCAGCATGGCGTCCAGCACGTCCAGCTGCCGGTTGCGGTTCTGCTCCCGGGTCCAGTCGCTGCGCAGGGGGTCATACTGGGAGGGGTTATTGGTGATGCTGATGAGACACGCGCACTCAGCCAGGGTCAGCTCGGACACGTCCTTGTGGAAGTATGTCCGGGAGGCGGTCTGCACACCGTAGCACTGGTTGCCCAGGTAGATGGTGTTCAGGTACATCTCCAGGATCTCGTCCTTGGAGTAGTCCTTTTCCAGGGCCAGAGCCCGGTACACCTCCGTCACCTTGCGCTTGACGGTGTTCTCGTTGTTGCCGGTGACGTTCTTGATGAGCTGCTGGGTGATGGTGGAGCCGCCCTGGGTATTGCCGTTGGTGAGGGTACGGAACACGGCCCGGACAGTGCCGTGCCAGTCCACGCCGTGGTGGCTCTCGAAGCGCTTGTCCTCGATGGCGATGGTGGCATTGCGGAGGTTCTTGGGGATGGAATCAAAATCCACCCAGATGCGGTTTTCGTCGCCGAACAGGGTCTGGTACATGACCAGCTCCTTGGTATCCGGATCCTGATAGTACAGCTCCGTGGACACCTTCTGGTCGTACTCGGACATGTCCACCTCCACATGCCCCTTCAGGGACGTGTTGACGTAGGTCATGAAGATCCCCACGAAGATGGCGGAGGTCAGCACGGTGACCAGGAGGATGGTACCAAGGACGATGCCGATGGTCCGCCCCACACGGCGGCCCTTTCCGGACTTTTTCCCTGTTTTGGCGCTCTGCTCTGTCTTTTTCGGCTGGTTGTCTTTGTTCATAGACAGGGCACCTTCCTTTCTCTGTTACTGGTGTATGCGCCGCACCGATCGCGGCATGGATGAGAAAACATTCTATTCCATAATAAAAGCCATTGTACCATACCTGTCAACTGCTGAAAATTGTCATTTGATAAATATTTCGAATTATTACATGGATTTTACGCGGAAAAACCGAAAAAATCCTCCTGTTCTCTCACCATTTGGCCGCAAATTCACCTCTCCGTTCCCTCCAACCCCCTCCCCCGGCGGACTCTTGACGGATCCCCTCCCCTGTCGTATAATCAGTGGGCCGCCGAAGGGCGGTCAATTCTCAGAAAGCCTGGTGCAAGCTGTGTTTATCCATCGACTGCGGGGCCAGATGTCCGAATCCATGCTGACAGCCTCCTTCATCATCGTATCCGGCGGCCTTCAGGACGCCTATACCTATCTCTGCCGGGGCGGCGTTTTTGCCAACGCCCAGACCGGCAACATTGTGCTGTTCAGCGCCTATCTGTTTGAGGGGGCCTGGAACCACTGCCTGCGGTATCTGATCCCCGTTCTGTCCTTTATGGCGGGAATTTTCGCGGCGGAATGCATCCACCGCCGCTTCAAGCACATGGAAAAGGTCCACTGGCGTCAGCTGATTATCCTGGCGGAGATCGCCGTGCTGTTTGCGGTGGGCTTTATGCCCCAGTCACTGAACACTGTGGCCAACTCCCTGGTGTCCTTCTCCTGCGCCATGCAGCTGCAGACCTTCCGCAAGGTCCGTGGCCACGCCTACGCCAGCACCATGTGCATCGGCAACATGCGCAGCGGCACAGAGGCCCTGTGCGCCTATTTCCACACCCATGAGCCGGAGGCCCTGCGCAATGCCCTGACATATTTCGGCGTCATCGGCCTGTTCGCCCTGGGTGCCGGTCTGGGAGCCCTGCTGACCGGCGCATCCGCCGTCCGGGGAATCTGGGTGTCCTGCGCCCTGCTGACCGTCAGCTTCCTGGTCATGTTCATCCACGAGGAGCGCCGGGCCTGAGCATCCGCTCATCGTATAAATATATCCCCCGGCGCATTGCGCCGGGGGATGCCTGTTCTATAGCCTTATTTACTTACCACTCCAGGTTCTTTCCGGTCTCCTTGTCGAAAACGTGGGCCACGTTGCCGCCGAAGATCATGTTGACCTCGCTGCCCATGGGGAAGTGGGCGGCGGCGCCGTTGGTGGGTACGATGACGATCACGTCCTTGCCCTCGGCCGCCACATGCAGGTGCACGGAGGAGCCCATCATCTCGGACACGTCCACGGTGCCCTTGATGCCGTCGGCGCAGAGCATCAGGTGGTCCGGGCGCACGCCCAGGGTCACGTCCTGCTCCGCCACGTTGTGCTCGGCCAGGCGCTGCTGCTTCTCGTCGGACAGCTCCACGGTGACGCCGCCTACGGTGACGGCATACCTGCCGTTCTGCCGGGTCAGCTTCGCGTCGAAGAAGTTCATCTGGGGCATGCCGATGAAGCCCGCCACAAACAGGTTGGCCGGGTGGTCGAACACCTCCTGGGGGGTGCCGATCTGCTGGATGAAGCCGTCCTTCATGATGACGATCCGGTCGCCCAGGGTCATGGCCTCGGTCTGGTCATGGGTGACGTAGATAAACGTGGTGTCGATGCGCTCCCGCAGCTTGATGATCTCGGCCCGCATCTGGTTGCGGAGCTTGGCGTCCAGGTTGGACAGGGGCTCGTCCATCAGGAACACGGCGGGGTCCCGGACGATGGCCCGGCCAATGGCCACACGCTGCCGCTGGCCGCCGGACAGAGCCTTGGGCTTGCGGTCCAGATACTGGGTGATATCCAGAATTTCGGCGGCCTCACGGACCTTCTTGTCGATCTCGTCCTTGGGCAGCTTCTTCAGCTTCAGGGAGAAGGCCATGTTTTCATACACGGTCATGTGGGGATACAGGGCATAGCTCTGGAACACCATGGCGATGTCCCGGTCCTTGGGCTCCACGTCGTTCATCAGCTTGCCGCCGATGGTCAGCTCGCCGCCGGAGATGTCCTCCAGACCGGCGATCATCCGCAGGGTGGTGGACTTGCCGCAGCCGGAGGGGCCCACCAGCACGATGAACTCCTTGTCCGCAATGTGCAGGTTGAAATCCTGCACCGCCACCACGCCCTCGTCGGTGATCTGCAGATTGCCCTTTTTCTGGGGCTCGCCCTTTTTGGCCTTCTTGCTCTCCGCGTTGGGGTACACCTTCTTGAGGTTTTTCAGAATGACCTCTGCCATAATATACAGACTGTAACCGTTCTGCCTCCGCATGGAACGGTCTCGCGCCCGGCGAAGCCGCAGCGCCTTACGGCAGGTCTCCACACTGCCGCACCGCCAGTCTCAGCGGGACCTGGTTCCTCCTTTGTTTTTCCGGCAGGGGGCCAAGAAAGTGGAGTGGCCGCCGCCGGTTGGAATAGGATACATTTATTTTACCACCCCTTGCCGCCCTTTGGCAACCGCCTTTGGTCAAAATTTTCCGCATTTCGTTGCCTTTATTGGAAAACTCTGCAAAAAACGCCGTCATCGCCCGTTCTTTTTTCTGTTATAAGAAAAAATTATTGCATTTTCAGTTTTTATCTATTGTAAAAGCATGGAAACTATGTTAAATTACTGTGTGCCTGTCGGTGCACATATTATAGATAAAGTGTTCTTCGTTCGAGGACAGGTAAATTATTTCAAAGGAGCGGGATAACATGCACAAAGCGTTCAAAGCCTGCACCGCTGTTCTGCTGGCCCTGGTTATGACGGTCAGCCTGGTCAACGGCGCACTGGCAGCCGTCGTCCGCAATGACGACGACACCATCAGCTACGAGCCCCTGGAGCAGGGTGTTTACTCCAAGGGCGGCTACACCATCGACAAGGTCTCCCACCCCACGCTGGGCGCCGGAGAGGTGGACGGCATTCTGACCGGCGACCTTCAGGACCGGGGCCAGAGCTACTCCTGGTCCATGGCCGAGGCCGGTGACTATGTCTACATCGGCACCTGCTACAACTCCACCTACTACATCTATCACAACAACGTCAAGACGTCCCTGGACGCCATGAAGAAGGCGGGCAAGCTGGACCAGAATGTGGACACCAGCCGGGCCGCGGCGGATTTTGTGAAGGTCATGTTCGGCACGGACACCTTCGATGAAACCCCCATGTCCCAGTGGACCCCCGTGATCATGGCTGTGAACCGCTACACCGGTGAGGCCCAGGTGATCTTCCGGGAGCGGGACATTCTGAAGGATTACCCCGACATCTTCCCCGGCTATCCCCCTTATCTCAAGGGCGTGAACTATCTGGCCGGCTATCGCATGGCCTTTGAGTTCAAGGGCAAGATCTATTTTGCCGGCATGGGCAACCCCACCGCCACCCTCATCGAGGTGGACCCCGAGACCAACGAGTGCTCCATCGCCTATCACAACATCAACTACACCCAGGGCGTGTCCAACGGCGTTCACGGCCTGCTGGTGTTTGACGACGAGATCTATATGTGCCTGGCCTCCGACAACTACGACGGCAAGGGTACCCCCGGCGGCATCATCGTGGCCAGCTCCGATCCCACCGCGGGTCTGAGCTCCTGGCGGCGTGTGGCAGATCAGGACGACTTTGACGGCCTGCCCGCCGTTATGAAGACCGACGGCCTCAACGGCGGCGGTATCTGGGACATCATCGAGTATAACGGCTCCATGTACGTCACCGTGGTCACCGACAAGTCCATCGACGGCCACATCAACAAGCAGGGCTTCGCCATGTATCGCGGCGACAAGCATGAGGACGGCAGCTTCACCTGGACCCAGGTCATCGGCGACCACGGCACCAGCGGCTACGGCTTCGGTCTGGGCATCAATTATTCCATGAGCTGCAACATGTGGGTGTACAACGGCTATCTGTACCTGGGCACCTACAACGATCCCATGCTGGACCTGGCGGAGGTCCCCGCCTCCGGCAACTTCGAGCTGCTGTACAACGATCTGGACCATTCCATCTATCTGTACCGCATGGACGCCGACGGCAACTTCCAGCAGGTGGCCGGTAAGGACGACAACCCCTATTTCCCCGACGGCCCCATCGGCAACCTGGGCGCGGGGCTGGGCAACAACTCCAACCAGTATGTCTGGCGCTACGGCGAGCACAACGGTGAGCTGTACATCGGCACCTATGACACCTCCACTCTGACCTATCAGTTCACCCAGATCACCGACGGCCAGGTGGCCAATATGGACTATGCCGACATCAGCGGCCGGGCCGATATGCTGAAGGACGCCGACTACGCCGTCATCAACTCTAACTACGCCATCAACGCCGGGCTGAACCCCGTGAAGGACTCCCTGGCCATCGAGGGCTCCTCCTCTGCCTATGCCAACATCCTGGCTGTGAAGGAGGGTAACGAGAATTCCCCCAAGATCCTGGCCCTGAAGGCCGCTCTGGAGAGCCGGCAGGTGGCCAGCTTCATCGAGAGCAAGTATAACGGCTCCGTGGTCAGCACCGTCACCAACCCCGGCAACGGCTATGACGATTCCGTGGATTACGACGCCCTGAAGGGCCAGACCATCACCGTGGCCGCCTCCCCCACGCCTCACGCCGAGATCCTGGAGGTGGCCAAGGAGATCCTGGCCGCTAAGGACATCACCCTGGACATTCAGGTTTATAACGACTATGTGGTGCCCAACACCGTGGTGGACGACGGCACCCTGGACGCCAACTATTTCCAGCATCTGCCCTATCTGGAGGACTTCAACGCCGAGAACAACACCCACATCGTGTCCGTCAGCGCCATCCATGTGGAGCCTATGGGCCTGTATGGCGGCCGTCAGACCAGCCTGGATGCTCTGAAGGCTTCCAAGTAACCGTTTATCAACAACAGAAGGGGAGGCAGCAGCCTTGATCGAATTACAGCATGTCAGCAAGACCTTTGAAACCGCCGGCGGGCGGGTGGACGCCCTGAAGGACGTGTCCCTGACCATCGCCGACGGGGATATCTATGGCATCATCGGCATGAGCGGCGCAGGTAAGAGCACGCTGGTCCGCTGCATCAATATGCTGGAGCGGCCCACAGAGGGGCGGGTCATCGTCAACGGCCAGCAGCTGGACGCCATGACCCCGGCCCAGCTGCGGGCGGCCCGGCGGGAGATCACCATGATCTTCCAGCAGTTCAACCTGCTGATGCAGCGCACCTGTTTGCAGAACATCTGCTTCCCCATGGAGCTGGCCGGGGTGGGCCGGAAGGAGGCCCAGGCCAAGGCCCGGCAGCTGCTGGAGCTGGTGGGGCTGCCGGATAAGGCCCAGGCCTATCCCGCGCAGCTCTCCGGCGGCCAGCAGCAGCGCATTGCCATCGCCCGGGCCCTGGCCACCAATCCCAAGGTGCTGCTGTGCGACGAGGCCACCAGCGCCCTGGACCCCAAAACCACCCGGCAGATCCTGGAGCTGATCCAGGACATCAACCGCAAGCTGGGCATCACCGTGGTGGTCATCACCCACCAGATGAGCGTGGTGAAGGAGATCTGCACCCACGTGGCCATCCTGGACGACGGCGAGGTGGTGGAGGACGGCCTGGTATCGGCGGTGTTCTCCGCCCCCAAGTCCCAGGCGGCCCGGCACCTGGTGTTCCCCGGCGGGGCCGACGCGGCAGTGTCCGACCCCAGCCAGGAGCGGCGCATCCGGCTGATTTTCCGCAGCGCACAGACCACGGCCATCCCCATGGTGGCCCGGCTGGCGGCGGAGGAGAGCATCTATGCCAACGTCATCTCCGCCAGCACCCAGAAGCTGTCGGAGGAGGTTTACGGCAGTATGCTGCTGGGCATCCCCAACAGCCAGTTTGACCGGGCCTGGCAGTTTTTCCGGACCATCCCCAATTTGCAGGCAGAGGAGGTAAGCGTGGATGTACAGTGATCTGTTTACGGCGGAGTCCCTGGCGGAGCTGAAAACCGCCTTTCTGACCCAGTTTCCCATGGCACTGTGGGAGACCTTCTATGTGACGGTGCTGTCCACCGCCCTGGCCATCCTGCTGGGCCTGCCTCTGGGGGTGCTGCTGGTGGCCGGGGAGAAGGACGGCGTCCTGCCCCTGCCGAAGCCGGTGCTGTCGGCATTGAACGTCATCATCAATCTGCTGCGTTCCATCCCGTTTCTGATCCTGATGATTATGGTGTTCCCCCTGTCCCGGCTCATCATCGGCACCGCCGTGGGCACCACGGCCACCATCGTTCCCCTGGTGGTGGCGGCCTTCCCCTTTGTGGCAAGACTGGTGGAGAGCAGCCTGCGGGAGGTGGACCCCAACATCATCGAGGCGGCCCAGAGCATGGGCGCAACGCCCATGCAGATCATCTGCAAGGTGATGATTCCCGAAAGCGTGCCGTCCCTGATCCAGAACGTCACCATCTCCCTGACCACCATTCTGGGCTACTCCGCCATGAGCGGCATCATCGGCGGCGGCGGCCTGGGCAAGGTCGCCATCGACTACGGCTATTACCGGTATAAATACCTGGTGATGTTTGCGGCGGTGATCCTGCTGATTCTGCTGGTGCAGCTGTTCCAGACGGTGGGCACCAAGCTGGCCGTGAAGTGCGACAAGCGGCTGAAAAAGTGATAAAGAGCTGAAAAAATCCCGCGCCGGTTCCGGCGCGGGATTTTCTATACGGTAGGGGAGGGGGCTTACTTGCCCATGTTCATCTGAGCGGCGACCTCGGCGGCGAAGTCCTCCTGCTTCTTCTCGATGCCCTCGCCGGTCTGGAAGCGAACAGCGTTGACGAACTTCACGGAACCGCCCAGCTTCTTGGCGGCGTCGGCAATGTAGTGCTCCACGGTGCCCTGGAACAGGTCGCTGCGGACGAACTCCATCTGCAGCAGGCAGTTCTCCTCATAGAACTTGTTCATCTTGCCCATGACGATCTTCTCCTTGACCTGGGCGGGCTTGGAGGCCATCTTGGGATCGCTGTCCATCAGAGCCAGGGCGATCTTCTTCTCCTCGGCCAGGACGTCCTCGGTGACCTGGGACTTATCCCAGAAGCGGGGATTCAGAGCGGCGATCTGCATGGCGACGTTCTTGCCGATCTCGGAGGCGTCCACGCCCTCCACGGCCAGGTTCACCAGAACGCCGATCTTGCCGCCGGCATGGACATAGCCCACGCTGGTGTTCTCGGCGAAGCGGACGAAGCGGCGGATCTGCAGGTTCTCGCCGATGGACATGACCTTCTCGGGCATGGTCTCGGACACGGTCAGCTCGGTGCCGGGATACTTGCAGTTCATCAGGGCGTCCACATCGGCGGGGTCGTTATCCAGAACGGCCTTGGCGATATCCTTGACGAAGGCGACAAACAGGTCGCTCTTGGCGCAGAAGTCGGTCTCGCAGTTGACTTCCACCAGGGCGCCCACGCCGTTCTCCACCAGGGCATAGGACATACCCTCGGCGGCGATGCGGCCGGCCTTCTTGGCGGCCTTGGCCAGGCCCTTCTCCCGCAGATACTCAACGGCCTTGTCCATGTCGCCGTCGCACTCGGTCAGGGCCTTCTTGCAGTCCATCATGCCCACGCTGGTCATCTCGCGCAGGGTCTTCACATCAGCAGCAGTAAAAGACATTCTTAGTTCCTCCAATTTCATAATAATACAGTAAAAGGGGCAGGGCATACACCCTGCCCCGTGGTTACGCGGTGATACAGCCTGAAAATATACGCTTACTCAGCGGTCTCCTGGGCGGCTTCCTCGGTCTGCTCGCCCTGGCGGCCTTCGATCATGGCGTTGGCCATAATGGAGGAGATCAGGCGGATGGCGCGGATGGCGTCATCGTTGCCGGGGATGGGATAGTCGATCTCGTCGGGATCGCAGTTGGTATCGGCGATGGCCACAACGGGGATGCCCAGACGATGGGCCTCGGCGATGGCGTTGCGCTCCTTGCGGGTGTCCACGATGAACAGGGCGCCGGGCAGCTTCTTCATTTCCTTCACGCCGCCCAGGTACTTCTCCAGCTTCTCGATCTCGCCCAGGTGCTTGATGACTTCCTTCTTGGGCAGCATATCGAAGGTGCCGTCGGCCTGCATGGTCTTGAGCTGCTCCATACGGTCGATGCGCTTACGGATGGTGCGGAAGTTGGTCATCATGCCGCCCAGCCAGCGAGCGTTGACATAGTGCATGCCGCAGCGGGTAGCCTCGTCACGGATGGACTCCTGAGCCTGCTTCTTGGTGCCAACAAACAGGATCTCGCCGCCGTCAGCAGCAACATCGCGGACAAAGTTGTAAGCCTCATCGAGTTTCTTTACGGTCTTCTGCAGGTCAATGATGTAGATGCCGTTGCGCTCGGTGAAGATGTACTTTGCCATCTTGGGGTTCCAGCGGCGGGTCTGATGACCGAAATGCACGCCGGCTTCGAGAAGCTGTTTCATAGATACGACTGCCATAGTTAATTTCCTCCAAAATTTAGTTTTTTACCCTCCGCATCGCGTACTTGTTTTCTAACCTTTTTACGTGTTACGGCAAAAAAGGCACAAAAAAACAACGCAATGCGTGTGTATTGCTATAGTATAGTAGCACAAGGTGCAGCAAAATGCAAGAACTTTTTTTCATTATGCGAAAATTCTTGCCTGCACGGCGCAAAATATGCACCTTCACAAAAAAATGCGGCCCATATACAGGGCCGCACGGACTTACCGCATCAGATGGAAATCGCCTGTGCCACTTCGATCTCCATCGGGTCAAGGTATTTGTGCATCGACAACGCCACGTTGACATCATAGTCCACGATCTTACCGCCGGACAGGGCAACCACGCGGTTATAAATGCCCTTATCCAGCAGGTCCACTGCATGGTAACCCATCAGGGAGGCATTCACACGGTCACGCACGGTAGGTGAACCGCCGCGCTGGATGTGGCCCAGAACAGTTGCACGCGAATCAACACCTGTTGCAGCCTGGATCTGGTTGGCCAGGGTCTGGGCATCGGTAACGCCTTCCGACACAATGATGATGAAGTGCTTTTTGCCGGTAACCTGGGTCTGGCGCATACGCTGGAGAATATCACGCTCAAAGTCGAACGGACGCTCCGGCAGCAGCACAGCCAAAGCACCGGTAGCAATGCCGACGTTCAGCGCAATATAGCCTGCATGGTGGCCCATAACCTCAACAACACTGCAGCGGTCATGGCTCTGGGTGGTATCACGCAATTTATCAATGGCTTCTACCGCGGTATTCATGGCTGTATCATAGCCAATGGTATACTCGCTGCAGGCAATATCGTTATCAATGGTGCCGCGATGACTATCATTGTCTTTATTTGCGGAACGATTGCTTTCCAGACAGGAAAGAGTGTTATCCGCAAGCAGT
>ENA-UEOR01000653-UEOR01000653.1-human-gut-metagenome-genome-assembly--contig:-NODE-653-length-21097-cov-5.015033_pt1 | contig 21097 bp, 18 predicted proteins | sample MGYA00242887_ERZ507890 | MGnify/ENA primary metagenome ERZ507890 (study PRJEB26167, sample SAMN06115431) | human gut metagenome | host: Homo sapiens | place: China:Guizhou | collected 2014-10-21...
TGGACGGAACTTTACAGCGTGACGGTGAATTGACTCCGGATGCTGTAGGGAAGGCTTTGGGTAAAGAAATTAACAGTTACTATGCGATACCGGAAGTGGTTGAACAGCGTCATGGCCGCAGCCAGAACAAGAGCAAGCAATTTCTTTTTCATAGTGATCTTCTCCTTTTGTCCGTATTCGGACGAATTCACAAAGTTGGATGCCTTCAAAAAACAAGGGGGCTCTGTCCATGGAACAGAGCCCCCTCGCGTTTAACGAGTGCAAGCCTTATGCCCGGCAGAATGCCTGTTCCGTTTCTGCATTATGAAAGAAGCCCGCAAAATAGCGTGCGTAGCGGTAAATATAGGTAAACATTCCGAAACGCATTGTGGACTCCTTTCCGCCGCACCGGGCTTTGTGATGTTATTACCATACAGCTTTAAACGACTAAAGTCAACTGTGATTTTCCACAAAATACGGTGAGATTAAATCCGAACTGACGAGCCGCTTTGACAATTTCGTGAAATTCTGCTACACTGCTCATCACAGAGGGTCGGTTACACCTGATATGCCGCGGCTCTCAGAAAAAGAGGATCTGCTATGAATCATTTCAAAAAAATCGCCAGTGTGCTGGAGGCCCACGGCCTGGACGCTGTGCTGCTGACTTGCGAGGCCAACCGCTTTTACGCCTCCGGTTTTCACTCCTCCGGGACGGACGGTGTGGCCATCGTCACTCGAAACCACAACTATTATTTCACCGACAGCCGGTATACGGAGGCCGCAGCCCGCCATGTACGGGATGCGGAGATCCGGCAAACGGACCGGGAACATCCCTACTCCGCCCTCATCAACGAGGTCATCGAAAAGGAACACATCACTCGCATGGGGTATGAGGATGAATATATGACGGCGGCGGATTTCCGCCGCTTTTCGGAGAAGCTTCACTGTGAGCTGGTCCCCGCCACGGAGCTTTTGTGGACGCTGCGGGCCGTCAAGGATCAGGCGGAGCTGGATTGTATGATCCAGGCTCAGCGGATCGCGGAAAAAGCGCTGGCGGACATTCTCGGCGAGATCCGTCCCGGCGTTACGGAAAAGGAAATTGCCGCACTGCTGCTCTATAAAATGCTGCACTACGGCGCGGAGGACAAGTCCTTTGATCCCATCGTGGTCTCCGGCCCCAACGGCAGCCTGCCCCACGGCGTTCCCAGTGAGAAGCCCATTCAGGCCGGGGAGTTCGTCACCATGGACTTCGGCTGCAAATTCGGCGGCTACTGCTCGGATATGACCCGCACAGTGGCTGTGGGCCATGTGACGGAGGAGATGGAGACTGTTTACAACACGGTCCTCAAGGCCCAGCTTGCCGGAATCGCCGCGGCAAAGGCCGGCGTCACCGGCGCGGCGGTGGACGGCGCCGCCCGACAGGTCATCGCGGACGCCGGATACGGTCCCTATTTCGGCCATAGCTTTGGCCACAGCGTCGGTGTGGAAATCCATGAAAATCCCAATGCTACGCCGTCCAACAGCAAGCCGCTGCCTGCCGGCGCTGTCATCAGCGCGGAGCCGGGGATCTATCTGCCGGGGAAGCTGGGCGTTCGCATTGAGGATGTGATCGTCATCACAGAACAGGGCTGTCAGGACATTACGCTGGCACCCAAGGAGCTTCTGATCCTGTAAATGGTCCGGAACTATACAAAATGGGTTGTGAGACTGTACTTTCGCATGGTCCATTTGGTGAAAGGCACTGTTGACAATTTCACGCCGGACTCTCATAATCATGAGAGAAACAGAATTTAGAAACGATCCGAAAGGAGCTGTGGAATGGACAAAGTTTACATTACCGGCCATCGCAACCCGGATACCGACTCCATCGTATCCGCCATGGCCTACGCCGCACTGAAAAACGCTCTGGGGCAGCGGCAGTACTGCGCCGCCCGCCTGGGCCAGATCAGCGATGAGACGAAAGCCGTTCTGGACAAATTCGGTGCCCAGCCGCCGGAGCTGATCAACAACGTTCGGACGCAGGTCCGGGACCTGGACTTCGATACGCCGCCCACCCTGTCTCCCGCCGCTACCATCAGCCGGGCCTGGCAGATGATGCAGGCGGACCGGATCTCCGTACTGCCTGTGGCCAATGAGGACGGTACGCTTTACGGTATGCTTTCCGCCGGTGACGTGGCCAGCTACGATATGCTGGCTGTCCGCAATTCCACGGTCAAGAACGTGCCGGTCTATAACCTGCTCTCCGTTTTGGAGGGAAAGGTCCTCAACGAGGGCGGCCAGATCCGGGATGAGATCTCCGGCGAGGTCACCATCGCCCTGCCTGCGGGACGGGAAAACCTGCTGTTTTCTTCTCCAGACAGCATCGTGGTCTGCGGCGATCAGCCGGACATGATCAAGCGGGCACTGGAGCTGCGGGTCACCTGCGTCATCGTCTGTCAGGCGGAGGTCAGCCGGGAGCTGCTGGAGCTGGACACCGATACCTGCATCATCTCCACGCCTTATGACGCGTACCGGGCAGTCCACCTGATCTGCCACTCTCTGCCTATCGAGCGCATCTGCAAGAGCCACGATCTGGTTTCCTTCCATCTGGACGATTATATCGATGACGTGCGCAATACCGTGCTGGAAAGCCGATTCCGGGCTTACCCCATTCTGGATGAAAATGAGCACGTGGTGGGAACCCTGTCCCGATTCCATCTGCTGCGTCCCCGGCGCAAGCGGGTAATTCTGGTGGACCACAACGAAAAGGCCCAGTCTGTGCCCGGTCTGGATCAGGCGGACATTCTGGAGATCGTGGACCACCACCGTCTGGCGGATATTGAGACCAACAATCCTATTTATGTCCGGAATGAGCCGGTGGGCAGTTCTACCACCATCGTTGCGGATATGTATCAGGAAAAGGGTCTGATGCCCTCTGCCAAAATGGCGGGCCTCATGGCTGCCGCCATCGTGTCGGATACGGTCATGTTCAAATCTCCCACCTGCACCCAGCGGGATATCGACATTGCCAACCGGATGTCCCGTATTGCCAATGTCTCTCTGGAAGAGCTGGGGCAGACCATTTTCTCCGCCGCTACCGGTGAGGACAAGAGCGCTGAGTCCATTATCCGCACCGACTACAAGGAATTTCACATTGGCGGTCACAATCTGGCGGTGAGCCAGATCACCTGTCTGGATTCCGATCGTCTTATGGCCCGGAAAGAGGAATTCCTCGCCACGATGGAGACCATCCGTAAGAAGAACGGTCTGGACATTGTGCTGCTGATGATCACGAACGTATTGGTGGAAGGCTCCTATCTGCTGTATTCCGGAGATACGGAGACCATCCGGCAGGCATTCAATATCACCGGCGAGGAAAAGAACTGCGTGTTCCTGTCCAAGATCATGAGCAGGAAAAAGCAAATTATCCCGTCCCTCTCCGCTCTGTGGGGCTGAGAAACGCCGAATACAGACAAAACACCTCCGCGTGGATTTTCCACGCGGAGGTGTTTTTGCGCGCGGAGTTGCCGAAATAGCGAGAAACAGCAAAAAGGCCCCCGGCGTGTCTTGTAAGACACGCCGGAGGCAAGGTTTTGCTTATCAGACTTACTTCATCAGTCCGCACACCAGATCCGTGTAGCCGGAGGGATCGTCCAGCGGCAGTCCCGCGATCAGCAGCGCCTGATCGTACAGCAGCTTGGCGTAGATCTTGGCCTTTTCCGGGTCGGCGGTCACGGCGTTCTCCAGAGCGGTGAAGGCCGGGTGCTCCGTGTTCAGCTCCAGAATCCGCTGGGCCTTGATGCTGCTGTCAGGCTGCATGAGCTGGAAATACTTCTCCATCTCAAAGCTCAGGCCCTCGCCGGCGGTGAGACATACAGGGTGCGATTTCAGCCGTGTGGAGGGCTTCACCTCTGCCACCGCGTCACCAAGCGTCTCCTTCACGAAGGCAAACACATCCTTATGGGTGTCGGCCTCCTCCTTAGCCTTTTCCTGAGCGGACTCGTCGGATGCACCGTCCATGGCGGAGCGGAACTCCTTGTCCTTGTAGCTCCGCAGGGTCTGGGCCACGAACTCGTCCACTTCCTCTGTGAAGTAGAGGATTTCCGTGCCCTGATCCTTCAAGGCCTCCAGCTGAGGCAGCTTGTCAATCTTGTCCACGGTGTCACCGGCGGCATAATAGATGACCTTCTGATCCTCCTTCATCCGGGAGACGTACTCATCCAGCGTCACCAGCTTCTTCTCCGTGGAGGACCAGAACAGCAGCAGATCCTGCAGCAGGTCCTTGTGGATGCCGTACTCGCTGACCACGCCGTATTTCAACTGGCGGCCGAAGTTCTTCCAGAAGGTTTCATAAGCCTCACGCTCGTCCTTGAGCATCTTGGCCAGTTCGCTCTTGATCTTCTTTTCCAGATTTCCGGCGATGACCTTCAGCTGGCGGTCATGCTGCAAAAGCTCCCGGGAGATGTTCAGGCTCAGATCCGGGGAATCCACCACGCCCCGGACGAACCGGAAGTGCTCCGGCAGCAGATCCGGGCACTTGTCCATAATGAGAACGCCGCTGGAATAGAGCTGCAGACCCTTTTCGTATTCCTTGGTGTAGAAGTCGAAGGGAGTGGCGCCGGGGATGAACAGCAAGGCCTTGTAGGTCACGGCACCCTCGGCGGACACGGTGATGACCCGCTGGGGGTCCGCGAAATCGTGGAACTTCTCCCGATAGAACTCGTTATATTCCTCCGGCTTCACGTCGGCCTTTTTCCGCTGCCAGATGGGGACCATGGAGTTCAGGGTCTCCATCTCCACATAGGGTACCTCGTCCGGCTTGTCGGACATGCAGGAGGCCACCTTTTTCGTTTTCGTGACCGCCATGCGGATGGGGAAGCGGATGTAGTCGGAATACTTTTTGATCAGCTCCCGGAGCTTCCATTCTTCCAAAAACTCGCTGTAATGTTCGTCCTCTGTATCATCCTTCAGGTGCATGATGACCTCAGTGCCCGCATCGGACTTATCACATTCCGTGACGGTGTAGCCGTCGGCCCCTGAGGACTGCCACTGATAGGCGGTGTCACTGCCGAATTTCCGGGTGCGGACCGTCACCTGATCGCAGACCATGAAGGCGGAGTAGAAGCCCACGCCGAACTGACCGATCACGTCAGTGTCCTTGGTGTCATCTCCCACCTCCTGCTTGAACTTGTAGGAACCGGAGGAGGCGATGACGCCCAGATTGTTCTCCAGATCCTCCTTGTCCATACCAATGCCGTTATCCGTAACGGTGATGGTCCGGGCGTCCTTGTTGACAGACAGGTCGATCTTGAAGTCCTTCCGGGTCAGCTTCACGCTGTCATCCGTCAGAGCCTGATAGCACAGCTTGTCGCAGGCGTCGCTGGCGTTGGAGATGATCTCCCGCAGGAAGATCTCCTTGTGGGTGTAGATGGAGTTGATCATCAGGTCCAGCAGCCGTTTGGACTCCGCTTTGAATTGCTTCTTTGCCATAAACCAAACACTTCCTTTGTGTATTTTCATATCGTATGTCATTTTAACACGGAATGCCTTGGAAAGAAATTACTTTTTTGTAAACTCCGCTGCTAAACCGTTGCCTTTCTCTGACCTATCCGCTAAAATATATAAGGTAAAACAGTTACGGTTCCGCGGGAGCCGACGGAAAGAGGCAGCAGACGTATGTTCTATAAATTCAGATGCGCGGTGGCGCGGTTCATGTACGGTCGGAACGGCATGGATCAGATGAATCAGGCGCTCCTTCGGGGCTACCTGGTGATTCTGGTGGCCCAGTTGATTTTCAGCCTTCTGCGGCTATGGATCCCCGCCCGGATCTGCGAATCCCTCCTTTGGGTGCTGATGGTGTTTATTCTGTTCCGGATGTTCTCCAAAAACCTGACCAAGCGCCGGGCGGAGAACCAGAAGTTTATGGGCTGGATCTGGAAGGCCCGGAACAACGCCGCCGGGGCCAAGGCCCGCCGGGCGGATAAGGAGCACAAGTACTTCACCTGCAGATGCGGCGCCATCTGCCGGGTGCCGGTTGGGAAGGGGAAGATCGTTATCACCTGTCCCAAATGCGGAGCGAAGATCGAAGCGAAAAGCTGATACAAAAGAGCGGTTCCGGAAGTTCCGGAACCGCTTTTTCCATATATTCGCGGTGGGGCTAACCCACGTCCGCGTATTTCAGCTTGTAATAGCTCCAGCAGCGCCACTTGCGGACGGCGTCTTTTAATTCCATGGACGATTCATCCGTCTGCTCGTTCAAAATTCGCTGCGGCAGTACGGAGCCGTCCGCTAGAATATAGGTTTTCTTTTGTACTACCGGCGCAATCCGCCGGAGGGAGGAGAGAAAGTCGAACCACGGACTTTCCCCGGCGCGGCCGGTGAGGTCCAGCAGGACGCTGCCTAAAAAGGAAGCAGAGAGAACGCCGTCCTCCGGCAGGTCCAGCGCGGCCACGGCCTCGTTCCAGTTCAGCGTGTCCGCGGCGGCGTCATTGGCCCAGAGCACATAGGGGGTCTTGTAAGAGCAGAGAATGTCCTCCCGCTCGTTTTCCGGAATGGACACCTCAGATCCCAACTCCGCGTAGCCCTTCTGGTTGTCCCCCAGATAGGGCAGGTGATCGCCGTAGAACACCAGCACCACAGGCTCCTCCCGCTCTGCGAAGTAAGCCGTCAGCCGGCCCAGCATGGCGTCGGCGTCACGGACGCCTTCGGTGTAGACCTCCAGCATGGAGCGGGTCTCCGGGGAGATGTCCGCCGTGGTGGAGACCGGTGGGAACACATAGCCCTCGCCGTACTTGTCGGCGGTGTAGCTCATGTGGTTCTGGATGGTGGTGGTGTAGTTGAACAGGGGGCGGCCCTCGCTGACCGCCGTTTCAAATTCTTCCTCAATCAGACCAGCCATGTAGTCATCCGTGACCCAGCGGCCCTTGTATTCCAGATTCTTCATGTCCTTGGCAAATACCTCGTGCTCCGCCCCCAGCCAGCGGTAGACGTTCTCGCGGTTATAGAACCAGGCGTCGCCGGGATGGTAGAAGGAGGTGCGGTAGCCGTCCGCCCCGAACACCCGGAACAAGCTGTCCAGATTCCGGTTTACCACCCGCATGGCGGAGGTGGCTGTGACGGACAGTGCATTGGTCTGCATTCCCGTCAGCGCATCGAACTCCGTGTTAGCGGTGCCTCCAGCGAAGCCGGGGACCACGATGTGACCGGAAAGGGCGTGGGGGTCCTTCTGCAAAGCGTGGAGGTGGGGCAGGGGATCGGTTTCCTCCGCCCAGTTGAACATAGGCTGGTCGGTGAGGTCGGAAAACGCCTCATTCATCACGAGGATTACGCTGACGTCCTTGCCCAGCCCCGTCTGCCCGCCGGTCTCCCAACCGGCAGCCTCGGATTTGGAAAAGCCCTCCGGCCTGTCCACTGGATAGGTAGTGAACTGGTGGCAGAAACAGTAGGGGAAACCAAGCTCGTTGAACACCGAGGGGACATAGTAGGCGTTGCTGACCCGGAAGGAATTGTAGAGATCGTTGCTGGCGTACACTGAGAAGATCAGCGCAGTCAGAACGCCGAAGCTGAGGACCGCGCCCAAGATCCGCTCCGGCCAGCAGCGGCCGGGGAACACGGCCACGGCGTCCCGTTTTGTCAGCTTGGCCTTCAGTACGGCGAAGGACATCGGGCGGCTGGGGAACAGGACCCCAAGGCCGATGAGCAGTGCGGTGGTCAGCACCACCACGGCGATGGCCTTCACCGGATAGCGGATGTCATAGGACTGGATGGCGCTGCCCACCTCCCGCAGAAGGGAGAAGTCCCGGGGGAACACCGGCTCATCCCGGACCTCAATTTTGACCCGGTTGGCAAGGGACAGCGCGCAGACGAAGAAATTCACCAGCGCCCCGCTGTAAAAGACATTCCGGAACAGGAAGGCGAAGGCCAGCAGCAAAAGTCCGATGGGGAGAGCGTTCAAAACGATCAGCAGGGGCTGGGCCTTGAACCCTGCCAGCACCGTCCGCAAGGCGTTTGGCTGGCACCACAGGGCCAGTAAAGTAATACAGCCTGCCAGCAAAACGGCGGCCAGCAGACTCCCCCAGAGGGGCAGTTCTCTTTTATAGATCCGCTTTTCTTTCAAAACGTAAAGTCCTTTCATATCAGAATACCTCTATTATATGGATTTGCCTGAAATTTGCAAGTATTCCCGAAATTTTGCGAGCTTTGCGAAGCGGAAAGAAAACCGGGATTCCCCAAAAAACTTGCGGAATTACAATACGAAATGTCGATTTAAAAGTAAAAAATACGAATCGTATTGAAAGCGCGGGCAATTTGGCGCAGAATCAAAACCGCGGTGATACCGGAACAACAGACCCTCCTCAGCAATTCTGAGCGGCACAACGGCACTGAAATAACGGTTGATTTGCCAATGGCTTGCACGGTGACAAATATAAGAAGCGCATGCAAGAAGAAAAGCACGTTTCCTCGTCAAAAGGAAACGTGCTTTTTGAATATCAGTAGATCAGAAGGTCACGACCTCGTTGGCGGGCTTTTCGCAGGGCTTGATGGAGATGATGTGCATTACCGGGCCCTTGCCCTTGTAGGCAGAGTGATTTTCCAAAGCCATACGGGCTTCGACTTCCACCCAGTCCCGGTTCTTGTACTTATTCAGATCCACGCCCTTGGCCACCAGACCCAAGAACTGCACGTCATTTTCGCAGCAGACCATGGCGAACCGTCCGGGGCAGTGGGTACCGGGATACTTCTTGGAGTGGCACATGAGCAGCTTCATGTGAACGGTCTTCCCCGCCCAGCGGTCGGGGTAGTCCATCACATCCACATACCAAACGCCGTAGTCGTTGTCCGGAATGTCAATGACCTTCTGGTCCAGGTCAAATGGACAGACCTCACCGTTGTTGTAGTCCTCGCTGTTGCCATTCAGATCTTCCAGATAGATGTCCGCCCGGCGGTTCACCATCCGCAGATTCCGCTTCCGCAGTGCGGCCTTCAGCTCATCGGTGCAGCGGTTGAACACCAGCAGGTCGGCGTTGGTGATCTTTTCCATCATGATCTGGCCCATGTTCTTGGCATAGGTCTCAAAGGTATTGGCGTCCACAAAGGTCATCACCTGATAGAGGACCCAGTTGGCGGGCAGCACCTCCCGGTACAGCCGCTCCATGGACCACATGCCGTTGTATTCAATGAGGACCTGCTTGGGCTTGTACTGCTTTTCCCATTCCTTGCACTGGGAACAGGTGAGAGCGGTCTCCTCGTCCACTGTGACCACGGTCACGTTGTCCAGAGCCTTCTGCTCGTATTCCAACTCGCCCTCTTCACAGCAGATCAGGAGGGTTTTGTCCTCACGGGCGAAGCCGTCCTCTAAAATGCCGTTGATAAAATCTGTTTTGCCGCCGTCCAAAAAACCGGCGATGAGATATACAGGAATATCAGCCATGAATTTTTTCGCTTACAGGCCGAACAGCTCTGCCAGCTTTTCCTCCTTCAGATTGGAACCGATGACGCACAGGCGGCCGGTGTAGTCGGGATGGCCCGCCCGGATCTCATGCTCCTCCGGCACATAGTCGAACTCGATCCATGCGCCGTCGGTGCCGTTCACGATGCCCTTGGCCCGGAGAATGGCGCCGTAGTCACCCGAATCCAGCGCCGTCAGAATACGGTCGATGTCCGCCTGTGTATACACCTTGGGTGTTTCCTTACCCCAGGAGATGAACACCTCATCGGCGTGGTGATGATGGTGATGGTCATGACAGGAGCAGTTGGGGTCATCGCACTCGCCGTGGTCATGATGATGCTCATGGTCATGCTCATGGTCATGCTCATGGCCGCAGCACTCGTCATGGTCATGGTGATGCTCGTGGTCATGCTCATGCTCGTGCTCATGGTCATGGTCATGATGGTGATGTTCATGCTCATGCTCATGCTCATGCTCATGCTCCTCGTGCTCATGGTCATGGTGGTGGCAGGAGCAGTTGGGATCGTCGCACTCCTCGCCGTCATGATGATGGTGATGGTGCTCGTGCTCATCGGCCTCATGTTCGGCCCGCATCTTCTCCAGCAGTTCATCGGCCAGAGAGACCTTTTCGATGGCGGAGAGGATGGCCTTGCCGTCCAGCTCATCCCAAGGGGTAGTGATGATGGCGGCATCGGCGTTTTTCTCCCGGAGCATGGACACGGCGGCCTCCAGCTTCTCCTGCGTCATCTTCTGAGTCCGGGAGAGGATGATGGTACCGGCGGCCTCGATCTGGTTGTTGTAGAACTCACCGAAGTTCTTCATATAGACCTTCACCTTGGTGGCGTCTGCCACGGTGACAAAGCTGTTGAGCTTCATCTCGGGAACGTCCTTTACGGTATTCTCCACCGCCACGATCACATCGCTGAGCTTGCCCACGCCGGAGGGCTCAATGAGGATGCGGTCGGGGTGGAACTGAGCCTCCACGTCCTTCAAAGCCTTGTTGAAGTCGCCCACCAGAGAGCAGCAGATGCAGCCGGCGGACATCTCGGAGATCTGGATGCCGGATTCCTTCAGGAAGCCGCCGTCAATGTTGATCTCGCCAAATTCGTTTTCGATCAGCACCAGCTTTTCGCCCTTGTAGGCCTCCGCCAGCAGCTTTTTGATGAGTGTGGTCTTACCGGCACCCAGGAAGCCGGAGACGATGTCGATTTTTGTCATGGTATCAGTCCTTTTCAAAAATTTTATACCACGGTTATCATACCACGAAATCACAAAAATGCAACGCCGTCACAGAAAATTTACAGCTCCAGCGGCACAAAAAAGCATTTTTGCACCACTGGAGCCATTTTCAGAACCTTTGCGGTTTCGGAGACATTCTTCCTTACCGGTTTCCTACCCGTTTCGCTTTCCTGTTGACTGCCATTTTTACCGGTCCTTTCTCCCGCATTCCCCGGCGATCTCGCCGGAGAGCAGCAACAGACAGACGAGGTTCGGAAAGGCCATCAGTGCGTTGGCGAGATCTGCCAGCTGAAGGACCGTGGCCATGGGGATCACCGCCCCGGCAAAAACCGCCAGTCCGTACAGCACCCGGCAGGGCCGTACCGCCTCCGGTCCCAGCAGGTATGATGCCGTTGTCTCTGCCTGAACCGCACAGCCCAGCACGGAGGTAAAGGCAAACAGCCCTAACGCCACGCCGATGAGCCACGGGGCCAGCGGCCCCAGCACCGTTTCAAAGGCCCGGAGGGTCAGCGCCGCGCCGGTGAGGGGGCGTCCGGCTCCGTCCGCCGTTCCCAGCGTGCCGGAGCAGCAGATGGCGAGACCGGTAACGGTGCAGATCACCATGGTGTCGAAAAACACGCCGGTCATGCTGATGAGCCCCTGCTTTACAGGATCCTCCGTGTCAGCGCAGGCGGCGGTGATGGCGGCGGAACCTAACCCCGCCTCGTTGGAAAAAACGCTCCGGGCAACACCCCAGCGGAGGGCCTCCCGGCGGGTGACGATCCCCAAGGCCCCGCCCAGTGCGGCCTCCGGCGCCACTGCGCACCGGAGCATCAGGGTCACCGCCCCCGGCAGGCGGCGGAGGTTTCCCAGGATCACCGCCAGTCCACCGCCCAAATACAGCAGCGTCATCACCGGTACCAGCACCGTAGAAATATCCGCGATGCGGCGGATGCCGCCCAATAAGATCGTCAGGGCCAGCGCCGCCGTCACCAGTCCTACCCGCCAGCGGGGCAGGGTGAAGGCGGCGGAGAAGGTGTCCGCCAAGGCCCCGGACTGGGCCATCGCCCCCATAGCAAAGGCCATCAGCAGGGCGAACAAAGCGTAAAAGCGGCCCAAAACCGCCCCAGCTGGCCCCAGCCGCGTTTCCATCACCGCCATAGGCCCACCCCAACGGGTGCCGTCCTGGCGGACGCGGTGGTATTTCACCGCCAGCATACACTCGGCGAACTTGGCTGCAAGTCCCAGCAACGCCGCCAGCTCCATCCACACCAGCGCCCCCGGCCCGCCGGATACCAGCGCTGCCGCCACGCCCACGATGTTGCCGGTGCCCACCGTGGAGGCCAGCGCAGTCATCAGGGAGCCGAAGGGGGACACGCCGCCCCGGCCTTTCCGCCGGGCCTCCCGCCCTAAAGACAAGGCCAGTGCCCGCCCTAAATTTCGCTGGGGAAAGCCCCCTGTCCGCAGGGTCAGCCACACCCCGGTCCCTAAGATCAGCGCCAGCGTCCCCGGCCCCCACAGGAGGGTATTCAGCACTTCCAGCATCCCATCGCCCCTTTCGGGACAGTCTATGCGGGATTTTGCCCGTCAAGACGCGCCGGGGGTGGTTTGTCCGAAAAAAGAGCCGGCGGCCAAAGGCCGCCGGCTGAAGCTGTCGATAAAGTGATAAATTTTCCGCGACGGTAAGGTAGGTCAGCCGTTAGCGGCTCCGCCGCTTTACGGATGATGCATACCCCTTGCGGGTGAAGGGTGTGCGCGGGAAACCCAAGAAGGGATACACCGTCGGCTCAAGCCAATCAGCGGATACTTTATATCCGCTGATTGGGAGCCTTCCTCGAAACAGACTCGCTTGATCCGCCACCGGCGGCACTTCGTCTGTTTCCCCGCGCCATTAAAATCCTAAGTTTTCAGAACTTTTATGAAGTTCTGAAAACTTGCTCAGCGGGGAGAAAAGACTTTTTCGACACGCTGAAGGCCGCCCGATCAGGGCGGCCTTCTTGTCTGCGGCGGCTGTGGGGAGTATGCTGTTGCATAGATCAGAGAGAAAACGCGGTTCTCAGAGACCGCCGTCAATAGAATGGGAGGATACAGATGGAGACACAGGAGCGCTTGCGCCGGATCGACCCCGCCCGGCTGGCAGCTTTTCAGGCGGAGCTTTTGCGGAAGGAATACAGCGTCGGAACCGCGGAGAACTACCTTCGGGCAGTCCGGGCCTTTGCCCGGTGGAGCGGCGGAATGGTGGACCGGAGGCTGGTCCTGACATGGAAGGCGCAGCTCACGGCCCAGTACGCCCCCGCCACCGTCAACGCCATGCTGGCAGGTATCAACCGCTTTTTCGCCTTTATGGGCTGGCCGGAATGCAAAGTGAAGGCGCTCCGGCTTCAGCACCGCAGCTTTCGGGAGGCAGAGCGGGAGTTGGACCGGGGCGAATACCGTGCGCTGGTCCGCACCGCCAGAACGCTGGGGAGGGAGCGGCTGGCACTGGTGATGGAAACCATCTGCGCCACGGGCATCCGGGTAGGTGAAGTGCCGTACATTACGGTGGAAGCCCTCCGCCGTGGAAAAGCGGTGGTAGCATTAAAAGGTAAAGTCCGCACCATTCTTCTGCCCGGCCAGCTTTGCCGAAAGCTCTTAAAATACGCCAAACGGCAAAAAATCACCTCCGGTGAGGTATTCCTCACCGGAGGCGGAAAACGTCTTTCCCGGGTGCAGATCTGGGCGGAGATGAAGCGGCTGTGCCGCGCTGCCGGCGTGGCGGCGGATAAGGTCTTCCCCCACAATCTGCGGCACCTGTTCGCCCGGACCTTTTACCGGGCCTGTCAGGACGTGGTGAAGCTGGCGGATATTCTGGGCCACAGTTCCATCGAGACCACCCGGATCTACCTGCTGACCACCGGCACGGAGCATCTGCGGCGGCTGGAACGTCTGGGCCTGCTCTGTTAGACAAAATAACCCTTTTGTTATCTTTGCAGCGCCAAAAGAAAAGCGCCGCCCCACATCGACAACCTAATTTTACTGAAAAGCAGCGGAAAAAGCAAGGGAAATCCCCCTTTGAACGCACTGAATGAGATCGGTCCTGAAAGTTTCAAAACCGATCTCATTCAGTGCGGCTTTTTTCGCTTCCACCCCGATTCGTTTGGTTCCGTGGGCGGCCTGCGGCCCTCGTCAGAGGGCGAATATTTACAAAAGGGTTATTTTGTATATGCCTCACCGGCCTTGATTTTTCCCGCCGGGACCCCCGGCGGAGAAGGGGAGGTCCCGGAATGGGGTATACGTTCAAGCGGCCGGACCCGGCAGCCATGGAGCGAGTGCTGGCACGGTTTCCATACAGCCCGGAGGGGGCCATCCTCCGTCTGGCGTGGCTGGAAGGTCTGAGCCGGGAGGAGATCGCCGCCCTCACCTGGGATCAGGTGCAGTTTGAGGACAATGCCCTGACCCTTCCGGATCGGACCGTCCCGCTGGCCCCCTCCGCGGAGGACTGCCTCCGGGAGCGCTATCGCCTGTACGCCCAGCGGGACCCCCATGTCATCATTTCCGACCGATATCAGCGGCCCATGCCGCCGGAGTCCGTCTCCCGGCTGGCCCGGACCGCGCTGGACACCGAGGGCCAGAAGGTCAGTCTCAAGGACCTCCGTCAGGACTTCGTCATCCGCCAGCTTCAGACTCATGACTGGACCTACGCCGCCCGGGTCAGCGGCATGGCGGTCTCCACCCTCCGGGGTTCCTTCTCCCAATACTTTCAGGAGCGCCAAAGCGCCGCGCCGGAGCTGCCGCCGGACAGTGAATACCTCCTTTGGCGGATCGTTCAGCAGGAGGGCGGCTCCGTGGTAGGACTGGCCCTCTGGATGGGCTGGAAACTTCAGATGCAGCCCGGAGAAATTCTGAATCTCACATGGTCGCAGGTGGATCTGGACCGGGGTCTCCTGCGCCTGCCGGACCGGGAAATCCCCATGGGCAGCCGTCTCAGCCGCCTGCTGGGAGATGTCTGCGACCACCGCAAGGACCCCGCTCAAGACCGTGTCCTCCTGACCCCCGGCACCGGAAAGCCCATGGACCTGGCCCGCCTCTCCACCGTGATCCGCACTGCCCTGATTCGGGGCGGACTGGAACAGCTCAGTTTGGGGGACCTGAGCCGCCTCAGCCGCCGGGGCAGCCAGCGTCAGACCGTGCTGGCCCGCCTCTCCGCGGTTGGCTCCCTGACCCGCGAAGAGGTCATGGACCTGCTGGGCATCTCCAAAAGCGCCGCGTTGAAGTTGCTGAACCAGCTCCGTCAGGACGGAGCCGTGGTCCGTATAGGCGGGTGCTACTACCCGGCGGGGGCCGTGGTCCTGCCGGAGGACCAGTCCGCCGCGGTGACGGCCTACCTCGCCGCCCACGGCACCGCCGTCCGGAAGGAGCTGGCGGAGCTTCTGAACCTGCCCCCCGCCCAGTGTACGGCGCTGCTGCGGCGCATGGCAGACCGGGGCGAGCTCCTCCTCACCGGCAAACGGTACGCCCTGCCGCCCCAGAAAAAGCCCCTTGAAACGAACTGAATATTGCCACGTTTGCAAACAACAAAAAGTGCGGAAATCACGTTATTTCCGCACTTTTTTACATCTGCATTACGAACCGGTCAAATCTATTTACATCCCGGCCGGGGGCTGTTACATTAGGCTTGCGAAACAGAACCGCGGGCAAACTGCCTCCAAGCTCCGTGCTTGGTGTAGGCTCGTAACCCCCGACGTAAGTCGGGCCGTTCCCCATTCTCCATTCGCAAACCAGCGAAGCGTTTGCGGATGGAAAGCGAGGAAAAATCTCGTCCGATGCGCACCGAACCGCTTGCGGTTCGGCGGCATCTCAGGGATTTTGACGAGCAGGCTAGCCCCGACACGAAACCCGGAACCGGGGGCGGGGAGATCCAAGGGAATGTTTCGACATTTTATCAAGGAGGAAACCCCATGAAGAAGTTCCTTTCTCTGGTACTGGCTCTGGTGATGACCATGTCTCTGGTCACCGTCTCTGCCGGTGCCAAGGACTTCACCGACAGCAGCAAGATCAACTATTCTGAAGCTGTTGACGTGATGTCCGCCGCAAAGGTCATCGACGGCTATGCCGAAGGTGACTTCCGTCCCACCGCCACCCTGACCCGTGGCGCTGCTGCCAAGATCATCTGCAACATGATCCTTGGCCCCACCACCGCATCCGCTCTGGTGGCTGACGCCGCTCCTTACAAGGACGTCCCCGCCAACCACACCTTCGCTGGCTACATCGCTTACTGCCAGAAGACCGGCATCATCTCCGGTTATGCTGACGGTACCTTCAAGCCCGCCAACACCCTGACCGGCTATGCTTTCATGAAGATGCTGCTGGGCGCTCTGGGCTACAAGGCTGATGTCGAGGGCTACACCAGCCCCAACTGGTCCATCAATGTTGCCAAGCAGGCCATCAACGCCGGCCTGAACAAGGGCCTGAAGGGCGATTTCAACGGTGTCAAGGCTGTCAACCGTGAGGAAGCCTGCCTGTATGCCTTCAACACCCTGAAGGCTACCATGGTCGAGTATGACACCACCATCACCATCGGCGGCGTCACCGTTGCCGGCGCTCGCAAGGACGTTACCAACAACGCTTCCATCGAGACCATCAAGAACGATGACAAGATGCAGTTCGCTGAGCGTTACTTCACCAAGCTGACCAAGAAGAGCAACGTGACTGACGACTTCGGCCGTCCCGCTGTGACTTGGATCAACAACAAGACCGAGGTCGGCACCTATGTGGACTACACCACCCTGGTCTCTTCCTACACCGCTAAGGTCAAGGGCGGCGAGGTCTATAACGACATCGGTTCTGCCGCTGCCAAGTTCGACGAAGTGACCTACTATGTCGACGGCAAGGTCCAGCCCGCTTCCGTCGTCACCGATCTGATGTCCGACGTGAAGAAGAGCAACAAGGACACCTTCGGTGCTTCCGGCAAGGGCGTTCTGACCGAGGTCTATGTTGACACCGACGAGGAGACCATCGATGTTGTGATTATCAACACCTACATCGCTGACGTTTCCGCTGACTACAACGACAAGAAGGAATACCTGTCTGTTGGCGTCAAGAACTACGGCGCTAACGCTCCCACCAAGGTCTATCTGGACGACGTGGCCGGCATTGAGAAGTACAAGGAAGACGATGTCATCCTGGTTCAGATCGCCGACGGCGTGATCCTGAACGTGATCGATCCCAAGACCGTTGAGGATGCTGCCATCTCCAAGTTCGCTACCGACGACTATGTGGTCACCGGCGGCAACCAGTACGACTTCGCTGAGAAGATCAACCGTTACAACAACGTCCTGAATGAGTACAACAAGGAAGAGCTGGAAGACAAGACCTATGATATCTATGTCGACCAGTACGGCTATGCCATCGGCATCAAGCTGCACTCCGGCACGGATAAGTATCTGTTCCTGGCCGGCTACGACAAGGCAACCTCCAACCTGACCCTGAAGACCGCTGAGGCCCAGGCCATCTTCATGGACGGCACCATGTCCAAGATCGAGATCGACTTCAACGAGACCAACAAGAAGCTCGATCCCGATAAGAAGAATTCTACTGTTCGGCTGGACGACAAGGGCGACGCCAACCGCAACACTTGGTTCAAGTACACCGAGGACGACGGCGTGTACACCCTGACTGCTGTGGCCGACCAGATCGTGGTCGCTTACGGTGACACCGGCTCCGCCAAGAAGAGCATCAACTGCGAGAGCGCCCGCGTGGCCGAAGGCAGCAAGTATGCCTGGGGCAACGACGACTCCGTTTACATCACTGTCAAGACCGACGATGTCGATACGGACGACTGCGGCACTCCTTACAAGGTCGAGGTTGGCATCTCCAAGGTGGACGCTGTCTACACCGGCGTGCAGGATGTGGATCTGGTCCTGGATAAGGATTCTCCCTTCGAGCGCAACAACGCCAAGGACGTCATCTACGCTCTGTATGACACCGATGACAAGTACATCGACGCTGCCATCGTTCTGGGCGAGTCCAACGATGACAACAGCAAGGCCTATGCCTATGCTCTGAAGGGCGCCAAGAGCGAGTCCTTCAAGGACGGCAACTACTATTGGGAATTCGACGCTGCCGTGGGCGGCAAGGTCGAGACCCTGACCGTGAAGACCAAGTACACCGACGTCATCGATACCATCCAGAAGGCGATCGTTGACGAGGACAAGACCGCCACTTATGGCATCAAGGGCCTGCTGAAGCTGACCTACGATAAGGACGGCTATGTGACCAAGGCTGGGGTGGTCGACAACACTGCTTCCGACATCTATGGCAGCTCTGACTTCAACGCTTCCAAGGACATCAACCCCGATATCTTCAAGGCTTACGAGGTTAAGCATAATCAGCCGAAGGATCTGGTCTGCACTGGCCGCACCCTGTACACCGATGTCAAGAACGACGTGGGTCTGACTCTGGCTTCCGGCGCTCCCGTGGTCGTGGTTCAGATCGTTGAGGACGAGGATGGCGACCTGGATCGCTCCATCGAGGAGTACAGCACCATCGCTGCCGCTCTGAACGCGCTCAAGAACGAGGGCAAGGGCTTCCAGGGCACCATCGCTGCCGACCTGAACGACAAGGGCACTGCTGAGTGGATCGTTATCTCCAGCAGCAACGTTGTTCCTTATGAGAAGAAGACCTCTTCTTCCGACAGCACCAAGGCTGGCAAGCTGGACGTGACCACTGTTGAGTATGCTTCCGGCGCTTACAATGTGACCGCTACCGTGACCAAGGAGCTGAAGGGTGTTAAGAGCTACACCGTGAAGCTGACCACCGTCAACGGCGCTGTCATCGCTGAGAAGTCCGCCGATGTCACTGGTACCGGCGACTACGCTGTCAAGGATACTGCGACTGTCACCCTGACCAGCGCTCAGAAGAAGGCCGAAGAGGCTAATGTCGAGTTCACCTTCTTCGATAAGGACGGCAACGTTCTGGCTTCTGCCTCCGGCCTGTTCGCTCTGTAAGAACGAATAAGCGCCTCTGCTGATGCAGAATAGAATTCCCCCGGACGAAAGTCCGGGGGAATTTTTTTACTTTGCGGAAATATCCAGCAAAGCAACCAGATGATAATGGGTGCCGTTGTAGTTTGCCACCTCTGACGGCTGGGCCGATGCTTTCCAGGTCACCGTATTCCCTGTCCATGTCAGCTTGGGGGAAAATTGATCGCTGCCGCACAGGCACATGGCGGTGGAGCAGCCGCGGATAAATCGCTGCGCGTGGTCTCCGCCGTCTTCCGGGCTGATAAAGATGATCAGGGGCTTGCCCGGAAAGGTGCGGGTCATGGTCAGCTTGCCGTTGCCGGTATAAGTCTCATAGTAGATCCCACAATTTCCGCAGTTTTTCAGCGCGGCCAGCGCCTCCGTGGCTCCGTCGGCGTTGCTTTTCAGCGCCGTGTCGATCTTGTCCCAGTTGTCATTGAACTCCGTGTGCAGGATGCGGTCCCCGCCGTCCCATCGCTTCAGACCGTAATTGCTTGTGTTTTCCATACAATTCCTCCTTGTTATGCAGCCGTAACGAATTGCGTCCGCCATATTCGCCATCCCCCACCACCGGGAAAAGTTGTACGGAACCGTGCAGCAGCCCCTTTTTCTCCTAAAACATGGCAAAAAAAGCCCCGAAGGAAAACCTTCGGGACTTTTTCAGTCGATTGATTCGATTCAGCTGCTTTTAGTCGGTGACGTAGGGCAGCAGAGCGATCTGACGGGCACGCTTGATGGCCTCAGTCAGCTCACGCTGATGCATGGCGCAGGTGCCGGTGGTCCGACGGGGCAGGATCTTGGAACGCTCAGAAATGAAACGACGCAGCTTGGCGGCGTCCTTATAATCAATGCACTCGCACTTCTCGGCGCAGAACTGGCAGACCTTACGGCGCTTGTTGCCGCGTGCGGGACGGGCGGGACGAGCTTCACGATCGAAAGCCATGATTGCTTCCTCCTTATAGTAATATCAGAACGGCAGTTCGCCGTCATCCTCGCCGATCTCGGCGAAGTCAGAGCCGCTGGCGCTGAAATTGCTGGGAGCGGCGCTGTGGGAAGCGGGGGCGGGCGCATAACCGGGATTGTAGCCGGAATTGTCGCCGCCGTCGCGCTTGGAATCCCCGAAATACACATTGTCGGCCACGACCTCGGCACTGCGGCGCTTGCCGCCGTCCTTGTCGGTCCAGTCCCGGATCTGCAGGCGGCCCTCCACCACGGCCATGCGGCCCTTGGTGAAGTACTTGCTCACAAATTCGGCGGTGTTGCGCCAGGCCACGATGTCGATGAAGTCCGTTTCCTTTTCGCCGGACTGGGACTTGAAGTCCCGGTCAACAGCCAGAGAGAAGGACGTCACCGCCGTACCGCTGCCGGTGCGCCGGAGCTCGGGGTCACGGGTCAGGCGACCCATGAGAATGATTCGATTCAGCATGTGCTGCTCCTTTACTCGCCCTTGCAGACGATCAGGGAACGCATGACGCCCTCGGCGATCCGCAGCTTACGATCCAGTTCGCGGGGGAATGCCGGGCCGCTGACGAAGGTCATGAGCACATAGTAGCCCTCGGTCTTGTAGTTGATGGGATAAGCCAGCTTGCGGTTGCCCCACTCCTCAACCACGACGTCAGAGCCGTTCTGCTCGGCCAGGGACTTGAAGTTCGCAACCTGAGCGGCGATAGCCTCCTCACCCTGTGCAGGGTCGAGCACATAGACGACCTCGTAATTGGCAGTAATCTTTGCCATATTTGCACCTCCTTTTGGACAAATGGCCCTCATTCTCAGATGAGAGCAAGGATTTACTTACATATTGCAAGCCTTATTATTATATAAGAAATCCGGCAAATGTCAAGTATTTTTTTCATTTATCAATTTTTTCGCGCCGGTCAACATATTCTGCACAGGAGGCACACCTATGAAATTCACATGGGACATTGCGCTGGTTATTTTTCTGATTCATTTTTTCGGCTACATCATCAAATGGGTCATCGGCTTCGGCAACCCATTGGTCTCCGCGCCCCTGCTGTCCATGCGTCTGGACAACGCCCTCATCACCCCCGGCAGCCTGGTGCCGGATTTCTGCATCAATACCTATATTTCCTGGAAGAGCCGGAAGCTGCTGGACCTGCGGCAGATCCTGCCCCTGCTGATCGTTCTGCTGGCCGGTGTGATCCCCGGCACCTGGCTGCTGCGGTTCTCCATGCCCTGGGTCATCAAAACGGTGCTGGGCATCGTGGTGCTGTTTTTCGCCGCCAAGGCCATTTATCCCCTGACCACCCCGGCCATGATCGGCGACTTCAAGGCCTGCGGCGGCTTTCTGCTCATCGCCACCGGCTGCCGCATCGCCAAAATTCAGGATTTCCCGGTGGCGGATATGATCCCCGCCATGGTGCTGGTGATGCCCCTCAGTGCCCTGTGGGTCAACTGCATCGTCCCCCTGCTGTAAAATGGAATCGAAAAGTAACAGCCAGCCCTTGGGCTGGCT
>ENA-UEOR01000656-UEOR01000656.1-human-gut-metagenome-genome-assembly--contig:-NODE-656-length-21027-cov-16.541527_pt1 | contig 21027 bp, 17 predicted proteins | sample MGYA00242887_ERZ507890 | MGnify/ENA primary metagenome ERZ507890 (study PRJEB26167, sample SAMN06115431) | human gut metagenome | host: Homo sapiens | place: China:Guizhou | collected 2014-10-21...
CCCTGACCGCCTGCGGTGGAAGCAGCAATGACGGTGAAGGAGGTCCCGCCGCACAGGGCCGTGACTCCATTGCCATTGCCATCAGTTCCGACTCCTCCGACTTGAATCCCCACGGCATTTATGGTATGTACTATGCCCGAATCAAAAGTCAAGTTTACGAACCTTTGATCTATCGCACCGCAGACAACAAACTGGAACCCTGCCTAGCCACAGAATGGACTTGGCAGGATGACACCACCTTGATTCTGAAAATCCGGGAAGGCGTCAAATTCCATAATGGTGAAACTTTGACTGCGCAGGATGCCCTTTTTTCTCTCCAGAAAGTAGCTGAATCCTCTGAAACTATGGCGGTAGACAAGCTAGATCTGGCCAACAGCTCTGTGGACGGGGATTACACACTGATCCTCAAGCTAAAAGAACCAGATGCCGCCACCACCGCCAATCTGGCCCACTGCACCACCGGTATTTTCAGTCAGAAGGGATATGAAGCAGCCAATGGTGAATTTACTCTAGATTCCATCGGAACCGGCCCATATAAGTGGGATGAGTGGGTATCCGGTTCCTATCAGACTCTGGTTGCCAATGAGGATTATTGGGGCGGTGCACCAGCCATCAAAAAAGTAGAACTGCGGGTTATCACGGAGGCTGCCAACCGCGTCATCGCTCTGGAAACCGGTGAAGCTGACTTTGCCTATGACGTCTCTGCCAGTGACATTCCGCTGGTACGTGAAAACGAAAATCTGGATTTGCTCATGTTCAACACCAATGACATCACTGGCCTTGGCTTCAATATGACCAAGGGCGTTTTCTCTGACAACAAGAATCTCCGCTATGCTATGATTGCAGCTTTTGACCGGAAATCTGCCATTGCTCTGAGTTATGTGGATGCCACTGCTCCTGACACCATCTTTGACCCCAGTACCCCTGGCACCGTAGAAGGATCCTTCCCCAAATATGATCTGGAGGCTGCCAAAGAATATCTGGCTGCCGCCGGCTACCCCAACGGCGGTCTGTCTGTCCGGGTTCATACCGGATCCAACGAGGCCCGTATTAAAATTGCCGAACTGTTCCAGGCAGATCTGGCTAAAATTGGTGTAAATCTGGAAATTGTCTCTCTGGACAATGCCGCAAATATCAATGCCATTGCTGTAGAGCGAAATTTTGATATGTTCATGTGGGGTGTCGCTCCTGTCACTGGCGATCTGAGCTATGCGCTCAAGCATTTCTGGAGTAAGTCCCCCTCCTCTCTCAACAAGAGTGGCTATTCCAATCCGGATTATGACGCGTTGCTGGAGGAAGGCATGGAAACGTTGGATGAGAGCCGTCGCTTTGACCTCTATGCTCAGGCTCAGGCTATGCTCTATGATGACTGCCCCTGGATTCCCTTTTATGCCTACCAGAATGTCTATGCAAAATCCACCACATTACATGGCTTTGTAGAAGGCTCTTTCCATTCTCCCCTGTGGAAAACCTGGACACTGAGCTAGTCCAGCACATATTAACAACGCCCAAGCGCCAATCTGGAGAGTCCGATGAGATCTTAAATATTGGTATTCTGCTCAACGGACTCTCCGCTTTATACACCGCCCTACGGCCCCTTCTCCGCCAGCAGGGCACGCTCCATGGAGGTGACGCGATTGCTTCGCTACATTCTTAAGAGATTGCTGTGGATGATTCCTGTCATTATCGGCGTCTCTGTTATTATCTTTACCATTTTGTACTTTGCGCCAGGGGAACCGGCCATGATTGCTCTGGGTGACAGTGCTACCCCTGAAACAATTGCGGTTTTTAATGAAACCTATGGTTATAACGGGACCTATCTGGAACGGCTGAGTCATTACATTCTGGGCCTGTTCCGGGGGGATCTGGGCATATCCTACCTGACCAGTCAGCCAGTGCTAGATGAGCTGCTCAGCCGGTTCTCCGTCACCATGACTCTGGCATCACTGAGCCTGGTGGTGGGAATTGTGGTAGGTATCTCCGCTGGCATCGTTTCCGCTGTTCGGAAATACTCCATCTGGGATACCGCTGCCACCACTATCTCTCTTTTTGGCGTGTCCATGCCGATTTTCTGGCAGGGCCTCATGCTGATTCTGATTTTCTCCGTAAATTTGAAGTGGTTTCCGTCCACCGGTTTTGGAGGCGTCAAGTCCTATATTCTGCCTATCCTGACATTGGGGTTTAATTCCGCTGCCACCATTACCCGTAATACACGCTCTAGTATGCTGGATGTGTTAAGTCAGGACTATATCCGCACTGCCAAAGCCAAAGGTCAAAAGCAGAACAAGGTAATCTGGAAGCACGCTCTGAAAAATGCGCTTATTCCCATTATTACGGTGGCAGGGTTACAATTTATCAGTCTGCTCTCCGGTTCCGTAATTTGTGAATCCATCTTCTCCATGGCCGGGGTGGGCAAATATCTTGTGGACTCCGTAAACCAGAGGAACTACTCCTCTGTTCAGGGTACCGTCATCTTTATCGCTGTTCTGGCAGCTATCGTCAATCTGATGACTGACATCCTTTACACCTGGATTGATCCCAGAATGAAATCCATGTTTGCCGTCTATGTAAACCGGAAGCGGGGCGCACAGCAGCAGAAAGCGGAGGAGTAACATGAAGGGCCATACATTACTCAAAGACTTTTTCCGCCGGTTCTGTCGGAACAAAATGGCCATGACCGGTCTCCTGATCCTGATTCTCATGATTACATGCGCTATATTTGCCGATACAATCGCACCTTACGGCTACAACGATCAGAATCCGCAGGCTGCCAACCAGTTCCCCAGCGCCGCCCACTGGCTTGGAACTGATGACTTTGGTCGTGACATTCTCAGCCGTATTATCTTTGGCGCCCGAATTTCTCTGAAGGTAGCCTTTGTAGCCGTCAGCATGGCCGTTATTCTGGGAGGTACTATCGGTGCCACAGCCGCCTACTATTCCAGGATAGACAATGTTGTTATGCGCATTGTAGACCTGTTCATGGCTATTCCGAACGTTTTGCTGGCCATTGCCATTGCCACGGCTTTGGGCAGCGGCGAAAGAAATCTAATGATTGCAGTGGGCATTTCTTCAGTGCCCATGTACGCCCGGATTGTCCGGGCAGCGGTACTTTCTGTCAAGGAACAGGAATATATTGAGGCCGCCACTTCCATCGGTGCCAGCGATCTACGAATCATTCTGGGGCACATCATTCCCAATGCTCTTTCTCCAGTCATTGTGCAGGCAACCCTCAGCGTGGCTACCGCCATTATTCTGGCCTCTTCCCTGAGTTATCTGGGTTTTGGCGTGCAGGCGCCGCTGCCAGAGTGGGGGGCAATGCTCTCATCCGGACGTCAGTATATCCGTACTTATTGGCATATGACTGTGTTTCCCGGCCTCGCCATCATGCTGGCAGTATATGCGTTGAATGTAGTGGGCGACGGTCTGCGGGATGCGCTAGATCCGAAAATGAAGCGCTAAGGAGGGAAAACATGACAAATGAAAATACCCCCCTGTTGGAACTCAGGGATGTAACCATTCAGTATCGGACAGACGATGGCGTGGCCAAGGCTGTCAACCACGTCAGCTTTCAACTTAACCGAGGTGAGACGCTGGGACTGGTTGGTGAAACCGGCGCTGGAAAGACTACAACCGCTCTTGGCATCATGGGCCTTCTGCCTGTACCACCGGCCAGAATTACCGGCGGCGAAATTCTTTACAATGGCGAAGACCTGTTAAAGAAGAAAGAAAAGGAACTCTGCAAAATCCGGGGTAACCAGATCACCATGATTTTTCAAGATCCCATGACTTCTCTGAATCCTGTTACCTCTACCGGCGAGCAGATTATGGAAGTTATCCGTCTACACCAGAAGTGTTCCCGTACCGAAGCTATGGCCAAGGCCAAGGAGATGTTCCGGATGGTGGGCATTCCACCGGAGCGAGTGACAGACTATCCTCACGAATTCTCCGGTGGCATGAAGCAACGTATTATGATTGCCATGGCCCTGGCCTGCAATCCCAGTCTTCTGATTGCTGATGAACCTACTACTGCCTTGGATGTAACGATTCAGGCCCAAATTTTGGAACTGATGCGGGATCTGAAGGAGAAACTAAATACCGCTATGGTACTCATCACCCATGATCTAGGCGTTGTGGCGGAAATCTGTGACAGGGTGGCCATCATGTATGCAGGAGAAGTTGTCGAAATCGGCTCTGTCGAACAGATCTATGATGAAACCGCCCACCCTTATACCCAGGCGCTCTTCCAATCTCTACCGGATCTAGAGCATAATACTCGGCGACTTCAAGCCATTGAGGGCATGATGCCAAATCCCATGGAGCTTCCGGATGGCTGCAAATTTTACAGCCGTTGCAAATCCGCCTCGGATAAATGCCGCCAAGTGGAGCCGGAGATGCAGGAAATCACACCGGGTCACCTGTGCAGATGCCTTCTATGCATAGGCAATGATGATCAGGCCGAAAGGAGGGGGTAAAAAGATGGGCCACACATTATTGGAAGTCAGAGATCTGAAAAAGCATTTTAAGGTTAAGAGCGGTATCCTTCACGCCGTGGACGGAGTATCCTTCACAGTAGAGGAAGGAAAGACCATCGGTATTGTGGGCGAGTCCGGCTGCGGAAAGTCCACATTGGGCCGAGTAATTCTACATCTTCATGAGCGCACCGACGGTCAAATTTTTTTCAATGGTGAGGATATCTCCGATGTTTCCCACTCAAAGTTGCAGGAATTGCGTTCTGAAATGCAGATGATCTTTCAGGATCCCTTTTCCTCCATCAATCCCCGTAAAACGGTTAGCAGCATCATCGGCGAACCCATGAAGATTTATCACACCTGCTCCAGTAAGGCGGAGTACCGTGAAAAAGTGCTGGATTTAATGAATACCGTGGGGCTGGAAAGCCGCGTTTACAACGATTTTCCTCATGAGTTGGACGGTGGAAAGCGGCAGCGCATAGGCATTGCCCGTGCATTGGCCATTGAGCCGAAATTCATTATTTATGCTTCCAAGAAACCGTCCTGGGTTGACCCGAACAGTAGCTTTGAACCGTTCCATTGGGAAGAGCAACCTGCTGTGCAGACAGCCGGTAAAAGTGCAACAAATATGGCTACCGGTAGCGCCACTGCCAGCAGCAATGGCACAAGTAATTCCGCCACAAGTGGAAATACGGCAAAAGACACAACCAATATCCCCAAAGGATAAAAGGTTATAAGTTGAAACTAAAAAAGGAATATCCCCGAAATCACCGGGAATATTCCTTTTTTATTGTTATATGATACCAGAAGAGGGAATATTCAGAAATCCAATTCCTGCATTCTCTCCCACGCCCTTCTGCTCTCCTCCACCAACTCTTGCATGACCGACGCCACAGACTGCACTCCCTTTCCATGCAGCAAGGCAGATACCTGCCCTATTTCCAGTTCCCCTTCTTCCAAGTCACCTTCAAAAATACCACGTTTGGCACGGCCACGCCCTAAAAGGATACGAAGTTCTTCCTCTGAAGCTCCCACAGCCTCAGCAGCCTCTACGGCGCTGCGAAAGTTATTGCGCACCAGACGCACCGGAGCCAATTTCTTCAAAAGCAGACGGGTATCCCCTTCTTCCAAATGCAAGCAGTAATCCTTAAATACCTCGTTTGCAGAACTCTCTGCCGTCAAGGCAAAGCGTGTACCAATCTGCACACCTTCCGCACCCAGCACCCGGGCAGCCAGCATGGCCTCACCCGTTGCAATGCCACCGGCGGCAATCAGCGGAAGTGTAGTAACTGCACGTACAGCTGGTATCAGGCACAGGGTGGTAGTCTCCTCCCTCCCATTGTGCCCACCGGCTTCGAAGCCTTCGGCAACTATTGCATCAACACCCGCCTCTTCTGCCTTCACGGCAAAACGCGAGGACGAAACAACATGCACCACCGTGATGCCACGCTCGTGCAACCAACCAGTCCATTTCTTCGGGCTGCCGGCAGATGTAAATACAATCTTCACTCCCTCGTCGGCCACAATCTGCATTATCTCTTCTATCTGGGGATACATCAAGGGAATATTCACACCAAAAGCATGATGCGTAGCCTCACGGCATTTCCTGATATGCTCCCGCAACGTTTCGGGATGCATCGAACCTGCGCCGAGCAAGCCCAGCCCTCCCGCATTGCTTACAGCAGCAGCAAGTCTCCAGCCGCTACACCACACCATACCACCTTGAATTATCGGATATCTTATTCCAAATAGAGAAGTCACTCTGTTCATTATTACTTTTTTTAAAGGTTTACTAATGAAAACAAGAAGAGGAGAAAGAAAGTTCAAAATTTGACAAAAAGTGATAAATTACTGTTGTTCCAAAACAGTTATCGAATCTCCATACGCCTTCAATACTTCCAGCGTACGGGCACGGCGCTTGCGGCCTTTGAAATTCCAAAACTCACGGGTAAAAGGTGTCATCAGGTCTAAACCGGAAATTCCACCGCCACTGGCACCCTGCCAACCGCCCACAGCCATATTATTGGCCCGCTCCGTCACCCGGTAACGCAAACCGGTTGCTTCAATCTGCTCCACAGTCTCACGCGGACCGGCATCAAACGGATGTTTAGCCCAGTTCGTAGGAATCATCAGAATCTTAAGCGCATAGAATTCATCTCCTCGCCAAGTATCCTTGTCTACCTTGATTTTTTTCTGATAAATGGGGTCCCAATTATATTTGGTATTGGCTGTATAAGGACGTAAGGTAAGCACCACTTTTTTCTCGGGCGCTTTCGGCATGACGGGCAATGAATTATCAAAATCCATCCACGACTTGTCCATCACCGCTTTCGGAGTACCCAGAGAATTGTTCATTTCCAATTCCTGCAATACCTCCGGATTCAGTTTTACCTCCCCCTCGCCCTTCAGCAACCGGTTCAGCCTCAACGAGTCCTGAGGGGTCCAGTTTTGGGCATAGCAAGGGAAGGCTACTGCACAGAGCAGCCCCATTACAAGTATAAATCTCTTCACCTGACAGTTTGATTACTTAATACCTAATCCTTAATCCCTAAAAACAGGTCACCACCACATATATCCGCTGCCACAAAGCGGTTCGTCATAGCAGGGATCAATCGTCCACATAGTCCGTGGATACTTACGGGTTTCCCACCAGCGGCGGTAGCGCGAAGCGGCATCCAGCACCTCTTCGTCCGAAAGGAAATAGATACCTTCATAATTCTCCGCATCCGTATGTACCATCTTGCATCCCATCGAAGCATTGTTCCCGAGGCGGATAGTCTCTACCGTCCACAGGATGCATTCGCCCAAACGCAGCTTGCCACCTGCCGAATAGGATACCGGAGCCAGGGGGAAAGAGGGAATGACCGTCAAGTCCTCGGCATACTTCAGCAATTCCTCTATATCTTCGGAAGTGAACTTGGGCATGTTACTCAATCCATCCGGACTTTGGGTAGAATATTTGCCAGCCTTCAACTGCTTGACAAACAAGTCTACATCCGGATGGTTGTAGTCCAACGTTTCTTTGCTGCAAGAGCTCAAAGAGAGAACAGAAAGAGTAAAGAATACGAGCAGCATAGTCTGCCCGAATATATGTAATTTATTGTATAGAGTCTTCATATTTGTATGGTATTTAAGATTAATAAGTCATGCGCACGCCGCACAACAGATTCAGATTGGTGGGCCGTTCCGTACGCAAGGTTCTTGTCTGCGAGTCCGTATCGAAATGATGGGATACAGACGGCTCTGCAAACAAGGCAAAACGGTTGTTCATTTTATAGCGTACCCCTACTCCGGCAGCAACCGACAACTGTACCGGCTCTGCACCGAAACCATTGTCCGGAGCACCAGCAATGCATTTCTCGGCTGCTCCACCTACCATAGCATAGAAATCCACTTTCGGCGTACTGGCCAGCATCATGTTCAGCCTTACCGGAACTTCCAGCGTATGCAACGTATGGTCACCATCCAAGCAATTATACTGAAGACCGGCTTCCAAGGAGAAATGCTTGTTCAAACAACGTTCCACGCTTACCCCGGCCGTGAACGGCATATGAAAATTCCCTTTCGGCAGGGAAGTGCCGATGCCTGCTTTCAATGCCCAATTACGGGGCTTGGATGGCGATACAGCCACAGACTTTGCCGGTTCTTCCTCAGAAGATGGCAGCATTCTATCTATATCAGCATCCTTATGGCCAGGATTTGAATGGTAGTTCCCGTTTCCGGCCGGAGTTCCGTTACTGTAATAACCGTTTCCCGGCTGCTGCTGGTTTCCGTACACCCGTTGGGTAATCCGAATGGAAACATGGACAGACACGGATTCATCCTCATCGGCCTGCGCCGTCAATCCTGCCGGAATGCCGTTGGCGGGATGCTGTGTACCGGGCTTTTGTGCCATGGGGTTGGCCTGATGGATAGAGGGAAAACTTTCCTGCACCACATCCCCGTTCAAGTTACCTTCCGGCGTCATGGCCGCCACTTGTGTAAAGGCCTCCTTGATTTCCTCTTTCGGAGAGAAATACCAGAAAGCGGCAGAAGCAGCTCCCAGTACAAATACAACAGAGGCGGCTGCGGCTACGCGGTGAAACCTCGGAGAAAGAAAAAGCGGCCTCCTGCCTTTTGCGGCAACCGGTGACGGCAAGTCACGTTGCAACCCTTCCCAGAAGTCCTCCCGCACTGTCATCTCTGCGCCGGCAAGACGACTGCGGAACAAACCGGTTATTTCATCATTTTCTCTCATATTCAGTATATTCTTTAATTCTTTTTATCAACAAACACTTAGCACGATGCAACTGCGAGGTAGACGAATGCTCTTTGATGTGGAGGATTTCGGCTATTTCCTTGTGCGATTTCTCCTCAAAGACGTATAAGTTGAATACAGTACGGCATCCATCGGGAAGTTCCGCCACGAACGCCATCAGCATTTCTTCGGAAATACGGCCTCCGGTTTCGGCAATGCCTGCTTCATCCGGAATGTCGGGCAATTGTTCCTCATTCACCACCAGTTGGCTGAAACGTTGCTGTTTCCGCAGGTAGTCTATCGCCTGCGTCACCATTACCCTTGTCACCCAGGTACTCAATGCACATTCGCCACGGAAGGTGAAGTGGGTGAAAATTTTGATGAAGCCATCGTGCAATACGTCATGGGCCGCATCGACATCGCCCGTATAGCGGTAACATACCGCCAGCATCTGCTTGGAGTAGAGGGTGTATAATTCCTTTCGGGCGGAATCCTTTCCTGCCCGGCAGCCCTCAATCAGTTCTATCTCATTTTCCAATGTCAGTGCTCGTTTTACGGACGCCTCTTTGCGTCGTTTGTTAGTTAGACGCAGCATTGCGGAAAATGCTGCTGAATTAATTCTAAAAAGAAGTTAAAGAACGGAGATTATTTATATTTGGCTTTCAAAGCCTGTATTTGCTTGTCCAGCATCTCATCCAGTTTATCAAATTCATGCCAATACAGAAAACCGGGAACCATGTTGACGTAATTGATAAATTTCTTATACTGCACAAGAAACAAGGCCTGGTCCCGAAGACCGTCGCCACCGTCAAAAACATTCGCCCACTCCCTGGACATGGCAGCACTCATAAGAGCATCTGTTTTCGTTGCATAGTAATCACTGACATCCTTTTGTTTCCTGCCCAACTCAAAATAAGTCTGCAATACATCCTGCAACATACGTTTGTCCGGTATATACTGCATCAATGAAGAACCTTTCAGCACATCCAGCGCATCTGTCCTATAAGAAAATTCATCCATATTATTGAAAAACTTGCCATACTTCCACAGAGTATCTGTCGGTATCTTGGATACATCCATATCATGTTCCCTCAACAACAGACTCATGTGTATGTCAATATCCAACAAGTGCTTTATATTACGGAGCTCCTGCCTATTATATTCCAACTCTTCCGTTACCAACTGCATCGTAGCACGCACTTCCTTTTGGCGGGCATTCTCGGTAATCCGGTCATTTCCCCAGAAAGTGACAATGATGCCCGCAGCCACAATACTGAACTGGCGGAAATAATCACCTATGCGCCAACTTTTTATCTTATGGTTCAACCTGTTAAAGCTTGTCTTTCCCATATCTTTTCATTCTAAATGATACTTTTTCTCAAGCGCTTGTATTGCCTCGTCTATACGTTTTCCCACACGTTCTACATAGTCCGGCGTAAAATAGTTCCGCGCTACCCTGACAAAGTTCCGTACCGACCTGTCCGACAAGTAAATATCCCACGCCTCATATCCTCCACGATTTATCTGGTCCGTCTGTTCATCAGTCAATGCCAAATGGAAAGGAACCATAATTTCGTCCTTCATATCGTAATAGCCATTCATAGTCGCCCTAAATCCATCCAATACCTCATAGATTCCGGTCAACTGCAACAGTAGCTCTTTATCTGAAATCTTCTGCATCAACATGGAGTTTTTAAGTATATCCAATGCATTCTGACTATAATAAAAACTGCGGATATGCCCCATAAGAAAGCGGAACTGTATCAATGAATCTTCTGGTATCGTCCGATGCTTTAAGTCATACTCCACCAATAAGCTGGAAAGACGTTCATCCTCTCTAAACTCTGAAACGATACTCTCATAATTCTCCCGGTTGCTTTTCAGTTCATCCCTAATCAGCGACATGGTGGCTTGAATATCTTTCTTCTCGGAGTTTTGAGTAACCAACTCACTACCGGCAAAGGTAATCAGTACACCAATCACCACAATGGAAGTCTGCCGGATGTAGTCTCCCACTTGCCAACCTTTGACAGTTGTTTTTACTTTATTCCATGTTATGTTTTTCATACCTTCCTACGCTATTTATCCATTGAAACACATCATCCGTTACAGCCAAACGCATCATCTATCTGCCCCAAACAGACCATCTGTTTCTCCCAAATACACCATCTGTTTTTCCGGGTGCCATTACTCTACCGGTTATCAAGAGAAAGCCTCTCATAAATCTGCCTTAATGCAGCATTCTTTATGAGAGGCTTTCCTTATTATTCTGCAATAACGCGTTCTGCCTTTGTCAACATGCTTTAAAACTCATATCCAATCCCTTCACAGAATGGGTCAGCGCACCGACTGAGATAAAGTCTACACCGCATTCGGCATAGTCGCGGAGCGTATCAAACGTGATGCCGCCGGAAGATTCCGTTTCATAGCGGCCGCCTACCATCTCTACGGCCTTCTTTGTCATTGCCGGCGTAAAGTTGTCGAACATGATACGGTCTACACCGCCCAGGTCGAGCACCTGCTGCAATTCGTCGAAGTTGCGCACTTCTATTTCTATCTTGAGGTCCTTGCCTTTTCCCTTGCAATATTCCTTCGCACGGTTGATGGCCTTGTCGATGCCTCCCGCAAAGTCCACATGGTTGTCTTTCAGCAAAATCATATCGAACAAGCCGATACGGTGGTTTACACCGCCACCGATTTTCACTGCCATTTTCTCGAGGATACGCATGCCCGGAGTAGTCTTGCGGGTATCGAGTACACGGGTATTCGTACCTTTCAGTTGCTCGGCATACTTATGTGTCATGGTGGCAATGCCACTCATGCGCTGCATGATGTTCAGCATCAGACGCTCCGTTTGCAACAAAGACTGTATCTTGCCTTCCACAATCATGGCCACATCACCAGGCTTTACGGCTGTACCGTCATTAATGAACACTTCCACCTTCATGGTAGGATCGAAACGGCGGAACACCTCCTTTGCTATCTCGATACCGGCCAGGATGCCCGGTTCTTTTATCAACAGTTTGGACTTGCCCATTGCCGTAGCAGGAATGCACGAAAGGGTTGTATGGTCTCCATCGCCTATATCTTCGGCGAAAGCCAGGTCTATCAGCCTGTCAATCAATTCTTCTTCCTTATTCATCTGTTTTATCTATCCTTATTTGATGTATGACATATTTGCTCTGTACTTTTCTGAAGAAACAATTCACCCGAAAGTTTCCATTTGCGGTCATCAAGGTACCGATGACGAAACCGGACTCATCGCGCTTCCCCTGATGGTTCACATTAAAACTGCCGACCTTGTGGTTGGAAAAGAAAGCAGCCATTGTGCCCTCTGCCGTCCGCTTGTCGGCGTGGGTCGACTTATTCTGAATGATTAAATCGACCTTGTCACCCAGATACTTGTTGAGCTCCTGAGAGTTTCCTTCCTTGAAGGCTCCAATCACTCCCTCGGGAACATTCTGAGCCAGCAGCACAGACGTCCAAATGAAGAGACCGGTCAACAAAAAGATTACCCGTTTTTTCATTTTCACAAGTATTTATGATAGGCAAAGGTAAGCATTTGTCTCAAAATACAATAAAAAAATGCTAAATTTGTGCGCTAATCAAAACAGAACCAGTATGAAAACTACTCTGCTCGTTGTAGGACGAACTGTAGAACAACACTTTATAACAGCCATCAACGACTATGTGCAACGTACCAAGCGTTATCTCTCATTCGAGATGGAAGTCATCCCCGAACTGAAAAACACCAAGAGCCTCTCCATGGAAGTGCAGAAGGAAAAGGAAGGGGAACTGATATTGAAAGCTCTCCAGCCGGGAGATGTGGTCGTACTGCTGGACGAAGGTGGAAAAGAAATGCGCTCCATAGAGTTTGCAGACTATATGAAGCGCAAGATGAATACCGTGAACAAACGGCTGGTATTTATTATCGGAGGCCCTTACGGATTCTCCCCCAAAGTGTACGAAGCGGCACACGAGAAGATGTCCCTCTCACGCATGACCTTTTCCCATCAGATGGTGCGCCTCATCTTTGTGGAGCAACTCTACCGGGCGATGACCATACTGAACGGGGGGCCGTATCATCATGAATGATGAATTTCAGCTCCGCGACACCTGGAATCCCTTATCCGAGAGTGACATTTCTACGAACCTGGCTCTCGGATTCGGTACATTCAGCGTCAAGGTCTCACGGATGCGCAGGGCTGCCTGCGGATCCTTAGCCACCATATACAGATAACCTCCCCCACCGGCTCCCGGCAGTTTATATCCTAAGGTATAGTCTTTTATCTGACGGATGATGTCCTCTACGGCAGGAGGATTTGTTCCACTGTCCAGTGCCTTCTTCTGCATCCATGTCTTGCCTACCAGTGTTCCGAAACTCTTGAAGTCATTCCGTTGAATGGCTTCGGCCATATCCAAGGCATGTGCTTTCATCTCTTCTAATAACCCCAGGTGCAGGGAAGAGTTGAGGAACATGGAGCGTACTATTTCTGCAAGGATGCCCTTGGCTGTACGCGTAATGCCCGTATAATACAGCAGATGGCAATCGCGGTATTCCGGATGGGTAAACAAATGCTCGGGCAACCAGCGTACCAATGGCTGCTGGGCAAATCCAGCCTCCGTCTGCAACAGTTTGATACCTTGCAGTACCCCACCGTATTGGTCTTGCCAACCGCCACCGGTCGTCAGCAACTGTTCCAGGGCAAGCGTACGGCGGCATATTTCGTTCTTATCCCACATCAGTCCGCAAAAGTCACTCAATGAACCCAAGACAGTAGAAGCCAAAATGGAGCTTGTGCCCAGACCGGAACCTGCAGGTATGGCAGAAAGCAATGTAATCTCTATACCTGTGCCGAAGGCTTCCAGTTGTTTTTCCAGCGAAGGATAAGCCGTTTCTGAAAAAGCCGGAACAAACCCGGCCAGCGCCAATGCTGCTTTGGGAATGGAAAAGGGGGAACCTATCATGCAATAGGATTGCAATTCCTCAAAAGTATTCACCACCTCCATGGCTCCCATATCAATGGAGCGCAACACGATGCGATGCTCCGCGCAAGGTTTGATGTACACTTGTAAAGGCGGCTGCCCGTTCAGTTCAATGGCAATATTCACCACACTCCCACCGGCAAACAAGGAGTAAGGCGGAGTGTCCGTCCATCCTCCCGCCATATCTATGCGTACGGGGCTACGCCCCCATACAATCTGGTCACTATACACATTCAGGCGAGGACTGCTCTTGCGTTCATACAAATCAGTCAGCAATCCTTCGCGCAACAAGTTGAATGCGGCCTGCTCGTCTGCCTTGAAGTCCCTTCCGTCCAGCTTCTCAATCTGTGCACGCAGCATCCGGTTATGGATACGCTGCATCAGCGAGGCATCTGTCGGCAACACTTCCGGCTTGTCAATGCCGAATTTATGGAATTCACCGGCCACATCCATCAAGTCGAGTTGATAGAATACACTCTTTGCATGGTTGCGTGCCAGCACTTCCCAGTTTCCTTTGCAGAAGCTCTCCCGCTGTGCATACAGCAGACGCAAGTCGGCTTGTGCTGAAATTTCGTCGGCGGACAACCGACGACTTTCCAGCCAGACAGCCTTTCCTTCCGTCAAGCCCGGTTCGGAAACCATCCATCGAAGCACTGTCCCCATCTGCTCTTTATCTTCCACAACCGGGAAGATGGCAGCAGCCTGCAGGTCCTCTTTTCTGCCGGTGATGTCTTCCACCGACAATTCCCGTTCGACCAGCCATTCCGAAAACGACATTCCAAGGAACAGTGTCTTTTCATCCCGAATATCCCCCTTAAAAGTATCGTCAAAACCATAGGGGCGTACTGCCCAGCGCTGGTCGGCAAGCGGAACTATATCAATGCAGATACCGTCTGGAATGGTCAGCCTCCAGTCATTCTTGGGAACACCCGTGATAATCTGCCGTGCCCCCAGCCGCCAAGAAGCTCCAACAAAGCTATTTTCAATCCAAAGACTGTCGTTCTTCGGAGTAAGGGGGAGATGCACTTCTGCATTCTGCACAAAGATGGCCGGATTGGGCTTCAACTTCCGGTGCATAATCTGGCGCTGGTCGTAGACCTTATTCTGTAAGGTGACGGTTGAAGACAACAGTTCGCGGCTTGTTCCATAATGGTAGAATTCGCCTCCGGGCAAAGGCAATATGGCGACGGAGAGGCTATTCAGCTCTTCATCCTCAATACGGGGATGATTTCCTAAGGACAAGCCAAAGTCAGCATACAAGTCATAGTATTTCAAGTCGGAATATGGCGTATCCACGTCCAAAGCCCCATCTGCCTTCTGCGAACGTTTCATCAGCAAGTCAACGGCCCGGTCGCTCAATAGCCAGATGCCGATATCCATTAAAAAGAGATGTGTCTTGGAGAGGTTTTCCAATTCTTCCAGAGAGGGTTTCTGAAGCATGAAATCCAAGGATTCCGGTTGATTCCGGTCCGAGATAAACACACCATGATGTGTGGCGAGCAACGGGTCTACCCACAGTCCATAGCACACCACATCTGCATCGGGAATCTCTTGAAGCGGCTTTTCCGCACGGATATATACGTCACCACTGGCAATCAGCGTACGCAGTCTTTCGGGAGCCCGCTCCATTATCTTTTCGTAAAGTGGGAGTTGAAGGGATAATAAATTCTGTCCCAGTTTTTGTCCACGCGCCCAGCGAAACACCGGAATCGGGGTCAATATCTTGCCCGCCGGTGCATATCCCGGTAAACGACGGCTTTGTCCTCCGGCATGCAGCAGAATACGCTTCTCTATTGGAATGCTTTTCTCTGTTGGAATGCACTTTTCTGTTGGAATACGCTCCTCCGCCCAATACTTCCTATCCCGTTCCTTCTGCCATTCTCTCAAGAGCCAGGTAGTTCCCCCACCCGAGCCAAGTTTCATTCCCACCGGGTCGGAAGTACAAAACCATTCCGTACGGTCTACATTTTCCAGTTCATAGAATGCCGACACCAGATTAGGCGGCAAAGACAATAATTTCTGCATATCAATCGCTGTATTGCTTACTATTTGACAGCAAAGTAAAATAATATTAGGCAATTGACATAGAAAGTTTCAATTTATTTCTTTGGTATCAAGCTTGTGTTCCTTTACGGAAATACGACTGAGTATATAGGCGATTCATAAAGAATGGCTTTTCCAATCAAGTTCATTTTTAAAACAGAGAAAAGAATTGATTAAGAGTTAAGAAATTGTCGAAAGAGACATTATTAAAGATTCTTAGTAAATTTCTCAGTAATAAAAGATAGAAATACACACGAACAGATACAAACAATTTATAGCATGCAATACACGATACTAACAACATGTCGTGCAAGAAGTTAATAACGTGTCCTACAAAAAACAAATATCGTGTCCGCAGGATATTAACTTCCTGCAAACACGATATTAATTCGCTTTTACACAAAACTATACGAGGCTAACTACCTGCTGCAACAACTCCGACAATTCGAAAGTAGCATTCTTAATATCCGAAATCCGGTTCTTGCCTTCTGTCGTAAGAGAAAAACGCATCTGACGCTTATCTTCCTTACCTATCAGACGGGTAATGAGCTTCTTTCCCTCGACAGAGCGAATGACCTTTGAAGTGTTGGAGGCAGACAAACCCAGTGCCTCGGCTATCTCACTGGAGGTAAGCTTAGGAGTATTGAGCAGCGTGCACAACAGCATTCCTTCATTCAGCGATAAATCATACATCTGCGTAAACTGCACCTCGAACTCGGCAATAGCCCGATAAACATCACGGATTTTACATAAAGTCTCCATATCTTGTCCTCCTATATAAATAAGTTCACATTTGCCTTGTCCGCACGTTCCATATAGGTAGCCACGCCGCCGATGGTTACTTCATCCAGAAGTTCTTCGTGCTGGATGCCCATCATATCCATAGACATCTGGCAAGCAATGAATTCCACTCCCTGCGCCAATGCCTGCGAGCGCAACGACTCCAAAGAATCCACTCCCTTGCGCTTCATCAAGAAGCGCATCATGCGGCTGCCCATGCCGAACATATTCATCTGCGACAACTTCAGTTTCAAAGAGCTGGACGGCAGCATCATGCCGAACATCTTGCCGAAGAAGTCCTTCTGCACACTGGGTTTCTGCACTTTCTTCAAGACGTTCAGTCCCCAGAAGGTGAAGAAAATGGTTACTTTCTGTCCCGTTGCCGCTGCTCCGTTTGCTAGTACGAAGGTTGCCAGCGCTTTGTCCAGGTCGTCACTGAACAGAATCAGCGTCTTTCCCCTCCCCCCGGCTACGGAAACATTGGAAGCAGATGTACAAGCCGGAGCACCTTTCTCGATGACTACCGTATAGCGTCCTTTCTCGTCATGCTTCTCTATCAATTTATTTCCCGTCGTATCACACCAGGCAGAAGCATCGCGTGCAAAACCGGCATCGGTTGCCACAATCTCCACACGCTCGCCCACAGCAATGCTATCCATCGCCTTTTTCACCTGCATGATAGGTCCCGGACATTGCAAACCGCAAGCATTTATCTTCAACGTTTCCTTCTTGGACACTGATGCATCCGCAGGAACATCATCAGTAGCAGCCTCTACCGAAGAAGAAGAGCCGCCTGCCGGAGCAGATGGAGACGGCAGAGGTGCTGTTGCCGTGGAGTAGGTCTTATAACCACCTATCAGATTGCGCACATTGCGATAGCCGCGCCCCATCAGGATGCGCAGGGACAGATAACCGCGCAGACCCACAGCACAGAAAAGCACTACCGGCTTGTCTGTAGGTATCTCTGCCAAATGCTCGCGCATTTCGTCCAACGGAATATTGACGGCTCCCGGAATGGTGCCGAAAGAGAATTCCTCGGGCGTACGGGTATCTATCAGCATCACTTTATCCTTCTCTTCCACCAGCTCGCGCCAAGAGATGACGGGCATTGCACCGCTGATAATGTTCGATGCTACATAGCCGCCAATAGCGATGGGGTCTTTGGCCGAGGAGAAAGGAGGCGCATACGTGTGCTCCGTCTCCATCAAATCGTAGACTGTGCCACCCCGCTTGATGAGTCCGGCTATCTGGTCGATTCGCTTGTCCACTCCCTCGTAACCGATACATTGCGCACCATAGAGTTTACCGGTTTTGGGATGGAAAGTCAGTTTCAAGGTCAAAGGTAGGGCATCCGGATAGTAACCGGCATGAGATGCCGAGTGAGTCACCGAGCTTTGATATTCCATGCCCCACTGCTTCAAGCGTTTGGCTGCAAGGCCCGTAGAGGCTACCGTCATGTCGAATACTTTGGCAATGGAAGTGCCGATAGCTCCTTCGTAGGAAACAGTATTGCCAAACACCATATTATCAGCAACGATACGTCCCTGGCGGTTGGCAGGATTTGCCAGATAATTGAGCCAGGGCTTTCCGGTCAGCGGATGAGGATATTCGATGGCATCGCCCACAGCATAGATGTCTTTTTCGGAAGTCTCCAAGTGTTCGTCTACCCAGATACCGCCCATCTCGCCCAGTTTCAAGCCGGCTTGTTGCGCCAATGCAGTGGCAGGACGCACACCGATGGAGAGTAACACCATATCGGCAGGAATGGCCTTTCCGCTTTTCAGGAATACGGTGATTCCGTTGTCCGTACGCTTGAAATGGGTTACTCCTTCTTCCAGATAGAGAGAGACGCCTTTCTGCAACAAATGCTGATGAATAGGTGCCGCCATAGAGAAGTCGATAGGCGCCATCACCTGATTACCCATTTCGACTACAGACACATGAACACCGGCATGATGCAGGTTCTCCGCCATTTCCAATCCGATGAAACCGGCACCTACCACCACGGCGCGTTTCACCTGCTTGTCCGAGATATAAGCCTTGATATGGTCGGTATCTTCTACATTGCGCAACGTGAAGATGCCTTCGGAATTAATGCCTTCCAAGGGGGGCTTCACGGGATTGGCACCGGGAGAAAGCAAAAGTTTGTCATAGCTTTCGTCGTACTCCTTGCCTTCCGCATTGCGTATGGTAACGGTCTTGTTTTTGGGATGGATGGCGATTACTTCATTCTGCACACGCACATCAATGCGGAAGCGCTTGCCGAAAGATTCGGGTGTCTGCACCAGCAGCTTCTCGCGCTCTGCTATCACTCCGCCTATATAATAAGGTAAACCACAATTAGCGTACGAGATGTAAGGGCCTTTCTCCAATAAGAGAATTTCAGCCATTTCGTCCACTCTTCTTAGTCGGGCGGCTGCCGTGGCTCCACCTGCTACACCGCCAATGATTACATATTTCATAATTCTTCGTTTTTTAAGTTTGACGATGCAAAGAAAATAATTATTTTCAATAAAACATAATTTCCAAAGGAAAATATTATTAAAAGACTCATTTTTAATAAGAATAGGCATAAAAAAACGGATTATTACAAGTTTTTACACCTATAATAATCCGTTCAGTATGCAAGTTTTTATAAGCTTACCAACCAAGCCGAGCAAGACCGGCAGCACTATACCATGAAGTAGAACGATAAGCAGCATTAGCAGCTTGGGCAGCAGAAGTAGTGGAAACAGAAGGTACATAGTGGGTTACCCCATGCGCATAGGGTTTCATAGGAAACATCCCCCAAACAGAGTCAAACCGCTTGTGCGCAAACATAGAATAATTCTTCTCGGTAGTATTCCAATATGCTACAGATGCATCAAAAGACTGTTTCCATTGATTAAATGCAGCACCATCGTCATTCAGCAAGTATTGCATCATTTCCTGCATATCATAATAACCGACATGTTTATCTCCAGTACGTTTATCATAATCAAAGACACTGGAACGAAGTTCGGAAACCTCAGCACCTTCTGGCAAAACCTGCTTTGTCACAGCTGCTAAGTTTTCCAATTCTGATGATTTCAAAACTGTAATGGAAGTCCCACCAGTCCAGTTGTCATTTGTCATATTAATTCCACCTTCATAGTTACTATCATAAACCTTAAAATATTCTGTAGCCATCTTTACAGCCGCATTTTGAGTAAACATTTGAGGGACTACCTTATCGTAAGGGGCACCTGGTCCCGGATTTTCAGTCGGTGAACCTATGTAATATTTCGCATAGTTACGCAATTCATATGCAACCTCAACAGAGAGCATGAAACAAGCATCAAACATTATAAACTCAAAACGAGGTGCAGAATCTAATACAGTCAACAAAGCAGAAACATTCATCCGATTATCATTACCATCCCCTTGATCCTGCCCTACCCAACGAGTTTGAGGAGTTCGCAAAGGATAAGGAACCCAGCCATCACAATGTGACCAATACACCAATCCATAACTATCAGCAGGATATTCATTGAAGGCACGCTTCAATACTTCTACCATGACAGAAGTGTCCGTAGAAACCTGCTCATCATACTCTTTAAGGATCTCCTTATTTATACCTCCTTTTTTATCTCTATTTATACGAAATAAGACCGGCTTATCATTATTGTCCAAATAGACCAACAAATTATAAAGAGAAGTGTCAACAGACTTCATCCCCTCAAACATTTCTTCAACATCCCGAGTTGCAAAGTCCTGGCTATTATATTTTTCATCCAGACCATTTTTATCTGCTACAATATATACCAGCACTGTACGACTTCCCTCAATTGGAGGAGTAGGACTGTCGTTCTTTTCACAACCAACAAACAAGATGGAAAAGAATATTCCTAATAAAAGATGAGAATTCAATTTCATAATCATTCATTTGATTTTCAAATTCAAGATTACTCCTGCGGTTTTGTAAACGTGAAAGCCTCAGGCTTCACCACCTGCAAAACCATATTCTTACTCTTTTTATACTTGCCTTTTACCTTTACAGCCTCTTTTTCCAACTTTTTCTTGTTTTCAGCGAAATAAATCATGCAAGTATAATCAGGTTTCTTCAGATTGTACTCCAGATAGTTCTTAAGCTGGTAAGTGTATAAATCACGCTTGGGCAAGAATCCATTCTTATCCAGCTCTACGCTGTCCAATACCTGGATGTCTGTATAATATACGATGGAGTCATTGAAAGAAGCCGCCACCCCAAAAGCATATACAGCCTTTTCCTTATCTTTCATTGTAAAAGCCGAACACAACGCAAAAACCAAAGCTACGGCACAAAGTATACGAACGTATTTCATTGAGTTATGAGTTATAAGTTATGAATTATCAATGGGGCAAAGATATAAAAAAAACCGCACGCCTACTAAAGACGTACGGTTTTTAATTCCTTCTATTTGTCGGAAACTGATATTTCTTATTTATCCCAAATAAGATTTGAGCAATTTACTACGATTACTTTGTCTTAATCTTCTGATTGCTTTTTCCTTA
>ENA-UEOR01000658-UEOR01000658.1-human-gut-metagenome-genome-assembly--contig:-NODE-658-length-21016-cov-7.330579_pt1 | contig 21016 bp, 14 predicted proteins | sample MGYA00242887_ERZ507890 | MGnify/ENA primary metagenome ERZ507890 (study PRJEB26167, sample SAMN06115431) | human gut metagenome | host: Homo sapiens | place: China:Guizhou | collected 2014-10-21...
AGGGTATCAAGAATATTGTAATGCACAATGTTTCGAAAACTCATCATTCATTTATCTTGGCAGATATCTTTTATCCCAGCAAACAATTGTGCTTCCAGTAATTTATCATTACAACTATCCACTATTTTGCGGTCACGCAATGCATTCAGACAACGGTTTCGTAAAGAGGTAAATAAATAAGCTTTCAAAGAAGTTTTTATCAACAAAGAATCCGCATGGTCCCAAATATAAAAGAATAAATCTTGGACTAAATCTTTTGCTTCTTCCTCATCGTACACATAACTTTCTGCAAACAAAACCATTTTAGAGAAATACGATTCATAAAGATAATGAAATGCGTTGTAGTCTCGTTTATACAATGATTTTAATACAAATAGTTCCTTGTCTTCCATAAAGTATGCTTTCAAAGAGATTACAAAAATAAGAAATATCTTAAGAAATACAATTTGCGCCAAGCATCAATATTGTCCTAAATAATTTTTTTGCAGGAGATAACTTGCTGAGTCATACGACTCTGCAAAATCAATGCGTAACCAAACCCCTCAAACCGGATTTTCATCCTGGGGAGGGGGTGTAAAGGGCTCGTTCAGCCACTTGTATAGGTCTATTTTGGTAAATGTGTTGAGCCAAAGCGAGAAAGGCGAGGTTGGCCAGCGCCCATTTATAGCGCGCTATGTGCTTGAGCCAGGAAAAAAGCAGCATTGTGATCATCGCAGTCCAGATTTGAATCTCCACCGCGTTGCGTGAGGTGCCGATAAAGCTCTTGATGCGTAGAAGTTGTTTGAGATTGCGGAAGAAAATCTCGATATTCTATCGCGCCTTATACAGTTTTGCTATCGTAGAGGCTGCAAGTGTAAAATTATTGGTAAGAAGCTCAATAACAAATCCATGCTCATCGTTCCACACTGCTATACGCTTCAGCCTTTTGGGGAATTTCTCTTTGGCCGCAGGTAGCCCGAACTCGATGCTTTCATCCATCAGGACGTTTTGGGTATGCTGCTTGGGTAAGGGCAGTTCCTCAATAGTCCTGTACCGAATATTGTCCTTATGGCGGCCAACATAGAATACATTGTTGCTGTCCCAATGATTTAGGAGGCCGTAGTCGCAATATCCGCGGTCGGCCACCACGATGCTGTGCGGCTTTATCTCAATGTCAAAAGTGGCTTTGTTGTCAGATCTCTTCCCGTCTGTAATATTTACGAACTCAGGCAACAGACAATCGTAATCAAGCAATGTATGCATCTTTACGGCACCTGTTTTCGTCACTTTTTTAGGGTGAAAAAGCTATGGTTTGATTATCAGCGATTAAGCTCATTGAGATTTGGTGATTTGGGTAACACAGTGTAATTTTGTGCCATGTTTATCAACCGATCCAAAAACAAATCAGGCACAACGAGCGTCCGAGTTCTTCAAAAACGAGGTCGTAACAACGTTTTGGTAAAGAGTTTTGGCAGTTCACGCGACATGTCGGAGATTGAGCGGATGGTTGAACAGGCACAAGAGTTTATCCGGCGTCAGACTGGGACGTATTACAATCTCTTTAATCAGCCGCCAGAACAAAATCTGGAGGATTTTATAGGCAAGCTTTCCAATAGCCAAATATCTGTGGACGGGCCGGAGGTTGTCTTTGGCAGATTGTTTGACCATGTAGGCTATGATGCAATAGGAGGTCTGTTCCGTCCATTGGTTCTCAGCCGTCTCGTTGCCCCGGGAAGCAAGTTGAAAACAGTTGATTATCTGTGGAGATATAATGGAGTGTCGTATGATGTGAACAAGATTTACCGTTATCTTGACAAGTTGTGTGGAAGAAAGGGCAATGCCGATGACATCAAATCTAAAATCGAGCAGATTACTTTTGCGCATGGCGCCAGGGCAATGGGAGGATGTATTGATGTGGTATTCTATGACATTACCACGCTCTATTTCGAGGTGGCTGGTGAAGATGATCTCAGGCGCACAGGATACTTAAAAGACGGCAAATTTGATTGTCCGCAGATTCTTCTCGGACTGTTGGTGACAAGGGAGGGGTTGCCGATAAGCTATGAGATATTCCAGGGAGATCTGTCGGAAAAGAAAACGTTTATACCTTTGCTGAAACGAGCTCAGCAGAAGTTCGGATTCCCCAGCCCGATTGTGGTGGCCGACGCGGGCCTGCTGTCGCGCAAAAATATTGATGCTCTTGTCGCTGCCGGCTATGAGTATATACTTGGAGCAAGGCTTAAAAACGAGAATGCCAATGTCAAGAAGAAAGTCTTGGCGCTCAATCTCTCAGACGGTCAGGTTGCATCAATCGAGACAGACGACGGACTACGTATTGTTGTGTCATTTACAGAAAAGCGCCAGAAGAAAGATGCTTTCAACCGCACCAGAGGGCTTTTGCGACTCCAGGCAAAGGTAGCCTCCGGCAAGATCACTAAGAAGCACATAAATAATCGAGGCTACAACAAATATCTGCGAATTGAAGGAGAGGCGAATATAAGCATCGATCTTGAAACTTTTGAGAAAGACGCGGCATGGGATGGTTTGAAAGGCTATGTAACCAATGCCACGCTCCCGGATGAAGAAGTCCTTGCCAACTACCATAACTTATGGTTTATCGAACGGGTATTCCGCATGAGCAAAACCGACCTGCAGATACGACCCATGTATCATCGTCTGAGGAATCGTATCGAGGGACATATCTGCATCTGCTTTTGCGTTTATGTCCTACAACTTGAGATGGAACGTCTGCTAAAGGCCGCAAACTCGACAATCACATTGGAGAAAGCCCGAGAGCTTGTAAAGACGATGTATGCTCTGACATACACTAAGTCCGGACATATCAAGCCCTCAAAGACAATGCTGCGCATGGATACTCTGCAACAGGAGCTATATCAGCTGGTCGACGAATGGGTAAAGTCTGATTTGGGTAACGCATGACGAAAACAGGAAAAAGGGAGAATAAACAAGCGGCATAACAAAAAAAGAAGGTGGCCTTTTCAGACACCTTCTTGATATTTAAGCTTGTAATAAATTCTTATTACTTACCTGCATGCATAATAGCAGCCTGAGCCGCGGCTACGCGGGCGATGGGCACGCGGAACGGTGAACAGCTGACATAGTTCATACCTACTGAGTCGCAGAAGATGACGGATGAAGGTTCTCCACCGTGTTCTCCACAGATACCTACTTTCAGGTCTGCATTAGTCTTACGACCCAGTTTCACACCCATTTCAACCAGACGGCCTACACCTTCCTGATCCAATACAGCAAAGGGATCGGTTTTCAGGATACCTTTCCTGATGTATTCCGGTAAGAATTTGCCGGCGTCGTCACGGGAGTAACCGAAGGTCATCTGAGTCAGGTCGTTGGTACCGAATGAGAAGAATTCGGCTACTTCGGCGATCTGATCTGCGGTGATAGCGGCACGCGGGATTTCGATCATCGTACCTACTTTGTAATCTACTTTAACGCCTTTTTCTTCGAATACCATAGCTGCAACACGGTTGATGATTTCAGTCTGCTGTTTCAGTTCTTTCACAGTACCTACCAAAGGAACCATAATTTCCGGACGAGGATCCAGACCACGCAGTTTCAGGTTACAAGCAGCTTCGATGATCGCACGGGCCTGCATTTCGGTGATTTCCGGATAGGTAACTCCCAAACGGCAGCCACGATGACCCAGCATCGGGTTGAATTCGTGCAGTGCATCTACTTTTTCTTTGATACGTTCTACCGGAATTCCCAGTTTCTGAGCCATATATTGTTGTGAGGCCGGTTCGTTCGGAGTAAATTCGTGTAAAGGTGGGTCGAGCAGACGGATGGTAACCCCCAGTCCGTTCATGGCTTCGAGGATACCTTCGAAGTCTCCCCGCTGCATCGGCAGGATCTTGTTCAGTGCATCGCGGCGTCCTTCTACCGTGTCGGACAGGATCATTTCACGCATAGCGTCGATACGGTGTCCTTCGAAGAACATATGTTCTGTACGGCAAAGTCCGACACCTTTGGCTCCGAAGTCACGGGCTTTACGGGCATCTTTCGGGGTATCGGCATTAGTACGTACATACATACGGGTATATTTTTCAGCCAGGTTCATGATGGCTGTGAAGTCTTCGTCCAATGTTGCATCTTCTGTTTCTACTTTTCCTAAATAAACTTCACCGGTAGAACCGTTCAGGGAAATCCAGTCGCCTTCTTTGATGATTGTTCCGTTTACGGAGAAATTACGTTTGGCATAATCGACTACGATATCTCCTGCGCCGGATACACAACATTTACCCATACCACGGGCAACGACAGCTGCGTGAGAAGTCATACCACCGCGTGCGGTCAGGATTCCTTCGGATACGTTCATACCCCGCAGGTCTTCGGGAGAAGTTTCCTGGCGTACCAGAACCACTTTTTCACCTCTGTTTTTCCATTCTTCGGCTTCGTCGGCGAAGAATACGACACGCCCGCAGGCAGCACCCGGAGAAGCCGGCAGACCTTTGGTAATAACGTGAGCTTTTTTCAGAGCTTCTTTATTGAATACCGGATGGAGCAGCTCGTCCAATTTAGCCGGTTCCTGACGCAACAAAGCTGTTTTTTCATCGATCATACCTTGTTTCAGCATATCGACAGCCATTTTCACCATAGCGGCTCCGGTACGTTTTCCGTTACGGGTCTGTAACATCCACAGCTTACCGTCCTGGATGGTGAATTCCATATCCTGCATATCGTGGAAGTGGTCTTCCAGTTTTTCCTGTACAGCGTTCAGGTCGGCATAAGCCTGAGGCATAGCTTCTTCCAGCGAAGGATATTTGGAAGCACGTTCTTCTTCGGAAATACCCTGCAGTTTAGCCCAACGGCGTGAACCCTCGATGGTGATTTCCTGCGGTGTACGGATACCGGCTACAACGTCTTCCCCCTGTGCATTGATCAGGTATTCTCCGTTGAAGATGTCCTCTCCGGTTGCAGCGTCACGGCTGAAAGCAACACCGGTAGCCGAATTGTTACCCATGTTACCGTAAACCATAGACTGTACGTTAACAGCAGTACCCCATTCTTCCGGGATCTGGTTCAACTGACGGTACAGAACGGCACGTTCGGTCATCCATGAATCGAATACGGAACAGATGGCTCACCACAGCTGTTCCCACGGACCAGTCGGGAAATCTTTACCGGTTTTGGTTTTGACTACTTTTTTGAAGTTTTCGACCAATACCTGCAAATCTTCAACGGTAAATTCAGTATCTTGTTTGATATGTTTGGCTTCTTTCAGCTTGTCGATTTCAACTTCGAACGGATTGTGCTCGCCTTTTGCTGCTGCTACACCCATTACAACATCGCCGTACATCTGAATAAAACGACGGTAAGAGTCCCAGGCAAAACGGGCATTTCCTGATTTTTCTGCCAGTAATTTTACGGCATCGTCATTCAATCCCAGGTTCAGCACGGTGTCCATCATACCCGGCATAGAAACACGGGCACCGGAACGTACGGATACCATCAACGGGAAAGCCTCTCCTTTGGAACCGAATTTTGCATTCATGATTTTTTCCATGTGTGCAATACCGGCTTTAACGTCGTTTTCTATTAATTTTACAACAGCATCTTTACCTTTCTGGTTGTAAAGTGTACAAACTTCAGTGGTAATCGTGAAACCTGCAGGTACAGGCAGGCCGATCAGGTTCATCTCCGCCAGGTTGGCGCCTTTACCACCGAGCAGATTTTTCATGTCTGCCTTGCCTTCTGCTTTTCCGTCTCCGAATGTGTAAACGTACTTCGTACTCATATTTCTGTTAGATTTGATTTATTTCCCTGAGAGGGAAGGTTTATTATTATGATATTGTTTTTATAAACTATTGATATACAATAAACTGAAAGCCACGCGAGCTTGCGTATTCAGAGTTGCAAATATAGAATATTTTTTGTTATTATAAAAATCGGCTTCTATTTTTATAATGATCTATTACTCAAACGTTTTCAATTTTGAATTCTTGGCTCTTTATCATTCCCTCCGGATTGTCGTTTGCCGGTATACCGGTTCCCCGTTTTTCCCCAATCCTTCGACGGTGATGGTATAACTGCCGGCCATGTCGGCAGTGAAAAAAGAGAGGGAAGTCTGCCCGGATGAATCGATCGGGACGACCGGTTGCCAATAAATCGTGCTGCGGTAATCGATTTCGGGAGCTTTGAGTATTTCCGGGTCGTTGTATTGGGGCATGTAGAATTCATCCGGTTCGGAGTAACCTAAAGGAATGAATTTGATCAACCCTGGAGTGGCTTTGGGGGTGAAATGGCCATGTTTGGTATTGATGACAATCACACCGCCGGCACCGCCTTGGGCCATGAAGAAAGTCAGCCGGGCTCCGTCGCGGATGACTCCCAGATTGTCCACATCCTCCGGCATCACTGCGTTCAGCATGTCTTCGGTCTGTGGCAATCCGTCGATCATGAACAGAGGCGTACTTCCGTTGCGGGCCATCGTCACTTTGGTACCGGAGACAATAACACCCGGAAGACGGGATAATAGTTGATAGATACTGGAAGTGTTGAATTTATTCAATTCTTCCTGGCCCAGGATGTAATCCGTCATATCTGTGTATTGGCCTTCGTATTTGTGTTGTACGCTTTCCGGACGGTGACGTAATACGACCGCTTCGTCGAGAATATAGACTTTCACACCGTTCTGGTAGAAATAACTACCTTTGAACTGGTCCATAAATTCTTCTTTGCCCAGTGGTTTATTTTCCCGGGGGATTGTAAAATGAGTGACGGGATCTTTAAATAGCCGGGGAGTGATAGTTATATCTACCATTTTTCCTCCTTTCTCTTTGTAGCCACGTACCAGAAAAATCGTACTATCGGGGAAATCCAGATCCCGGATGATGAATTCTCCGTTTTCGTTCGACTTCACTTCTCCCAATGTATTTTCACCGGGGATAAAGATTTGTACACTGGCATTCGCCATCGGCTTATTGCTATAATTGGTGATTTTTCCCCGGATTTCTTGTCCCTGTTCAAGCTTGAAAGTGGCTTTAGAAGGTGTGGCAGTCAGGAATTTCCCGATCTCATAACGGGTCCAGCCATGAGTGAGCATGAGGAGATCGATGTGTTCGGGAGTTTCACGACTATAACTTCCCGGGGCTTCGATGTGCCCTTTGAGGTCGGAGGTCAGGAGCAGATAACTGACGATATTGTCCGATAGGGTGTCACGGGGAACCATCGTATTGTCCGTAACAGAGAGGGAAAAACTGCCTTCGAGGGGGTGCTCGCCGATGTCTGTAAACTGTAGTGTCAGGTTTACTTTTTCCCGTCTGTCGTATTTTTCTTTATCGGTCCGGAGTTGTAATACAGGTTGCGGATCCGGCTTTATAAAATAAGAACGCTGGCTGTAAATGTGTGAGTCGGCATCGGCTAGTACGAACTGCACGGTACCACCGGGCAGGGAGTTCAGGGGTAAGGCTCCCACGAAATCGTCTTTTGCCGGTAGCACGCCTAACAGACGTCCTCTGGAGTGCATAACGATATAAATCGTTTTCCCTGCAGGAAAATGAATTCCTTTTTTGACAGCAAGGATCAGGTGGTTGTCCTGAGGATAAACCTGCAAGGCCAGATTTTCCGCTTGGGGAATCTGCAAGTCGACTCTTTTTTCCCGGTTTGTGGCGGTATGTACCAGGGCATAGTAGCGTTCGCCCGGCTGGGTGGTCAGTTCCAGGGTTCCCATTCCCCGGTGAAAGGTTGAAAAAGAAACGACTTCCTGTTCCTTACTATTGTAAATTTTTCCCTCGGCAGCTATCGAACGTCCGTTTGCATCCAGTGCCTTAAAGGCGACGGTTTGCGTGGTGCCCGCTAATAAATTACCGCCTTCCGGGAAGAATTGAAAGTCGAAGTCGTCGGAAAGATTCAATAAAGGGATTTCTCTTGAAAAAGCAAAAGGCAAGTCCGTCGGGAACGCTACCTGAATCCGGTCGATACTGTCGCTGACCGGATATTGTAAAGTGGCGGATCCTTGTTCATCGGTTTTCAAGGTAGTCTTGTTTACCGCTAGTTTATGACGGTAGGTCGTGATTTTCAGACGTTGATGAACATAAGGTTTGCCGGCATTATCGATTAGGGTGAGCGTCGTCCGGATTGCATTGTCCTGACGGCTGCTTGCCGTGTGAATGTTTACTTCATTCACTGTACTGACGATCTGTATATTTTTTTTGAAGAAAAAATCTTCTTCGTTATTTTGCATCCAGTTGGTAAAGACACGCAGGCAATACTCTCCCGGAGGGGTGGTGGATGGAATCGTCAAATTGCCATAAAAACAAGAATCGGTCTGTTTTATTTGGATACGTTTTAAAATCGAATCCTGACGGTTGATGAGTTCGAGGTAGATAAATTTACTTAATTGGGTCGGGATATGATAGCTGGCATCTACGCAGTAGGCTCTGAACCAGATATTTTCGCCGGCAGAGTGGGTCGGTTTATCGGTATGTAGATAAATTTTTTCCTGGGGGTTGAAATTGAAATAGTTGTTGAAACATTGTTCGATGTATGAAGGAAAAGCATCTTCGGTTTGAGCTCCGACGGGACGGAAAAGAAGGACCAGCATGATCGTGAACATGCCCGTGCAGATTGTTTTCATCATTTATTGTTTGTGGTTACGGGAACAAAATTAAGAAATAAAATGATATTTTTGTTCTGCTAAAGAGAAAATGCATGAAGCCAACAGAGAGTCGGAAACGGTACAATGATTACCCCGCTTATTTCAAAGAATTATTTGGAGAACGGGTGCAAAAATTGTCTATCGACGGTGGATTTACTTGTCCGAACCGGGATGGGAAAAAAGGGACCGGTGGTTGTACGTTTTGTAATAATGAGAGTTTTAATCCGGGTTATTGCCGGGCTGTGTCGGGGATATCCCGACAGATCGGGGAGGGAAGGGCCTTTTTTGCCCGAAAGTATATCGGTCAGAAGTATCTGGCTTATTTTCAGGCTTATTCGAATACCTATGCTCCTTTGGAAGAGTTACGGCAAAAGTATGAGGAGGCATTGGATTGTCCCGATGTAGTAGGATTGGTGATCGCTACCCGTCCGGATGCTGTGACCGATGACGTATTGGATTATATTGCCGGATTGTCCCGGCGTTGTTATGTTTGTGTAGAGTATGGAGTCGAATCTGCAAATGATGAAGTTTTGCGAACGGTCAACCGGGGACATACTTTTGCCGAAGCTGAGGAAGCGATACGGAAAACGGCTGAGAGAGGTATCCGGATAGGAGCTCATTTGATTTTCGGCTTACCCGGAGAGAGCCGGGAGTCTATGTTGGAGGGGGCGGTCCGTGTGTGCGATCTGCCGATTCAGGTATTGAAGCTACATCAGTTGCAGATTGTCCGGGGAACGGCGATGGCCGAACAATATCTTCGGCATCCGGAGGTTTTCAGGTTGTATAGTTATGAGGAATACCTCGATTTTGTGGTAGACGTGATCGGACATATCCGGCCGGATGTTTATCTGGAACGTTTTGTCAATCAATCACCCGAAGAATATCTGATCGCTCCGAAATGGGGGATAAAGAATTATGAGTTTGTGGCTAAACTGGAGAAGAGATTGCGCGAGAGAGGAGAGTGGCAGGGGAGGTGGTATAGGGGGAAAGGTAAAAAGTAAAAAGCTAAAAGTTGAAGGTTTGGGGAAAATGAAGGAGGGGAAAAGAAGAGAGATGAAAAAAATAAAATAAAATGAGATGATGATTGGACAGGAGAAAGTGTATGAGACATTGAAAGCTTTGGGTATTGAATTCGATTATCTGGAACATCCTGAGGCACCTACGATCGAGATTGCCCGCCAATATTGGAAAAATTTGGACAGTACACATTGTAAGAATTTGTTTTTCAGGAATCATAAGGGAAACCGGCATTACCTGGTTATTTTTCATTGTGATCGGAATCTGGCGATTCATGATCTGGAACAACTATTAAAACAAGGGAAATTAAGTTTTGCTTCGGAAAAACGGATGGAGAAATACCTGGGGTTGAAGCCGGGATCTGTCAGCCCTTTCGGATTAGTGAACGATACGGAACACCATGTCTATGTTTTCCTCGATGAAAATTTGAAACAAGCCCGGAAATTGTCGTTTCATCCGAATGATAACCGGGCTTCTCTGGCTATAAAGACGGAAGATTTTATCCGTTATATGGATCAGACAGGGAATGGGTATGAGTGGATCAGACTTTATTGATTGGCGCAGTGCGCCAATCCTACTTCATCCCTTCCACCTCCCCGATGGTCATCGGTTTATATTTGCCGAGCCGGCGTGCTCCGTCGGGAGTGATCAGGTAGTCTTCTTCGTTACGGATGCCGCTGAAACCTTTCCAGGCTTCCAGTTTGTCGTATTGGATAAATTCGCAGAACCGTTTTTCACTTCTCCAATAGTCGATGAGCTCAGGAATAAAATAGATGCCGGGTTCTATGGTAAAGACAAAACCGGGTTCCAGGGGGCGGGCCAGACGGAGCGATTTGAAACCGAACTGTGTACTTTTGGGTTGTCCGTTATATCCTACCCATACTTCGCCTAAATTCTCCATGTCGTGAACATCGAGTCCCATCATGTGGCCGAGTCCGCAGGGAAAGAACAACGCATAAGCACCCGAACGGGCTGCTTCGTCGGGATCTCCTTTCATCAGGCCGATCGATTTCATCCCTTCTGCAATCGTACGGGCGGCAATCAGATGGACCTCTTTGAACGGAATGCCCGGTCTTAGGGCGGCAACTGCGGCCTGATGGGCTTGTAAAGCGATTTGATAGATGGTTTTCTGCTGTTCTGTAAAATGTTTACTTACCGGAATGGTCGACGAGAGGTCGCCGGAATAGTGCATGCCGTTTTCCGCTCCTGCATCCAACAATAACAACTGCCCTTCGTGGAGGATATTACCGTGATAATGATTATGGAGGGTTTGCCCGTTAATGGTGGCAATCACCGGGAAAGACAATTGTCCGCCATTTTGTAAAGCGACTTCTGTCACTGCTGCTGCTATTTCACATTCTTTCATCCCCGGCCGGACAAGTTGCATCGCCCGGATGTGCATATCGGCGGAGATATTTACTGCTTCTTCTATCTCCCTGATCTCCTCGGCCGATTTGTAGTTTCGTTGGCCGACTACAGCCCGGATCAGTTCGGTAGAGGCTCCGGCAACTTGCGCTTCAGGGGCAATCCCCAGTAAACGGAGTAGGGTGACCTGATGTTCACCCCGGTAAGGAGGCAGATAATGGATACGACGTCCCTGCTGTACCGCTTTATTTAAATAATCGCTCAGCTGGGCGGTCGGAGCGGTTGCTGTGATGCCTACTGAAGCACTCTTTTCCCGTATCGTGGGTTGGGTGCCCATCCAGACGATATCGTCGATGGTCAGTTCATCCCCGAAAATAATTTCCCGGTCTTCATCGATATCGATCAGAGCCGAAAGACCGGCATAATCCGAACCGAAAAAATATAAAAAAGTCGAATCCTGACGGAAATGATACGTGTTGTCGGCATAATTCATACCGCTTTCATTGTTGCCGAGAAATAGTAAAATCCCTTTACCGATTTCTTTCTTCAGTCTGTTACGTCTCTGAATGTAAGTTTCTTTGTTGAACATAATCGTATGGTTTTATAAGTAGATATTGGGTTTGGTCAGTTGGTGTTATTGATAAAATCTTTGGGTAATACGCCGAATTGATTTTGGAAACATTTGGCAAAGTAGGAGGGACTGTTAAAGCCGACCATATAACAGATCTCGTTGATCTTATATTCGTTTCCGGCCAGATATTCCGCTGCTTTACGCAGGCGTACCAACCGGATAAATTCATTCGGGGTCAAACCGGTTACTGCCTTTACTTTGGCATACAGAAGGGTACGGCTCATATTGACACTTCGGGTGAGTTGGTCGACGGAAAATTCTGTATTCGAGATATTCTCCTGGATGATCTCGTTCAAACGGTTAAACCATTTTTCGTCGGCCTGTGTTTCGGTCAGGGTATTGATCGGGGTGAAAGGTTTCTCTGAAAAAAGACAACGCAGTTTGTTACGGTTTTCCAGCAGACTGACCATTTGTGCATACAGATAGCTCACAGATACCGGTTTCTCGATATAAACATCCGCTCCGTTTTCCAGGCCGGCGATTTTGCTTGCTGTATCCGTGCGTGCCGTGAGCAGGATTACCGGGATATGACTTAGATTGATGTCTCTTTTTATTCGTTTGCATAATTCTATTCCGTCCATTACCGGCATCATGACGTCGCTAATGATAATGTCCGGCTTCAGATTTTCCAGTGATTTCAATGCTTCTTCGCCATTTCCGGCCGTGTGGATATGATATCGTTGTCCGATGACACGGGTGAGATAAGAAATAAACTCTTCGTTATCTTCGACAATCAGTACGGTTCCGGCCTTTTTCCCATCTTTGTCGGTTTTTTCTGTTCCGGCAGGTTCGATCGGATCCTCAGTTTTTACTTCCCGGAGTGCTGCTGTTTTATCCGGAGAGGTTACAGAAATAGAAAGGTCGTTTTGTTCGTCCTGGGGAAGCGTGATCCGGAAACGGGTAAACCGGTTTTCTTCGCTTTCCACTTCTATCTTTCCCATCATTCGTTTCACCAACAGGCTGACGATGGCTAGCCCGATACCGAAACCTTTGTTCGGGAGTTGGGGTTTATTGGCCGATTGGTAAAAGAGGTTGAATATTTTTTCTTTCTCCGTAGGTTTGATTCCCGTACCGTTGTCTTCGACAGAGATCGTTACCGTATGTGCTTCAGGATTTTCAGTGAGGGAGACCAGAATACGGTCTTTGGTAAATTTCATGGCATTGGTCAGCAGGTTACTCAACACTTTGGTCAGTGCTTCCCGGTCGGTGCAAATCCGGATCGGTTGTGGAGTATCGTGGGAGAGCTGTATCCCCTTTTGCTGAGCTGCAGGCGTAAAACGCTGTACAGTTTTTTCCACCAGATCATCGATGTCGAACCAGGTGTTTTGGGAGGAAAAAGCTTCTTGTTCGGCTTTCGTAAAATCCAGGATCTGATTTACCAGGTCCAGTAACCGTTCGCTGTTGCGTTTGACGACTTCCAGGTCGTCCCTGATTTCCTCCGGGATATTTTTTTGACGCATGATCTCTTCTACGGGGGCCAGGATCAGCGTTACCGGAGTACGGATTTCATGGGTAATATGGGTGAAGAATCCGATTTTAGCATCGAACAGTTTGCGTTCGTTCTCGTGATGCAAGGCTGCGATCTTATTACGGTGGCGTCGGTTGGTCCGTTGTAATAAAAGTGCATACCCTAAAGCGATCGCTAAAACGATCAGGATACCGTAAACGACTAACATACCGTTCGACAACCACCAGGGTGGAAGAATTGTAATCCGGATTTCTGCTTTTTCGGGATTCCATACCTCGTCGTTATTACAGGCCATCACCTGGAAGGTATAATTCCCCGGGGATAGGTTGGTGTAGGTGGCTATGTTGTTTTGATTGTCCGTGTTGTTCCAGGTTTTATCGAAACCTTTCAACATGTATTTGTATTTGTTTTTACTCGGGGCACAATAGCTGGTCGTTACAAATTCGATAGAGAAAACGGCCTCGTTGTGAGGGAGAATGACCGAGCGCTGCCGGTCGATCTGAGCTTGAAGGACCGAATGTCCGCCGATTGTTACATCCTGATTGAAAAGCCGGAAGGCCGTAAAAACAATATGGGGAATCACTTCATTCTTGCGGATACTTTGCGGATGGAAGACATTGAACCCATTGCTGCCGCCGATATAAATCTGTCCACCGGAAGTTTGCAGGCCGGCCTGGTTGGTAAACGGAAGGCAGACGAGTCCGTCTTCCTGATTGTAATAACTGATGGTTCCGTCTGAAGTATTGAACCGGAGTAAACCGGCATTGGTCGTGATCCACAATTCATTATAACTGGAGATGATCGTCTGTATGGTGGTATGGGTACGAAATAACGGATCGGGATGACGGGTAAAGCTATGATCGGCCGGATTGTAGGTATAAAGTCCGTATCCGCCCGTACCGATCCTTAACTTGCCCTGATCGCTGCACAGGCACACGATAGATTGTGGTAAACCGGTCTGATCGTTGGAATGAAATTTGAGGGTACTGGTTTTCAGGTCATAGCTGATCAATCCTTTGCCTTGCGAAGCAAACCAGATCGTGTGGTTGGCGTCTTCGGTGATGTCGGTGATGTAGCTGTTGTATCCCAGATCGGCGATAGTAACGAACGAATTGCTGAAGATATCGTAATATAGGATGCCGGTTTGGGTACCGAACCAGAGCCTGCCCGAGCTGTCTTTGTATATAGCGTATACACTGCCCGGATTCAAGCCCTTGATATTTTTATCCGAATAGTTGGTCACTTTACCGGTAGCTGAATTTAACCGGTACACACCGTGAGCATAAGTCCCGACCCATAATTCATGGCGGTCGCAATATAAGGCGTGCACGCTGAGGTCCGGATTTTGGGCGTCTAAGTATACCGGAGTGAAAGATTGGTCGTGTGGGTTGTAGTTCCAAAGCCCTTTATTATCTGTTCCGATCCATATCGTCCCGTCGGTGTTTTCACAAAAAGAATTGATGACTTTCCCCGGGGCACTTGTTTTGCCCGGTGTATAGCAGAACGTATTGAACCAATTGGTACCCGGCGTAAGATAATTGATACCTCCGGCGTTCGTTCCCACCCAGATACCTCCTTCCCGGTCTTTCAGAATCGAATAGACAATCCCGTCATTTAATCCTTGCGGAAAAAGAACATTGTATCCGATCGTAGAAAAAGTGTTCTCCGCCAGATTATATTGTGTCAGTCCGCTATTGGAACCGATGAGCAATATACCCGGTTGTATTTCGGTAATAAAATGGATATAGGTTATCGGTTCGTCAGCAGGAGGGAGGCAGGCCGTACAGTTGCGGGTTGTTTTATCGTATTTGAAAAGTCCGTTGTCACACAACCAGATATTTCCGAAAGAATCTTCACATAGGGCGTAAATGTAACGGGCTGTATATCCTTTTTGTTTATCTGTAGCATCGATCCGGAAAAAAGAGTCGGTGAAGGGATCGTATTTACATACTCCCTGATCATGAGTGGCTATCCATACTTCTCCGGTGTGGTCGATCAGAATTTTGGTGGTCAGATTGGAAATAAGACTCTTTTCATCGTTGATGTCGTGACTGTAATGTTTGATCTTGCCGCCCGAAGGATTGTAGCGGAAAACACCGCTTCCATAAACCGATATCCAGATTTTTCCCAATTGGTCTTCCTTGATCGAGTAGATGATTTTTTGAGAAAGCCGGTCCGGGATATCCGGTAGATGAAAGGTCGAAAATTTTTCTTCGGATACCCGGTAGCGGAAAACACCGTTCTCAGTACCGATCCAAAGATTACCTTTCGAATCCTCGAATAAAGAATGAATGACATTATTGCCTAAAGAAGCCGTGTCGCCGGGCATAGCGGGCGGCGTTTTCCGGGGTGGTGTCCAGACCGCGGCTCTTGCTCTCGTAATGGTAGGCTTCGGCACGGGGGGTGTACACATTCAGCAGGCCCTTCTGCCACAGCTTCAGGCAGTAATCCACATCGTTATAGGCCACGGCGAACCTGGCTTCGTCCAGGCCGCCCGCCGCGCGGTACAGCTCCGTTTTGGTCATCAGGCAGGCCCCCGTCACGGCCATATAGTCCTGCGTGGTGACAAGGCGGTACAAATCGCCCACAGCCTTGCGCGGGTAACTCTTGTGGCTGTGGCCTGCACTGCCGTTGATGCCCATAATCACGCCCGCATGCTGGATGGTATCATCCGGGTAATAGAGCTTTGCGCCCACAGCACCCACATCCGGCCGCTGGGAATAGCTCAGCAGCTCCCGCAGAAAATCATGGCTGAGTACCTCGATATCGTTGTTCAGCAGCAGCAGGTGTTCGCCTTTGGCAAAGCGCGCACCAAGGTTGTTGACGGCAGAAAAGTTAAACGGCCCCACATAGGTCACCACCCGGCTGTTGGGGTAACGCTCCGGCATGGTTTTGTAGTAGGCGAATGTTTCCTGCTGTTCAGAGTTATTTTCAATGACCAGGACTTCAAAGTTATCATAGCCTGCGTTGGCATACAGGCTTTTCAGGCAGCGGTCCAAATCGTCAATATGGTCTTTGTTGGGGATCATAACGCTGACCAGCGGGTGGCCGGTCAGCTCGTACCGCACCTGGATCGCACCGGGCGCGTCCTCCACCTGCATGGCTTTGCCGGGCAGGTTCAGCCGCTTGAGCTGGGCATCAATCGCGCGCACACCGGCCGCCAGGGCATAGGGCTTCGCCTCCATGCCCGCCGCGGTGGAACCCGCATGGCCGCGCCAGATATAGAGCACCTTTTTGATATGGGCAATTTTATCCCGCGTGGTCTGTTCGGTCAGGCGCAGCATCAGGTCATGATCCTGTGCACCATCGTACGCACTGGATTCATATGCACCGGCACGGTCCAGCAATGCGCGGGAGAACACCGCCAGATGGGTGATGAAGTTGACCCCGCGCAGATAGTCCGGCGCAAAGTCCGGCTTAAAGTGGTAGCCGCCCAGCTGTTTCAAATCCGCCGAAAGCACGATCTCATCGCTGTACACCAGCTCGGCTCCCTGGCTTTGCAGGGTTTTCACGCTCTCATACAGCGCGTTGGGGTACAGCACATCGTCATGGTCCAGCAGGGCGATATACGTCCCCGTTGCCAGCACAAAGCCTGCCGTGGTGTTGGCCGCAATGCCGCCGTTTTCCACTTTCTTATACAGGATGCGCGGATCCTTTGCCGCGGCCTTGCTGGCATGGGTGCTGAACGCGGCATGGGCTGCGTCCGAAGCATCCACCAGCACCAGCTGCCAGTGGGGGTAGGTCTGCTTTTGCACGCTGGCCAGCATCTGGCCAAAGAACTTTTCCGGCGTGTTGTACAGTGGCACTACAACGCTTACCACCGGTCCCGGCTTGCCGTCTGCGTACTCGGCGCGCTGGGCTTTCAGCTCCCGGCGCAGGGGCAGGTCTGCCCGGTGCTGCCAGGAATCATGGTGGAACGCCAGCCCCACGCGGAAGGTCACATCGCGCCACAGCTGCTCGGCACCCTGCTCTTTCAGGGTGGCGGCGCTGCGGCGGGCAAGGTCTGACAAATGGGCGGGGTTCAGCAGGCGTTTGGCCATGCCGCCCACACTGTCCGCCTGGGCCACATCCGCCGGGCGGTTCTGGTTCGTGTCCTGTGCCATGCGCCTTATCCCTCCACTTTGTCCGCCTTCATGGCGTCCTTCTTTTCAAACTTGCGGTATTCCGCCGTCACCTCTTTGGTGGGGCCAAGGCGGCGCAGGTGGCCGTGGTCCAGCCAGGCCACCTTATTGCACATGCGCTCAATCTGCTCAATGGAATGGCTGACCAGAATCACGGTCGTGCCGCCGGAAAGCAGCTCCGCCATGCGCTTCTCACACTTTTCCTGGAACAGGAAATCACCGACCGAAAGGATCTCATCCGCAATCAGGATATCCGGCTTGGTCATGGTTGCCACGGCAAAGGCCAGGCGCGCCACCATGCCGGAGGAATAGTTTTTCAGCGGCACATCCAAAAATTCCTGCAGCTCGCTGAACTCCACAATATCGTCAAACTTGGAATCAATATACTTGGGGGTATAGCCCAGGACCGTGCCGTTCAGGTAGATGTTTTCCCGCGCGGTCAAATCCATGTCAAAACCGGCGCCCAGTTCGATCAGCGGCGCAATGGTGCCGTTCACCGTCACTTTACCGGCGCTGGGCTTGTAGACGCCGGAAATCACTTTCAGCAGCGTACTTTTGCCGGAGCCGTTCAGGCCGATCAAGCCGTAAAAATCCCCCGGCATAATGTCAAAGCTAACATCCGAAAGGGCAAAGAATTCATCAAATCGCACACCGCCGTGCAAAAGAGCCACAAAATATTCTTTCAGGCTTTCGTGCTTTTCTTTTGCCAGGTTAAAACGCATCGAAACATGGTCGATGGAAATAATGGGCTGTTGCTTTTGTTCGCTCATCTTGCAGCCCCCTTACATATACAGGACAAATTTGTCCTGGTTCTTTTTGAATACATACACACCGATTCCCAGACTGAGCGCAGAACACAGGAAAGGAATCAGCACCATGTTCAGGGTCAGGCCGGTGCCCCACATCACGCAGGAACGCACCGCCGTGATGTACCAGTAGATGGGGTTCAGGTTGATGACAGCCTGCATCCAGGATGCCATCTGACTGGGGTCATAGAAAATGGCACTGCCGTATACCAGCAGGGTGCAGAAGACCTCCCAGATGTGCATGATATCGCGCACAAAGACATACATCGTGGACAGGATCAGCCCAACGCCCAGACTGAAAACGAACAGCATAACAATGGGATACACCGCCAGCAGCACCGTGCGCAGCGAAATATGGGACCAGGTAACCAGCGCTACAAAGAAGAGCGCCACCAGGCTGAAAAAGAAGTTGACCAGCGCAAAGCAGCATTTTTCTAGTGGAAAAATGTACTTGGGGATATAGACCTTGCGCAGCAGCGGGCCGTTTTTCAGCACGCTTTCCATCGCCATGCTGGTGGATTCGCGGAAGAAGTTGAACATCAACTGGCCAATGATCAAAAACAGCGGGAAATCCTCAATGCCATCCCCGCGCTGGTTGAACAGCGCGCCGAACACAGCCCACATGACAAGGCAGGTCAGCAGCGGGTTGAGCACGCTCCAGGCAACGCCCAGCACGCTGCGGCGGTACTTGAGCTTAAAATCCCGCGTGATGAGGTTTTGCAGCAGGTAGCGGTATTTCCAGAAACTTGCAAACGAGTTTTTTAAATTCTGCACATCGGTTCCCCTGAATCAGTATTTTTCAAAGTATTCAAACTTCTGCTTGGCAAAGGGCGTGTGCTCTTTGTCCTTGGCGCTGGTCTTATGCTCGTAGCCGCAGTCCGGCCACTGAACGTTGACGGTCGGGTCATCATAGGGGATGCCGCCCTCTGCGGTCGGATCATATACGTCGGTACACTTATAGCAGAATTCCGCCACATCAGACAGCACCAGAAAGCCATGGGCAAAGCCTTCCGGGATATAGAACATCTTTTTGTTCTCGGCGGAAAGGGTCACACCCACCCACTTGCCAAAGGTTTTGCTGTTGGGGCGGCAGTCCACAGCAACGTCATACACTTCGCCCATGGTCACACGCACCAGCTTGCCCTGGGTATGGTTCTTCTGGAAATGCAGGCCGCGCAGCACGCCCTTGGTGGAGCGGCTCTGGTTATCCTGTACAAAGGGCTTGTCAATCCCGGCGGCGGCGAAATCGTCGATCTGATAAGTCTCCATAAAATAACCGCGGTCATCGCCAAACACGGTCGGTTCGATCACAACAACGCCGGGGATTTCGGTTTCAATAAAATTAAACTTACCCATTTTTTCATATTCTCCTTTTATCGTTCGGGCTTTGCCCGCAGAATAACATAATAATACAGATACATTATATTCTGTTTCCGGTTTTTGTGCAAGACTTCCTGAGGCAATACCGCATAATTCTAAGTGCCGATACAGCGAGCGAGGTGCGGCAGATGCCAAGCCAAAAGCGCAGATAATACTGGATGCTGCAAAGGTGAGCGCCGCCAGTGGCGGAAACAGCGAACCGAAGCAGGGGCAGCGGTCGCAGAGTGCGAGGGGCTTTTGCCCCCGAAGCACGATGCGGGTACCGCAACCCGACATTATCGAGCATTTTGGCAACGCAGATGCCGTGCCGCAGCTGCCGGAGCGGTGCTTAAGCCGCAAGGCGGGAATTGTGCGGTGTTGCCCTAAATAAATGGCCGCCTTGCTGTAACAAACGGGCAGAAAAATCCGTTTATTTGGGTAAGAGGGCACCGTAAAACAGAAAATGACATTGCGGCCGGCCCTCCCCTATCCCGCAAATTTATGCTACAATGGATGTGAGGTGAACGTGATGACAAAAACTGAGGCACGCGCGCAGGCCAAGGCACTGCGCAAAAATCTGGACCTGCACGCCATCGGCGCTGCCATGACCCAGCAACTGTTTGCCCTGCCGGCATGGCGGCAGGCGGGCACGGTGTTCTGCTTTGTTTCCATGCGGGGCGAACCGGACACCACCGCTATTTTGCAGCAGGCCCTGGTCAGCGGCAAGCGCCTGTGCGTGCCGCGCTGCCTGCCGGGCAATGACGGGCGGATGGAGCTTGTGGAAATCACCAGCCTGAATGACCTGCAGCCGGGGCGGTACGGGATTCTGGAGCCCTGCGGCGGCCGCACCATCGCCGCATTGGAGCCGGGCGCGCTGGCCTTGATTCCCTGCCTTGCTGTGGACAAGCAGGGGGTGCGCCTTGGCCGCGGAGCCGGGTATTATGACCGGTTCCTTACCCGCTTTGGGCAGACCGGCCCCAAGCTTTTGCTCTGCCCGGAGGCACTGGTCTTTCCCGCGCTGCCCACGGACGAATGGGATGTTCCCTTTACCCCCGGTGAAATATTGACGGAAAATGGGGTAAAATAAAAACAGTGGGGCATTTGCCGCACCCTGCCCCCCCTGCTTGCTCCCGCTGCGCATTCCAACAACACAACCTACGCAGCCCTACATCATACAGGGCCGCGCAAGATAAAGGAGATTTTTTATGAAAAAGCTGACATTATTTCTGGCTGCTGCCCTGCTGGCTGCCAGCTTTGCTGCGTGCGGAAATTCCGGCGCGTCTTCCTCCACAGCGCCGGAGCCAACGGCCATCCCGGATGACATCCTGAACGCCCCGGCTACCAAGCCGGACCCGGACATGGAGATCGATCCCGGTTTCGGTGTTGACCCGGAGGACAGCAGTGCTGCGCTCCAGCCGGAACCGGATGCCGAGCTGAGCGGCATTGTGGACCAGATCTATGCCGCACACCCGGTTGACCTGATGATGGTGGAAACGACCGCCGTGGACCTGACCAACGCCGAGTGGTACCCCTACCAGACCGGCCTGAACGAAGAGCAGATCACCAAGGTGGATGCCGCTGTAACCAGCGAGCCAGGTGTCGGCAGCCAGGCTTACTGCATGGTACTGGTGCGCC
>ENA-UEOR01000662-UEOR01000662.1-human-gut-metagenome-genome-assembly--contig:-NODE-662-length-20929-cov-26.357759_pt1 | contig 20929 bp, 20 predicted proteins | sample MGYA00242887_ERZ507890 | MGnify/ENA primary metagenome ERZ507890 (study PRJEB26167, sample SAMN06115431) | human gut metagenome | host: Homo sapiens | place: China:Guizhou | collected 2014-10-21...
TTGATTTATCTGGCTAATTCGTATATCTCACGGCTTTCCTGGCTGTCAAGATGGACATAATTGCCTGCCACTTTTCCTTTATCTTCAAGAAATGTCTCGTCACTGTCGCCATATAAATCATGAAAATGCTGCACAAATTTTTCAAGGACCAATCTCATATTCAAATAACCATTTGTGATAAACTGATTCTTGTCAATCAACGATGCCGCATAGATTTCCTTTTTCTGCATCTCCGCAGATGACAAATACAGATTATATAACCACGTCTCAAAAATACGATTGGAAACTGCAAGCACTCCATTTTCATTTTTCACGCATCCAGAACCTGACCGCAAGCATTGAATGTGGTACGCTGAGTCCTGCGGACAGTGAACGCCTTGCGGAATGCAAAGCGTCGCTGGAAGACTGCCGGGTGCAGTTTGCTGCCGCGCAGCAGGTTCTGAGCGCCGCACCGGAGAATTTCGATACGCGCATCAAGGCCATTGAGGAGGAGATCACGGAAAAGAAAATCATGATGAAAGATGTGAAAAGAAAAATTGTTTTTTTATATTTGATTTGCTATAATTCAAAAGGTAACTAAAGATCTAAAATTTAAAAAGAAAGGATATCTAGATATGGATTATAGAACAAAAGGTGTCTGTTCCCAGAGCATTCACTTTGATATTGAAGATAACAAGATTCATAATGTTTCCTTCGTTGGCGGATGTAACGGTAACCTGCAGGGAATTTCCCACCTGGTTGAAGGAATGGATGTAAATGAGGCCATCTCACGCCTGGAAGGAATCCAGTGTGGATTCAAGAAAACTTCCTGTCCGGATCAGCTTGCTCAGGCACTGAAAGAAGCAACAGGAAAATAGTTAAAAAATAGCAAACTAATAGGGAAGGATCGCTACTCTTGATTCAATCCTTCCCTTCTGCCCTACTAGTCCATGGACTGATTAACAGCCGCTTCTGGTGATTATATGCTCATTTATTTAATTGTGGTGTATCAAGGAACAAGGCTCTCACTTTTATCTATTAGAATCTAATTTGTGAGTGTCCGAGCGAACCACCGCGCAGCGGCTGTTAGGCCAGCCCACGGGCTGCATCTTCTGCCGTTGGTGTGGGAGAAAGATGCTTATGGGACTAAGATGCCATCAGTGTAGGAATAAGTTTCCTCATCTGGTGAGCCTGCCATACATACAATGTGAGATGCATGCACTCTGTAATAGTATCCTCGGTCACACACAACTTCTCGATGGTACCCGACACTTGCGGATAAATATCTATGTCCTGCCGTCCGCGTATCGTTGCTGAGTACGAAGTGGAAAGCTCTTTGTCCGTCGCCTCCACTTTCATGGTAGCATAAGAAGGTTTCATTCCGGAAGCATCCGATGCCTGCTTGCAAGATGCCAAACACATTGTACAACCGACAATCCCTATCAGCCGTATCCATTTCCTGTTCAATGTAATCATACTTTTTCTCATTGTCTTTTTGTTAAAACTGGTGGCAAAAGTAGGAGAAAGGAACAACGCCATAATGACCAATTACACTCCAAAGATGTTCCTTTTTCGACATTCATCTTTTTTAAGGCTAATGAATTGTCTATAAATGACATATAGAACAAGAAAGCCGCATAATGGAACATCCCATATTTCCCATTATTCACCAACTTTGCAAAACGAAAAAGGAAGAATATGGAGAAAGGGAACATAAAAATCGTAGAAATCGCGGACTTTAAAAACAGCGAACATGTCCTTGACTATGTAGACAATGACTTTGTCATAATCAACAGTCTGGAGGGAAGCCCCTACAATGAAGATACAATAAGATTGGGATGCTTCCTTATCGCTATCTGTCTAGAAGGCTGCATCCAGTTGGACGTCAACTACAAAACCTACCAACTGGAAGCAGGCGACTTACTGCTCGGCCTTCCCAATACCATTATCAGCCACGCGATGGTAAGCCCGAAGCACAAGATAAGGCTTGCCGCATTCTCCACACAGTTCCTACAACGCGTGGTCAAGATGGAGAAGGATACATGGAATACCGTTATGCATATCCACAACAATCCCATAAAGTCTGTCGGGGAGGAAGGGGACAAGGAAATCTTCAAATTCTACCGAGAACTGCTTATGGCAAAGATAAACGACGAGCCTCATCACTATCACAGGGAAGTGATGCAATACTTGTTTTCTGCCATTTTCTGTGAGATGTTGGGACACCTCAACAAAGAAGTGAACCCTTCAGAAATGACAGTCGATACAAAAGAAAGCATCAAACAGTCCGACTATATCCTGCGTAAGTTTATAGAGATGTTGTCCAAAGACAACGGCATACACCGTTCTGTAGGATATTATGCCGATGCACTCTGCTATAGCCCCAAACACTTTTCGAAGGTCATCAAGCAGGCATGCGGACGTACACCGCTGGACTTGATAAACGAGAATGCCATTGAACACATCAAGTACCGGCTAAAGCATTCGGACAAGTCCATCAAGGAGATTGCAGAAGAATTTAATTTCCCCAACCAGTCTTTCTTCGGGAAGTATGTGAAGTCTTATCTGGGTATGTCTCCGGCACGCTACCGCAATACGAAAGAGGAATGATTTCCCCTACTCTTGGGGCTCACTCCGTAAAGGTCTGCATTAGGAAGCTAAACCTTAACTTTACGACGCTAAAGGTCAACTTTACGATGGCTAAACCTCAACGTATCACTTCATCACACACCGCATCCTGGAAAGCGCGTGCTTCCCTGCCCGACAGTGCATTCTGGTTCATGATGGCAAAGGCTATCTCGTGTCCGTTGCGGGCTTTAAGGTAGCCGGCCAGGCAGTTGATGGCGGTAAAGGAACCCGTCTTGGCATGTACATTTCTGTGGGAAAGGGTGCCTTTCTTCATGCGGAACTCCAGTGTACCGTCCACGCCGCCAATGGGCAAAGCCTTATAAAGTTTCTGGAAAACATCCGTACGCGAGTAGGCATATCGCAGGAAAGAAACCAAGAGTTCCGGTGAAATGTAGTTGTAATTGGAAAGGCCGCAACCATCTGCCAGATTATACCTATCGGGGTTATATCCCATCTCTTTTATCAGCATGCGGATGGCAGAAAGCCCGTCCTCGGCAGAGACACGCTTCTTTCTGCTGCTCTGCACACCCAACCGGCAGAGCATGGCTTCGGCATTGAGATTATCGCTCTCCTTCATTATCTGTTTCACCACATCCTGCACGGAAGTTTCATAGGAAGCCATCCGTACGGAGAGGCTGTCTTGCCGGAACTCACCGAAGAGGTAAGAAGAAGCAGTGGAAGAGGGCTTACCCGTTTCAAAAGCTTCGGATTCCGCTACTTCATTCTCCGGACTTTCCGCTTCTGCCGCCGGAATGCACCGGATGCCTCGTGCCTGCAACCGTTCCATAAAGGTATGCATGAAGAAGTCCTGCGAAGAAAATATATTGACCGTACCTGCACGGCGGGCATCGACGTTGCCCGTCACGGTGATGTTGTTCCCGTTCACCAGCCAGTCGCGCGACACACGGAAACGTCCGGCAGAAGGGGTACGGCTTTGGGTCTTGTTCGTCAGTGTATAATAGGAAGAGGCGGGAGTGCATTCAAGGCGTGCGCTGTCGCCCCGTTCGCCGGGTGTGGCGGTAACCTTCACCACTCCTTTATTCAGCATCAGCGGTGAGAGGTAGGGCTGGAAGGAATAGGGAGTATCATCCCACAACCAGCCGCTGCCCCAGTACAAGGAGTCTTTCATGGAAACATCTCCATACACCTTGCCTTTGATGACAGAGAAGGGGAAACGGGCCACGGCAGCCACCAGGGAATCCAATGCCTCTTCATCAAACTCCGGGTCGTAACCGCCTATCACATACATATCCCCCTGCAAGGTATCGCGCTCAATGGTTCCCTGATACCACACTTCCGTACGGAACGGCTCGTCGGCTTCGGGACGGGAAAGGGCGGTAATGGTGGTCAGCAGCTTCATAGTGGAAGCGGGACGGGAAAGCTTGTCCGCCTGATAGCCGTACAAGGGCTTGCCGGCAGTCAGGTCATAGACCGAAATGGCCACATTAGAGCCTGCGGGAAGTTTGTGTTCTATCAACGCATCAATCCGCGCAGAGAGCGGCTTCACCGGAGTTACCGTCTCTTGGGACCACAATGGGAGCAGGCAGACGGATAAAATTAACAGCAACAATATCCTTTTCATAAATATATTTATCTTTAAAGGCAAAAGTACGACAATCTTACAAATGAACAACAACGAGGTAGTCTTTTCATAAATTATATCCAGCCATCCATCTTAATATTCCTTTAAAAATACTACTTTTGCATAGATTGCATAGGCAAAATCTCCCAGTTACTATCACTCTAAAATTGATGTACCATGAAACTACAACTTACAATTGCCAGCTTTACAATATGCCTCCTTTTCTCCCCCATGCTTCGGGCACAAGAATCTCCGCGCATTGTCAGTTATGACTTAACCGTACAGATTGATGTACCGAACCGACAAGTCGAAGTTGGCGGTTCGTTTGAAGTCGATTTCCAGGACAGTGACTCAATCTCGTTGGTACTATGGCGCCATGCCCGTATCGACACACTACGCCACAGCAGCCGGGAGATAACCTACCGTTTCGATACGCTTGCCCCGGCACCTGCCCAATTCATTCCCGACGGACGGACCTTGACCCTCTACCGGCCGGCAGGAGCCGATGACCGCTGCCGCATAAATACCCGTTACACACTCTACATGCAGGAAGTGCAGGGCCCTGCAAAATCATTCAATGACCATTGGATTGAACTTGGTTACTATACGGGATGGTATCCTGTCTGCAACGGTAACCGGGCAGATTATTCGCACTTACGAATCGGCATCACTGACGGTTATACGGTGAGCGGCTCAGGTATTATTTCCCATACAGAAGAAGGGATGTGGGAAATGGAACAACCTTGGGAGAATTTCGACAATGTTATCCTGGCTTCACCCATGCTGAAAAGCCGCCGCATCAATGATAACGGAACTACCATTGAACTTATCTATACAGACTTCCCGGATGCCGGTGCAGACTCGGCACTTCAATGTTGCCACAATGCCTTGAAATTCTTCCGACGCCTTTATAAAATTGCGGGAGATGAGGATATTTACATGAAATTCCTGCTTTCAGCTTCCGGCACCTCAGGAGGGTACAGCCGTAAAAATTTCATTATGCTCAGTTCCCGAACATTCAATGAATATGTACTCAAGAACACCGCCCACGAAATCGGCCACTTCTGGTGGAACAAGGCTCCGGTGGAATCTTGGCACGACTGGCTGAACGAATCTTTTGCCGAATTCAGTGCTTTGCAATACATACGCCACGCCCGCGGCGAAAAAGCCTATGCCGCTTACATCGACGCCTACCGTAAGGAAACACGCCATATCCGTCCTATCTGGGGTATTGACCGCAACGACCGCGAAGCGCATCTTGCCCTCTATAGGAAAGGGTCAGTACTACTCGCCGACCTGCTTGTCCGAGTGGGTGAAGAACCTTTCTTCAACTTTCTGGCAGGTGTCATCCAAGCCCATATAACAGACACATCGGCTTTCCTGGATTTTGCGGAAAGCCGATTGGGACGTAAAAACCGGGACTGGATTGAAAAGCGGTTAAAAGAATAAACACCTGATTATTCTTCAACTGTTCCTTTCGCCACCGGCTTCTCAAAATGAGTGCCGCACTTCCTGCATACATACTCCCAATGCTCAGTGCCCGGAGGTGCGGCCGACAATGCCGCAATAACAGCAGCCACCACAGCACGCACCCGATGGCTCTTCTTCAGCACAAACTTAATCTCATCCGAACCGCAATGGGGGCAGTACCTCAACTGTTCCGGAATCATCTGGTTCCGTTCAAGCAGACGGAGGGCATTGTCATATTCGTCCTCATAGACAAATATATCCACTCCCGTGACATCACGGACATATCCGCGCATCACGGAAGACATGTTTTCATTATGCAAAACAGACGCAATGCCCTCATTCTTCAAGGCACCCTGAATAACATGTGCCTGAAAGGCATCGTCGCAGGTGATTAGCTTTACGGTTTTCATCTTTTATGTTTATATGAAACAATAGTCATGGGTTCTACAATGCCTCCTTGAATATCTCTCCCACCGTGGGGTGCGGAAAGACAATCTTCTTCCATTCATCGGCAGTAAGTTTCAGTTCAATAGCCATGCCTGCCAGCGTGATGATTTCCGAAGCGGGATTACCCAAGACATGTGCCCCCAATACGGTATCGTCACTGCCCAACAGTAACTTGCAGACGCCATTCACTCCTTCATTCTCTGCTACAAAGCGACCACTGTACGCCATCGGCAGCTTCACGGCACGATAGGCAACGCCTCTCTTCTGCAGGGATTCTTCTGTCTCGCCCACACCGGCTATTTCGGGATTGGTATATACCACGCCGGGGATGGCACGGTAGCTCATGGCATCCTTCTTGCCAATGATGGAATGTATGGCTACTTCTGCCTCGCGGACGGCTGTATGCGCCAGCAAGGAATATCCCGTCAAGTCGCCGCAAGCATATACTCCGGGAACTGAAGTCTGCATCTGTCCGTTGACAAAGACATTTCCGCGCTCCGTTCTTTCCAAGCCCAGATTCTCCAATCCGAAGCCTTTCATTACCGGACGGCGCCCGACACTCATCAGAAGCCGTTCGGCAACGACGGAACCGGGACCGTCGGCTGTTTCATAATTCACCTGGATAAGGGAAGAAGCTTCGGCAGTATCCGGCATGACAGACACTACTTTTGCACTCAGCATGAACTTGATTCCCCGCTTGGCGTACTCTGCACGGAGCATACCCGCCAGCTCTCGGTCCATACCGCCTCCCAGTATCTCGTCCAGCATCTCGACGACGGTTACCTGCACTCCCAGGCTGTTGAAGAAAGAAGCGAACTCCATACCGATGACACCGCCGCCGATGATGGCAAGCGAAGCGGGCAGTTCCTTGTTATCCAGTGCATCACGATGAGTCCAATAGGACACTTTGTCTATGCCGGGAATGGCAGGGACAAAGGTTTCGGAACCGGTGCAGAGCAGCAGGTTATCGCATTCGTAGGTTTCTCCGCCGCACTCCACATGATTCTTGTCCGTCACTGTGGCCTCTCCGCTGACAATCGTCACACCATGGGCAGTCAGCTTTCCTTTGACTCCCAATACCAGCTTGCGCACTACCTTCTGCTTGCGGGCAATAATCTTGGGCAAATCGAACGATACTTCGGGCACACTGACCGCATACTTTGCAGCATGGCGGGCTCCGTCATAGGTCTTGGCCGAATACAACAAGGTCTTGGTAGGGATACACCCTTCATTCAGGCACACTCCACCGAGACTCTGCTTCTCAAATAGTACGACACTCAATCCTGCTTTTCCGGCAGCTTCGGCAGCAGTATATCCCGCAGGACCTCCACCGATAATGGCAACTTGGTATTTCATGGAATTAATGGTTAGTGGTTAATGATTAGCGATAATTTGTGCGCAAGTTAATAAAACCCGTATTATCCGGCAAAAAAGAGTACTTCTTTCTTTCGGAGAATACAGCGTAAAGAGGAAATAATTATCTTTGTCGTGCAGCATTTACAAAGAATGCCACGTCCAATGGACATAATCAAATAATAACCAACATGAAAACGACTGACTTATTCCAATCCATCCTTTTGTTCGCTCTTTTCCTTTGCGGCCTGACGGCTTGCAATGATAGCGATGAAATCCGCCTCTCGCCCTTTCAGGAAACTACCGTGAAGGGCGAAGCCTCTACCCTGCAGATAGACCTAACACGCGGCGACTGGCGCATAACCTCCATCACCACCCCATGGGGAGACCTCATGATGGATGGCAACAAGCTCCCACAACTGGAAGGTACGGGAAGCCTGCATTATAAATGGTGGGACTTGGAACGGGACACCGACAGCCATCTCATCCTGCACTTTAAAGACAACTTTGACTTAGGTGAATCCCGTAGCCTCATCATCAACCTTGAGATGAAAACGGGACTCTACAAGGAACAAATCATCATACACCAAGAACCGTGCACTAACTTCTATCAGATAGAGTCCATCGAATACAGCGTGGAAGAAGGTGACGGAGTGAAAGAAGCCGGAACAGGACCTGATAAGAGTACCTATAAAAATGAAAATCTGGGAAACACAACCGACAAGCATGACTACTATCCATTCATCAATAAATGGACAGAATACGCATTCATACCCGATGGGCACTCTGATGAAACCTTCAAAAGCATAGACCCGGAGAAACGTAGCATCTATCTGCCCAACCACATAGAAGACGGAAAAATAATCATGGGACAACAACTGTTATTCTTCATCAACCAAGGCAAGTATTACAAAGAAGACGAACTGAGATATAAACATTTTGAAGTAGACATAGTGGGCATGAAATGGAACATATACACTTCAACCATCTACTACAAACGGCTTCAAGTGACATTCACCGCCACCCTTTCACGTCCCGATAGCGATACAAAGAAGGTACTCAAGGGTAAATTCATGCAGAGATACCCTTATGACTGCTCGGAAATACATCACGAAGTAAAGGATTCTTTAGAAGATTAGAGTCCAGTGTCTGTCAGACAAGACTCCACCTCCTCCCTGCTCAATGCCGGAGCTTGCCCATCGGCAAGCTTACGGCATACCAGCCGACCGGCCGCCAGCGCTTCCACCTTTGTTGCAAATGGCAGGCGACCGCTCAAAGCAGGTATAAAAGGTTGATATATCAGGGTATCGGCTCCATGCAGCACCACGTAGCCGTAACCGCCTTCCACCTCCATCACCCGGCATTTCAACTCATTGCCACCGCCGGCAGTATGACCCGAACAGCAAGAAAGGCATACCGCCATCACAGCCGGTACACCTATCTTTATCATAATAAACATCAGCTTCATAAGTTCCGTTCAATTATGGGGCGAATCAGACTTCCTCTTCCTCATCGGGTAGAAGTTCGTACACATCATCAAAGTAGCTGGTACCACTTGTTCCCGTCAGCACAAAACCACGTTCGCCGGTAGAGAAACCAACGGCAGCCCTGCGCGAAGAAGCACCGGAAGGATAATTATGTACATCTGTAATGGGGGTAAAGTCGTCATCGGAATCGCCGTACCATAAGTCCTTGTCAGGGTCGTACAGCCAGTAGTCGCTGCTCAAGGAAGTGCTGTTACGTATTCCCGTAGCCACAAATCCCCTTCCACCGATGACGAAGGATACGGCTTCGGACCGTGTGATGGCGTAGTCATCGTCATAGTCATTGTCGGAGTCCGTATCGGCAATGTCACGCAACTGGGTCCAGTTGCTTCCGTCGAACTTCCAGAAATCCACCAGATCGGTACTGTTGTTTCGCCCGCAACAGATGTAGGCCACCTCATCGATGACGAATGCCGTACCGAAGTAGCGCTTCTCGCCTCCATACCCGCTCACCGCTTCCCATTGCGAACCTTCGGCGCCATTGGGGTTGAAACGGTAGAAGTCCATCTTGTAGGCACTCTCGCTGCCGGTAGCGTCGCTGTTGCAGCCTGTACCGACATAGCCATATCCGCCTATACTGAAAGCCAGGGCACCATCGCGTACTCCACCTTTGAAGTCGTCTTTCCGTGTCCAGGTATCCGTGGCAGGGTCATACTCCCAGGTATCTGCTACACAGTAGGACGAGGAGCCGTCCTTTACGGAACCGGTCGTAATGTATCCCTTGCCATTCACGGCAAAGCCCACGGCAGCCTTGCGCCCGGCAACGGGCATGTCGGCACACTGCGTCCAGCTGTTCCGGCTCATGTCATACTCCCAAAGGTCGTTCAGGTAATCCTTGTTCGCTCCGTAGAAGCCGCCACACAAATATCCATAATTGCCGATGGTGAAGCCGGAGGCATAAGCGCGGTACACACCGTTATAGCTGGCTTTCTTCATCCACTGCCCCTGAGTGTATTCATCCTCGTCCGTACAACTGCCGGCAATGCACACGATGGCCAGCAACATTATTCCTACCAATAGTCTGTTCATTGTTTATTGTTTTTTTAATGATTAAGCTTTATACTTCCCACTTTCCAAAACAAGAAGCTGCGGGAGGTCCTTTTTGTCTGTCCGCAAAAGTAAACCACCGCAACCACACCGACAAAAATAACCGACGAACAGTCCGAAATTCCCGTTAAACGCCTTTACCGATAAAAACCGTCCGAACGCCGATTTTTGTAGGAAGATATAAAAGTTTTGCCTTTCCTTTGCCGCCAACTAAAAGAACAGAAATGAAGAAGTCATTGTACAGCTTATTCGCAGTCCTCGCTATCTTCTGCGCCTGCCAGGACGAGAACTCGCAGCTTGGAAAGAGCCTCGTGGAAAGCTCCTTCTATAATGTATACGCAGACACCTGCTCGGTAGACATCAGCACCATCCTGCTAGACTCCATAGAGACCCGGGGCGACAGCATCTGCCAGCTAGGACATTACCGGAGCAGCGCCTGGGGAGAAGTATCCGCCACCTACTATGCCGAATACTCCACGTCCGACTTCACCCCCAACACAGACTATACCTATACCCTCGACTCCCTCGTACTGCGAATGATACCTTCGGGCCATTTCTGGGGAGATACCCTGACGCAACAGCGCATCTCCATCTACCGGCTGAAAAAACCTATCGTGCTGGACAACGACGAGGACCTTTACAACAGCACCGTACTCCCGACGGAAGATGCCCCGCTCTTCAGCTTTACCTTCACCCCCTGCCCGGGGCGGAAGAAGGAAGTAAGCGTCCGCCTGCCCGACTCATGGGGACAACAACTGCTGAATGACCTCGTGGCCCAGGACGACTACTTCGATACCCAAGACAAGTTCAAGAAGAAATTCCCCGGACTGGTCTTTGTTCCCGAAAACGACGGGCAGTGTATCACCGGATTCATGGTGAACGACTCTGCCATGAGCATCAACCTCCACTATCAGGAAGTCTCCAACCAACGTACCGGACAAGTGCTGACTTTCAACGTAAACACCGACTATGCCTATACCGGTATCCGGCACGACCCCACCGGCACCCACCTTGCTTCCCTGAAAAGCGGAATAGAGAACCTCGTCCACTCCAGCGACATGGGTTGCCTGGCCTATATGCAGGGATTGACGGGTTACTACAACCAACTGGAATTCCCCTACCTCAACAGCCTCGGAAGTGCCGGACAGATAGTCTCCATAGAGAGCGCCACACTCTACCTCTATCCTCTGGCCCGGAGCTACAACGAAGTGAGCCAGCTTCCCAATGACATCCGCCTTTATATCACGGACGAGAACAATGTGCTGGAGGACTACGTATACGGCAGTGACGGCGTAACCGTACAGACCGGCGACCTGACCATCGACGAGATGTACGGGAAAGAGACCTACTACTCCTTCGACCTCACCGAATTCATCCGCAACAACTACGACACTTCGGGCATCAAGCGGCAGAAACTGCTGATGAGTCTGACAGACGAAGAAAGCACCACCACCTTCAACCAGGTCATCTTCACCAACGACCCTGAACAAGAGAGACAATGCAGATTAGACGTAAGATTCAAAATATACAACGAGCAATGAAACGCCATTACCGGATTCCCCTTCTGCTGTGCAGTCTGTGTACGGCAAGCCTCACCGCCGTGGCCCAGAACACCACCAACCTGCCCACCTCCATGTACGGAGTGGGCGAACTGAGTGCCGGTGACGGCGGACGTTATGCCGGCATGGGCAACACGGGCATCGCCCTGAACCGTACCGGATTTCTGAACACGCTGAACCCCGCAGCCATCACCCGCATGGACACCGCCTGCTTCACGTTCGATGTGGGTGTATCTGCCTCATATGCCCGCTACTCCTTTCTGAGCGAACACAGCTCCAACTTCACCGGCAACCCCAACCGCATCAGCATGGGCTTCCGTGTCCTGCCGCGCTGGTATGCCCTTGTAGGTGCAGCACCATACAGCAGTGTGGGCTATGTCATCCAGACCGAAGAAGAGATAGAGGGAATGCCCGGCAACTACACCTACTCGCTCTTTGAGGGTACGGGCGGACTATACCGGTGCTACGTCACCAATGCCTTTGCACTGAGCAGGCAACTGTCGGTCGGCATCAACCTGGGGATGATAGCGGGCACAGTGACGCAAAGCGAAACGCAGGAAAGCGCCGTCGTAAAGTACGAATCTTCTAAACAGGCCTTTTATGCGGACTTCGGCATACATTACGAATGGGGTGCGACCGGACAACGGAAGTGGGCGGCAGGGCTGGTATTTGCTCCCTCCCTTCCCATCAGCCACGACAATACACTGACTTACAGCAACTCATCTACCAGCGAGAACCTCGATAAAGGATACCACAGCCGTACACAATATCTGCCCATGCACCTCGGCACCGGCCTCAGCATAACCACCGAACGCTGGGTGCTGACCGCCGACTACAACTACCTGGACTGGAGCCGCAACTCCTCCTCCTACACTTCCATGAAATACGAGAACCAGCACAAAGTGAACCTGGGAGGCAGCTACATTACCAAGCCACGTCTGGCACGTTCCACCGAGCTGATGGGTGGAATAGGTTTCGGCAACTCCTATATCAACCTGAAAGGCGGGAAGATGCAGTATCTGGAAGCCAGTGTAGGGGCGAGCTTCCCCATCCGGTACTCCTATCTTTCGCTGGGCGCCACCTGGCGGAAACAACTGAACACACGCAGCAATCTGATGCAGGAAAGCCGATTCAGCCTGAATCTGAACTTGACGTTCGGGGAAAGGATTTCGAGAGCAAAACTAAAGTAATACAAGGTTCCGGTTCACCACAGATTACACGGATTTTACACCGAATGATTATCATTTGTTGGATCTATATATGCAACGCGTTGCATATATAGATGCAGCACGCTGGAACTATAGATCCAACAAACAAAGTATATAGTATCTGAAAACAGGGTATTACAACACTGCCAGCCTGGACACATACCCTTTCACCCTTTCGCGGTAAGCATCGCCAATGGGGACATCCTTCTGCTCGATGAGCAATGTGCTGCGCCCGATGGCGCTGATGCAGTCCATGCGGACAATAAAAGAACGGTGCACGCGGATAAATTCGTTCGCCGGAAGTTTTTCCTCCATGTACTTCATACTGCATAGGCTCAAGATAGGCTTAGGGGAATCTTTACAGAAAATCTTCACATAATCGCCCATACCTTCTATATAGTTTATCCGTTCCAGGTCGAGCCGCATGATGCGGTTGTCACACCGCATGTAAATCACCTTCGGAACCTCTTCCGGACCTTGCCTGTGTTTGGAGTCGGACGTACCTGCATCCTGCAAAGAGAACCAGCGTGCCGCTTTGCTGACAGACTGGAAAAACGTGGAGAAATTGAGCCCGTCCATCAGATAGTCCAACGCATCCAGACGGAAACATTCGGCAGCATAGCGGTCGGTGTCTGTAATGAAAATGACACGAGTGGACGAGGACAAGAGCCTGCAAAAATCCATTCCGTTGATTTCACCTTCTTCCACCGGATAGATGCCGATAAAATAAACTTCCACTTTTGTCTCATAATAATCCTTCAGCGCTTCAAGAGGATTGCCGTACTTTCCGTGCAAAGAGAGAAAAGGAACCTTGTCGATATACTCTTCCAACCTTCCGGCAATCTCCGGGTCTGCATGTAAAATGGCGCAATTCAAATTCATATTCGTTTCTCTTTTACATAATGGACGCTGCCATATCCGAAAAACTGCAAACAGAAGAGCTAAAATTAAGCTTTATTTATGATTCAAAGATTACCTGCATCTACGGAAAGACAGATAAAGGGAAAGTTCATACAAACAACTCCGGAAAGCTACACAGGAGACATTACCATGGAAGCGATAACGACAGATTAAAACGGAATTGCATACGTGGGCACACCATATTGCTCATCCTCTCCGTTCCTCCAGTAACCGGATAAACTCCTCCTCCTTGACGGGAAGAAGCACTACACACTTACCCTCGCCATATTTCACGAGCACATAGCGCATCACCGCAAACCGCCCTACCTGCATGGAAGAAGCACGCTCCACAGAAGTGATGTCTTTCATCAGAATTTCCTTACTCCGGGAGAAACGGCCGAAGGACAGCACCAACTTCCCGTCGGGCGTTACGGTATAGGTGGTATGAATCAGCTTCTCGATAATAACCACCAGCCAAAGCATGAAAATAGCAGCCAGGAACGGAGACTTGTACCAAAGCATATAGACGGCGAGAATACCTATCAGGATGAGAAACAGATACTGCCCCATAGCAATGCGCGCATGAAAGATTCGATTCATTTTATCTGATTTTTGCCGCTAAGGTACGTATTTTTATGATAACAACTTCTTCATTAGCATCTCCATTTCTCGAACTTCCGTCACATTCATCTTGCGGCAGACCGAAGCACATAACAATTCTACCCGTTCCGGCGAAAAATAAATCAGTTCTGCAATCTCCTTTACAGACTGTCCAAGAGCTACCAGCATACATATCAGTTCTTCATCCTTATCCACCTCCGGAATAGACTGATAAAGTTTCTCTAAAAAAGAAGGATAATGAAAAATAAAGATTTCACGGAATACAGCCTCACGAGTTCCGGACAACAAAGCCTCCGAAGCATTGGGAGAATCTTCCGAAATCATTTCGCGCAAAGCTCTGGCAATCTCCTGCATATTAAAAGGTGTCACTGTTTTCTTTGTTTTCATTGTATCTTATTTCACCATTATACATATTTACAATCGTTTTATACAAATTTGCAAAATATGCACAACCTAACCATAAGAATACGATATACAATCTGATATACAATTTCATATTATATTTATTATCAAATAATTAACAAGAAACAAAAAACAAGTCTATTGTTGTAAATTTTAAATTAAGAAATTATATCTTTGCCTTACAAAACAAACAGTCCACAAAATATGAATGCCAAAAAACTTTCATTTTTACTTCTGATTCTCGTAGCTGTAGCCTGCACCAACCGCTCCACCTCTTCGGAACAAGACGAAGTGAGGCATTGGAACAATGTCCTTCAACAAATCAATGCCTTACTACTCGAAAACAAAGCGCAACAAACGTTGGATCTTGCCAAACAGACCTTGCCCGAAATCCTGGAATCGGCAGAAAAAAACGGAACTACAGATACCCTGATTTACTATGCCCGCAAGATATTTAATGCCTGCGGGAACAATTACATAAACACCAAACAATACAAAGACGGCATCGACTATATGGACAGCATTGGAAACCATCCCCTCATCCGCGAACATTGCCCACACGAACTGCTGAGCTTCAAGGCCGGACTGAACCAACTGTATGGCAATAACCCGGAAGCTGTCCGACTGGCAGAAGACTACCTCCAGTTACCGGTCTGTACCAGTGCCAATGACTTTATCCGGCAGGCAGAAATCATAAGCGGTGTCTACATGTACTCCGGAAACAATCTACCCAAAGCTATCCAAATTTTGGAAAAAGCAATAGATGTCTACCGGAAAGGCGGAAACTTCCCGAACATGCTGCGGATAATGTCACGGTTGGGCATCTATTACCACCTCAGTGGCGAATACGAGAAAGCTATAGCCACTAACCAAGAAGCCATAGCCACTTACAACGACAGCATAGCACCTGGAAATGTAGTGATTGCCTACGGAGAACAAGCTAATCTCTACGCCGAACTGGGTATGTACGACCAGGCCCTGGAAATGAACAAAAAAGCCCAATACTACTCCATGCTGAAAGACAGCTTCGGACTGGGAGACTTGTACCGCTACCGTGCCCAGATCTTTCGTAACATGAATCAAAAGGACTCTGTATTCCACTACCTCAGGCTGGGAGAAAAGTTGTCAATGATACAAAACAGCTTTAAGGGTGTATTCGTAAACAAAGTAGAAACGGTAAACAGTTATCTGGACTATCCCGACTCTTTGGAAAAAGCACTGCAACTTGCCCTTAGCATCTGTCCCGATACCGTGCGGATGCCCCAATGGGCCAAATACCAACTCAACCTCCACCTAGGCCGGGCCTTACTGCAAACCGGGAAGGAGCAAAACGGCATACACCTGATAGACCGGGCTGCACAAGACCTCATCAACATGAAGTTCATGGAAGGCCGCGATGCCAACGAGATATTAATGGATTATTATCTGGCCAAAGGCATGAACGACGATTTTGCTCGTTGCTACATCCGTAACCGACAGTTTGCCGATTCTCTGGACAATAACGAAAAGAAACGTGCTGTGGCAGCAGCCAACATCCGGTTTGATGCCAACCAAAAAGAGAAAGAAAACAAACTGCTCTCGGCACAAGTGCAATGGCAGCAACAGCAGTTGTTCTACAACATCTGCATCTCCATTACATTACTGTTGCTACTTATCACCACTACAGCCTATTTCATCATCCGAAGGAAGGCCAACCACCAGCTTATAGAAAACAACAAACGGGAAATACAGACCCTCATTACCCGGCAGCAAGACCTGAACCGCCGCAACGAACAACTGACGGAAGAAATAGAACGGGCCATGGCTACCAATAACCTCAACTCCATTCGCCAGCTCACCGTGCAAAGCCTGCTCAGCAGGGAAGATGAGAACACATTCCGCCGGTCGTTTGCCACCATACATCCTTCTTATCTGCCCAAGCTCCGCGAAAGTTATCCTCAACTGACCCGCAACGAAGAATTGCTGGCCATGCTCATCTGCATGAACCAAAGTACCGACGAAATAGCCCTTATCATGGGAATCAACCGGAATAGTGTAAACGTAGTCCGTTCGCGCATGCGCAAGAACATGGAATTGCCCAAAGAAAAATCCCTGGATGAAGTATTGAAACAATACCTTACATAACAAATAAAAATAAGCCCGCTTATTTTGCTCTACGTTTGGTTTACACTATCTTTGCGGCGTTTAATACACAAAACCTATGGTAAGAAAGTTCGATTTTCTCGTTATCGGCTCCGGACTTGCCGGTATGAGTTTTGCGCTGAAAGTAGCGCATAAAGGAACAGTAGCCCTCATTTGTAAGGCAGGTTTGGAAGAGGCAAACACTTATTTTGCACAAGGAGGTATCGCCTCTGTCACCAATCTGGCCGTAGACAATTTTGAAAAGCATATCGAAGATACCATGATTGCGGGTGACTGGATAAGCGACCGTGAAGCCGTAGAGAAGGTGGTGCGCAATGCCCCCGAACAAATCAAGGAGCTTATCAAATGGGGAGTGAACTTCGACAAAAAGGAGGACGGAGAGTTTGACCTGCACAAAGAAGGCGGCCACTCCGAATTCCGCATCCTCCACCATAAGGACAATACGGGTGCAGAGATACAGACCAGCCTCATTGAAGCTGTGAAGCAACACCCCAACATCACCGTACTGACCGACCATTACGCTGTGGAAATCATTACCCAGCATCACCAGGGAATCATCGTTACCCGCCACACCCCCGGCATCAAGTGCTACGGTGCCTATGTGCTGAACGAAGCGACGGGCGAGGTGGATACCTTCCTTTCCAAAGTCACCATCATGGCAACGGGCGGTTGCGAAGCCGTTTACCGCCATACCACCAACCCGCTGGTGGCCACGGGAGACGGCATTGCCATGGTCTACCGTGCCAAGGGAGCAGTGAAAGACATGGAATTCATCCAGTTCCATCCCACAGCCCTTTTCCATCCGGGAGACCGCCCCTCGTTCCTCATCACCGAAGCCATGCGCGGTTATGGCGGCGTGCTGCGTACCAAAGACGGAAAAGAATTCATGCAGAAGTACGACCCGCGACTCTCACTGGCCCCGCGTGACATCGTGGCGCGTGCCATCGACAACGAAATGAAACAGCGCGGTGAGGACCATGTGTATCTGGACGTCACCCACAAAGACCCCGAAGAAACCAAGAAGCACTTCCCTAACATATACAAGAAATGCCTCAGCATCGGTATAGACATTACAAAGGAATACATACCGGTAGCCCCCGCCGCCCATTATCTCTGCGGTGGCATCAAGGTGGATTTGGACGGACAGAGCAGCATCCGCCGCCTGTACGCCATCGGCGAATGTTCGTGCACCGGACTGCATGGCGGCAACCGTCTGGCAAGCAACTCACTGATTGAAGCCGTGGTTTATGCCGACGCGGCAGCCAAACACGCGCTGAGCGTACTGGAACGTTATGACTTCAACGAAGACATTCCCGAATGGAACGACGAAGGTACCATTTCCACCGAAGAACGTGTCCTCATCACACAAAGCATGAAGGAAGTGAACCAGATTATGGAGGCATACGTAGGCATTGTCCGCAGCAATACCCGGTTGACACGTGCCTGGAACCGACTGGACATACTTTACGAGGAGACAGAAGCACTCTTCAAGCGGAGCAAGGCTACCCGAGAGCTGTGCGAACTGCGCAACATGATAAACGTAGGATACCTGATAACAAAGCAAGCCATGGAACGCAAGGAAAGCCGCGGACTGCACTACACGATAGACTATCCGCACGCCAAGAAATAAACATAAATCCTCTCCATCATGAGGAAACAATATTTCTCTTTCATTTTTTTGTATATTTTCTCAAGCTGTCTCTACAGTCAGACGATGGACGACAATATCATCATCAACTGCTGTGAAGACAGCTATGTTTTTAAAGAAGGCCCGGGAAACAACCCCATCGTACAAAACACCCGAAAGACCGAATATGAAGCTTCACGAATGGGAGCTACCGTACAACCTCATATGTTCTATGGCGAATTCATCTCCCTGGACGAAGCCAGGGCCAAGGGAGTACTTGCCCCCAAAGCCATCCACCGCCATGCCACACCGGAAAATGTATTCTTCGATGATACCCGCATCTGCTACTTCAACCTCTCCCTAAGCCGGCAGGGGAAAAAGGCGGCCGTACAGTTCAGCCGTACCTTCCATGACCTGCGCTACTTTACACGTATCTACTTTCCGGAGGAATACTTCATCCGCGAGAAACGTATCACCGTCACCATTCCTGCCGCATTGTCCCGTTTCCGGCTGGTGGAGAAGAACTTCGGTCCCGGTATCCGGTGTGAAAAGAGCGTGAACAAGGAAGGGGATTCCCTTTTTGTCTACACCTTAAAAGGAGTACCTGCCACCCGAAAGGAAGAAGCTGCTCCCGCAGACAACTGCCTCTATCCCCATCTGCTGGTAACCGGTTCCTTTGCGGATGTGCAGGATATGTACCGCTGGCTGAACGGACTGGCCGAGGTGGACTGCACTCTCCCCCAAGCCGAAATGCTAACGGATGAAATTACTGCCGGATGCACCGATGAACTGGAGAAGATACACCGTACCTATGCCTACGTACAGCAGAACATACGCTACATCGCCTTTGAAAACGGGTTGGCAGGACATCGGCCCGACCGGCCTGCCGAAGTGCTGCGCAAGCGTTACGGCGACTGCAAGGGAATGGCACTCCTGCTGCGCACATTGCTGAAAGCCCAAGGATTCGATGCCCGAATGGCCTATATCGGTACGGACGACATCGCCAGTTCTCCCGACGAAGTGCCGACACTGGCTGCCATCAACCATGCCTTCTGCCTTCTTTTCCATCAAGGGAAAAGATATTGCCTGGATGCCACCTACCGATACCTACCGCCCGAAGACATCCCCCAAGGTATACAAGGCCGAAAAGCACTGGTAGAAAACGGAGACAGCTGCCTGATACTGACTCTTCCCCAGCAGGATGCCTCCGCCTCTACGGACAGTCTCAATTATCACTATCGCTTGATGACGGACAGCAATCCCCCTACCCTGAAAGGCCCGCCACCCGCGTAAGTACGGGCGAATACAAGGAATACCTGCTCAGTCTCTACCATGACACCCCCAAGGAGAAGCAGACAGACCTGCTAAACAATCAGATAAACAATACCGCTGCCGTACAATCGGCCGATGGAGAGTACTGCCTCGAAGCAGACCCGCACGAAGATTTCTTCCACCAGCCCATTGACACCACCCGCCGCAAGCAGGATTACCTACTGCCGTGGAGATGCCGTATTGTACGCGAGGTAACGATTGATATTCCACAAGGATATGCCGTGTCTTATTTGCCTGCAGACTTTCACATTGAAACGAATCAGGGCATCCTCAGTTGCTCCTACCGCGCCGGAGCAGGATATATCCACTTCCGAAAAGTGATGGAGATACGCAGAAAACGTATTCCACTTGCTCTTATCCCTGCTTGGAATGATGCCCTGCGACAATGGAAAAAAGCCTGCAACGAACAGATAGTAATCCGGCAAAGCACCCTTTAAACAAATAATTGAACATAAAACGCCATCACCATGAAAACAACACGTTCTTTCCTACTGCTGCTGATGTTACTTGCCACTTCGGGACTAAATGCCCAAAAGGAAGAAGACAAATATGCTGCGCTCGTAAGCGAAGTGCGCAATGAAGTATGGTCGCTGAACCTGCCCGACTTTAAAAATATGACTGTACCCGAGAAATACAGAAACGAACCCGCCGTTATCCTTGCCGCACACAGCCGTCTGGAGGTAACCCGGAAAACCAAGTTGGACTGGTGGGGAATGGGATTGACCAAACAACAGATAACCTGCCGCAGCATCTACCGCCAAATGGTATACATCAACAGCCAAAGTGCACTGGAAGAGATGTCACAGTTCAGCTTCCTTTCCCAGGAAAAAGAACGCTACACCCGTAATGAACAACAGCGTATACTGGGTGTGCGCATCATCAAACCGGACGGAACAATTCAGGAAACAGACCCGCAGGAGTACATGGAAACCGATGAAGGCGGCCACCCACGTAGCCGCAACATCCAAGAGAAATGGAACAAGCTGGCCGTACCCGGACTGGAAATCGGAGACATCATCGACTTGTTCTTCGTACGATACACCATACTGAACAACCAGAATCCCGAACCTTTCGGTTTTTACTTTATG
>ENA-UEOR01000670-UEOR01000670.1-human-gut-metagenome-genome-assembly--contig:-NODE-670-length-20840-cov-4.083514_pt1 | contig 20840 bp, 14 predicted proteins | sample MGYA00242887_ERZ507890 | MGnify/ENA primary metagenome ERZ507890 (study PRJEB26167, sample SAMN06115431) | human gut metagenome | host: Homo sapiens | place: China:Guizhou | collected 2014-10-21...
TATAGCCGATTACGTTATCTATATTCCCATCGTTTCGACTTCGGCCAATATCAGCGGCGAACCCTCCCCTCATTTTTTCGGGGAAATCAGTGAGGAGATCAAAAATGCAGTAGACTATATCGTAGATTACCGCCGCAACGATCATAAACCGGCAGCTCCCTCGAGTATTATCAAACTGGGAATGGGCGGGGAGATTCAAATTATCCGGAAATAATCTTTAGCTCTTGACTTTAAACATTCGACTTTAATTATGGCTTTGATTTTAAATATAGATACCTCTACTTCTGTCTGCTCGGTAGCCTTAGCCCGGGACGGAAAAATGATTGCCTTGAAAGAAAATAACGAGGGATTGAACCACTCGGTTTTATTAGGCACTTACATCGACGAAATCCTAAAAGACAATCACATGGATGCCCATTGTCTGGATGCCGTTGCGATCAGTATGGGCCCGGGATCGTATACCGGATTACGCATCGGAGTATCTATGGCGAAAGGAGTATGTTTCGGAGCAGGTAAACCTCTGATCGCCGTACCGACCTTACAAGCACTGGCCTTATCGGTATCGGAACGGATACGGGAAGAAGCGCTGTATTGCCCGATGATCGACGCCCGCCGGATGGAAGTCTATACCGCTTTTTTCGACCGTAACAACCAACAGGTCATCGATACCAAAGCAGAAATCGTCGACGAAAATTCGTTTGCCGATTTATTGGCCGGACATAAAATTTATTTTTTCGGAAATGGCAGCGACAAAGTCAGGATGCTCCTTACCGCTCCTAATGCTCATTTTATGGGGCAAGTAGAAACCTCTGCCCGGCACATGATCCCCCTTGCAGAGGAGCTGTTCGGCCGGCAAGAATTTGTCGATGTCGCCTACTTCGACCCGTTTTATCTCAAAGATTTTATTGCCACGACTCCGAAGAAAAAAGTGATTTGATCCAATTTTCGCCGGCATATCGGGTTTTGAATTTTTCGATTATATTTTTTATAAAAATATAGGAAATCATCTGTTAAAAGTTAACTTTGTAAATTCGATTTACGATATACCGTAAATTGCAATTTTAATTTTCAAAAAACAGAATGATGAAAACAAAACTTTTTACCCTGGTATTTGCAGTCCTTGTTTTAGGGGCTTGTAAAAAAGAGATTAAGCTGGATGTTAAACAAATCCATCTGACCGACAAGACCGGACAATGGGACATCAAAATCGACCGTCCTGCCTTCTCGACTACAGATGCTGAAACTGAAAAAAGCTGTGTCAAATTCAACGACGAGGTCAACGGGCTGATCAACGGTATTCATGCAGCCTTTATCGAACAAGCTAAAGAGAACATTGCCTGTTTAAATTCTGCAGGTTTCAAGCAAGCAGCTCCCTACGAACTGATCATTGAAGATTCGGTGTTCCTGGCAGACCAAAATTACATCAGTGTCCGGGTATTATCGTACGAAATGCTGGGAGGAGCCCATGGGATGACCGATTTTTATGCTATAAATTACGATGTGAAGACACAGAAATTCTTAACCAATAAAGATATCCTCAACCTGGACAAAGCAGCAGATATCAATGCCCTTTTAAAGGCTAATCTGAAAGATCCGGACAAATGCTTCACTTTCGAAGCTCCGACAGTGGATAATGTCACCTGCATCAACCTTACCCTCCACACGGTCGATTTTACTTATGCCCAATATATCCTCGGTCCTTACTCTTGTGGCCACACCATCATTTCCATTCCCAAAGAAAAGATGAAGGATATGCTGGTGATCAAATAATGGTCCGATCGGTTGAAATGGATAAAACGGTAATAACAATAATAACCGTTTTATCCGTTATTATCTAAAGTTGATTATCTTCTTCCAGCACCTTAATGTCAGTTTTTCGCCGATAACAATTTTTTCAACAATAATTCTGTTCTGGGATCGGACGGACGCCAGCAGTTGTGTGCCATCATCTTACCGTCAGGGCCGATCAACATGAAACGGGGGATTCCGGTTACGCCATATTTCCGGATGAACGAACTCTTAAATCCCTCCGGAGCAATCAAAGTTACTCCCTGAATCCGATGTTCTGCCAGGTATAGTTTCCACTTCTCTTTCTCCGTCCACCGATCCATGGAGAGAGAAACAAAAACGATCTTTTCACCCCTGTATTGTTGCTCCAATTTCTGCATATAGGGCATCTCTTGTTTACAGGGTCCACACCAGGTCGCCCAGATATCCAGATATATATACTTTCCCCGGAAAGTTTCCGAACTCACTTTTACCCCGTCCTGGTCCTCGAAAATAAAGGCACATCCTTCACCATTCAAGGTGTCGTTCTTTATTTGTTCGCCGGCTTTGCTGCAAATTTCCTGAAAGAGGATTTTTCCTTTCCTGCTTTTTATCCAGGGAGCACAACACTCCAATGTCTCCGACAGACAGAGCAATTCCCGGTTATCTACCCGCCTGCTCAACTCCCTCAATAGATACTCCTCACCAATAGAACGGTTGGGAATACATTTCGCTTTTTTCAGTAAATAGTCCGAAAGAGTAAACCGAAAACGTCCTTCTTCCTCCTGTGCCAACAGATAATTATAAATCCACACCCGCCCTTCAGAAGTTTTAAAAAAAGCCGTATCCCGGAAGGGCATCCTTCCGATAGCCCGCAATAACGTACGGGGACGCTGCCAATGCTCATAACGCATTACATTATAAGTCGCCACAATGGCTTCCCAATACATTCGGCGAAGCCGACTTTTCCATTCCCGGATAAAATCAGGTTCCTCTCCTCCCCATTGTTCCACATCCCGGATACCTTGCCGGAAAATTTCCTTCAACTTACCGATATAAGCCGGCAATCCGAATTTTCCACTATTATCCGACATGTTGAAAATAGAATACACTTTTCCATCGTTGAGGAAATAACTACACATCATCGTCTCGAACATCATCTGAGGTCGAGGGTGTTCGGGGACTTCATAGAATATATTTTCGTAGGTCCGGTTTATCCCGGCCCTGGAAATATCTATTCCCAGTAAATCCCGATCGGTCAGGGCAAATAAAGTTTTTTGTGCGGTATACTTATTCTGTTCTTCATCAAACACCTGATGACTGGCGATAAAAGACAACTTCTGTGCTTTCCCTTTCAGATTTTGCCCATTCACAGCAAAAAGAATATTACTCAGTTTTCCCTGTTCGCTATACAAATCGATATCGGTCTGTTGTCCATCGTCCTTCAAGACATACCACCCCCGGGAATAAGGAGTACCTACGATCAATTCAGCCTCCTGGTAAACAGTATATCCGCTATTCATATTCGTAACTGCCAATACCAGCGTATAATTCTGATTGGGTTCCCAATTTACGAGAGTATCCAATACCTTATCCAGAGTGAGTGTATCCCCTAACCTTCTCTGAGCAGAAATCGTCCACAGATACTCGAAACGGGCGTCCGGATCGGTAGAACAGACTTCAGGGCGAACAACCAGCCGATCGTTCATAAAATAACGCAAGTACTCCTTTTCTACTCCGGAAACCGTAATCTGTTCTCCGACTGTATAACTATAATTGCCCTTATCTTCAAAACAAGACATCAACAGCAACCCCACGATTGCCAATAAAATATATTTTTTCATAGTGTTACTTTTTATTCCGGGAATCCCGTAATTTCACGATTATCATCATCCAATAAAATATTTCCTTGCCGGTTGTATTCCAAAAGGTATTCATTCAATTTGTCCCTCCAATACATATCCGATCCCGGCTCGTCATTTAAAGCAGTAAGAAACTCGTCATCCCATTTTTTACCGGTCTGTTCAATCATCCACATGTGTTTATTGATGCTATAAGGTCCCAGAACAACACTTTCCAGATATCCTCCCCATCCGGCAGGTTTTAGTAAATCTTTTGAAAAAACCACCGTCCGGTGCAATTCAGTTTTCACCCCGGTCTTAAAGAAGTCATTTTCTACAATTTCCAATCGTAAATAATAAGTAGTCCGTTCAGCCAGTTTATTCCGGAAAATGACTACCGGTACTCTGGCTTTAACGCTGCCAGCCTCAACCGAATAATTCATCTCGTCAAAAACTTATACTGTTCGCCGGCCACAGCATTATTTTGCCCTTCGATCTGTCCTTGTACCACTTTAAAACTACGCGGGTCGGAAGAAGTATATCCTGTCGTGATCACTTCAAACCAGACTGTGTCTTCCGTCACCTGTTCCGGCTGAAAATAAAACGAATAACGTTGCAGTGTATCTTTTGTTTCCGAGAATTGTATATAAGCTTCACCGGAATACATTTTATAATCGTTCGAATTACATGCAGCCCAACATCCTGCCAGTAATCCCGATATCAGAAACCTTTTCATTTTTTTCATCTTCATTGCTTACTTTTTATTTTTCACTCAATTCCGTTTCAGGTAAAGGCAAAACATAATTTACCTCCAAGTCAGAAGGAGCCCAAAGCCATTGATTTTTAGGCAAATTCAGACGTTTATGCAGAAAAAAAGTAACGCCTTCCCCATAAAATTCTTTCCGGTATTCTGCAATAATAGCCGCTTTCCGCAGCGCAGCATCCGAAGGTAAATCTGCAGTAACCAGATTCCGGGCAGACAAAAACTCCTTCCACAAACGCTGCGCCTCGGTTTCCGGTCCCGCCTCTATGGCTATTAAATACATTTCACTCAATCGCAAAAGCGGAATAACCTTATCCTCTTCTTTCTCCGAAGTAGCCTCCGTCACCTGGTATTTATTGCATACATAATAACTCGCTTTATTCGCCATCACCAACAAATTCCAAAGATTCATTTCCCGGATATCCGAACCGGTATTTCCATACAATTCTTTCTTTACCGTTGTTTCCTTGGTTCCTTTATAGAGGCCATCTCCACTGAACAATTCGGTATATTTATCTTGTAAATCAAACCGATAAAGTGAAAACACCTGTTCACAAGGTAGGGTAAAACGGCCTTCACTAAAATCACCGGCTGTCCCCAAACGGAATCTTGGATTCCCGTCTTCATCCTTAGCCGTAATCACCGCCTGTGCAGCTTCATAAGCCTTCTGAGTATCGCCGAACCACAGATAAGCGCGGGCTTGAAGGGCTTTTACCGCATAATAGTTCATCCGGATCGTCCGGTATTTAAAATAATCTTCCTCAATTTCGGATTGTTTCTCCAAATGTTGTTTCAATAACCCTTCCGCATTTTCCAAATCGGCTATTAACCGGGCTTTATAGCCGTCGAAATTCACATGCCGGTGTAATTCTTTAGTCACTGTTTCCACATAGGGAAGTATCGGAACTGAAGTCGCCTCTGCCGGTACCGGTCCGAAAAGCCGTAGAATATCCAGATGGCACATCGCGCGTAAAGCCAGGCATTCTCCCTTTACGGCTTCATACGCTCCCGGATCAAAGATCGCTTGCCGAAGATCGACATACTCCAAAATGGCATTTACAGCCAAGATCACCTTATATTGTTGTTCGTACAAGGCATCGATCATCGTCACTGCCTGAGCGTCGGAATAACGGTGGAGGGTCAATGCTTCCTCACCGCTACCCTTTTCAGGATCCCAAAAATCAACCAGATATTCGATCTTACTCATCGTAAGATATTCACCATAACTTTTATCGCTCATCATTTCGATATAAGCACCGGTCAGGGCATCCCGGAAGCCATTCTGAGTTTCAAACAGCTGCTCTGTCGGCTTTTCTGTCCGAGGAGATACAGACAACCAATCGCTACATCCGGATACAATCAGGAGTAGTACCCATCCTATCGCATATATAATCTTATTTTTCATCATATCTCATTTTAAAAAGTTGCACTCAATGAAAAGGAAAATTGCCGTGAAAAAGGATAAGCTGTTCCCCTTTCCCTCTTTACCGACGAAATATAAAAAAGATCGGAGGTACTGACATTCAGTGTCAGATTCTCCATACCCACTATTTTTTTCAAACGGGGGGAATCGAAAAGATATTGTAAGGTCACACTCTGGCAGTTAAACACCCGCTCATTTTCGACAAAACGGGAAGTTTTAGAAGTTTTATCTTTGAGGTGCAAACCTTTAAAAGCGGCAATATCTCCGGCTTTCTGCCAACATCCCTTATATACCCGGGCATCTACATTCTCCCGGAAATCGGTATTTTCAACTTTCTCGATCAAGGTCGAATTATAAAGCTGGCCGCCGAAACGATAGCCGAAAGAAAGATTCGCAGAGAATCCCTTATAGCGGAACATCGTACTCAGATTTCCCTGATATTTCGGTTCAGCTACTCCGCAAGCAGTCAGATCCCTGGAATCCCAGGTAAAGGTCGGTTCACCGAAACGATCCAGATACAACTCCCTACCGGTACTCGGATCAATACCCAAGGAGCGTACCACCCAAATCGTATTAGTAGAATATCCTGTTTTATACAACATATTGGGATTAGCCCCCTGATCGGCTTCCAAATCCTTTTGTGCATCCTGCAACGCTTCGGAAACTTCCAATATTTTATTTTCGTTGTGTATCAAACCACCGGTCACCGACCAGCTCAGTTCCCGGTCTGAATTACGGACCACAAACACCGTCGCTTTCAGTTCGTAACCCCGGTTCTGCATTTTACCGATATTTTCGATATAAGAAGTAAATCCGTTCGCCATCGGGATATCTACCGAGGATACCAAATCTTTCGTCGTCTCTATATAAAAATCGCCTGCCAAAGAAATACGGTTGTCTATTAATTTCATTTCGCCACCTACATTATAATTCATCTTTTGCTGCCATTGCAAATCTTCATTTCCCAGTCCTATCATCGTCGCCCCCATCCAATTATAATAGCGTCGGTCAGTGATATAGCGATAGGTCGACAAAGCCTGGTAGGAATCAAAATTCTGAGAACCGGTAATTCCGACCGAAGCCCTTAATTTCAAAAAATTCACAATCGGATTTCCCTGTAAGAACTTCTCCTGATGCAGGTTCCAACCGATACCCGTCGACCAGAAAGGAGCGAAACGCCGGGAAGTACCGAATTGCGAAGCCCCGTCAGTACGCCCCGAAAGATCGATATAATACCGGTTATCGTAGGTATAATTCACACTAGCCGTCATACCGATTGCCCGGGTCAGGCTTTCAGAACCAGCTGGTTTTACTCCCGAGGCATATTGCAAACCCATCGGCAAAAAATCGAAATCTTCATTATTGAAACCCTCTACCAGAATATCGTATCCTGTGATCTTATTTTGACGAATATTATAATCCAATCCGGCATACAACATATGTCGTTCTTTAAAAGTAACCGAATAACTCAGATTCAAACCAGCATCGTAAGAAAATTCCTTACCCGGAATATAGCGGTAGCTTCCTTTCCGGAATACATCGGCAGAAGAATAATCGGCAAAATCAGTATGATCGGCAGGTTTAAAAACATTCCGCTCCGTATGTTTCTGTTCTATGCCTATTCGGCCCCGTAACAACAGATCCGGAATGATCTGCCATTCGATAGAAAAATTATTGACAACATCGGTATATTCACTTCGGTCGTAGGTATTCAGCAAAGCATTATACAACGGATTCTGATGCTGGCGGATATAACTTTTGATCAGTTTACCCGAGTCATCGTATATCCGGTAGTAGGGATTCATTTTTACATAATCGTTAAAACTACCATAAGGCGATTCTTCGCTTTTATTAAACCCCAACATCAGGCTATTGGTAAATTTCAGGGTTTTATAATAATAGCTCAGATTCAAAGTGCCGTTCAACGTACGGCGGGACGATTTTTTCATTACCCCCTGGACATCATTATACTGGATCGAAGCAGCATAACGAAAGGTTTTGTCTCCTCCCTCCAAACGCAAGTTATGCCGATGACCGACACCTACCCGTAAAGGCTGGGACAGCCAATCCGTATTTACCCCGGAATTGATATCATTCAGAATTTTATTATAGGTCGCCAAATCTGTCAGGTTCGTCTCGCTCCACAAACCGGCTTTTTTCTCTATCTCTAATTTCTGACAGGCATTTAACACATCATAAGAATTCAGGTCGGGCACTTCCAGATTTAAATCTCCCCGATAGGTAACGCGCAATTTTCCCATCGCCGGAGCTTTTGTCGTAATGACAATCACCCCATTGGCTCCCCTCGACCCATAAATCGCTGTAGCCGAAGCATCTTTGAGCAATGTGATCGCCTCAACCTCGTTTTCATTGATATCCAACAACTTTTCCAGGCTCGTCTCAAACCCATCCAATACCACCAACGGCGTATTCATACTCACCCTTGTTTCGTCTTTCAACTGGTCAACGTTCGGTAAACTCGAATTCCCACGGATCTGTATTTCCGGTAACCGATTGGGATTAGAACCGAATTCATTGTTTTCGACAATATTAAACGAAGGGTCGATATTCCGTAAGGAAGTCAACAAGTTACGATTACCGAACTGCTTAAGTTCTTCTCCCGTCACTACGGTTGCCGCACCGGTATAACTCGACTTCGCTTTCCGAAAAATACCGGTAACGACCACTTCGTCCATTTCCACCTTTTCTTCTTCGAGTTTCACCCGTAAGAATTCCTGATTCCCGAGGACGACCTCCAAAGGTTTCATACCCACAAAAGAAAACTGTAAAACTGCTTCTCCCTCAGGAAGACTGAGCTGAAAGGCACCTTCGGTATCGGTTATCCCGCCCAAGGTCGTCCCTTTGATCCGGACAGTCACTCCCGGCAAGGTGTTTCCCTGTACATCCGTCACCACACCTTTTATCTCCCGAATAGCCGACTGAAGCGGTGAAGCCGTTTTTTCCCGGTCTTTAATAACCACCACATCGTCCATTACCGTAAAAGTAAGGGGGGTGTGTTTCAACAACCGGTCCAAAATCGTTTTAAAATCTTCTTGTTTAGCTTGTAACGATAAACCGGTAATCTTTTCGATTTTATCCTGACTATAAAAAAATTGTAATCCGGTCTGTTTTTCCAATTCTTTAATCACCTGTTCCAAAGAGGTTTCTTTCACATTCAGAGTGACCCGGTGTGTCTGGGCTTGTACCCCAAAAAACAGGAAGACATTCAGTAGAAATACCAACAAAAATTTTTTTCGTCGTTCCCAGGAAAGCCCCGGTTTGTAATACCATTTTTTTTTCATAACTTTGATTTGTTTAATTATCCAATAATTTTTCAGTGTGATACGGCAATTGCTGCTACAATTGTCGTATCGTTTTATTTCGGATTTACAGTAATAGTTCTGTCTTTCACAATAAAGGTAACATCCCCGCCGGTTTCTATAAATTGCAGGAATTCTTCTACCCGTTCATATTTTTTCAGTTGACCTGAAAAGCGTAATTTTTTTAAAGCTTCTCCATTGAAAAAAACTTCCACATCATAGTTACGTCCGACCGTCTTCATCATTTCTTCCAGGGATTCTTTGTTAAAGAAGTAAATGCCGTCCTTCCAGCTTATAAATTCTTTAGGATTCACTTGCAATAATTCCGGTTTCTCCCCCCGACGTCCGGCCCTGACCTGTTCTCCGGGTTTCATAACTATTTCCCCCTGTTTCAAATTCTTGCCGGTATAGCTGACAGCTCCTTTCACCAAGGTAGTCACAACCCGTTCTTCATCTTCATAATCCCGGATATTGAACTCTGTACCCAAGACCCGGATCTCCCCGGATGAACCGGAAACAATGAAAGGATGTGCTGTATCTCTTTCAACAGCGAAATAAGCCTCTCCCGATAAAAACACCCGCCGTTGCGAACCGTTGAAACGAACCGGATATTTCAGCTTCGAACCGGCATTCAGCCAAACCCGGGTACCGTCGCCCAAGACCAGCGAATACTCACCTCCACGCGGGACGGTCAATTCATTGTACAGGACTTGTGGTTTTGCTGTCTGTGATTGGGAAGAATAAACCAATTGTCCGTTGTGGTACTGAATCCGGGTACCGTCTTTTTCAGCTATAGGAGCCACTTCTTCTCCCAAATTTATTTTTTCTCCATTGGCCAGGGTCACCACCGCTTTCGGTTTTACAATTCCGATCTCTTCCGACAAGGGTATCGAAGCGGGTTGCCACCAAACGAATAGTCCGACCCCTCCACCGACCAACAACGGAATCAGCAACGAGGCCACCCATCTCCAGCGAAGGCGGCCGATAGACCGTTTTCCGGCCGTCATGCTCCAAAATCGCCGGTAAGCTTTATCCGTCTCAAAAATATCCGGTTCTTCCAATGCATTCTTTATCCACTCCCGGTCCTCAAATTCCCGGGCATACTTGTCCAACCCTGTCGTTTCTTTCATATGCCTGTATTCCTCGAGCTCCGAATCTTTCATCCGCCCCAACCAATATTCGAATATCAGATCGACAACCCTACCGATATCATATCCACGACGCTTCATGCTTTTTCAGATTTTTGTTATTTTTATATATTAAATCCGAAAAAGAAAAAAAGTATAACAGAAAAATGATTTTTTTTTGAAAAAATAGCTTGTACTCCCCACGCTGCTCTCTTTCGGCTATTGTTCAGAGAGCCATGCCTCGATTTTTTCTGCCGAGGCATCCTTGAGTATTACCCGTTTCCCGCTATCGAGCAGGTAGAGGGTGGGCATTGCCTTGAGATCATATACCTGTTCACGGGTAAGCCGTTTTCCCTCGTCATAACCATCGATCCAACGGGCGGGAAAGATCGCTTTTTCCCAGGCCGGCGTTTTACCCTCCACACACACGGATAGCAGGCATAACCGTCCGGCCTTCATAAATTCATTCATAACCGGTAAGGAGAGAAGCGCCTCCTTCACACGTTGACAGTCCGTGCAATCGGGATCATTGAAATAAAGCACAACATAATCGGCTTTTATACCCGAAAGCCGGTTCATGGCACCGTCGCGGGTCCGGTAGGTAAAATCGGCAGCCACATCACCCGGACGATTTTTCAGGGCCATTTCCAAGAGGTAACGGGGACGTTCTTTATCCCAATCATCCAAGCCGGGATTCCCGAGCAGTGAACGCAGTACCAGGATATGCAGCTCCTCGTTGTACATAGGCGAGTTGGGTTCGTAAAGATACTTGTCCGCCAAGGATATGAAATGGTACAACATCTCTTTTTTCACCATAGCACGCCGGAAAAGCGTGTCGACGGCAACCTGTACTTTTGCCGTGTAGGGAAGAATACTGATAAAATCGACAAATGCCTGTTCCGTGATTTCAGGCCGGGAAATTAAGGTGGTGTCAGCAAAATTGAAATAATCCCAGTAATGCACGGCCAGATAAGCAGCCCGTTCTGCGGGATCCGTCAGAAGAACAGGTACCTCGGGTAACCGAAACTCCTCCGTCGTTCGTTGCGCCTGAGCGAAGGACATAAGCCCGATACAGAAGATACACGCCCAAAGGGTTAGATTCAGAATTTTCATGTCGCTTGGTATTATGATTTATGAAAAACTCCGGACGCTTCCACGTTCGGAGTTTCCGATTGTATCATTCAAAATATCAGTTACCGGTAGCCGCTTGAAGTTCAATATCCGGCTTTGCGAACAGCTCAGCCAAATTATCGTAGATTTTGTGATAAACGTTTCCGGCAGTATCCTCGTAATGCAACTCGATTTTGTCGGAATACCAGTTGAACTCGTACTCCCTACGCAGGCGCAATTCATATCGGCCGTCAGCCGTAACGGTAACCGAACCGATACGACTGTTGTTGCCGACACGCTCGAAAGAGACGAACGCACCGACAGGCACATCCTTTACACCGTCAGCGGCTGCATAACGGAGCGTTCCCGTAATCGACCGGTTGGTTACCCGGAAAGTCTTACTATAATACACTACTTGTTTCTCGTTGGAGGAAATCGTGATGTCGCCCGCACTTACAATGCTATTTGTGATAAACGGCAAGGTTTTACGCTCTCCGTTTTGGTTTACTGAAATAGTCGTTGTATTGTCTATGTTTTCGATTGCATTTGTACCATAGTTACGTTCGGCCTCCCTGTCAGCCTCCACTGTATAAATGAAACGTCCCGGAACCGCAGGATCGGCCTTTAGTTTCGTTCCATTCAATTTGTTTGCCGCCAAGCGGTTTTCATCAATCTTCAGCATGGGCGCATCGATATAAATTTCGAACTCATTGCCGAACGGATCTACCGAGTTTCCGTCCGATCCGCAAAAACTGGTCACGTCAATGGCAATATCCACCTCCTGTTCGGGTTGATAAGTCCATACCAAAGGGGTTACCACTTCAGGAATATCTGCCGCTGAAGCGGACCTATCCGGTTCGTCATCTTTCCCTTTCCAATCCTCACCGGCATATTTTACACGTGCCCCGAAACGGAACGGATTGTAATTGGCCAGCTCAAACGTAACGCTTCGGTATGAATTACCGGCATATATACCCATATCACCGGCATCTGCCGCCAGTACCGCCTCATTACCGGGTTGGTTCGAGGCAATCCTGACCACTTCCGCGCTTTTTGCCCGGTTCGTGTACATATAAATCGAATATTTGCCGGTTTCCGTCGGACTGCCGGGCTTTATCGGTTTGAACATCAACATACGACCGCCTGCCGGATTGTTCTTTCTCCACCACGTATCTGCCTCGTCAGTATAGAAATTACAGTCAAACGACACAATATCGGCTTCCGACGGATCTTTATAATCCGACAAATACTGTGAATATAGCAAGAACTCATCTTTCTCTCCGGCATTGAACGGTGTTCCTCTTTGGTCATCTTCCACTTCATCGCCTTGTTTCTGCATGAGTTGCAGATCAAACTGCACCTTAGCATTGACCTTCTGCGGCACCAGGCGGTATAACACATACTCGTCATCTGCATATCCATCCGGATTTTGGGTAGGATCGGCGCTATACGCTTTCAGTCCCGTTACCGTGATGGACTTACGGGTGTCAGAGAACGTAAATTCCCGAGTCATGGTTTCGAAGTGTTCGGCCTCAATATAGAGCGTCCCTTTATATCCGGCAGCCTGTGACAGGATATTCTCGAAATAAACCCGTTGCACACCGGCCTGTTCGACCGTATATAGAAATTTATAGTCCGGTTCCGTTTTGATGTCTCCACTACTGTACCACTCCTTGTCGCCATTACGGACCACGGGCAATGCCATACCTGCCTCGTAACGTATATCCAATTCGTTGGCCGATAGGTACACTTTCATCGGGAACAGCTCGTCAGGACATGTTTCGGGAATGGTAAACATCACCGTTACGTGCGAACGGTCTTCGGTTGGATTATTCTCGTTTATTTTTCCGTACACCTGCGTGCCTACCCATGAAGGAGTGAACGCCTGTCTCTTCACTGTGATCACTTTAATTTTGCGTTGCAGACGTCCTTTCTTTACAAGCAATGTACCTTCCAGCTTCTCGTTATTTCCCAAAGGAAGCAGAGAGATGACGATACTGCCCTTACCAATCCCGTCTTCAATCTCAAAACTATTGTCTATATTTTGTCTAGCCACGAGGTTATCTATCCACGAGACATCTGCCTTATCGTCTTTTGTTATCGTCGTTCCGTTTTTACCTTTAACAGTATAAGAAAGTGTGTAGTTTCCGGTTCCGCCCGTAGCGTCTCCATCTATCACATAGCCGGTCTTTTCAACCGTGAGAATGTAATTCTGATCCTCTACCTCGTTCACCTCGTCGGAAATGGAGATCCAGACGTTGTTCGTGGCCGCTGCTGTCAATGCAGCGGCGAAGTTTTCCTGTCCAAAAGAAAGGGCTCCCTTGATATTCAACTTGTAATGATGGTTACGGCGTATGAGAATCTGATCGCCTTTTTCGTCAATCAGCATCACCCGATAATATTTTTCCGTGGACTCACCCGGAACATGTCCGCGAATGATGATACTGACAGGATCATCTGCGCTGTTTTCACTTTCGAAGATATACTGTTTCGTGGCCGTGGTCACATCCGTGATGTCGCTCATCCTGGCATCATTCTGCGGAAGTGTGACAAACGGATCGTCTTCGCCCGGCCACTCGAAATCGAATCCCTTTTCCGGGTGATAGGGAGCTACCGTACCAAAGGCATTCGTGTTATAGGCTACAAAACCCGTCACCTCTATCCACCCGTTGATCGGATTGTCGATGGAAACCTGCGCATGGTTGCGGATCATCTTTATCGTATTTCCCTTGTCGGCCATTTGAGCATCGATCTTACTATCGTTATCCGGATCGCAGGTAAAACGTGCCCAATAGATCATACGCCCCGACGAGCCCTCCAGCAGAGCCATAACCTCGGCCTCCGATTTGTTACGAAATTTATCCTCCTTGAATTCCGACATATTCTGATTGGCGAGAAAATGTACGGTTCGGGTATTTTCAGGCACTTCGGCCTCGAAATTTCCTGTTAAGCCGGCTCCATTCCCGGTAGGGGTAACTTTGGCCTCGACGGTCGTGGTAAAAAGACCGTAACTGTCGAAACAGAACAGTGTCATGTCCTGTACACCACCTCCGTCGGGATCGACCGAACGGGTTACCACCTCCTGCATAGCCGGAATATCGGCACTGAACCGAAGGGCCACGTAACCTTCATGTGCCGTGGGCATCGAGTCCGGCAGGTCATCTTGCCGGCAAGAGACCAGTAGCACAGCCAAAGTTATTGCCGTATGTATTACTCTTTTTATCATAGTCTTATCCTTTATCTGTTCTTCGTACTAATTACCGGTCTATTTGCCATTGTAAACGTCGCGGACACAACGAACACCGGTTCCATTCATATTGTTTTTAGAATTGGATACCCTGCCGCTTGCACTATAATAATATGCAGCATTTAACAGATAATCTATAGCATCTGCATCTGCATTTTCTGTTCCTTGAAAATCCATGATAATCTTCAATTCGGCCTCGGTTGGCAAACGCCAATCGTCATACACCGTTCCATCCTCTGCAACCTCCACATAATTAGCACAATGCTCCCGTGCAACCCTCAAACTATTGTCGCTGTCATCCAATGTCAAATTTCCAGCCCCCAACATAAAGCCACCTAATGAAGATGCAATCATAAAAGATGGGGAGACCAGTTGAGCATTATCTTTTCCGGGATCTGTAACCATCAGTCCGGGATTACTTTCGTCTTCAATCAATCGAGGACGTCCCACTGTATATTTATTCGATGTTGCTGTTAATCGAATATGGTACAAACGTCCATTGTATTCTCCTGTGCTGCTTGTCTCTCTCTGCTCCCTACTATTCCAATAATAGTGCAGAATGGTTGATTTTCCGTTCGTTACACTGGAAACAAACTTAGATCGGAAAAAACCGCTGGATGTATTAGTTTCACCCCACCAACCACTTCTTTCTGATGCTTCGTAATCATATTGTCCGTTCCAGCTGGATATATTTCCCGTGGCAAGGCTGATTCCGTATATACGGTCTCCCATATACTCATACGTGGTAGACCGGGCGTTATTTGTTTTAAAATCGTCACGATAAGAATACCAACTCTGTATGTTTATGATGTACTCCAACGGGTACTGGATAATTTCGACCTCACGTTCTACCTGATCATCATTAAAGACTTTCACTTTGATATAGCGGATCGTGTTGTTGGTCGGTACCGGGCTATGAATGCCGATATTTCCTGTTACATCAGGCTCGGGGGTTATGGTGATTTGCCTGAGAGTCTGAGCATCTACAGAACGTTGCACTCCGAACTTGTCGTAATAATAAGCGCTTACAACTTCAGCATGTACTTCCGATGACGATGCAAATCGCAGTGTAGTATTGTCATCCGCCATATTATGCATCTCTATCTCGTTTTCATTCAGCGTCAGGTAGACCGGACGATCATCCTCACCGCCAACCAGAATCGTTTGTTCATTCCAGTCCTGCACGGAATAAGTCATATCAGTCAATTCAACCGGTTTTGACGGGTCGTTGGCTCCGGGAGCATTCACACTGACTACCACCTCGTAGCAGGTATTACGTTCCAGTGCTTTCTTTTCGCTGACAGGGATCTGGTACCAGTTGCTCTCACGAAGCTGTGCATCGTCTCCATCCCCCTCATACTTCATGGGAATATTCACAACCAGACGTACTTCCTTTTCAAGCGCACTTTCGTTTATCCACGTATGAGCATAGGTATAGGCGGTCACGGTAATTAAATCCGCAGTCCAGTTGAAATAGCTGCCGGAGGACTTATCGGTATCTGTCAGATCAGCCGTACCGTTTACATCCGCTATTACCGATGTTGTATAAGGCATGTTGCGCAAATAATATCCTGCATTATGGGCTTCCTTACTGTCATCGAACGTTACTCTGTCACCCTTCTGTATCCTGACGACAATCTTGGCTGCCGCACGGCGTAAGGTAACCTGCAGTTCCGTATTGTCCGTAGCCGTTCCGTAGTTTAGAGTTACCGTTTCGGGGGCATTGGGTTCATCGGTTCCAGCATAAGCCACACCGTCCATCAGAAAAGTCCGCGGGGCACCGCTCACCTGCGATAATCCTGTCATGTGGATATTCCGGTCGCTCTGCGTCATGGCCTTGAGTCTATTCAGATCGAAATCTTTGGCATCGAATATTTCCGCCAGAGCTGTGCTGTTGGCAATCAGGTATACCCAATACTTTGTGTCTTTATTGAAACTGCTCCTCTTAGCTGTTAAGGTGATCTTACCGTTACCGGTTTCACTGCCCTCCACCCGCTCGTGCCATTTCCAATCTCCGTTCTCTTCGAAAATCACAACGTCGATATGGTTGACGGCCATTTCCACTCCGGGTTCATTGCCGGCACGGCTCACAGGCAATGTCTCCGACGATAGATTAAGAATGATGCTATTACCGTTCTTTTCCATGCTTCTGCCCGAAATATCGTCGTCTTTTTCACAGGCGGTAAGAAACAGTACCGCCATGCCACAAACAATAATATGATATACTAGCTGTTTCATCGCTCGTTAGTTATTTATGGGTACTTCGATCTGTTTTATCACAATTGCCTCGGGAATGTTACTCCCCTGCCATTTCAAGGAAGCGCTCTGCCCGTTAATTAATAACAATGAACTACCTGTCTGATCCCACGCCGGCGTGTAAGAGATAGCCAGACTTACCGTTTTGTCCACATTTGTGGACTTCAATGCCTTGATCTTGATTTGGTAGGGGTCAGAGGAAGCCACATAATTTCCCGGATCGACAAGCACTCCTTTTTGATAAACCGTTATCTCAAAATCTCCAGCTGTGGCATCAAGCAATGTGGGAACCCATATCTGTTTATCAGGCCCGAATATCGAGAATGTGAAAGAGTAACTGCCCTCCTCAGAAGTAGCATCGTTATTGTACCAAATAGTCGGTTGGCTGTATTGTCCATCTTCCGGTACCGAGCTTCCGTCAGCAGGTGTTATCGGATTGTCGTAACTCGGATAATCAAAAGTGATATTGTAATTCTCCTTATTCCAGTCGGCCACCTTATATTCGACGGTTATCTTACCATCGTTGTGCATCAGGCAACAGACCGTATAATATTTATTCCTTTCGATAGGAGGCATATATACGAAACCGCTTCGGGCGTTTCCATCGAATTCATAGTCTACCCGAAGAACATTACCGTCGTTATCCCCCTTAACGTCCCATGAGGTACTACCCCAAGGGTTTTCGAAAAGATAGAAAGATTCGTTCAGAACAGGTGTATAGTTCGCCGGGTTTTCCTTATCGGTTTGCGAGGCATTCTCAGCTAAAGTTTTCGTTACCTCTTCTTCGACAACTTCGAGGCTGATATCACCTGTAATACCTGTTATCGCTTTCAGTGTTTCATCAGTTTGCGGCATCAGGTAATTGCGTGTCCTTGTTCCGGATGCCAGTACGGTCAATCCGGTAACACGCAGACTGCTATTCTCTCCGACAGGCTTGGCTGCGAATACGCCGAGCTTACCTATCGGGCGTTTCAGTTCAAACGTAAGGTCCTGCCGAAGCAACGTGTGCCCTGCATGTCCGGGATCGGCCGGGGTCTTATCCGACAACTGCGTCAAGTCGATTGTTTCCGTCTGTTTGCAAAACATCGGCAAACCTTTCGACGTATTCAGCTTCGTGAATGTAAAATGGTTCAACTGGGTTTCCGTTGTGTTTTCCGTCAATAAGACAGAAGAACCCGGTGTTTCCATGGCCGCTTCGTTGGCCACGACATAGAAGTCCACCTTCTGTGTCATGGTGGAATACATGGTCAGGTGCATCAGGAACGAGGGATTGTTCACGTCCAGTCCGTCTTTCGTGTAGAAGTGTCCGGCCGGTTGTCCATCAACAAAAGCGTATACGCGCAACGAGTGCAGAACAGTCTCGTTGTTTGTGGGAATACCGTCGGTCTCCTCTACGGCCCGGGTGCCTATGTTCAGTTGCACCAACGCATCACCCTTTTCAGAGGGGACTGTATATTTTTCTTTGATACAGCCGGAGAGCAGAGAAGCACAACAGCCGAATAAGAACACCGCATAAAGTATCTTTCTCATGTTTCACATATTTTAAGGGTCTTAAAATTCAGGTTTCACTTGCTCAACATACCATTCGGGAACGGTGACCTTTATCGCGCCCGCCTTGAATTCGATCCGGATCGGAATCAGCACCTCTTGTTTAGAACAATCGATCATAGGGTTAGCAGCCAAAAAATCAGCCAGGTTGATCTCCGCCAGCAGCTCTTCCCCGGAAGCCTGACGCAGACAGACGTTCACGTCCCTGTGATTCATGTGCCGCATTATGTTGGCACGAGCCGTCAGCAATTTTTTGCCGGACTCATATGTAGTTTCAAGCAAATAATCCGTAGCCTCTCCGCATGCCCGGTTCTCGAAATCGGTACAAGGCGAGACACCACATATCTCAAGTACAGGCAATGAACCTGCACGTTTTCCCACAGCGGGAATCCCAACCACTTCTACGAACAAATCGTAGTGGGAGCTGGCAAATTCTATCGTTTTGGTCTGATCATCCTCTTCCCTGCCGGTAAAAGGCAGCACGGTATAGGACGTTGAAGCGTGATAAAGAGAGTCGTTGCCGGAAACCTGTTTACCGGCAAAATAATCCCCGTCAGCAAATACTATTTTGTTAAAGTCACAAGTGGTGAGGCCCTCCACTCTCGTGTGATGGGTGTTTCCCACGCAGACGATCCTGTAATCCCCGGCTTTGAGCGGGGGAAGCAAAGCCGTACGGCTTGCTAACTCATCGTCGGATAAAGTATGCGAATTGACGCATTTATTCTCTGCATCGAAAACATACATTTCCACCCGGCAGATCTTGTCGGGGAATATCTCCGTCGTACCATCTCCCTTATAGCTGAGTGTCAATCTGTTGATGCTAAAACAGTCATCTATGTCTTCATCGATACAAGAAGTTAACGCACCTCCTAACAACGCCAGACAGAAAACAATACTCGTCAATTTCATAAATCTTATTTTTATTTCATCAAGGAGAAAAAAGAGGGGGAAGACGGGATACACCCGCCATTCCGCACCCTTTAATAATTATTAGAATTCAGGAGAAACAGGAACGACAGTCCAGTCTGCCACATCCACATTTAACTCCACGCAACGCTCAGGTTCGTCGAAATCACCATCCGTGAACGAGTAGAGCACCCGGTAGATCTTTCCTGATGTAAAGGCAGAAGCATTGGTAAACTGTCCGCGTAAATAGAGAGGCACCTCTGAATTACTGTTCACACCGCGCAGGGCGAGCAACAACTCAGGATTCTTAGCAGCATCCGTCACGTGTGCTAAACCGTAAGTGATGATTCCGGCGGCATCTTCTCCATCTTCAGCAGGATCGGTAATATCCGTACCATCTACGAATTTTTTCCCGCCGACAGCCAATTCTAAATTCAATTCATCGGCCCACGGTGCGGAACGATCTTCGATCCAACCCCATACTTCCGTATGATCGATAGTTTCAAATACTTTAGTATCCTCCACAGGAAGTTTAGACACGAAATCAGACTGTGTATAGTAATTGTTCAATGCTATTTTCTGTAACTTGACAGAGGTATACTTGGGAACATCTCCCTCTTGGGTATACTGGAATCCATAGATTTCGAAACGCGATACACGTGGCTCCAGGGTTACGTTCGCCGTGTAAACATTGTCATGAATTTCGCTCCCGTCAAGTTTTTTTTCTTCAAGCTCATCTTCACCATAAAGAGGATAGGTCGGGTGACCGCTTCCATTGTCATTCGGTATATGATCAACACGGGTTGCAATTGTAGAGTACTCCACGTCACCGATATTCCCCACGACAACGACTTTCGAGGTGGCAGCGGGCAGAAAATGATAGGTAATATCTTTTCCGTTCTCACCTATTTCAGCCCACTCAGAATCTGTTTTACTGAAATAGACCTGTTGATCCTGATTCTCATACTGAGGAACGGTTTGCAGGTTGCCGGCAGCATCCACAAAGAACACCTTGAAATTTTCCAACGCAACCTGGGAACCACCTTTCATTGCATCACCCGTAGCACGTGACTTCACAGTCTTTTGGATATTAGGCAGTTTGATCGTCACACTTTTGGGCATAGTATCCGTTTTCACACCATCTTCATGCTCGTCCTTACTGCAAGAAACAAGTCCCATTGTAGCCACTAAGGCCATCAATACTAAATTTTTCACTTTCATAAATACAAAAATTAATGGTTTTATTGAAAATTATAATTGTTCTATTACTCCTTGCACTTGTGTCAGGTTATGCCGGGCCTCTTCCACCCCTGCTTCGGCGGCACGACGGAAAGCGTCTTCCGCTTTATAAGGCTCTCCGGCCCCGGCATAGGCAACTCCCAGGGTGTTGAGAAGCGTGGAATCGCTGAAGGTAACCTTCGAATATTCTAACAATTGCACAGCCTTGTCATACTCCTTCTTTGCCATAGCCTCCAATGCCGTGTTTGATTGCGTTTTCCACAATCGGCTGCAGCGACATCTTTGGAATCACC